>Ga0164296_1002829_pt1 | contig 16858 bp, 16 predicted proteins | sample GEODES057metaG_FD_113533 | JGI IMG/M metagenome (GOLD analysis project Ga0164296, IMG submission 113533) | Dystrophic lake water microbial communities from Trout Bog Lake, Wisconsin, USA - GEODES057 metaG | ecosystem: Environmental > Aquatic > Freshwater > Lake | place: USA: Trout Bog Lake... | reverse complement strand
GATGTTCGGATTTCGGGTCTAGTATCTCTAATTAGCGACACATCAAAGGTCGTCCCGCCCATATCACCTAGCAGCACTCCAGGTAGCTTTGTCTGCTCAGAGGTTCTGACTGCCGCGCTCACACCACCAGCGGGTCCGGACTCCAATAACACAATTGGCTTAGCTGCGACGACTTGCGCAGAAGCAAGACCGCCGTTTGATTGCATAAATAGCAATTCGCCCCTAAATCCGGCGTCGCGCAATTGCTCATCGAAGCCTTGAATGTAGCGACCGCAGACCGGGCCAAGCATGGCGTTCATTACGGTAGAACTTGTACGCTCATATTCCTGCATCTCTGGATTGACTTGAAACGAAGCAGTGATAAAACGGTCAGGTAATAACCGCTTTAGTTCCGAAAGCGTTTGCTGTTCATGTATAGGATTGACATAGGAGTGCAAATAACAAATAGCAACAGCTTCGATATCTGAAAATTTGATTTTTTCAGCCAAGTGCTCCAAGGCCGCAATATCAAGCGGCCGCTCCACGGAACCGTCGGGCCGTAGCCTTGCATCAACCTCCAAGCGCCAGCGACGCTCTACCAATGGCTTCGGATTATCGAACTGTAGATCGTACAAGTCAGCACGATCGTGACGAGATACTCGTCTGATTTCAAGAATGTCACGAAACCCACGAGTGGTTATTAAGGCAGTTTTAGCCCCTTTGCCCTCGACGATCATGTTGGTTGCCATTGTGGTGCCATGACCGATAAAACCAACATCTTTACTACTCTTTTTACTTAGTTCGAGTATTTTTCTAAAGCCATGCATTGCCCCTATCACCCTGTCAGAGGGCGTAGTTGGCACTTTGGCAGACCAAATCTGCCCGCTTGCATCGTCCACGAGAACGACATCCGTGAAAGTGCCGCCCACATCTATTCCAATACGATTCATGTCTGCCTCAGTCCCAACTCGTAATTGAGGTAACACTCAATCCGACAGGTTTTTTCTATATGTTTCTTTTATAGATCAATAGTCGGATCAGGCGGACAATTTGTCAAGCACGGCCAACAAGGTAAAGCCCTTAAGTTCCATCGAAAAATCTCGGTATAGTAGTCATTACAAGCAAGCAAAAAAATAATGAAATTCATCGGAGACTTAACATGAAACTCTGGCATCAATCAATGACAGAACTGCACGATCTCGGCGCCTACAAGACGTCCCTTGAGACCCACGCCATGCGGGTGCTCTCAGCGCAAGACAGCATCGAGGTGCACGGCATGCCCAAGGGCGCCTACCGCGGCCTGTCACCGACCGCCGCACTCTCAAATGCATTTGCTCATCATCGGATTTTGGACCCTATTCTTGATAATGCAGTGAAAGCAGAGAAGCAAGGTTTTGATGCATTTGTCGTTGGCTCCTATAGTGAACCCTTTGTACGCGAATTGCGCTCGGCCCTCGACATACCTGTCATCTCAATTACGGAGGCAACATTATTAGTTGGGTGCTCAATTGGGCGATTGAGCGTCGCTATCTCGAACGACCCCGGTATTGCTTGGATTGTTCGAGAGTCTCTGCACACTCATGGACTGACATCTCGTTCACTCACGCCTCGCTCTATCGAACCAGCACTCGACGAGCATCAAATGGCTGAAGCATTCAAAAAACCACAGATACTAATTGACTACTTTGTTCAAGCATCAAGAAAGGCGATCAGCGAAGGTGCGGATGTGATTATTCCAGCCGAAGGAGTATTGTCGGAATTCTTATACAACAACGAGATCAAAATGATCGATTCAGTTCCCGTACTCGATTCATTCGGTGTAACGTGGGGCTACGCCGCGATGATGGTCAATTTACAAAAGAAACTAGGATTATCAGTAAGTAGAAAAATGCACTACCAACGCAACGATCCAAGTTTGATAGATGCGCTATTAAAAAACTAATTTTGTTGCCACGCTAAGCTAGTCTTTTAACTTGTTAATATGGCAATTAATAAAAAGACAACATAGCAGCACAACAAAATGAAGATTTTTTATGGCTGGAAGATGGTTGCGGCCGCCGTCGGCATGCAGTTCTTATCTTCGCTATTTCTTTTTCAGTCACTTGGAGCGTACGCCTCGGTCCTAATCGAAGAAAAAGGCTGGAGCAAAACTGCTGTATCAGGCGCAGTATCGATGCAATCGATGGAAGGCGTATTTCTCGGCCCTATCATGGGCGGTTTTCTGGATCGCTATGGCTCGAAACAAATTTTACGTTTAGGCGTAATCATTCTTGGCATCGGTTTTATGCTGCTAAGTCAGATCGAGTCCATCAATAGTTTTTATGGCGCGGTACTTACTCTGGCAGTCGGGACGTCACTATGCGGCTATTTTCCACTGAACGTGGGAATCATTCAGTGGTTTGAAAAAAAACGAGCACGGGCCTTATCGACAGTAGGTATCGGCCTGGCATTGGGTGGAATCTGTGTGCCCGCAGTTGCGTGGTCCATGCAAACATTTGGTTGGCGAGCAACCGCGTTTACTTCCGGCATCGTCATCATTCTGCTTGGTTTTCCGCTAGCTAGCGTGTTTCGAAAACGGCCAGAAGATTTCGGTGAATACGTCGATGGAATAGCTCCTTCTGCGGCACCGATAGATACAACCCCCGATCTGGCCAAAGCCGCTAGCAAGGCAGAGCCGTCTTTCACAACAATGCAAGCACTGCGCACGCGCTCATTTTGGTTGCTTGCAGCCGGTCATGCGTTCGCATTGTTAATCGTAACAGCCGTTAACGCGCACGCCATCAACCACATGCGAACGGCTCTGCACTATACGATTGCCCAAGCCTCTCTGATCATTACCATCATGACGTTTTTTCAATTGGCAGGCGTGCTCATCGGAGGATATCTCGGCGACAAATATCAAAAAAGACTTTTGTCGGCCATGTGCATGATCATGCATGCCATCGGTTTACTGTTCCTAACCTTTGCGACTGGCAGAGCGGCGCTGATCACCTTTGCAGTTCTACACGGCCTTGCTTGGGGTATTCGTGGCCCTTTCATGCAGGCGCTAAGAGCTGATTATTTTGGCCGTCAATCTATCGGTCAAATACTAGGCATCTCCGGCATCATAGCTGCAATCGGACAATTTGCAGGCCCGCTTGTGGCCGGAGTGCTCGGCGACGCAACTGGCAATTACCGCTTAGGTTTCACCGTCTTGGCATTGACGGCCGCAACCGGGTCATTACTATTTCTGATGGCCAAGAAGCCAACGCTCGCAAGCATCGCTCATAAAACTACTAGTTGATGCTTATTTTTTTGCAGTTGCCTTCGTTACCGCTGCACCAACTAGCCCATCCAATTGGGCAAGCACCTTTTTATAAAAATCCATTGGCTGACCCCATGCATCCAGCACCTCTCCTTGCTGTCCGGTTGCATATTCACTCAAAGTAAATACTTTGTCTTTAGTCTCAGGGAAGTTAGCAATCACCCAATTCTTATGCTTTTCAGTCATTGTCAAAATAACCGTCGAAAACTTTGCATCCTGCACCCCGAACTGAGTGGCGATGTGGGCTGAAGTGTCCAGCCCTCGAGGCTTAAGCAAAGTTACAAAATTTGCCTCTGGATGAATGTCGTATGGATCTAGATTGATAGCGCGAGAGATAACTTTTGCGTCGAGTTTTTTTTCATTAATCACAGCAGTAGCAAGTGCTGCTGAAGTCACGCTGCGCCCAGTATTGCCGGTGTCAACAAAAGCGATTTTTACAGTATTGTCAGCCGCCCAAGCAGATGAAGTAAAACCAATCATGACAAATAACATACCCACAAATTGCTTCAAAAGGCCAGTTTTCATTTAAGCCATCCCTCAGTGTTATTCATTTATTTAACGCCCGCTACATATGCATCCAAAGCTAACTGTAATCCATGTCAGGTAAGCAATCATCGGGGCCGATGTGCGCAGGAGCAACCCAAGTCACATCTTTCATTGACCTTTGCACCAATTTGTCGACACCAAGTAGCTTCGCAAAAATTGCCATCCGGATAGGAATGCCGTTGTCTGTTTGCCGAAAAATTGCCAGTCGAGGATCTGCATTCAAATCAGTACTCAAGTCATGGGACTCCGGTCGACTGTCACGAGGCAAGGGATGCATGATTACTACGTCCTTTTTGCAAGCTGAATTCACTAATTTTTGATTAATCTCAAAATCAGCACCATAGCCGTCGATCGCTTCTTCGGTAAAACGCTCTTTCTGGATTCGCGTCGCGTAGAGTATATCGGCATCAGCGAGCGCCTTTGCTGGCGAATCACTTAGTTGTACGACATGGCCGTTACGGCTCACCACATCAATTATTTCAGAAGGCATCTCTAGGGACTTGGGAGAAATGAGTGTGAATTTCAATCCACGATATAAAGACAATAGTTTTATGAGTGAGTGAACGGTACGACCGTATTTAAGATCACCCACCATCGCAATATGAGCACCGTCGATTAATTTGCCTAATCCTGAAAACTCACGCTGTATGGTGTAGAGATCTAACAGAGCTTGACTCGGGTGCTCGCCTGGACCATCGCCACCATTCACAACTGGAATATTCGTGGCGCGGGCAAACTCAGCAACCGATCCTTTCTCTGGATGACGAACAACAATTGCATCCACATAGCCACTCACGACACGACTCGTGTCATATATGGATTCGCCTTTAGCCATGGAGGAAAATGTAAAACCAGTGGTGTCGCAGACGGATCCGCCAAGCCGACAAAATGCTGAACCAAAGCTGATGCGAGTGCGTGTGCTCGCCTCAAAAAACAAATTCGCAAGTACCGCACCTTCAAGTATTCTCGTGACCTTTTGCCTACGGGCAATTGGTTGCATCACATCAGCGAGTAAGAAAAACTCCTCAACTGATTCACGAGTAAATTGATCCACTGACAATAGGTGATTAATTCGATCGCCTCTACCGCCAATATGTTCATTTTCAGAATTTGCTTGTTGTGTATAGTCGGAGTTTTCTGGGGTGTTGGACAAAATCTCGGTCACAAAGCGGCGAACGACCTCTGGCGTGGCACGATACTCACTAGACTCGTCCGGCAACAACCAGCTGTCTAGTGTTCTACGTCTGCAGCCAATCCGGTCAGCGAATGCATCTCGCGTCATGTTGAGGCGCCGCATCGCGTCTCTTAAGAGTACTTGCTGAGCTACGGTCATAGTCCCTCATACACAAAGAGTTGATTAGCACCATGATGATATACACAATGCGTGTATTAGGTCAAGAATGTTTTGGTTAAGTCGGTTTTGAGCGTCGGTCTAGAAATTGTTGGATATGAGATTCAATTTTTGCTCGATCAGTGACCCCTGAATAACGCCCCCTACCAGGTAAACACTCTAAGAATGGCTGAAAACGCTCAAGACTTTTCTCATAGATTCTACGCAACTCAATGAACGGCTCTTCGTGGTCATCGACTCGTAAATCGAGCTGAGGATAATCCTCATCAAAATGCAGCCTCAGCGCTGCGGATTGTTTGCCGCGCTTATCTCCACCGGCGGACTGCCCGGCATCTAATGCCGCCAATAATCGCTCTGCTAGCGGACGACCTCGCGTATCCTGAAATGCCTGAGCCGTCCACTGAATGACTTCGGGTCCTGCAAGCATATTGCCCGCCACACTAAAGTCGTCTCCGGCAATATGACCACACCAGTCAACACATTGCGTACCGGTGTGTGCTGCCGGCGCACCCCTAGCTGGCAAAATATGCACCTGACGTTGCTCGCGCCCTTCATCGTCGGCGATAAGCCTAGCTATCGTATCGGCGGCCCTGTAGTTGGAGCTCAGCAAATCCATACCAGCGGGACCATAAAGAGGGTTCATTAGGGCTTGCGTTGAAAGAGCAGCCGTTTGTCGACGCGTATGCACACAAAGTGATCCAACCGCAAAGAAACGACTCGCAATCGCGACTCCAAAATGCCCTTGCTCGTCACGAGCCAGAATTGACCAAGTCATAAGACTTCCTAAAAGTTACTGCACATTAAGGTAAAGTTATTTACGTTCAATACCTGCTTGTTTGATCAGATCACCCCATACCTGATAGTTATCAGAGATAAGCTTTGCAAATGCCTGCGGGGACTCACTCATGACTACTTCTGTTCCCAAATCTTCAAGCTTCTGCCGAACGACGGAATCTCGCAAAGCCTTGTTAAATTCAGCGTGCAGCTTATTGATCACCACGGGTGGTGTACCTTTGGGTGCAACAATGCCAAGCCAGGCACCCATGTTGTAGTCCGCAATACCCTGCTCTTGAAGCGTCGGGATATTTGGTGCCAGTTTCGCACGCGTCGCCGTGCTGACCGCCAAGCCATTTAAGCGACCCGACTGAACGTGTGGCAAAGTCGATACCAACGTATCAAAGGTCATGTCGACGTTGCCAGCAATGACATCTGATTGTGACTGACTGCTACCTGTGTAAGGTATGTGAACCATTTGTATACCGGCTTTTTGTAAAAACATCGCCATCAACAAATGACTTGTCGTGCCAAGGCCGATTGATGAGTAATTCATCTGATCCGGATGAATACGCGCATATTGAATAACTTTCGCAACGCTATCAAGACCTTTCGTTTTGTTGCTCACCAACAAATAAGGTAACCAAGTCGTCTGACCAACCGGTGCGAAATCCAATAATGCGTCGTAGGCAATCTCTTTATACAAGTGCGGATTGATACCCATCGGACCCGTTGAAGTAAGGGCGAGCGTATATCCATCAGGCTTTGACTTTGCAACATCGGCCAATGCCAGACTGCCACCTACGCCAGGCTTGTTTTTAACGATGATGGGTTGGCCGAGATCTTTACCCATTTTTTCACCAATTATTCGAGCTACCGAATCCGCCGAGGTTCCAGGCGGGAAGCCAATAATGATAGAAATCGGCTTATCGGGAAAGTTCTCCGCTTTAAGCGCAGGGGTAAGGCAAAGCCCAAAGCCTAAAACAACCAGTAACAATGAATACCGGATTTTTTGCTGATGCCACCTTTTTATGAACACTGATTTCACAATCGCCTCCTCAAGGATTTTTATTTTTTTTACAGCGTGCCCGGATAAATACCTCCATCAAGCACAATGTTTTGGCCGGTCATAAATCCTGCCCCCGCACTACACAAATAAGCGCAAGCTTGACCAAATTCAATTGGATCACCAAAGCGTCCGGCAGGCACTGCAGCTTTCCTCTCTGTCATTACCTCATCGATTGTCTTGCCGCCATCGCTTGCTAACCGCTGTGCCGTCTGCAACAAACGATCAGTCGCAAAAGGCCCAGGCAATAAATTATTTATGGTGACGTTATGCGCAACTGTTTGCCGAGATAGGCCCGCTACAAAACCGGTCAAGCCAGCCCGAGCGCCATTGGACAATCCCAAGTGTTCAATTGGATGCTTGACTGAGGCTGACGTAATGTTAACTATACGACCAAATTTTCTAGCAATCATTTGATCCACGGTGGCCTTGATCATTTCAATCGGTGTCACCATATTTGCATCTACCGCGGCGAGCCAATCGTCACGCGACCACTCTCGAAAATTGCCTGGCTTTGGACCACCTGCATTAGTAACTAAAATGTCCGGGTCAGGGCACGTAGACAATACTTTTGCGCGACCCTCTGCAGTTGTGATGTCGGCAACGATGGTGGTTACCGTCACCCCGGACTCTTTTCGTACAAGCGCTGCTGCTTGCTCTAACGCCTGCGCCCCCCTCGCTAACATGAAAACCTCGACGCCTTCCAAGGCAAGCTGCCTAGCGCAAGCAAACCCTAAACCCTTGCTTGACGCACACACTATCGCCCGTCGCCCTCGTATTCCCAAGTCCATTGAATTCTCCTACTCGCTAAATTTGGTATCAATATCAGAATCTTAAGAGGAAAACTAAAAACCAAACCGGCCTTTGACTCCCCATTTGTAACAAAAGGCAGTTATAGTCCAAAAGTTAGCCGAGGCTCGCACAATATTTGTGCCCTTCGACCTCAGGCCGAACCACCTTTTCCCAGTGCCAACAGAGGCTTTTATGAAAATTGATGAAATTCGCAAAAATGCATTTGCAATGCCCTACACCAACCCTGCATTCTCAAAGGGACCTTACGAGTTTTTCCGTCGCGAATATTTCATTATCAGCTATCGCACCGATCTTGAAGCGCTGCGTAAAGTTGTACCTGAGCCACTGACAATTAAAGATCCGATTGTTAATTTTGAATTTATCCGTATGCCTGACTCGGCTGGCTTTGGCGACTATACCGAAAGCGGTCAGATTATTTCTGTTCTGGGCCCTGACGGTAAACCAGGTGGCTACAGTCTCTATCTTTATCTAGATGACGGCGCACCAATTGATGGCGGACGTGAAATCTGGGGCTTCCCAAAAAAACTCGCTAAGCCCGTGCTCAGACCTGATGCCGACGCTTTGTTAGGTACGTTGGACTATGGCTCTGTTCGCATTGCAACCGGCACTATGGGCTACAAGTACACCCCACTAGATGCAAAGGCTGAACAAGAGAAAATGATGGCCTCGCCCAACTATCTGCTGAAAATTATTCCAGCTCCAGACGGCACCGCAGCGATCTGCCAGTTGGTGCGGTATTTTTCAGAAAATGTAGTGGTTGCTCAAGCATGGACCGGTCCGGCTCAGTTGGAATTATTCAAACACGCACTTGCACCGATCGCTGACTTGCCCGTACTGGAAATTCTCGGTGGAAAACATCTAGTAACTGATACTTACTCGATTGGTAAAGGCGAAGTCGTATTCGACTATTTGAAGGCTTAACGCCCGTCATGCGGATGCCCATATTTACGGCATCAAAAAGTTGAATACAAAAGAGCCTCACTTAATTTTAGTGAGGCTCTTTATTTTTCAGTAATGATCCTTATTTATTTAAATAGCGGACACGATCAAATGATTATCCAATGCCCTCACTGCTCACAAAAAAATCGATTGCCAACCGAAAGGCTTGACCAATCCCCTGTTTGTGGAGGCTGTGGCAGCGATCTTTTATCGCTTCCAATCACCGCAAGCGCGGCAAATTTTGACGAATTAATTTCGCAAACCCAGTTGCCGGTCATTGTGGACTTTTGGGCTCCATGGTGCGGACCATGCAAAATGTTTGCGCCAACATTTCACGCTAGCGCGCAAAAATATGCCAATAAAATTTTGCATCTCAAAGTCGATACCGAAGCTGAGCAACAGATTGGTGCACGATTTAATATTAGATCGATTCCCACACTTGCTAGCTTTAAAGCGGGTAAGGAGTTAAACCGAATAAGCGGCGCGCTGCCACCCACTCAATTGGAGGCGTTTATTCAAAAAATAGTCTGAACGTGAATGACTTGTTAATGAGCTATTCACACAAAAAAGTACTTGGCGGCAAATATCTTGTCACAGAAATCCGACGGAAATCCACGGAACAAAAGTAATAAACACCAGACCAAGCAGTAACACACCAAGGTAAAGCCAAATACTCCGCATGCCTGCCTCAGAAGGGACTTGGCCGATAATGCACGCTGCGTAATAACAAAGTCCGAACGGCGGCGCGAACAGGCCTAATCCCATCGCCAAGATAACCACCATCGCATAATGCACATCGTTTATCCCCAATTGATGCGCAACAGGAAAAAGCAACGGCCCAAACAGCACGATAGCCGGAATCCCTTCGAGCACACTGCCCAGAACAATGAACGCCACAATCGAAATCAGCAGAAAGCCTGTTGCACCACCAGGAACCTGCGCCATTCTTGCGGCCAACTCATGCGAAAAGCCAGACTGAGTTAAGGCCCAGCTCATTGCGCTAGCTGCACCAACGATGAACAAAATTGCGCCTGAAAGCGATGCTGTCTGGACGAGCATTGGCAACACTTTATTCCATCTCAAGCCGCCTCGATAAATCAACAAACCTGCAACAACAGCGTAAGCTATACCAATTGTCGAAACCTCGGTGGCCGTTGCTACGCCCTCAACAACCGCACTTCGTATCAAGAATGGCAAAATAAGTGCTGGAACAGCAACCACGAAAGTTCGCCAAATTAAGCTAAGGGAAGCTGCTTTAACAGGTTCACCCGAACTGTCATGACCAGCACGCCAGCGTGCCACCACAGCGAGTACGATCGCTAAGACTATTGCAGGCAAAATACCAGCTGTAAACAAAGCTGCAATTGAAATATTGGTTACCGACGCAATTGCAATCAGAACAATCGATGGAGGGATAGTTTCACTCATTGCACCGGATGCAGCCAACAGTGATATCAATTCGCTATCTTTCACCCCTCGTTTGCGCATTTCCGGGAATAGTACAGGTGCTACTGCAGCCATATCGGCGGTTTTTGAGCCAGAAATACCCGATACCAATAGCATTGCCCCTAACAACACATACGACATGCCAGCTCTGACATGTCCCAATAGCGCCGCCAAAAATTCCACCATGACACGAGCGATGCCTGTCACATGAACTAATTGACCCAACAGCACAAATAATGGCACAGCAAGCAGGATAAGCGTGCTCATCCCCTCATCGACTCGTCCAACCACGACAGCCAGTGGAGTGTTGGTACATGTCACTAAATAAGCAGCAGTAGCTACGCCAAAAGCAAAAGCTATAGGAACACCGGAAATCACTGCCAAACCAAGCAAACCAATGAAAAATACTATTAGCGCGCCTTGGCCCATGGACTTGAACAGAGGCGCACCAAATATGCATAGGGCAGCAATTGAAATGATGAGCGTGATAACAGTAAACACCTGGCGACGCTCATGTCGCAGCAATTTGAATACCGCACTCGCCAGCGCTACTCCAAATCCCAGTAGCAGTGCTGTTGCTCGAATCGTGCCCGACCAGCCCAGAGCGGGCGTCTCGACAAAAGCCTGATCTTCCAAATAATCAAGTGTCGGGACCATAATCACGGCCAAGAATCCCGTCGTCAAAGCCACAGATAAAGTCTGAGCCCATTGCTGTAGCCTGGAACTCAGCATTGAGGTGAAGAACACGAGCCTCATATGACTTCCATGCTGCACACCCAAAGCGCAACCCAGCATTGCAAGCCAAAGAAATATCGTTGCAGCAAGTTCATCAGACCAAATGATGGGCTTATGAAAAACTGATCGCGACACAATACCTGTTAAAAGAATAATAACTTCAGCAACCACAGCTACTGCAGCAAGGACCTCCACTGCGCGCTGCAACCAAAACTCAGCGCGATATGGAGGTCTCAAAATATCAACAGAATTACTTGAGGAATCCACTGACAACTATCCCTAATACATCAGGAAAGTTTGCCAACAAAGGATTCCAGCGCCTTCCAGTTATCTACACCAAATTTATCGCCCCACTCTTTATAGAAACCCGCAGCAACGAGTGCTTTGCGGAAACTCTCCTGATCAGCGCTCTCGAAGGTAATCCCTTTCGCAACGAGTTGCTCACGAGTGCTTGCCTCTTGTTTGGCAATATCTTCGCGCTCTTCTGTATAGGCGCGATCAAATTCACGCGTCACAATTTCTTTTAAATTATCGGGCAAACTCGTAAATGCTCGACGATTACCAACTAACCAGAATGGATCCCAGATGTGGTTAGTCATTGAAATGTATTTCTGTACCTCATAGAGCTTGCCAGCCTCAATCGTGATCAAGCCATTTTCCTCGCCGTCTACAAGGTGAGTCTGCAAGGCGGTGTAAAGCTCGTTAAAGTTAATCGAGGTGGGATTGGCTCCCAGCGACTTGAATAGCGATGTAAAAATTGGAGATACGGGGACACGAATCTTATAGTCCTTCAAATCTGCAGCGGTCTTGATAGGCTTAGCGTATGAGCTGATTTGCCTAAAACCGTTATCACCTGCTTTTGCAACGGATATGAAGCCATTTTTTTCTATTGCACCGCGCACCAACTTACCAAGATTGCCATCAACTGCGGCCCAAACCTTGGTGTAATCAGAAAATGCAAACCCGACGTTAGTAATAGCAGCCAGCGGCACTACCGTAGATAGAACTGAGCCTGCAATGTTAAGGAACTCAACGCCTCCGGATCTGACTTGCGACAACAAATCTGTGTCAGAACCCAACTGACTCGCAGGAAAAAACTTAATTTCCAATTTACCCGAGCTTGCTTCTTGAATGCGCTTGATGGCCTGATCGAGTCGCGAATTGACAGGCTGGGTCAGAGATTGGCCCGTTGCCAACTTATAACTGAACTCCGCCGCCTGGGCGTAGCGTATGCCTATGGAGAACAAAGGCAAAGAAGCAGCGGTGCGAAGTAAAGAGCGGCGAGTAACAAAACTACGCTTCGGCGTATTGACCATAACTTTGTCTCCTGGAATGATTATATTTTTTGATAAATTGGTTATACCAATAATTTATAACACAATATATGTATAATTTAAATGGTATAACCAATTAGAAAATAGTGGCAACGTTTTGCCTACAAGTCAGGTTGAGAGACGCCTCGCGCTGTCGCGGGAAAAAATCAATACACGGGTTTCCCGTTAAATTTTTTGGAGCACACCATGTTTTTAGGAAAAGCCGTCCGCATGAATCGCCTATTAGGCCCTTCGGGACGTTTGTTAGCTATCACGATCGATCATCCCATCACTCGGGGACTACTCCCTGGCCTAGAGGATATCCGCACCACGATGAAAAACGTTGTGGAGGGTGGTCCTGATGCCATCACCATGCATAAAGGTATTGCGGAAAAGATTTTCCCTCCCTACGCAGGAAAAAGCGCATTGATTATGAAAGCGAGCGCCTATTCAGTCGACTATCACCCCACTTATGACGCTCCGGTCGCAGATATTGAAGAGGCTGTTAGGTTGGGGGCAGACGCCATCTCTGTCGGATGCATCGTAGGTGGCCCTGATCAAGCACAGCAGTTGACTTTTCTGGGCAAAGTTTCAAAAGAAGCAAGTTCAGTCGGTATGCCCTTGGTTGCACATATCTATCCGAAGGGCAGTATGGTGAAGGACCCACACGCAGCTAAAGCAGTAACTTACGCAGCTCGGGTAGGCGCGGAGTTAGGCGTGGACATTATCAAAACGCTCTGGACAGGCTCGCCCGAGTCGTTCAAGAGCGTGGTTGAAGGTTGCCCTGCTATCGTTGCACTTGCCGGCGGAGAAATGGGCGAAACGCTAGAGGATTATTTGAAAATGACGCGCGACGCATTGGACGTTGGTCTGGGCGGCGTCACATATGGAAGATTTGTCTGGCAGCATAAGCATCCAACTGCCGTCATCAAATCTCTCAATGCACTCATTCACCACAACGCAAGCGTTGCAAAAGCACTCGAAGTTTACGAAACCGCAGCAAACATTAAATAATCAGGGACCACTATGAGAGCAGCTGTTCTGCAAGCACCCAACGTCCTCGAACTTGCCAAGATTGACATTCCACAAGCCGGCCCTGGTGAGTTGGTGCTGCGAGTGTGTGCTGCCACGGTATGCGGCACAGACTTAAGGATCCTGACAGGAAAAAAAACTAAAGGGGTGCGGTTTCCGTCAGTAATTGGGCATGAATTTGCTGGTGAGGTTGTCGAAATAGGCAAAGGAGTAGAACTTTTCAAAATTGGTGACCGCGTATGTATGGATCCCGTCATTCCATGTCTGTCATGTGCATATTGCAAAAACGGACATGAAAATGTTTGTCAAAATCGCCAAGCAATGGGCTATGAATTTGATGGTGCCTTTGCCGAGTTCATTCGCATCCCTGCCATCGCACTGCGCTCTGGTAATGTATTTCATATTCCTGACCACATGTCATACGAGGCCGCAGCGCTTGCTGAACCTCTAGCTTGTTGCATAAACGGACAACAAAATGCACAAGTGAGAGTTGGCGACACAGTTGTAGTGCTCGGTGCGGGTCCGATTGGACTAATGCATGTCGCACTTGCAAAGCTTGCTGGCGCCCGACAAGTGATCGTGAGCGAACCTAACTTGGCTAGACGCCAAGCTGCCATTGATCGCGGTGTAGACGGAGCATGCGATCCGTCAACCGAATCAGTTGAACAATTCGTTAAAGATCGTACTAACGGGCTTGGCGCTGATGTGGTTATTCTCGCTATCGGTGTACCTCAACTTGCTAATGAGGCCCTTGGGCTGGTGCGAAAAGGCGGCCGCGTTAATCTTTTTGCTGGCTTCTCTGCGGGCGCGATGTCTAACATCGACGTCAATTTGATTCATTACAACGAAATCATTGTGACAGGAGCAAGTGCCTTGACGCGCTCCGGCTATGAATTGGCATTAAATATGCTCGCAACAGGTCAAATTGATGCTAAGAGTTTGATTACCCATCGTTTCTCAGTCGCTGATTCTTTAGCAGCCTTTGAAGAGGCTGGTAGCGGTCGGGCACTAAAGGTCGCCATCACAAATGACTAAAGCACTACTTGGAATTGACGCAGGAACCAGTTCCATCAAAGTATGTGCATTTTCTCTTGACGGGAAATTGCTGGCGAAGGCTCGTCGAGCAATTCCAGTCATTACTCCCTACCCTCTCTGGGCTGAGGTAGACGTCGAGCAATACTGGCAATTGACTGCCGAAGCTATCGCGGAAGTAACAGCAAATTGCAGCAACATCGAAGGTGTTGGCTTATCAACAACGTGTCCTACCACTATTTTTCTTGATGACGCCTATCGACCAGTACGTCCAGGTATCGTTTACTTAGACGGCCGCAGCGACGAATTGGTGAAAGAAATTACCGGCAGCAATTCTGTCCAATATGAGCAACTCTCTGGTAACAGAGCAAGTCCATCTACCTGCTGGGCAGCAAATATATTGTGGGTTAAACGTTACGAACCAGAAAATTGGAAGCGAGTACATCACGTTTGCATGCTGAACAGTTATCTCGCACTTCGACTCACGGGGCAGTATGGCATTGACCCTACCCAAGCGTCTTACTCCGGTTTAGTCGACGTACGGCAACGGTCTGCTCAGTGGTCTGGGTCACTACTAAAACTATGGGGGCTCGACCAGTCTCTTCTAGCTCCATTGAAACCTTGTGCTGAAGCAATCGGTGCCGTCGATCTGCAATCGAGTCAAATCACTGGCTTACCCCAAGGATGCACAGTTGCACTAGGGGCAGCCGATACTGCAGCCGCTGCCTTTGCTCTAGGTCTATCAGAGAGCGGTCGCGCTTTCGAATCAATGGGCACCTCAGGTGTGATTACCTTCTGCCTTGATCAACCCGAATTCGACAATAGCTTTCTGAATCGCTACCACATCTACCCTGATCGGTGGCTGGCCCATGGCGCAATGTCAACGCTAGGTGGGGCATTTGGTTGGTTACAAAACAAGATATGGCCAGAAGTGCAGTCTTTTCCCGAGCTCGAAGCGATGGCCAAGGAATCATTACCTGGTGCGAATGGTATCGTCTTTTTACCTTACCTCGCAGGCGAACGTAGCCCTATTTGGGATGCTGAAGCAAGTGCTACTTGGGTTGGGCTAAGACTTGAACACAGCAGATCGGATATGGTGCGTGCCGTGTTTGAAGGCGCTGCTTTCGGGCTAAGGCAAATACTCGAGATAGCCGAGCGCCGATGGGGATGGCGTCCGAAACAACTTGTTGGCGTTGGTGGCGGAGCGAATAGCCGCTTCTGGGCACAAATAAAAGCCGACATTCTGAGGCTCGAGTACGGCATGGTCGGGCAAACGGATGCCAGCGCCCTGGGTGCAGCCCTGCTGGGCGGCCTAGCCTGTCACTCATATAACAACTTCGCCGACCCAACTCTACCCAATCTTAAAGTCACAACCGGTTATATCAAGCCCAGCCGAGATTTGCTCGGCAACTTATACGACAAGCAATTTTCAATTTTTACTTCGTTATACCCGGCCCTCACGAACGCAATGCATGCCTTGGGCTCAGATAGATTAAGTCAGCGATCAACTAAACTCTGATCCAATGAGTGAAGAAGACGACTTACTAGCCAGAATCATCTCTATCGCAGTCAGCACTCGGGCTGACGAAAGTGGTCGCATACGCCTTCCAACTGAAAGGGACTTATCGGAGAAGCTTCAGGTACAGCGTCCTACAGTTAGAGATCGTTTAAAGGTACTTGAAACGCTCGGTTTTATTCAAAGAAAACAAGGTAGCGGCACCTATCTCTCCTTGCCTAACTCGCAGTTTCTGCAATTTTATTTCGAGGTAAGTTTAAAACTCGGATTCATTTCAATAGACCAGATGCAAAGAGCGTTAGAAATGATTGGTCTCGAAATGGTAAGTACTGCTGCGACATACTCTAACCAACCAGACATCGACTTACTTGAAAAAACGATGTTGACCATGCAGAGTGCTAGGTCGATTGACGATTTCGTTGATGGACAATTGCTATTTCATAATGCGCTTGCTCAAGCGAGCCACAATAACGTAATTCTGCTCCTAATTGATGGCTTGGCAAAAGTGATCCGCTCGGTATTCATGCGGCGTGTACGAATGATATCGTCCGTTCAAGGCGCGCTGGACAGAAGCTCAGACTCGCACGTCAGAGTTATTCAAGCGATCAAAGATCGCGAACCTGAAATTGCAAGGGAATCTCTTTCTGAGTGCTACGCTTTATGGCGCAGGGAAGCGGCCAAGATTTCAACGCTAGATTTAGAGTAATCAAAGCAACAACTTTAATAAGTTTGAATACGAATTATCTCAATACTTTAGTCAAAAATAGTGAACACTATGATCCAGAGAAATCACAGCCTACAGCCTATAGCAAACGCAATTAGATTTTTATCGGTCGATGCAATCGTCAAAGCAGGCGAGGGACATCAGGGTGTACCGCTCGGGATGGCTGAGATCGCCACTGCCTTGTACGCGAATCATCTACGCTTTAATCCAAAAGATCCAAACTGGTGGGACCGAGACCGAGTTGTTCTATCTAACGGCCACGGCTCAATGCTTTTATATTCTCTGCTG
>Ga0164296_1002827_pt1 | contig 16868 bp, 13 predicted proteins | sample GEODES057metaG_FD_113533 | JGI IMG/M metagenome (GOLD analysis project Ga0164296, IMG submission 113533) | Dystrophic lake water microbial communities from Trout Bog Lake, Wisconsin, USA - GEODES057 metaG | ecosystem: Environmental > Aquatic > Freshwater > Lake | place: USA: Trout Bog Lake... | reverse complement strand
GGTCGAGGGCGAGAGCACCTCGGCGACCAGCAGCGGATCCGTGGCATAGCCGTCCGGTAGCGGCGGCCCGCAGCGCACCACCATGTCGGGGATCGGCGCGAAATCGTCCATCGCGTCGCTCAGGATCGCCAGACCCGGCATGGCGCGGCAGCCCTTGCCATCCGCAAGATCACCGATCCGTCGGATGAGGTTGGCGACGATCGCCTGATGCCGCTCCCGGGGCGGCGCCATCAGCACCGGCTCGCCATCGAGCAGTTCCCAGCGCTCGTGCTCCGGGCGGCCCTCCACCCAGAGCCGGAACGCCGGCACATTCATCCCCGCATCGCGCTTCACGGCCAGAGCCATCGCCGACCTCCGATCCGGCTCGAGGGTAGCACCGGCGCGGCGGCCCGCACCAGCGCCGGTTCAAAAGGTCACGCGGTCGTAGATTTCGGCCACCGGCAGGGTGCCGCCCAATTCCGGCAGGTCAACGACTTCGTCCGCTCCGACCGGCTGCATGATCCAGCCGGCATCGCAGCGCCAGACCTCGATCCGGGCCTCGTTCTGATAGACGATCAGCAGGGTCTGAAGGCTCGGCATGGTGGCGTAGAAGGCGAGCTTGTGGCCTCGATCGTTGGTCATGGTGCCCGGCGAGAGCACCTCGACGATCACCAGCGGATCGTCGACGAAGCCGGTCGGCGGCATCGGCCCGCAATGGACCACGACATCCGGGTAGGGCGCGTAATCGTCCATCGCGTCGCTGAGGATCGCCAGCCCCGGATAGGCGCCGCAGCCGCGCGGCTCGGCGAGGTTATCAAGGCGCTTGATGAGGTTCGTGACGATGCGCTGGTGCCGGGCGCTCGGCGGCGCCATCAGCACCGGCACGCCGTCGAGCAATTCCCAGCGCTCCTCGTCCGGGCGGGGCTCCACCCAGCGCCTGTATGCGGCGACGTTCATGCGCGCGTCGCGCTTCACAGCCAATGCCATGGCGGCCTCCGATCGCGACTCGGAGGTTAGCACGGGGCGGCCCCAGGGGCGACGGAGTCAGTCGCCGCCGCGCTCCGCGCCGGCCATCAGAAAGCGCTGCGGATCGACCGGCACGCCGTCGATGCGGGTCTCGTAGTGCAGGTGCGCCCCGGTGGAGCGCCCGGTCGAGCCGACGGAGCCGATCAGGTCGCCAGCGGCGACGCGCTGCCCGGGAGAGACCGCGATGCGGGCGAGATGGCCGAACCGGGTGGTCAGGCCGTGGCCGTGGTCGATCTCCACCATGTTGCCGTAGCCGCCCGCAGTCTCGGCGGCGATCACCCGGCCGGGGGCGGTGGCGCGGGCGGGCTCGCCGTATTCCGCTTTGAGGTCGAGTCCCGTGTGGAGGGCGAGGCCGCGGGTGAACGGGTCGAGCCGGGTTCCGAATGGGCTCGACACGAGCGCCTCACCCCGGATCGGCCGGCCCAGGGGCAGCCCGGCGGCGGTCCGGCGCAGGCGCTCGCCATCCGCCAGAGTCCGGCGGGCCAGGGCGAGGCTCGCCTCGAATTCGGCACCATCCAGGACGCGGCTGTCGAGGGGGACCAGCGGACCGCCGACGCCCGCGGATGGCGCATCGAAGCGCCCGGGATCGAGACCAGTCCGGCGGATCAGACCACGCAGCCGCCGGACCTCGTCGCCGGCCCGCGCGGCCAGGCCGGCGAGGCGTTCGCCTTGCGCCGCCTGCAGGCCGTCGAGGCGCGCCTCCAGGCGGATCAGCCCGGTTTCGACCTCAACGGCACTCCGGCGCGGCAGGGCTCGGGCGGGTTCGGCCCCGTCGTCGGAGCGCAGGTCCAGCTCATCGTCGAACGGCTTGGGGCTGACACCGAGGCGCGGTGCCAGCGCACCGGTGGCGACGGGATCGGGGCGCGTTTGCCGCGCAAATTCGGCCAGGGAAGCGGCGCGCCGCTCCAGTTCGGCCTGTCGTGCCAGCGCCGCCGTGACGCGCTCCGCCAGCCCGGTTTCGGTGCCGGCCCGGTCGCGGTGGTCGCGGTCGAGGCGGTCGCGCAGCTCCGTGAGCTGTGCCTCATAGGCATCGCGCAGCGCCGCCTGCCGGGCCACGAAACCGGCCAGCACCTCGTCGTGGAAGACGATCAGGTAGGTCGCGCCCAGCGCCCAGAGCAGCGCCAGCGCGAGGCCTGCCGCCAGCCACGGCGTAGCCCGGGGCGGAAGGTGCGACGAGAGTGTCGAAGGATGCATCGGGACGGCCCCGCGGGAGCCGTCATTCGAGACTGGGTAAGGTTAAAGATCCGTCGAGAGGTGTATCGGCGCGTCTGATCTTGCCTCAAGAAAGCGCCCGGGCGGCCTCTAGCACCGCCTCGGTATGGCCCGGCACCTTCACCTTCGGCCAGATCTTCGCGATCCGCCCCTCACGGTCGACCAGCACGGTGGTGCGCTCGACGCCCATGTATTTGCGCCCGTACATGCTCTTCTCGACCCAGACGCCGTAGGCTTCGAGCACGCCCTTGTCCTCGTCGGAGGCGAGCGGGAAGGCGAGGCCGTACTTGCCGCAGAATTTGTCGTGGCTCTTCACCGGGTCCGGCGACAGGCCGACGATCTTCGCGTCGGCCGCCGCGAAATCCGGCAGCAGGCGGTTGAAGTCCTGCGCCTCCAGGGTGCAGCCGCTCGTGTCGTCCTTCGGGTAGAAGTAGAGCACGACTTTGTGACCCTTGAGCGCGGACAGCGCGAAGCGGCCTCCCGCAGAGGCGGGCAGGTCGAAATCCGGGGCCGGATCGCCCTCTGACAGCGGCATCGTGCCTTCCTTTCGGCCGAATGATGATGTGCAGTCGCTCGCGTGCCGAGCAACACGCGATTGCACCGCGCACGCCCGAGCCAAAACCGGAGATGCGACCGCTGTAAAGTGCGGGCGCCCTTCGATCCACCGGCCGCGGAGCCAGCGCGCTCTGCGGGCCAGAGTCCCCGGAACAAGGGTCCCGATGGCGGACGAGACGACGGCGGCATGCAAGCCCCGGGGGAGGGCACGACGCGTAGGCGGTTTCTGCCTCGTGAGCGCGCTCGCCCTGGTGCTGGTCCTCGGCGCCGGGATCGGCCTCGTGGCCCTGCGCCTGTCGAACGGGCCGCTGCAGATCGACGGCCTGTCGCGCCGCGTCGCCGCCGCTGTGGCCGAGCGGATCGGTCCGGGCTGGAGCATCGGCATCCGCGGCAGCAGCCTCGAACTCGACCGCGAGAACGCCCTGAGCCTGCGCTTCTCCGGCCTCGATATCCGCAACCCGCAGGGCGACCTCGTGGTGCGCGCGCCCCTGGCGCTGGTCAGCCTCGATCTCTGGGGATTGCTGCGGCTCAACCTGCAGCCGCGCTCCATCGAGTTCCGCGAGACGCAGACCACCGCGCTGCTGCACCGGGACGGCTCCATCGCCTTCGCGGCCTCGGAGGCCAACCACCCGGTCGATATCCAGCCGCATACGCCGCCGAGCGTGGACGGGGTCCGGGGCAGCGTGTCGCCGCTCTCGGCGGGCATCGCGTCGATCTTCGGCATCGTGCTCGATCCGAGCGGCGTGGTCGGTGCCCTCGACCGGGCCCGGATCACCGATGCGCGCCTGCGCCTGATCGACGACGACGGCCGCGAGCGCGCGGTCTTCGCCCGGGTCAACGGCTTGTTCGGACGCGATCCTGCAAACGGCACGCGCAATTTCGAGCTGCGGCTCGACGGGCCGCACGGCGAATGGCGGTTCGGCGGCGCCCTGCGCGACGGCGGCGAGGGCCAGGAACGTTCCGGCATCATCACCCTCGACGATCTGCCGGTGACCGATCTGCTGCTGCTCTCGGGCCAGTCGAGCCTGCCGCTGACGACCGACCTCAAGGTCTCGGCCCACGCCGACGTGAGCCTCGCGGCCGGGCGCATCAAGGCGATGACCGCCCGGATCCACACCGGAGACGGGACCTTCCTGATCGAGGAGAAGGACTTCAACCCCGTCACCGTCGAGAGCCTCGACGCGAACCTGAACTGGGACGAGGCCGGCCGCGTGATGGCGCTCACCGGCCTTGACTATCGCGGGGCCGGCAACGCCGTGCACCTGAGCGGCGCATGGACCGGCAGCCCGGCGGATGCCGCCACGGCCTGGACCGCGACGCTCACGAGTCGGGACGCCACCCTGCGCGGGGCGACGCCGAAGGACGCGCCGGTGAAGATCGACGCGCTGGACGCGCAGCTCTCCGGCCGGGACGGCGGCATCGCCATCGACGCGCTCACCCTTGCCGCGCCGGGCGTGACCGGGACGATCACCGGAACGATCGGCACTACGGCCGACGACGGCGGCCTCAACCTCCACATCGTCGGCCATGACGGCGAGGTCCGGACGGGCTTGCGCCTCTGGCCCGAGCACATCGCGCCGCCGGCCCGGACCTATCTGGTGGATCAGCTCCGGCGCGGGCACGTCGACTCGGTCGACATCCGGGTGCAGATGTCCGGGTCGGTGCTGGCCGCTGCCACGCGGGGCGAGCCGGCGCCGGACGAAGCGGTCCATATCGACTTCCACGTCTCGGATGCGGCGATCGACGTCAGCGCCGACGCGCCGCCGGTAACCAAGGGCAACGTCGTCGGCACCATCACGGGGCGCTCGACCACCGTGCGCAACGTGACCGCCGAGGTCCACGGGCCGGACGGGCGCGGCCTCGCGATCACGGACGGGAGCTTCGTAATCCCGCAGATTACCCCGGAGCGCGTGGTGGCGCAGATCGGGATGCGCCTCTCGGGCGGCGCCGACGGCATGGCCTCGGTGCTCCAGGCCAAGCTGTTCAAGAGCCTGATGAGCGTCGATCTCGACCCGGCCACGATCAAGGGCAGCGCCGACCTGCGGGTCGATTTCCCCCTTGACCTCAAGCACATCCCCGATCTGCCGGATCTGCCGGTGACCCTGACCGGCACGCTGGCCGACCTGTCGGTCGACAAGGTGATGGGCAAGGACCGACTGGAAGCGGGCCGGTTCTCCCTGGCGTATGATCGCGGCGCCTTCACCCTGAAGGGCGACGGCCGGGTCGCGGGTGCCCCGGTTTCCGTGGACATGCGCCAGCCGAAGGTCGGCCAGCCCGGCGAGGCGGTCGTCAACCTCGCCCTCGACGATGCGGTGCGGGGCCGGAAGGGCCTGCCGACTGCGCCGCAGCTCACCGGCACGATCCCGGTCCGCGCCGTCGTGCCGATCGGCCGGCCCGGGACCGGCAAGCCGCCCATCAAGGTCGAGGCCGATCTTGCCAAGGCAGGAATCGACGGGTTGCTGCCGGGTCTGACGAAGCCTGCCGGCAAGCCGGGGCGGCTGACCTTTACGTTGGTGGATGGCGGTCAGGGCCTGGAGCTGCGCGACTTCGCCCTCGACGCGGCCCCGGCGCAGGCCCGCGGTACCGTCACGATCACGCCCGAAGGTGGCCTTGAGCGGGCGGACCTGACGAACGTCAAGCTCTCGCCGGGCGACGACCTGCGGGTCAGCCTCGACCGGTCCGGCTCCGGCTACAAGGTCGTGGTCCGGGGTGCAGTGGTGGATGCGCGGCCGTTCCTGAAGTCCCTCGGCGGGCCGGACGGCAAGGGCGGCAAGGACACGAACCCCAAGGACATCGACGCCGACATCCAGGTGCCAATCGTCACGGGCTTCAACGACGAGGCCCTGACCGGCGCGAACCTCCGGCTGTCGCTGCACGGCAAGACCCTGCGGGCCGCCACGATCAGCGGGCGCTTCCGCGCGGCCCCCTTCGCGGCCTCCGTAACCCGGGGCGAGCGCGGCGTGCCGACCCTGGCGGTGGACTCGGCCGATGCCGGCGCGACCCTGCGCTTCGTCGACATCTACCGGCGGATGCATGGCGGGCGGCTCAATGCCGGGATCGGCCTCAACGACGGCCCGCAGGCGGGCGTCGTGCAGATCCGCGACTTCGCCCTGCGCAACGAGCCGGCCCTGTCGAGCATCATGGCGCAGGGGCCGGAGCCGGCCGACACCGATGCCGCCCGCGGCCGCCGGGTCGCCCCGGGCCGGGCGGCCGGGGATGTCACCTTCGACCGGATGCGCGCCAACTTTGTCCGCACGGGCACCCGGGTCGCCTTCAGCGATGCGGCGATCTCGAACGCCGCCATGGGCTTCACCCTATCCGGCTGGCTCGATACCGGGCAGGAGCGCACCTTGATCGACGGCACCTTCGTGCCGCTCTACGGGCTGAACAACGTGGCCTCGCAGCTGCCCCTGCTCGGCCCCCTGCTCGGCGGCGGCCACAACGAGGGGCTGTTCGCGGTGAACTTCCGCGTGTCGGGCAAGCTGGCCTCGCCGGACGTGAGCGTGAACCCGCTCTCGGCCATCGCCCCGGGCTTCCTGCGCAAGCTGTTCAGCGCCGGGGGCGGGCCGTTCGCGGATGGGATGCCGGTGCCGCAATAGGGTGATGCGAGGGCCCGAGCGCGCTACCGCCGGGTTCGCTGCGGCCCACAAAAAAGCCCGGCGCGGCGGACCGCACCGGGCCGAAGCCAAGTCTCAAACAATCACTTCTCGACGAAGGCCTTCTCGATCACGTAGTGGGCCGCCTCGCCGTGGTTGCCCTCCTCGTAACCGCGGGAGGTCAGGAGCTCCCGAGTGTCGCGGATCATGTCGGGGCTGCCGCAGAGCATGAAGCGGTCGTTCTCGATCGCCATCTCCGGCAGGCCAATATCCGAGAAGAGCTTGCCCGAGACCATCAGGTCGGTGATCCGGCCGCGGTTGCGGAACGGCTCGCGGGTCACGGTCGGGTAGTAGATCAGCTGGTTCGAGATCATCTCGCCCAGGAACTCGTGCTGCGGCAGCGTCTCGGTGATGGTCTCGCCGTAGGCGAGTTCCTGCACCTGCCGGCAGCCATGGACCAGCACGACCTTCTCGAACCGGTCGTAGGTCTCCGGATCCTTGATGATCGACAGGAAGGGCGCCAGCCCCGTGCCGGTGCCGAGCAGGTAGAGGTGCCGGCCGGGCAGCAGATTGTCGAGCACCAGGGTGCCGGTGGGCTTCTTGCCGATGATGATCGGATCGCCGACCTTGAGGTGCTGGAGCTTGGAGGTCAGCGGCCCGTCCTGGACCTTGATCGAGAAGAACTCCAGCTCCTCCTCGTAATTGGCCGAGACCACCGAGTAGGCGCGCAACAGCGGCCGCCCCTCGACCTCCAGGCCGATCATCGTGAACTCGCCGTTGCGGAAGCGGAACGCCGGATCACGCGTGGTGCGGAACGAGAACAGGTTGTCGGTCCAGTGATGGACCGACAGGACGCGCTCCTCGTAGAACTTGCTCATCGACGGATCAGTCCTCGAATCCTCTGATGCCCGGTTCGGCAGATCCCCGCCGTCCCATCGGACGGGGGCGGATCCATGCGAGGCGGCCCGCCGGGATCCGGATGTCAAACATATGCGCGCTGCTTCTTTCGCAGTTGCAGCACGCCCGTCAAGGCGCGCCGGGATCACACCCGCGAAAGAAGTGAACGGCCTGGAATCGTTCGAAGATTTAGCGTCTTCACCGCACAGGCGCAGCCGTGCCGCGGACATGGGAGGGTTGCCGGCGTCCCAGCCCTCCCATGCCGCTCAGGCGAGGCCGCCCGGCCGGAGCGGCTTCAGGCCCGCCTCGATCTCGGCTCGGCGCGGCTCCAGGAACGGCGGCAGGGCGAGGCGCTCGCCCAGGGTCTCCAGCGGCTCGTCGGCAGTGAAGCCTGGGCCATCCGTGGCGATCTCGAACAGGATGCCGTTCGGCTCGCGGAAGTAGAGGCTGCGGAAATAGTAGCGGTCGACCGGCCCGCTGGTCGGCACCCGGGCGGCCCGGAGCCGGTCGGCCCAGGCGTCGTAATCCGCGTCCGGGATGCGGAAGGCGACGTGATGCACCGCCCCCGCCCCCTGCCGCGCCGGCGCGGAGGGATCGGCCAGGAGTTGGATCTCCGCGGCCGGGCCGCCGGGCCCCATGGCGTAAACCTCGACCGGCCCGTCCTCCGTCTGGAACGCCCGATCCCGGTGCATGCCCAGCACCGCGGTGAGCACGGCGGCGGTGCGCCCGGAATCAGGCACCGAGAGCCGGATCGGCCCGAGGCCGCGGATCTGATAGGCAGCCGGCACGGGCGAACCGGCCCAGGGATGCTCCGGCCCGGTCCCGCCATCGTCGACCAGGGCGAGGCGCTGGCCCTCGGGATCCTCGAAATCCAGGGTCAGGCGCCCGTCGCGCAGGACGGGTTCGGCCTCCACGATTCCGGCCTCGCGCAGGCGCGCGTGCCACCACGCCACCGCGGCCTCGCCGGGGACACGCAGATGCGTCCGGCTGATGCTGTTCGAACCCCGCCGCTCCCGGGGCGCCGGCCAGTCGAAGAAGGTGATGTCGGTCCCGGGGCTCGCCAGCCCATCCGCGTAGAACAGGTGGTAGGCCGAGACGTCGTCTTGGTTCACCGTCTTCTTGACGAGGCGCAGGCCCAGCGTGCCGGTGTAGAACGCGACGTTCTCCGCGGCGCGGGCGGTCACCGCGGTGAGGTGGTGGATGCCGGTGAGTTGCATGGGGGTCCGGGGGGTTCGCGCCGATCGACCTCAGGTGGGGGTTAGGGACCAAGTTGCGAGGGCAGGGCCATCCTAGGCTCCGGCGGCAGATCTTGTGTGCCCTTGATCGAATCGTATCATTGCGTGATACATTGACGCTGTTCATGAGCGTCAAAGATGCCGATTGAGAGTTTTGCGAACGCGGCGACGGAGGCTGTCTTCCACGGACGTCATCCGAAGGGTCTACCCGCGGCGATCCTCGGTACCGCCCGGCGTAAGCTGCGTCAGATTCATGCGGCCACCTCGCTCGACGACCTCAAAGTCCCGCCTGGCAACAGGCTTCACCCGCTTATGAAAGATCGCAGCGGACAGCACGCCATCTGGATCAACGATCAATTCCGGATCTGCTTCCGCTGGACTGAGACGGGACCGGCCGAGGTTGAGATTGTTGATTACCACTGAACAGGGGCGCTGCCCCGCTCCTCTGGAGATGAGTCCATGGCCCTCGCCTACGAAACCGATGTCGTCCTACCGCCGCTGCATCCCGGTGAGGTTCTGCGGGAAGACTTCCTGATTCCCTTAGGATTGTCCGCCGGGTCGATCGCGCGCGCCTGCCACGTTCCGCGCACCCGGATCGAGCGGATCGCCGCCGAGCAGATCGGGATCTCCACCGACACGGCCTTGCGGCTAAGCCGCTATTTTGGGACGAGCGCGGAATTCTGGCTCAACCTGCAACGCCAGTTCGAGTTGGAGACGCTGAGCCGGACCCTCGGGCCAGAGATCGAGCGGATCGCGCCTCTGACGAGAGAGGCGGCTTGAAGATAGCGACACAGAATTGCCGCGGAGCGTCAGAGTCCGAAAGGCTGTCGCACCTACCGGATCGACATTCGGGCGTCGGTCCTCATGACGTGTCTACGCCCGACCACGGTTTGCGGGCCGCGTGGTGAAACTGCTGCACCACGATCTCGTTTCGCCGACGAGATAGTCGATGTGGCTCAGGGCGCGGTCGATCTGCTGCAAGGCGCGCCGCTGAAAATGCAGCCTCAAAGGCGATACTTGGACAGGACGGCCTCGACTTCGGACGCCGTCGCGAAGTCCCCGCGCATCCTCTCAGCCTACGCCGCGACGAGATCGGCGACCTCATCAGCCGTGAGCTCGATCACCGCCTGGTCCCGGCCCGCATAGGCTAGCACGAGGCGAGCAATCTCATCCTGCATCTCGGGCGACAGCGCGCGGGCGGTTTTCACCGCCCGATCCAAGAGGTCGGTCATGCCTTCAGTGTGCACCGATCGCCGCCCGAGAAAAGCGGACCAGCCCTCAGAGCCCGACCGGCCGCCCGGCGGCCACCACCAGCATCTTGCCGTCCGCGAAGGTGCGGGCGGCGGCCCGGCGGATATCCGCCTGGGTCACGGCCGACACCATCGCGTTGCGCCGGGCGATGTAGTCCATGCCCAGCTCCTCGAAGGCGATCTGCACCAGCTGGTGCGCGATCTTGGTCGAGGTGTCAAAGCCGAGCGCGTAGGAGCCGGTGAGGTAGTCCTTGGCCTTCTGGAGTTCGTCGTCGTCCGGCCCGTCCGTGATCAGCCGGCCAATCTCGTCGCCGATCACCGACAGCGCCTCGCCGACGCGCTCGTTCTTGGTGGCGGTGTAGCCCCAGGTCATCGCGGCCGACCGATGGCTGACCAGCGATGTCCCGACCGAATAGGCCAGACCGCGCTTCTCGCGCACCTCTTGGAACAGGCGCGACGTGAAGGCGCCCCCGCCCAGGATGTGGTTCAGCACGTAGGCTGGGATGAAATCCGGATCCCGCCAGGGCACGCCCGCCATGCCGAAGCGGATCACCGATTGCGGCACGTCGAGATCGACCACGATGCGCCGGCCGAGATCCTGCACCTCGGTGCGCGGCACCGCCTTCAGCTCGCCGGCCTCCGGCAGGGCGCCGAAGGCGCGGTTCAGGCCCTCGGCGAGCTGCTCGGCCCCGATCGCGCCGACCGCCGCGACCTTCACCCGGCCGCGCCCGATGATGCGGGCATGCATCGCCAGCAGGTCGTCCCGGGTGATCGCCGTGACGCTCTCGACCGTGCCCGAGGACGGGCGGGCGTAGGGGTGGCCGGCAAAGGCCTCCTTGAAGAACCGGCGGGAGGCGAGCACCCCCGGGTCGTTCTGCTGGTAGCGCAGGCCGGCGATGACTTGGCCGCGCACGCGCTCGATCGCGTCCGGGTCGAGGCGGGGCTTGGCCAGCGCCAGGGCCAGGAGTCCGATCGCCTCGTCGGCGTGCTTGACCAGCATCTTCAGCGAGCCGCCGATCGCGTCCGGCCCGGCATGGAACGACAGCTCGATCGCCCGGGCGGCCAGCCGCTCCTGGAACTGGTCGGAGGTGAGGTCGCCCGCGCCCTCGTCGAGGAGTCGCGCCAGCATCTGCGCGCAGCCGGACTTGCCGGCCGGGTCCTGGGCGGCGCCGCCCTCGAAGGTGAAGGCCAGGGCGATCAGCGGCACAACGGGGGATTCGACGTGCCACGCCTCGATGCCGGGGGCGGTCACCACCGGCAGCGCCGTGGTCGGCGAGCTGGCGGGGGTTGCGGTCTCGACCAGGGTCTCGGTCAAGCTCATGGGAACCTCTATCGTTATCTCGGGCGACGGCGGAGCGGGCCAAGGCTCCCAAGCGGCACGTGCCGGTGCGGCCCCGAGCAGGGCCGCCGGGACGCGACCGGGGCTATTCGGCGGCCATCGCGACCGGGGCGTCGGGATCCTGCGCCTTGGTCAGGTAGCCGGTGATCGAGCGGGCCGGCGTCAGCCAGCGCTCGGCGGCGCCCTTCAGGCGCTCCTGCGACACCGCCTCGATGTCGGTCGGCCAGCGGCGGACCTCCTCGATGGTCTCGCCGATCGCCAGCGCCGAGCCGTAGATCCGGGCGAGCGACGACTGGCTGTCGGAGGAATAGACCGTCTCGGCCACGAGGCGGGTCTTGGCGCGCTCGATCGCCTCGGCGTCGAGCGCCTCCGCGGGGGCGCGGCGCAGCACCTTGTCGACGGCCTCCTCCAGCTTCTCCAGAGGCACGCCCTCGGCGGGCACCGCGTAGACGGAGAAGCGGGTGTCGTCGATCGCCGAGCCCATGTACCAAGCGCCGGCATTCACCGCGAGGCCGGTCTCCATGACCAGCTTGCGGTAGAGGTAGGAGGTCGAGCCGCCGCCCAGAACCTCGGCCAGCAGCTCGAGATCGTGGCAGCCGCCATCCCGGGCGGTGATGCAGGAGGGGGTCAGGTAAAGCCGCTGCAGGGTCGGCTGCTCGACCTTCGGGTCGGCCACGGCGACACGGCGGAGCGCCTTCGGCTCCGGCTCCCGCGCCCGGACACGCTCAGGCCGGGCACCCTGGGGGGTCACGCGGCCGTAGGTGGTCTCGGCGAGACGGCGAACCTCGTCCGGGGTCACGTCGCCGGCAACCACCAGGATGGCGTTCTCGGGGGTGTAGAAGCGCTTGTAATAGGCCAGCGCGTGCTCGCGGTTCAGCCCCTCGATCTCGTGCATCCAGCCGATGATCGGGATGCCGTAGGGGTGGTGCACGAACAGGCCGGCCGCCATCGCCTCGGAGAGCTGGGCGGAGGGGTCGGTCTCGACCCGCATGCGCCGCTCCTCCAGCACCACGTCGCGCTCGGGCGCCACGACGGCGTCGTCGAGGACGAGGCCGCTCATGCGGTCGGCCTCGAATTCCATCATGGTGCCGAGGTGGTCCCGGGCGACCCGCTGGAAATAGGCGGTGTAGTCGTAGCTCGTGAAAGCGTTCTCCTGGCCGCCGAGGCCCGACACAGCCTTCGAGAAGGCGCCGACCGGATGCTTCTCGGTGCCCTTGAACATCAAGTGCTCGAGGAAGTGGGCGATGCCCGACTGGCCCAGCGGATCATCGGCCGAACCGTTGCGGTACCAGATCATGTGGGTGGCGACGGGCGCGCGATGGTCGGGCACCACCACCACGTCGAGGCCGTTGTCGAGGGTGAAGGCCGTCACTTCCGGGCCACCCGCCTCCGACCGCCCGAACGGCGCGGCGTCGCCCCGGCCGGCGCTGGCGCCGAAGGCCGAGCCCGGACGCAGCGGGAAGAGGGGGGGCGTCGCCTTCCTGAACAGGTGCATTCCGCTTTCCTTCTGCCGGCCCCGTCACCCGGCGCCGCGCGTCGGAACGCCTGTGCGGGTCGGGGCCGTCCTGGTCGCCGGCGCGCAAGAACCGCACCGGGACGATCATGTCATGTTGCCATGCCGTGGCGCCGTTGCAACAGCGACACGGCGTACCGGTTACTGCTGCGCGCGCTGACGGAGGTAGGCCCCGGGATCGGACTCCTCCTTCTCGCGGCTGGCATTGTTGATCGGGTCATTCGACGGCGGCCGCGCCAGCTTCTTGGGCGACTGACGGTAGCCGGTGGGCGGATCGGTCAGCACGTCGCGGTTCGGCTCAACGTCGGAGGGCTCGGCGTTGGCGCTCTTGCCCTTGAGCAGGTCGAACGGACTGAGCAGGCTGTCGTCGCGGTTGTTGTCGCCGGGCTTGCGCTCGGCCTCGGTGGTCAGGCTCGCGCCCGCCCGGCGGCCGTTGCGCATCTCGTCCACCGAGAGGGTGGCGTTGTTGTCGTCGTAGCGGCCCTGGGCCTGGATGCCCTTGGGGTTGCGCCGCTCCTTGGCGGCGCGCTCGCGCTCGGCAATCTCGGGATCCTTCGGCCACGCGGTGCTGGTGGAGCGGGCCCGGGGCTGGGGCAGGGCCTTGCCGTCGATCTTGGGCGGCATCACCAGGGGCGGCCGCTCGTGGTAGTCGATCGGGTCCTGGCGCTTCTCCAGAAGGCCGATGCCCGACAGGGCGTCGCGCATGAACTCACCGCGCTCCTGAGCCTGAGCGCCGCCCGCGAGCAGCGGGGTCAGGGCGAGGGCGGCGGGGAGGAGGAGTCGAAGCCTGCGATGCCCGGTCATGCTGCCTCACGGGTTCCGGCCGGGGAGTCCGGCTCGGGGACGACCGCGTCGCGGCCTGATCCGACGGGTCCCGGCCTGAGACCGGTTTCCGGCGATCGTATGGCGCCTTGACCACGGCAAGCCCGCGCGGGGCTGTCGCCCAGCCGATGTGGTGCCCGCATCACAGGCGCGCCGCCGGGTCGCCGGGTGTGGTTTCCCCCGGGCGTCGCCCGGCCGGGGTCAAGCTATCGAGGATCAGGCCGATCACGCCGGCCACGATCGCCGCGTCGGCGACGTTGAACACGTACCAGGACCATGCGCCGGCGTGCAGGTGGACGAAATCGAACACCGCCCCGTAGACCGCGCGGTCGATGGCGTTGCCGAGCGCCCCGCCGACGATCAGCCCCAGGGCGACGGCCAGCAGCCGGGAGCCGGCCCGGCGCATCCAGAGTCCGAGACCCAAAGCGGCAACGAGCGACAGGGCGACGAGGGCCCAGCGCCCGAACCCGCCCTCCTGCTGGAACAGGCCGTAGGAGACGCCCCGGTTCCAGACCACCACAAAGTCGGCGAAGGACGCGAGCCGCCAGGGCTGGGTCAGGACGAGGTCGGTGCCGAAATAGAGGCCGAGCTTGGAGGCTTGATCGAGCAGGAGGGTGAGGAGGAGGGCCGTGAAGCCGGCGCGGGCGGGGGTCATGGGCGGACAACCAAGTGCGTGTCTCCCTCCTCCCTTTGCTGGGGATCAGATTCACACTTCTCCGCCAGACGCCAAGGGGTTGAGAAACAAGCGCGTTTCCCCTCCCCCTTGCGGGGAGGGGCCAGGGGTGGGGGTGGCTCAGAAGGCATCAGATCGCCCCATCCTGCACCACCCCCACCTCCAACTCCTCCCCACAAGGGGGAGGAGAGAGCGTCGCGGCTCGCGAGGTATGAATCTGCTCCTTCGCAAAGCGGGGAGGGCGCTGTCGCGGGTCTGATCACGCCGCGCTCGCCTCCGGGTGCGCCGCATCCCACTCGCGCAGGGCCTGGGCGTCGCGGGGCGTCACATCCGGATGATCCGGATCGCTGCCCACCTCCGGGCTGACCCGCCAGGAGCGGGCGCATTTGCGGCCCTCGGCCGGGCTCGGCACCACCGCCACACCGCGCACCTCGTCGAGCCGGAAGGCGTCGGCCGGGCCCTCGCCCGCCACCACGGTGATGTCCGAGGTGATGCAGGTGTCGGCGAAGTCGCAGCCCTCCAGCGCGGCCAGAAGCTCCGGATCCGCCACGTAGACCGTCGGCGCCGCCTCCAGGCTCGCGCCGATGCGCTTGGCCGCGCGTTCGATCTCCAGGGCGCCGGTCACCACCCGCCGCACCCGCCGGATTTTTTGCCAGCGCACCGCGAGGGGGGCGTCCAGCCAATCGGCCGGGGTCTCCGGCAAGGTCTGGAGATGCACCGAGCCGTCCTCGGACGGGTAGCGCTCGAGCCACGCCTCCTCGGCCGTGAAGGCGAGCACCGGAGCGAGCCAGATCGCCGCCCGCTGGAAGGCCTCGTCGATCACCTGCAGGGCTGCCCGCCGGCGCACCGAGGACACGGGATCGCAGTACAGGGCGTCCTTGCGCACGTCGAAGTAGAACGACGACAGGTCGCCGGTCATGAAGCCGTTGAGCAGCGCCACCACCCGCTTGGTGTCGAAGGTCGCGTAGGCCTCGCGGATCTCGCCGTCGAGCTCGGCCAGCCGGTGCAGGATCAGCCGCTCCAGCTCCGGCATTTTTTGGAACTCTACGTCGTCGCCCTGGACCCGGTGGGCGAGGGAGCCCAGCATCCACCGCAGGGAGTTTCTGAGCTTCCGGTAGGTCTCCGCGAAGGTCTTGATGATCTCCGGGCCGATGCGCAGGTCGTCCGTGTAGTCGGAGGCCGCGACCCACAGGCGCAGGATGTCGGCGCCGGAATCCTTGATCACGCTCTGCGGCGCGACGACGTTGCCCTTCGACTTCGACATCTTCAGGCCCTTGCCGTCGAGCACGAAGCCATGGGTCAGGACGATGTCGTAAGGTGCCCGGCCGCGGGTGCCGGACGCTTCGAGCAGCGAGGACTGGAACCAGCCGCGGTGCTGATCCGACCCCTCCAGGTACATCACCCGGTCCCGGCCGCCGTCGCGGATGCGCTTGACGCCGGCGAGGCCCGGAAACGCCTCCGGATCGTCCAGCACGAAGGCGTGGGTCGAGCCTGAATCGAACCAGACGTCGAGGACGTCGGTGACCTTCTCGTAGGCGGCCGGATCGTGATCGGGCGCGAGGAAGCGCTCGGCGGCCTCGTCCCGGAACCACGCGTCGGCCCCCTCGGCCGCGAAGGCGTCGCGGATGCGGGCGTTGACGGCGGCATCCTTCAGGATCTCACCCGTGTCCCGGTGGACGAACACGGTGATCGGCACGCCCCAGGCGCGCTGGCGCGACACCACCCAGTCCGGTCGGTTGGCGACCATTCCGGTGATGCGGTTCTTGCCCTGCGTCGGCACCCACTGGGTGTCGTCGATGCCCTGGAGCGCCACCTCGCGCAGGGACCGGTTGCCCAGCGACTTCACCGGCCGGTCCATGGCGATGAACCATTGGGGGGTGTTCCGAAAAATCACCGGCTTCTTGGAGCGCCAGGAATGCGGGTACTGGTGGCGCAGCACCCCGCGGGCGACGAGCGCCCCGGCCTCGGTCAGCGCCGCGATGACCGCCTTGTTGGCGTCGCCCTTCTCGCCCTTGTCGGTGAGGACGCGCTTGCCCTCGAAGCCGGGGGCAGCCTTGGTCAGCGCGCCGTCGGCATCCACCGTGTAGGGGATGGTCGGGTCGATGCCGCGCTCGGCGAGCAGACGGCCGCTCGCCATCCAGAGCTCGAAATCCTCGCGGCCGTGGCCCGGGGCCGTGTGGACGAAGCCCGTGCCGGACTCGTCGGTGACGTGGTCGCCGTCGAGCATCGGCACGGCGAAATCATAGCCGAGCGCCGCCAGCGGATGATCCAGGGTGAGGCCGGCGAGCACCTCCGGGCGCACGTCGCCGACGCGCTCGAACGCCTCGACCCGGGCGGCCTTGAACACGGTTGCGGCCAGGCTGTCGGCGAGCACGTAGCTCTGGCCAGGGGTCGCCCAGTTGTCGGCCGGCGCCTCGGTGACCCGGTACAGGCCATAGGCGATCTTTTTGGAGTAGGCGACGGCGCGGTTGCCTGGGATCGTCCACGGGGTGGTCGTCCAGATCACCACCCGGGCCTCAGCGAGGTCGCCCTCGGCGCCGGAGCGGATCGGAAACGCCACGAACACCGTGTCGCTGACGTGCTCCTCGTACTCGACCTCCGCCTCGGCGAGCGCAGTCTTCTCCACCACCGACCACATCACCGGCTTAGAGCCGCGATAGAGCTGGCCGCTCATCGAGAACTTCATCAGCTCGTCGGCGATCACGGCCTCGGCCGGGTACGCCATGGTGGCGTAGGGATGGTCCCAGTCGCCGGTGACGCCGAGCCGCTTG
>Ga0164296_1002826_pt1 | contig 16869 bp, 13 predicted proteins | sample GEODES057metaG_FD_113533 | JGI IMG/M metagenome (GOLD analysis project Ga0164296, IMG submission 113533) | Dystrophic lake water microbial communities from Trout Bog Lake, Wisconsin, USA - GEODES057 metaG | ecosystem: Environmental > Aquatic > Freshwater > Lake | place: USA: Trout Bog Lake... | reverse complement strand
TCCTCCTCGGTCATGACGAGCGTGGCGGCGGCCATCAGCTCAGTCCTCCACCGTGCTCATGCCGAACTCGCGTCGCCAGCCTTGCGGCAGCAGCAGCTCGATGAGATCGTCGATCGTGACCACGCCGACCAGGCGGCCATGGTCGGGGTCGACCACGGGGGCCACGGTCAAGTTGAAGTCCGACATCTGTCGAGCCGTTCGGTGCAGGTCCCAGTTCGGGTGGACGTGGACTGGCTCAGGGAGATCGAGCGCCTCAAGGCGTCGATCGACGTCGGTGCGAACCAGCGTGGCCAAGGGGATCGATCCCGCGAGGCCGCCTTCGGGCGAGAGCGCATAGACGACGTTGAGGGCTTCAGAGGGAGCCGATGACTCGCGGACCGCGGCGAGCGACTCCCCGACCGTGGCCGTGATCCCCACGGCCACGAAGTCGGGCGACATGATCCCGCCGGCCGTCTCCGGGTTGTAGCTCAGCAGGTTTCGAACCTTGGCCTGGGTGGCCGCGGGCAAGAGGCCCAAGATGGGGAGGCGCCGGTCTTGATCCACCTCGATGATGAGGTCGGCCGCGTCATCCGGCGCCATCCGCTCGAGCAGTCGAGCAGCCTGCTCATCGGTCCGGGAGTGGAGGAACTCGACCTGGTGCTCCATGTCGAGCTCCTCGAAGACATCGGCTTCGAGCTCCACGTCTTGGGCCACTGCGTCGATGATCTCCTCCCCTTCTTCATGGCTCGCTGCCTCGACGAGGTCGGCGATCTGTGCCGGGTGAAGCTTGGCCAGCTTGCGGTATGGGATTCGCAGCTGGGCCGTGGGGACATGGGCCACGAAGGGCTCGATCGAGGCGAAGTCGATCACGCCGGCCGATGACGAGCTCTTCCCCAGGATCCGGCGCAAGAAGTGTCGACGGCCTGGCTCGATGGCCACCACCTCCCATCGCCCGTCGACCGGTGAGAGAAGGATGTCATTGGCCGTGACGAGCCGCCCACCGACGAGGTTGATGAGATGGCGGGCCAAGAGATCCTTCGCCAGCAGGAGCTCGCCTTCGCGCCGCTCAAACCGACGCAGGTCCACGCGACGACCGGCAAAGGAGATGGAGCCCTCGCTGAGGGAGGCGAGCTTGCGCTCTGGGACGAACAGATCGCGTCCGCCCAGACGAACCACGAGACCTACGACGGGAGGATGGGGGCTGTCGCCGAGGCGGACGACGACGTCCTCGATGCGACCGATGCGCTCGCCGGCGTCGTCGACGAGCGGTCGCCGAACGATCCCCGAGAGATGCACGATCTCGATTGTCACTCGCCACTCCACCCGCTCGATTGCCATGGGCGCGATCACGCCTTTCCAGGGAAGGCTACTTCTCGCGTGCCCCGCTCAGGAAGGGGATCGTGGATCAGGTCTGCAGGTCGCCCACGGCCCGTTCGAGGGCGTCAAGCTCTGCGTCCCAGGTGCCCTCGACCGTGAGGGGCCGAAGGACGAACTTCGAGAACCCCACAGCCAGGTAGGCCTCGAGGAGGTCGCGAAGTCGACCGGCACCGACGGGCACGATCGCATCGAGGTCGTCCGATCGCGCACGCTCACGCAACGCTGCTCCCATCGGCTCGGGGAGCTCGTGAAACGAGTAACCGATCGAGACGCCAAAGTGCTCGGGATCGATCGAGCGGCCCGCCTCCGCTGCGATCTCGTCGATGCGCTCCTTCCCTAGGGCCGCATCGGCAGGTGTGATCATCGCCGGCAACCAGCCATCGGCCAGCCGGCCACAGCGATCGAGTGCACTCGGAATCGAGCCTCCAAGCCAGATCTCGAGTGGCGACTGCACCGGCAGCGGGTCGAGGACGACCCGCTCTGTCGTGCCGGCGGGTCCTTCGACATCGGTCGGCTCGCCGCGCAGCAACGAGGCCAAGACCGGAAGGGTGTCGTCGAGGACCCGACCACGATCCCTCGGGGCGACTCCCACCGCCGTTCGCTCACCACCACGGGGGAGACCAGGCACCGCCGTGAGGAGCAACCGACCACCGCTGAGGTGATCGAGCGTGGCCAGCTGCCGTGCCAGGCGAAGGACGTTGCGGCCGGGCACCAAGAACGTCGTTCCGATCTTGAGGGCAGGCAGTCGTCCCGCCAGCCAGCCGAGCGCCACCAAGGGATCGACGCCAGGCTGACTGAGGACCTCCGAGATCCAGATCGAGTCGAATCGATGGTCCACGAGCGAGGTGCACAGGCCCTCGAGCGCAGCAGGGCTCAGGCCGTGACCCGCGGCTCCGATTCCGATTCGAACCTTCATGGCGCCATCTCGATGGCGGCGATGGCCCGCTCGATGCCCTCGGCGCTCACGTCGTGGTGGGTGACGAACCGAACCACGCCAGGGGCGATGGTGCCCGCCAGGACGCCGTGTGCCGCAAGGTGTGCCAGCAGGGCCTCGGACTCGTGGTGCGAGAAGACGACAAGATTCGTGATCTGGTCGTCGAGTGAGCTGGCCGTGTCCGGCCAGCGACGTGCCACCGCCGCCGCCAGCTGACGGGCGGCTGCGTGGTCATCAGCCAATCGGTCGACCATGGTGGTGAGGGCGAGCAACCCTGGGGCGGCCACGACCCCAGCCTGGCGCATCGATCCGCCAAGGCGCTTGCGCTCCATCCGAGCCTTGGCGATGACTTCGCTCGGCCCGGCCAGCATCGAGCCGACCGGGGCGCACAAGCCCTTCGAAAGGCAGGACATCACCGTCGTGGCCGGACGTGCCAGTTCTGCAGCCGAGAGCCCAGTTGCGACCTGCGCGTTGAACAGCCGAGCGCCATCAAGGTGGATGGGCAGCGAGCCCGCGACGTCGGCGATGGCCTGGAACCGCTCCGGGGCGAGCACCTTGCCCCCCGATGCCATGTGCGGGGTCTCGAGGAAAATTGCGGAGATCGATGGCTGATGGTGAGCCTCGCCGACGATGACCTCCGCCACCGCTGACGGGTCGATCGACCCTGACTCGTCGTCGAGACCATGGATCTGCACAGAGCAGTTCCTTCCGGCTGCACCCATCTCGTAGAGCACGACGTGCTGGCGCTCGCCTGCCACGACGGTGTCGCCCGGCCTCGTGTGGCAACGGAGCGCGATCTGGTTGGCCATCACGCCCGAGGGGATCAGGACTGCCGCCTCCTTGCCGACGAGAGCGGCGTAGCGAGACTCGAGGGCGTTGACCGTCGGATCCTCGCCATAGCCATCGTCTCCGACGACGGCGTCGGCCATGGCGGCCCGCATGGCGTCGGTGGGTTGCGTGACCGTGTCGCTTCGGAGATCGACGACAGAAGAAGGCATCGACCGATGGTACCGGTCACCCTCGAGCATCGCCTCGCCATAGGCTCATCGCCATGACCGAGTCCGACCCATCCCCCGATCAGCGCCCCCTCGCCGAGGCCACCGGCGTCCATCAGCAGCTCGACATCTCCGTGATCGAGCTCTCCCCCGATCGCGTCGTGCTGAGCTTGCCCATCGGCCCCAAGGTGCACCAGCCCTATGGGATCCTCCACGGTGGGGTCTCCGCACTCCTCGCCGAGTCTGCCGCATCGATGGGGGGCGCCGTCAGCGTTCCCGAGGGCAAGGTGGTCGTCGGGATCGAGCTCAACGCCAGTCACCTCCGCTCTGCCACCTCGGGCACCCTCATCGCTACTGCGACCCCCGTCCGAAAGGGCCGGACCATCCAGGTGTGGCACATCGCGCTCAGCGACCAAGACGGTCGGGCGATCTGCGACGCTCGATGCTCGTTGGCCGTGATCGACCGCCCAGGGGCCTGAGAAACCAGAACCATTGCCCAGGTGCTTCTATGCTCACTTCGGTGAGCGGGCTTCGCATCATCGGATGGGGGACCGCCCTCCCGGACCGCATCGTCACCAACGACGAGCTGGCCGAGTCGCTGGAGACCAGCGACGAGTGGATCACCGAGCGCACCGGGATCAGAGAGCGCCGAGTCGGTGGCACCACGACATCGCTCGGAACGGCAGCGGGGGCAGCAGCGCTGGCTTCGGCGGGGATCACCGGGGCCGATATCGATCTGGTCCTCTTGGCCACTACGACCTCCGATCAGCTCATCCCCGCGACGGCACCAGCGATCGCTGATGCCCTCGGCGTGGCCGGGGGCGCGGTTGACCTCAATGCCGCCTGCTCGGGGTTCGTCTATGGGCTGATCATGGCCAATGGGCTGCTCTCGACGGGTATGCGGCGGATCTTGCTCGTCGGCGCCGAGACGCTCTCGACGGTGACCGATTGGACCGATCGATCCAACGCCATGCTGTTCGGCGACGGCGCTGGGGCCTTGGTGCTTGAAGCCACCGAGCACGGCTGGCTTCGAGGTTGGGATCTGGGCGCCGATGGCAGCGCCCTGCACATCTTGCGCTGCGCTCATGGAGGGACCATCGAGATGGACGGCAAGGAGGTCTTCCGGCGGGCAGTGCGCGTCATGGTTGACTCCGCCAACAACGCGCTCGAGCGGGCGCACCTCACGGCGGATGACGTCGACCTGATCGTCCCCCACCAAGCCAACATCAGGATCATCCAAGCGGCCTGCCAGCGGCTTGGCATCGACGAGGCAGACGCAGCCATCGTGATCGATCGCTTCGGCAATACGTCGTCCGCTTCTATCCCGCTCGCCCTCGTCGATGCCCTCGATTCAGGCCGAGTTCACCCCGGCGACACGCTGCTCCTCACCGGGTTCGGCGCAGGCATGACCTGGGCCAGTGCTGTTCTAGAGTGGGCGCCGTGAGCGCCCCAACCTTGATCATCTTGGCCGCCGGCCGCGCCCGCAGATACGGCGGGATCAAGCCGTTGGCACCCATCGGCCCCAACGGCGAAGCGGTCATCGACTTTCTGGCCGACGACGCCCTTCGAGCTGGTTTCCACTCGATCGTGATCGTGGTGAACCCTGAGTCTGGACCGCTGATCGAGCAGCACGTCACTGAGACCTGGCCCGACAGCATCGACGTGCGCTTCGCCGTCCAGGACCGGCCGCTCGGCACCGTGCACGCCATCATGGCAGCGCATGACGTGGTCGATCGATCTCGAGCGTTTGCAGTGTCCAATGCCGACGACCTCTACGGCTGCGACGCGTTTGCCGTGCTCTCGGAGCACCTCGCGACCCACCACACCAGCTCGCTCGTGGGCTTCAAGCTCAAGAACGCGCTGGTCGGGAGCGACCCGGTGACTCGGGGCGTCTGCGAGGTCGCCGAAGGCCATCTCCAGTCGATCGTCGAGCGGCGCAAAGTCTCGCTCGTGGATGGGTCGTTCCGCGCCGATGATGGCCTGGAGCCTTCGGAGCTCCCCGGCGACCAGCTGGTCTCGATGAACCTGTGGGGATTTGCCCCCGACATGTGGCATCTCTTCGAGATGGCCATGGCCGAAGCCTCGAACCCAGATGAGGACAACGAGGTGCTGATCCCCGAGGTGATCGGTCGCCTTGTGAGCGGTGAGCTCGTGGTCTCAGGCTGCGAGACCGATTCGATCATCCTCTTGGCCACAGAGGCCCGTTGCGTCGGGGTGACCCACCCGAACGATCTCGAGATCGTGAAGGAAGACGTGGCGAACCAGGCGCGGCGTGGTGAGCGACCGACCGCACCTTTCTTGAGCTGAGCGTCGCCGCACGTCGCTCGCAGCGCCCCCAGGCGCGACGAAGCCCCGAGTGACTGGCTGGCCGGAGCCTGCCCGCCTCTCGGGGCGTCGCCCGGGTGATCCTCGCCGAGGCCCGGGCCGTGTCGGACAGCCCTCGCTCAGCGTGCGCTGCTGCCACCCGAAGATCGCCAGCAGCCCAGTCGAACCACCCACCTAGGTCTACCCTCACCTCTGACCAGCGCCCCTCTCGAAGCACTGACCGCCCCCGCTCCTGCTCCCGAGGGAGCCCCCTGCGAGGGCCGCTCCGACAGTGGCCTTTCAGCCTCCCCCGGAGCGTTCGGCGGGTGATGTGGACCCGGCGTGGTCTGAGTGTGCTCCGTTCGGTGGAGGCCTTCAAGAGGCTGGAGCGAAATCCTCCACTTCCCCACCGAAATTCCGCCATCATCCCCAGCCGCACGCCGACTTCCCCAGCGATGCCCACAGCCAGTCGGTCGGTTATCCACAGGCGTTTGTGACGGACTCCACCGATCAAGAATCGGCTGGTGACAAGCTCAGCCCTTGACGCGCTCGTTGGTCGGGTCGTACAGGGCGCCCAGCTGCGGCTTAGTTCCGACCCGTCGTCCGCCCACGTTGACCTCATAGGCGCCCTCTCGGATCCAGTCCGGGCCGACTGCCTCTCCGTCGCGTCGCCAGAGGTACGCCAGTCCGACACAGGTCCCAAACGTCGTCGACCATGCCGCCGAGGTGACCTGTCCGACCGCCTCACCATTGCGGAGCACGAGCTCACCGCCCCACATCATCACCTCGGGGTCCTCGAGGGCGAATGAGACCAATCGGCGTCGGGGTCCGGCCTCGATTGCCCGCTCGACAGCCTCCCGACCGATGAACTCGATGTCCGTCTTGAGCTTGCAGGTGAAGCGAAGACCGGCGTCGACCGGAGTGAAGTCCGGGGTGAGCTCGGGCCCAAAGGCTCGGTAGCCCTTGTCGAGGCGCAGGGAGTTGATGGCGTAGTACCCAGCATCAACGATGCCGAGATCGGCCCCTGCGTGCTTGAGGTCCTCATAGACACCGACGGCGAACTCCACGGGGACGTAGAGCTCCCAGCCAAGCTCGCCGACGTAGGTGATCCGAGTCGCACGAACCGTGGAGTAGCCGAGATCGATCTCTTGGCTGGTCGAGAAGGGGAACGCCTCGTCCGAGAGGTCCGTCCTCGTCAGCCGCTCGAGGAGCACGCGAGACCGCGGGCCCATCACGCCATAGACCGCATAGGCCGAGGACACGTCCACCACCGTGACTCGGTCCTCTGCGTCCAGGTGTGCCTCGATCCAGGCCTTGTCACGGACGGGAGACGCCGCACTCGTGACGAGGAGATAGCGATCGAAGGCGAGTCGGGTCAGCGTCACGTCCGCCTCGTAGCCACCGCGCTCGTTGAGCATCCCGGTGTACACAGCCCGGCCGATGTTGACAGCCACGTCTGCCGTGCAGAGCCGCTGGAGGACGCGCTCGGCATCACGACCTGTGATCAGCAGCTTCCCGAACGAGGTCTGGTCGTAGAGCGCCACCGCCTCTCGCGTCGCTCGCTGCTCCTTGTCGCTCCACTCCAACCACGCCGGCTTGTCCCAGGTGTAGTCGAGCTCGGGCGCCACGCCCTCAGGAGCGAACACGTTGGCGCGCTCCCACCCCATCTTGGAGCCGAACTGCGCTCCCGCGGCGACCAGTCGGTCATAGGCCGGCGATCGCCTGAAGGGGCGAGCGGACGTGAGCTCTCGGTTCGGCCACGGCACGGCGTAGTGGAGGCCGAGGATCTCACCCACCCGGTCGTGGAGCCATTGGTTGTTGCCGTTGAAGGCGGCGAATCGGCGGATGTCGACGCTCAGCAGGTCGCTGGTGGGCTCGCCTTCGACGATCCACTCGGCAAGCGCACGACCAGCGCCGCCCGCCGAGGCGATGCCCACCGAGTTGAAGCCGGCACCGACGAAGAAGTTCTTGACCTCCGGAGCCTCGCCCAAGATGAACTGGTTATCGGGGGTGAAGCTCTCGGGACCGTTGTAGAACTTCTTGATGCCCGTCGCCTGCAGCGCGGGGATCCGATGGAGCGCCGAGTCCATCAGGATGCTGAAGTGCTCCCAGTCCTCGTCGAGGAGCTGGAACTCAAAGGGGTAGGGAAGCTGATCGGGTGCGACCCAGGGCTTGGCCTCGGGCTCGAACCCACCAACGACAAGACCACCGACCTCTTCTTTGAAGTAGGTGTAGCCATCCGGGTCACGAAGGATCGGAAGCTCTCGATGGACGCCATCGATCTGCTCGGTCACCACATAGAAGTGCTCGGCGGAGTGCAGCGGCACGGTCACGCCTGCCATGGCCCCAATCGCCTTGGCCCACTGCCCGGCGCAGTTGACCACGATCTCCGCCTCGATCGGTCCAGCGTCGGTCTCGACGCCCGCCACCCGACCCTCCACCACCGTGACGCCGGTGACCCGTGTCTTCTCGAAGACGAGCACTCCCGCATCTCGTGCCCCTCTGGCCAATGACGCGGTGACGTCAACGGGGTTCGCCGTCCCATCGCCGGGCAGCCAGATCGCCCCGATCAAATCCTCGGTCTCGAGGACCGGATAGAGCTCCTTGGCTCGATCGGGACTGATCAGTTCGCACTCGAGGTCATAGGCCTCGGCGGTCGCGGCGGTCCGCTGGAGCTGGACCATCCGCTCTGGCGTCCGAGCCACGGTGACCCCCCCGCATCGCTTGAAGCCCGTGGCCAGGCCCGTCTCGGTCTCCAGACCCTCATAGAGGCGAGCGGAGTACTGGACCAGTCGGGTGCCGCTCTCCGTGGCGCGAAGCTGCCCCACGAGGCCTGCGGCGTGCCAGGTGGTCCCGCTCGAGAGCTGTCCTTGCTCGAGCACGACGACGTCGGTCCGGCCCAGCTTGGCCAGGTGGTAGGCAACCGACGCCCCGACGATCCCTCCTCCGATGATGACGATCTCAGCGGAGGCGGGCAGGCGGCTCTCAGGTGCGTTGCTCATGGGGGATCCTCATCTCGATGTGTGACGAGTCTCGTCGTCGACTCTCAGTCTGCCCGCTGCACGGCATCGATCAGTCGATCGAAGGACGCGCTGCGAAAGGTTGCGACCGCTCGCTCGTACTTCTCCAAGCCCCAGCTCCAGAAGTCGAAGTCGATGGCGCTCGTGGCATCTTGGATCGATGCCCAGAGCGTCCATCCGTACTGGGACATCACCGCCTGGAGTCGAGCCCGTGCGATCCGATTCTCCAAGCGTTCTCCGTAGTAGGACGTCACCAGCTCGTCGAGCTGGTCGTCGGAGAGATGGCACTCGCTCCAGATGTTGCCGAGCTCGAAGCACGCATCGTTGTTGCCCGAGTACTCGTAGTCGATGAGTCGAATCTCGTCACCGGCATCGATGAAGTTTCCGGCCAGGAGATCGTTGTTGCACGGGACGGTCGGCACCGCCTGGACCTCGAGCGCACTGCGGAGCCGGTCGACCGCCGGCGCGTGGTCGAGATAATCAGCTGGGAGGCGGTAGCCGCGCTCGAGGACCTTGGCCAGATAGCCAGCCTGGATCGAGAACATGTCGAAGTCGCTGACGAACCGAGGTCCATCGTGGAGTCGACGAACGGCTGCCGCAGCACGAGCGATGTTTCCCGGCACCTGGAAGCTCGCGTCATCGAAGGTCGTTCCCTCGATGAAGCCGATCACGAGCACCGAAGCGTCCGGGAGGTAGTCGAACACCGGCGCGCCCACACCGCTCTGGCCAGCGCGCACCGTGTTCTCGTATTCGTCGTCGCGATTCACGCTCAACTCGAGCGACTCGGCCGATGACAGTCGAAGGACGTAGTCGCCCTCTGGAGTGGTGATCTTGAAGTTTCGGTTGGTCAGGCCCCCGTTGAGCTCCGTGATGACCCGCGGTCGCCCCGCGAGGACGGTGCAGCGCTCCAAGAGCGCGCCGGGCAACACCTCGTCCAGCGACGATCCGGTCAGCTCTCCCCCGGTCACCCGCGATCACCCGATCCTGCTTCGAGGATGCCCGCCACGAGCGACGGCGTCAGGCGATCGACGACGAGGTGAGCCTCGGCGTCCAGCTCATCCCTCGTCTTGGTGCCGACGACGCCGACGCACCACATCCCGGCCGCCCTCGCTCCCCGCAGGCCGAAGAGCGAGTCCTCGAAGACCAGCACGTCAGAAGGTTGCGCCCCGAGGAGCTCCGCACCCCGCTCGAACCCCTCTGGGTGCGGCTTGCCTTCGGAAACGTCCTCCTCGGTCACGATGGCGGCGAAATGGCTCACAAGGCCCCGTCGCTCAAGGACGAAGTCCACGTCAGGCCGCTGGGCACCGGTGACGATGGCAAGCGGGACGCCATGGTGACCGAAGAGCTCGACGAGCTCGACGGTCTCATCCTCGATGGGAGAGCGCTGCTCGACTCGCTCGAGGTAGCGGACCCGGCGCTCGGCCAACATGGTCTCGACCAGCTCGTCCTCGCCTGCGGCCTGATCGGCCACCACGATCTCGATGATCTCCCGGTCCGATCGTCCCGCCAGCCGCTCCCAGTAGTCCGCTTCGGTCAAGGTCCAGCCGAGATGGGTGGCGAACATGTCGGCGAAGACGGCCTGCAGCACGGGCTCGTCGTTCGACAGGGTGCCGTTGAAGTCGAAGATGACGGCTCGTCCGGGCTTCGACGCCCATGACGTCAGATGATCGCTCACTTGCCTCTCATTCAGATGTTGTGCTCAAGAACGCCGAAAGGCCCGGCCACCTCGCGGAGGTGGCCGGGCCTTGAGGCGAGAACTAGGGCAACGACGATGCCGGGTAGTCGCGGCCGAGGAGCTCGGCCGTCTCCTTCTCGATCGTCTGCTTCGGACCGGTGAACCACTTCTTCACCGACAGGTGCCAGTAGATCCACAGGAGGATCATGGTGACCGGCACGACGATGATCGTGTAGTTCACGTACTTGAGCGCGAAGCCGGTGACCCACGGGGCACCCAGGTTCGACGTCGGCAAGAAGGCCGACAAGGTGACGATCACCACGTCGATCAAGGCGATGACGGCCAGCACCTTGTACTTCGCACCGAGGTTCCACTCGCCAGGCTCAAAGCTGCTCCCCGCCTTCAGGCGGTGCCAGATCGGGATGGCGAAGCACCAGTACAGGCCGATGACGCCGATCGAGGTGACGGCATAGAAGGCAACCGGCACCGGTGCGCCACCGATGTCGACCTTGATGAGCGCCGGGAGCGTGATGATGATCGAGATCACGGCGGTCAGGAGCACGCCATTGGCTGGCACGCGCTTGGAGTTGAGCTTCGACCACTTCTTGTGGCCTGGCACGGCACCGTCACGGCTGAAGGCGAACATCATGCGGCTGCAGCTGGTGAGGCACGCCGTCGTGCAGAAGAACTGCCCCACGGTGGCGATCAACAGGAGGGTGCCGGCCCAGCGAGAGGTGAGCGCCTGGGAGAAGATCACCGCCACGCCACCGCCACCGGCGGTCACCTTGTCCTGGTTCTGGACGGCGAAGAGGAAGGCCATCATGAGCAGCCATCCGCCGATCGCCGAGTAGAAGATCGAGCGCCAGATGCCCTTGGCCGCCGTGGTCGATGCGCCCTGCGTCTCCTCGGAGAGGTGCGCCGAGGCGTCGTAGCCGGTGATGGTGTACTGCGTCAGCAGCGCACCGATGGGCAGCACGATGAAGATGAAGCCAGCCCCCGTCGACTTCCCGTTGAAGAAGCCCGTGTTGTTCACGAAGTGCGTGAAGACCATGGAGGCGCTGGCGTGGTGACTCGGCAGCAGGAAGAGCATCACGATGATGAAGGCTGCTCCAAAGACGTGCCACCACACCGAGATGTTGTTGAACCAGGCCAACAGGTGGCTCGAGAAGATGTTGGCCAAGGAGACCAGGAGCAAGATCGCCAAGAAGTAGATGAAGATCGTGTCGAGGTTCCCAGGCGTGTAGCTGCCCGGGAACAAGAATCCCAGCGTCAGATCAAGGAAGGTACCGCAGCCATAGGCGACCGAGGCGGTGATCGCCAGCAGTCCGATCAGGTTGAGCCATCCCGTGTAGTAGCCCGCCTTGGCTCCACCGAGCTTCGAGGCCCACCAGTAGATGCCTCCCGATGTCGGGAAGGCCGAGACGAGCTCGGCGAGGCACAGGCCGATGCACATGATCAGCGCGGCGAGGATCGGCCATCCCCAGGCGATGGCGGCGGGGCCACCACCGTTCCAGCCCTGGCCGAAGGTCGTGAAGCAACCGGCCAGGATCGAGATGATCGAGAACGAGATCGCGAAGTTCGAGAAGCCCGACCACGATCGGTTCAGCTCCTGTTTGTAGCCGAGTCGGGCGAGCGCCTTCTCGTCTTCCGTGAGCGCAGCCCCTTCGGGTGCGCCTCCTGCCGTGTCGTCAGCCACAAGCATCCTCCTGTTCAGCGACGGCACTCAGTGCCCCCGCTCCGCCTATTTCGGCGACGATAGCAGCGCGGCTTCTTGGGCGACGGCTCCCTGCGTTACCAACGCGTGAACACGACGGGGCGTGGTGCGACTGCTCAACGAGATCGCGACTCGACGGCCAGCGCCATCGAGAACGCGGCCCGCACCTCATCTCTCGACCAAGGAGCGGGCGCCATGGTGATGAAGAAGTCATCGAGGGCCAGATCGGTCAAGTGGTCGAGGTCGGACTCCGTGATCCCGAGGCTGGAGAGCACTGGGAAGTCGAGCTCTGCGAGGATCCGCCGAACGGCTCGGAGCGCTCGACTGCCGTCGCCTGAGCCATCGTCAGGCTCCCCCATTGCGTCAGCGACTCGCTCGAGCTTTTCGGGCACGTAGGTCGACTCGCGCTCGAGGGTCTCCGCCAGGACAAGTCCGATCGTCAGGCCATGCGGGACGTGGGTGACCCCGCCGATCGCCTGGCCCAATGAGTGCTCGGCAGTGCAGTCGGAGAGGTTCATCGTCAACCCCGCCATCATGGATCCGCACGACATCGCTGCGCGGGCCTCCGCATTCGCACCATCTCGATAGGCCGTCACGAGGGCGGGGGTCATCATCCGGATGGCCTCGAGACCGATGCCGTCGCCGATCGGGGTCGAGACCTTGGCGATCACACCTGCGATGGCCTGAGCCAGTGCATCGATGCCCGTGTTGGCCGTCATCGACGGCGGCATCGAGTAGGTGAGGACCGGATCGACGAGCGCGTACTGGGCTCGCAGGTTCGCATTGGCGATGCCGGACTTGGTGCCAGCCACTGGGTCGGAGACCACCGAGCCACCAGAGACCTCCGAGCCGGTCCCCGCACTCGTCGGGATGGCGATCAACGCCACGTCGGGCACCGGGTAGCCAGGCGTGGTGGCGACGAACTCCGCGAAGCCAATGCCAAGCTGGGCACACAGCCTCGCCGCCTTTGCCGTGTCGATCACCGACCCGCCACCAAGCGCGACGACCGCTGTGGCGCCCGACGCTCTCAGCGAAGCGGTAGCCGCATCGACCATCTCGATGGTCGGCTCTGCCGCCGGCTTGTCGAAGCGAGCGATCGTCAGGCCCTCGGCGGCCGAGAGCGCCTCGAGGAGGGCCGCAGCTGCCGGATTGAAGCTCTCGATGCCCTCGTCGACCATGACCAGCACTCGGGTGGCACCGATCTCGGCGAGGACCTCGGGCAGGGTCAGTGAGATCCCCTCGCCGAAGCGAACCTTGACGGGCAGGTGGTTGGCAAATGGGAAGAGGGTGCTCATCGCAGCGTCGCTCCGGTGTGTCGTAGGGATGATGATCGTAGGAAGGTCTCGGCGTCGATCGTTCAGTCGTCGGTGGAGATGAAGACGTTCTTGACGTCGCTGAACGCGTGGAGCGCGTCTGGCCCAAGCTCGCGTCCGATGCCCGACTGCTTGAAGCCACCGAACGGTGTCCAGTAGCGCACTGAGGAGTGCGAGTTCACGCTCAGGTTGCCCGAGTCGATGCCTCGCGCCGTCCGAATCGCTCGGCCAACGTCACGAGTCCAGATCGAGCCCGACAGGCCATAGGGCGTGTCATTGGCGATCCGGATGGCGTCGGCCTCGTCGTCGAACGGGAGCACGACCACGACCGGCCCGAAGATCTCCTCGACAACCGCACGGTCAGTCGGCGCCACCGGGCTCAGAACGGTGGCCGGGAACCAGAAGCCCGGTCCGCTTGGACATGGACCCTGGAAGGCGATCGGTGCGTCGTCAGGAACGAACGACGCCACCACGTCACGCTGCGCCGCAGACACGAGCGGCCCCATCTCGGTGGCCTCGTCGCTCGGGTCGCCAACGACGACACCGGTGACGGCCGGCTCGAGTAGCTCCATGAACCGGTCGTAGGCGCTGCGCTCGACCAAGATCCGAGATCGCGCGCAGCAGTCCTGCCCAGCGTTGTCGAAGACGCCATAGGGGGCCCGTGCGGCCGCCAGCTCGAGATCCGAGTCTGCGAAGACGACGTTGGCGCTCTTTCCACCGAGCTCGAGGGTCACCCGCTTCACCTGCTCGGCGCAGCCCGCCATGATCTTCGTCCCGACCTCGGTCGAGCCGGTGAAGCAGACCTTGGCCACCTTGGGGTGAGTCACGAACCGCCAACCGACCACAGAACCCTTTCCGGTCAGCACTGTGAAGACCCCCTCGGGGAGCCCTGCCTCGAGCGCGAGCTCGCCGAGCCGGACCGCCGTCATCGGCGTGATCTCCGCAGGCTTGAGCACGACGGTGTTGCCCGCTGCCAGCGCAGGAGCGAAGCCCCAGCCTGCGATCGGCATGGGGAAGTTCCAGGGCACGATGATCCCGACCACACCCAAAGGCTCGTGGAAGGTGACGTTCAGACCACCTGGCACGGGGATCTGGAGGCCTGAGTTCCGCTCTGGAGCTCCCGCATAGAAGTCGAGGACGTCTCGAACGTTCCCCGCCTCCCAACGGGCGTTCGAGATGGTGTGGCCGGCGTTGGCCACCTCGAGCTGTGCCAGCTCCTCGAGATGCTCGTCGACCACTGCTGCGAAGCGGCGGAGAAGGCGCGCTCGGTCGGCCGGCGCCACATGACGCCAGGTCTCGAAGGCGACAGCCGCCCTCTCGATGGCCCGATCCGTCTCGTCGATCGAGATCGATGGGACGGATGCGATGACCGCCTCGGTGGCGGGATTGATGACGTCAAACGTGCTCACGAGACGCATCTTGGCAGATCCACGATCGCCGTCGACAGCGCAGTGCGGCAGTTCGAGCTGGCTTGGCTCGTCACAGGATCGAGACATGTGCGTTCCTCGCCGCGCAGATAGCCTCACTGCGTGCATGACATCTCGACAGAAGACCAGTTCAACCTCGGCACCGTGTTCACCACGCTGGCGGACACGATCCCGGACAAGGAGGCGATCGTCGTCGGCGATCGTCGGCTGACCTATGCCCAGACGGCCGAGCGCAGCCGCCGCCTGGCATCGATCCTGACGTCACGAGGACTCGGCGCTCACACGGAGCGCTCCGAGCTCGCTGGTCACGAGGCCGGACAGGACTTCGTCGCCCTCGCGCTCTACAACGGCAGCGAGTACCTCGAGGGCATGGTCGGCTCGTACTTGGCTCGTTGTGCCCCGTTCAACGTCAACTATCGCTACGTCGGCACCGAGCTGAGCTATCTACTCAACGACTCCAAGCCCAAGGCGATCATCTTCCATGCCTCGCTGGCCCCGACCTTGGCCGAGGTGCTCCCCACATTGACCGACCCCCCCGTCCTCCTCCTCCAGGTCGCCGACGACTCGGGCGAGCCTCTCCTCGAGGGCGCGCTGGATTACGAGACTGCGCTTGCTGCGGCTGACCCCACGGGTCCCGACACGGAGCCCAGCCCCGACGACCTCTACGTCCTCTACACCGGGGGCACCACCGGCATGCCCAAGGGCGTGCTGTGGCGACAGCACGACATCTTCATGTCCGCCATGGGCGGTCGAAAGATCGGCACCTGGGAGATGGTCCGGTCCTACGAGCAGCTCCGGGAAGGCGCGCTCAACGGCATGGGCCTCAAGGTCCTCATGCTGCCGCCGCTCATGCACGGAGCAGCGCAATGGGCGAGCTTCATCATGCTGACCGACGGGGCAACTCTGGTCATGCCGAGCAACCCTCGGCGCCTCGACCCCGTCGACGTGTGGAACACCGTCGAGCGTGAGAAGGTCAACACGTTCACGGTTGTCGGCGATGCCACGGTGCGCCCACTCCTCGATGAGCTCGACCGCCACCCCTACGACACCTCCTCGCTGCTCGCCATCGGCAATGGTGGTGCCCCCCTGACCGCCGCCGTCCGAGCCCTGATCGCAGAGCGGCTGCCGAACGTCTTGATCTCAGACTCGGCGGGCTCCTCGGAGACCGGCGCGCAGATGTCCACCTCGTCGGCCAGCACCGAGGCGGCGGGCTCGTTCCAGCCTGGCCCCGGCGCCACGGTCGCCAACGAGGAGCTCACTGCGCTCCACGAGCCCGGTCACGAGGGCATCGGATGGCTCGTCCAAGGAGGCTGGGTCCCCCTGGGCTACTTGGGTGATGCGGAGAAGTCTGCCAAGACCTTCCCGCACATCGACGGCCAGCGCTACAGCATCCCGGGTGACCGCGCCCGGCTCAGCGAGAGCGGCGTCATCGAGCTCTTGGGCCGCGACTCAGTGACCATCAACTCCGGTGGCGAGAAGATCTTCGCCGAAGAGGTCGAGGCGGCTATCGCCGGCTTCCCAGGAGTTGTCGATGTGGTGGTTGCCGGCCGAGCGTCCGAGCGCTGGGGTCAAGAGGTGGTCGCCGTCGTCCAGCTCGCCGACGGCACCGAAGAGGACGCTGCCGCCATCGTCGAGCACGCCTCTGCCTTCATCGCTCGCTACAAGCTGCCCAAGGACGTGGTCTTCGTCCCACTCGTCGTGCGCTCACCCGCCGGCAAGGCGGACTACCGCTGGGCACGCAGCGTTGCCGAAGGCACAGAGTCCTGAGCGAGGCAGTTCTCTCTGCTCAGGACTGACGACGCCGCTCGGTCCCTCATCGGGAGCCGAGCGGCGTCATGACGGGTTGGTGGAGGTGAAGGGATTCGAACCCTCGGCCTCTACATTGCGAACGTAGCGCTCTGCCAACTGAGCTACACCCCCGTGCGGCACGAAGTGTAGCCGGTGAGCGTCAGCGCCCCTAGCGGGTTGCCGCCCGGCGGGGCTGGTCCCACCACTGCTCGTCCTGGTTGGCCCACTGCTCGGCGACATCGAAGACTCCGGGGTCTTCGTCGCGCTCGTCGAACACGTCGAAGTGAGCACGCGTCGCAGGACGGTCGTCGTACCACTCGTCCCCGTCGAACTCGTCGAAGTC
>Ga0164296_1002825_pt1 | contig 16879 bp, 3 predicted proteins | sample GEODES057metaG_FD_113533 | JGI IMG/M metagenome (GOLD analysis project Ga0164296, IMG submission 113533) | Dystrophic lake water microbial communities from Trout Bog Lake, Wisconsin, USA - GEODES057 metaG | ecosystem: Environmental > Aquatic > Freshwater > Lake | place: USA: Trout Bog Lake... | reverse complement strand
TGCATCAGTTAATGCAGCTGTTAGCTTTGACTATACCGAAATACAAAACCAACTGCTGAGCACATTCCTGGCCAATCACCCAACTGGGTTAGATGGACTGACCAGTTCGCTACAAAATAAAACTTTTATTTTTGTAGGCAATCAAATTGATGCTACACAATGGACCACTCCAGCATTGCCTGGCGGATTCTCTGGCGTCAGTACCAGTGCAATTTTACCAGGATCAATTATTTCTGGTGCGACCCGTGCCAGCGTATGGCAAATCAATTTGGTACCATCCGGCAGTGACTATCTGATTCAGATAAACAATATTTCTGCATTGGCCCCCAATCAAAAGGTTTTTGTTGGTTCTGGCAACACCTATGCATCCAGACAGTTTTGGCTTGATGGAAACTATCGCTATAACGAAGTGCCGCCAATCACTGCCAATGCCGATTACTTGTATTACCAAGACGACAGCAATCCCAATTTTACCGGAGTAATCAAACTGGTTGACAACGTCAGTTCCCCTATTGACATCAACAAGGACATCATTGGTCAATCAAGTTACACCAGCCCCAATGGAATAATTTTTACCAATGGGCTAAAGGTAGAATTTGATACGTTGGTAACACCCAATACCTATGCCAGTAATCAATACTATGTGGAAGGTGTTGGAACTGCTATCACGTTGGTACCGGTTGATCAATTGACTGTTCCGCTGGTATTTGCTGACACTATCCAAACTACTGCTGATTATTTCACTGTCAATCGTGGTAGCCAAGATCGTAATCCATGGAGTCGCACAAATCGCTGGTTCCATAAAGACGTGCTGTTGGCCACGGCCAAATACAATCAAACAGTGGTAGACTATGGTCCTAACATTCCTGGCCGCCGAGCTATTATTGAATTTGAACCCAACTTACAGTTGTTCAACAGTGGCATACAGGCCAAACAAAACATTGATATCATTACTTTTGACTCAACCAATGCGTTTGTCAACATTGAAGGACAGGTTAGTTACATTCTTGATGGTATCAATCTTACTCCAGGCCTACGTATTGTATTTGCCAACGATTATGACCCTAATGTTCTTGGGGAGATTTATACTGTTGATTTTGAAATTATCAATTCGCAAAACTTCATACGCCTATTGCCAACTGGTGATGATCCAGTTATTGCTGGGCAAACTGTATTGGCTACCCAAGGTAATAACGCAGACAAAACTTTTAAATTCAACGGATCAACCTGGTCCGAGTGCCAGGAAAAAACCACTTTCAACCAGTATCCGTTGTTTGATTTGGTTGATGCTGACGGATACAGTTTTAGCAATACCACAGTATATCCTGGATCAACATTTGCAGGAACAAGATTCTTTGGCTATGCTGCCGGCACCGGAAACTACGATTCTGTATTGACCAACGTAAAATTTGCCTACTCAAATTTTAACAACATTGGCGACATACTGTTCCAAAACAACTACGAAACCGATACCTTTAACTATGTTGAAAATGGTATCACCGTAACAAAAGATTACAGTACCGGATACTTACAAAAAAATCTAAGCCTAACAGAATCGGTCAAACTGACCGATTGGGTAGCAAATGTACCTGCACCAGGACAGTATCAAATATTCACAAAATTTTATGATGGCTATGTGTTGCCTGTTGATGGAAAAAATTATCCTTTTGTGCAGATAGACATTGCTCCAAGCAACACTGGTACAGTACCCAATCTAAAAGTGTTTTTAAACAACAAACTGTTGAATTCATTGACTGATTATCAAGTATCCACGTATGGCATTTATACTGCGGTCACCCTGAATGTGACTCCGGTGATTGGAGACAAAATTGACGTATTGATTTTTAGTAATGATGTAAGTGCCACAGCTTACTATCAAGTTCCTGACAACCTTGATTTCAATCCACTGAACGAAAAGTTTTCAACCATTACACTGGGACAATTACGCAATCACTACAACAAATTGATTGAAAATACCAGTCAAAGTACTGGCGCTGCAATACCACATCAGGATCGATACCTAAAAGCACAAGGCGGCACACTACTACAACAGACCAATCCGGTGGTTTATGCCATGAGCATGTTGACCAACCCTTCGGTCAATTTTATCAATGGTATAACATTGGCACGTAAAGAATATACAAAATTTAAAAATAAATTTTTAACTTTGTGTGCCACACAGCCAGGACTAAATTATAACGATCCAATTTCTGGCGTTGATGCAATATTGAAAAGTATCAACGGTGTCAAAAATATCAGCTTCCCTTGGTACTATTCAGACATGGTACCACAAGGCAGCAACTATAACGAAATTACCTACACAGTTTTAAATGCTCGTCAGACAGCATATGAAATTAAATCAATTTTTGACAACACAAAATTGAGTAATCGTGCAGTATTGGTATATCTAAATGGAGTGCAATTGACTCTGGGAGTGGATTACACTTTCAGCACATCCACTCCGTCCATTGTGTTTTCACGATCACTTGCTGTAAACGATACGGTACTGATACGAGATTATACCAGCACCGACGGAAACTATATTCCAGAGACTCCAACCAAGTTGGGACTGTATCCAAAATTTGAACCAAAACTGTATTTAGACAACACCTATAGAACTCCGGTCAATGTCATACAAGGGCATGACGGATCAATCACTCCAGCATTTGGTGACTTCCGCGACAACTATTTGCTGGAGTTAGAACGCAGAATTTACAACAATATCAAAACTGATTACAATCAAAATCAGATTGATTTTTACAATATCATTCCTGGCCGATTCAGAACCACTGACTATTCATTGACAGAATGGAATCAGGTACTGACACAGAACTTTTTACAATGGGTTGGATCACACAATCTTGATTACACAACCAACAGTTGGTATGATGCCAACAACTCCTGGACATGGAACTATGATCAGTTTGTTGATTCGGTTGATGGCAGTTTCTTGCAGGGATCTTGGCGAGCAGTTTACAACTACTGGTACGACACTGATACTCCGCACATAACGCCTTGGGTAATGTTGGGCATTGGCGCAGAGCCAGCCTGGTGGAAAACACGCTACGGTCCAGCACCTTATACCGGCGGCAATGGAACACTATGGGAAGATTTAGAACGTGGCTATATCTGGAACGGCAGTGATTCTACAGCCTATACTGATACACGATTTGCTCGTCCTGGTCTGAGCAAATTTATTCCAGTTGATTCAGCTGGAAATTTACGTAGCCCAGCTGATATTGGCATAGTCAAAACATACAATATCAACAATGCTGGCAATGTTTTCCAAGTTGGAGAACAAGGTCCAGTAGAAACTGCTTGGCGTCGATCAAGCGATTATCCATTCTCTATACAAGTGGCAGTGGCATTGACCAAACCGGCTGAATACTTTGCCACACAGGTTGATACCAGTCGCTTTTATACAAATCCAATAACCAAACAATTTACCACGGTGGACAATCAGCGTATCAGTCCCAAGTTGATTGTGGTCAACGGAGACTCAGTTACCAAGCCCGGTACCATTTTGCGTTCCAGCGGTTATCTAAACTGGATTGCCGACAGCATAAAAAATCTGGGAATAGATCCAGTCAAAACATTAAATGATTATTTTACAAATTTTTCTGTACAGCTCACTTACAAAGTGGCCGGGTTTACTGATCAAAAATTAATCACAGTTTCTGCAGAACAAACCAGTCCAAACAGCACCAATGCCAGTGTTATTATACCTGATCAAAATTATAGTGTGTACTTTGGAAAACCGGTACCCAACAATATTGTAACCTACAGCGGAGTCATAGTCACACGTACTGCCAACGGATACAGCGTGTCTGGTTACGATACAGCAAATCCTTTCTTCAATATCATACCCAGCATTGCCAACAACAATGCTTCTACACTCACTGTGGGTACGGCGGCAGTTAAGATTTATCAAAACAGCACTGGAAAAATAACTCCAATATCTTATGGCACTACATTTGCTTCAGTGCAACAGGTGGCAGATTTTTTAATCAGCTATCAACGATATTTGACCGCTGAGGGATTTGTATTTGATCAAACCGATACTGAATTACAAACTACCAAAGATTGGATATTGAGTATTCAAGAATTTGTATTTTGGGCTCAGCAAAACTGGGCACCTGGTACAATTATTGTGTTGAATCCAGTATTTGATTTGTTGAAATTCAACTATGTTGGCTCAACCGTTGACGAAATAACCAACCTGTTGGGTAACAGTCAACTGCTTGATACCAACTTTGAACCAATAAAAAACAGCAGCTTCAATATATTACGAGTTGACAACCCCATAACCGGCAATCAATTTAGAATCAATACTGTGGACGGTCGTACACCTATTGCATTTGCAAGATTGAATTTGATTCAATTTGAAAGTGTGTTGATATTTGACAATGTTGACAGTTTTGGAGACATACTGTATGTGCCAAGTCAAGGAACCAGACAGTATAGATTAAAGTTACATGGTAGCAAGACTGGTGCCTGGGACGGAGCATTGAGCGCTGCCGGATACATTTACAGCAATCCAACAATCAAGAACTGGCAACCTGGGGTAGATTATCGCCAGGGTGATATTGTGGTATACAACAACAACTACTACACAGCCATTATTGATTCTCCGGCCAGTCAAACTTTTACCATTGGCAACTGGACTTTGATCAATCAGTCAGCTATCCAAACAGGCCTATTGCCCAGCTTTGGACACAATGCACAGATATTCAACAATATCTACGATGTAGATAATCCTCCGTTGGACGAAGTATATCAGAAATTCAGTGCTGGCCTGATCGGATTCCGCGAAAGACCATTCCTGAGTAATTTGGGTATCACTATACCTACACAGACCAAATTCTATCAAGGCTACATAACGCAAAAAGGTACACCCAATGCAATTGGCGCATTGACCAAGGCCACCTTTGACAATGTGACCAGCCCGGTAACAACCTATGAAGAATGGGCGTTCCGTGTTGGTACCTACGGCGATCTTGACAACAATCCTTACAGAGAGTTTGTACTGGATCAGAGTGTGTTCTTAAACAATCCAGTGTCATTTACATTGACTGCCAACACCTACAGTACTGCAAATATCATAGTTGATTTGTCATTGGCCAATATCTACAATGCCAGTAATTTATCAAGCGTGAGTACTTCGCTGTACAATAACAGATCTGCCAACGTGGTTTATCAAAATGATTTGATCACAGCAGGATATGTAAACACCGCCGATATAGATTATCAAATTTTTGATATTTCCAAAATTAATCAATTACCAACGTTGTCGGTTGGTAAAAAGATTTGGGTAGCCAAAGATACCAACACCAATTGGAATGTGTATAGAGTCGACGCAGTGGCCCCAACAACTGCAACCACCTTGACTTATACCTTAGATAATTTTGCAAAATTGACCTTTAGCAATCCACACAGTCTTGCGGTTGGTGATTATTTTGTGTTGCAACATTTTAATTCGGCATTTGACGGACTATATCAAGTGGTCAATGTGCCAAATCAACTCAATGTTACAATTAGTATAACCAATCCAGCGGCCTTGATCAAGACCAATTCTGTGGCCACTGGCACAGGTACTATCTATCGACTGGATTCAATGATTGTCAATTCAGTGTTAGACATTGATACCATAACTCCAATCAATAACTGGATCAACAACGATCGTGTATGGGTCAATTCAGCTACCAATGATGGCTGGGGAGTGTATACATTTACACAACCATGGCAGTCCAATGCCGATGTTAAGATAACATCAAATACCATCACTGCCGGCAACAAATTTGGTACCACAGTACGCATTGGTGACAATGCACAGTACTTGTATGTTGGTAGTCCAGGAAACAGCACGGTTGAAATATTTGACATCAACACGCACACAGCAAATATTACGTTGTCCAACACCAATGCTTATTTTGGAAATGTAATTGACAGTCAGGGAAATTTGGTAGCCATTGGCTCACAGTCCAATGTACACATTTATCAACACCACAACAGTATCACACCTACAAAATTACAAACTATTGTCAGCGCCAACATTGCACAGGTTTCCAGTATTGCAATCAGTCAGGACCAAACTCGTTTGTACATTGGCGATAAAACAAACAACCTGTTTGAGGCCTACTATAGTGCCAATGTTGCTTCTACTCCATATCGTTGGGTCGGCAAAGTTACAGGTTCAGCGGCCACAGCGTTTGGCACACAAATCAAAACCAACACCACCGGCAATGTGGTCATAGTTGGTGCACCTGCTGCTTTTGGTACTGCATTTAATTCAGGTAATGTTTATGTTTACACTCAGTCGGCCAATGTGTTTACCTTGAGTCAAACACTTACCAGCAATGTAACCAAAGGATCAGCAAACTTTGGTGCCAGTTTAGATACCGACAGTTTTGGTGGTAATTTGTTTGTGGGTGCTCCTACTGCGGTAATCAGCGACGCTGGCTTGGGAGTGGTTGAGCGTTATGTTTACTCTGGCACAGCATACACATTTGATCAGTCATTTACACACCCATTGGGAAATCCTGGCTCATTTGGTACCAGCTTACGTGTTGACCCATTGGCTCGTGCTGTGGCTGTAGGCAGCGCCGGTGACAAAACAGAAGCAGTAACAACTTTTGACAACGCCCAATTGACCATTGACGGTGGAACCACATACTTTGCAGAATATGTCAGTGGCAGCGGTGGAGTATATGTGTTTGAGCCATTGACAGATTTGACCGATCCAGACGTTGGACATTTTTCTTTTGTACAAGAATTGATTGCACAAGTCAATGCTGGCGATCAATTTGGTGCTGCTGTCGATATCAACAGTGGTGTAATTTTGGTTGGTGCACCTGGATCCGACAGTGGTGCTGGCAATGCCCATGTATTTTCAAGCAATGTTGCATCAACTGCGTGGACATTGACCCGACAACAAGGCCCTACCGTTGATATCACCACTATCAATCGTACTTTTATCTACAACAAATCCAACAATGTTATATTGGCAGCACTGGATTACATAGATCCAGCCAAAGGCAAAGTGTTAAACTCAGTGGCTGTTGATATTGACTATCAACAATCAGCTGACCCAGCAATTTACAATGCCGGCACAGGTACCATACATACTGACTTCCACTGGGGCTCAAACCAAGTTGGTAAAATTTGGTGGAATACCGATGCAGTACGCTATATTGACTACGAACAAGATGCATTGATCTATCGTATGAACAACTGGGGTGCCACATTCCCTGGCAGTGAAATTTTGGTATATGAATGGGTACAAAGCACAGTACCGCCCAATCAATATGTGGCCGCTGGTGGTAACGGCACGCCATTGAATACCGGCAAGTACTCTACCAGCGGATATGTGACTCAGAGTGGAAGTGTCAATGTCAACTATTATTTCTGGGTAGCCAACAAGACTTCGGTCAATACTGTGGCTGGAAAATCAAATAGTGCCTACAGTATTGCAGCCGCAATTGAAAATCCGCAATCTCAAGGCATTGCCTATGCAACAGTATTGCGCGATGATACTATTGCATTGTACAATGTCAATAGAGACTTGCAAGGACAAAACAGCATATTGCACTTGGGCAACTATTCTGTTGGTGCTGGATTAATACACAGCGAATATGCTTTGGTACAGGAAGGCAACCCTGCCAGTCAGATACCAGTTGCTATTGAAAACAAATTAATTGACAGTTTGGCCGGTCAAGACTTGGTTGGAAATACAGTACCAGATCCAGCATTGACACCGGCACAGGCCTATGGTATAAGCATACGTCCAAGACAGACCATGTTTATCAATCGTGAATTGGCTTTGTCCAACTATGTGACATTGATCAACAATTATCTTATTGCTTATCCAGTGGTTGAGCGTAAACTAATGACCACTTTGAACAGCAGTGAATCTGTTCCATTGGCTGGATCTGGGGCCTACAGTCAAGCAGTAGCCACATCAAGTGATTTAACCTATATTGACACTGGCTTGTTATCAACTGGATATACAGTATTGGTTGAAAACGACAGCAATCAATCAGGTAAATGGTCAATCTACACCTGGAACACGCCCACTGCCGGTATTTGGAACTTGACACGAGTACAAAGTTACAAAACAAATCTTTACTGGAGCCATGCTGACTGGTATCAGGCCGGTTACGATTATACAGTAACTCCAGACGTGACAGTGACGGATCATATTGAATTTGGTAAATTGACTCTGCAACCCAACACCTATATCAAGGTATTGAACAACGGTAACAATCAGTTTGTTGTTTACTACATTGATAGTCAGATGAATCAAAATCTCTATGGTATTCAAAACGGTACCTTGCAAATCAGCACTGGCAGTATTCCGCCGTTGGAATTACGACAGATTGCAATAGCTATACAAAAAGATATCTTGGTTGATGATTTGGCCGCTGAGTATAACACATTGTTCTTTACAATGATCAAATATGTTCTAACAGAACAAAAAAATCTTGAATGGGTATTCAAAACCAGTTTCTTGAGTGCAACACAATACATTCGTCAACTGCAACAATATGTTGCTTATGTGGCAGATAACCAAAACTACTATCTGGATTACATCAACGAAGTCAAACCATACAGAACATTCCTGCGAGAGTTTGTACTGGACTATCAAGGCAACGACAGCTACAGTGGAGACACCACAGACTTTGACTTGCCATCGTATTGGGATGCCAATTTGCAAGTGTATCGCAGTCCAGACGGTTCTCAATCCTACGATGCTGCCAAGTTATCCAGTGGAGCTTACAGTCAGTGGACCAACAATTATCAATACAAAGTGGTTGATATTGTGATAGAAAATCCTGGATCAGGTTATGTTTTAGCGCCGCAAATCACCATTGCTGGAGGAGGTGGCTCCGGAGCCACTGCATATTCAACCATTGACGGCAATGGCAGTATATCTTCCATTGTGATAACCAATCCGGGGTCGGGCTATACCAGTACTCCAACTGTGGTTATCAATCCACCTGGATTTGGCGGATTGGCCTATCCGGTGTTGGACAATGTGTATGACGGCAACAATACTGGACACAACGTTGTGCGTAGTATTGCAACCACTATCAAATTTGACCGAGTTGGATATACTGCAGCCAATACATTTGTATTCTGGAGCAACATTACTTCTGCCAACGTTGGCACAACGATTCCAGCAAATACCATTATTGTCAACAACAATACTCTGTATCTGTTGGCCAATGCTTATACCATTGATACCAATGTTGATTTTCCAATTGCCAATGTGACTACAATTTCCGCAGACTCATTTGACAATGCCAATGATCGCATTGTGGCCTATAACGGAAACGTTGATTTGGCTCTTACACAATCTGGAATTGAATACCCTGGTGTTACTATAGATGGCAACACTTTTGTGGGCAATGTATACGATACCGCTATACAAAGTTTTTACAGCAATGTACTGGGAGTAAACCCCAGCGACATCGTTATTGATGGCAGCTCCTATGTGAATACTTTTACCAGTCATGCACCAGAAGAGTTGGTACCTGGTTACATGCGTGAAAGTTTAAACTTGACGGTGTACAGCAACAATGCTTCTGACAGTGGCGCCGATGTGTCGTTTAGACAATTCCAAAACATGGCTGGTAACATACAATTTTATGCCATTGCCAATGCCAATGTAACCACATTGACAGCCAATTTGTCAATGACAGATGGAAACATTTTTGTAGCCAATGCCAGCGCACTGGCAACTCCAAACGTGGAGTACAATATTCCTGGCATAGTGTACATCAATGGTGAAAAAATTGTGTATTGGAGAAACTATGCAACCGAAAACAAAACTGCATGGACAGCCGGGCTGACTTTGACCACTGCTGGAATTGATACATTGCTCACATACAACAGCAATCTTTATGTAATCACTGGCAATGTGTTTGATGCCGGTGGAACATTTGCCAATGTTTCTGCCAATGTTTATCCAGTCGGTACCAACACACTGACACAAATACGCAGAGGTGTTGACGGCACATACACCCCAGCAGTTCATTTGGCCAATTTGCGTGTGGTCGACGGCAGTCAGCAACAACATGTTCCTGGTAGTTACGTGGTCAGTTCCAATGTTGGACCAACGAGCCACACATACAATGTCACATCAAATGTGACCATTGCTGTGACTTTGTCTGGTGCAATAACAGCAAACATTGGCGATGTGATACAGCAACGATTTGCCAATACTGCGGTAGCAGCCAACTTGCGTGTGCTTGGCAATGTGATCAATTCTACCGTGGCACCAATAATCATAACATCGGGTAATATTACCGCATTGGCAGCAAATACCATCACAGTAAATGGCACAGCTTATACTGTTGGCATCGTGACTTCAGCCATAGTTGGTCAAGTCAATTTGGCCGGTAACGTAACATTACCTGCCAATACTGTAATAGTGACCAGCAACATTTGGACATCACCCAACAGTAGTTTAGACGCCAGTACTACTACACAAGCCAACTTCTTGACAGCTCGCCCAGGATTCTTAGCAACCCCAGGAACTACACCATGATAAATACTGAAAATACAAAAAATTTAGAGGAAAAACAAGTGGAAAATACACCAAAACGCCCAGATGAATCATCTGGAATTTATCTAAGAGGGCATATCAAGATATTTGACCCTGACACACAGGAAGTCTTTATTGACAAGCCCAATGCCATCCACTATGAAAATTTTAGTCAAGCCCTGGCCTGGAGTATAGCCAACAAAGGTGAAAATTTTATTTACGAAATGGATTTTGGTAACGGTGGAACCAGTGTAGACCCAACCGGTATTATCACTTATTTGCCCACCAATACAACTGGACAAAATGCCAATTTGTACAATCCAACCTACAGCAAAATTGTAGACAACACCAGCGCCGCAAACTTGTCTCCGCTAAACAACAAAATGACAGTGAGCCACATTCCTGGCACAGTATACACAGATATCCTGGTCAGCTGTTTGTTGGACTACGGTGAGCCCAACGGACAAGCAAACTTTGACAACAGTCAAAATATCAATGGACTGTATGTGTTTGACGAACTGGGACTGCGTGGTCGTAGTACCGATGGAACCAGTGGATTGACCAGCACTGGATTATTATTGACACACGTGGTGTTTATGCCGGTACAAAAATCACTGAACCGATTGATTCAAATTGACTATACTGTGCGAATTCAAACATTGACAAATTTAAGCACACAAGGATAACGGACCATGGCATATCCTATTAACTTAACCAACGGCACACTTTATACAACAGTATTGGACGGTACAGTTGACATTACCACCGGACTGAATTTGATTGGTCGCAACTATATTGGCTACGGCGATGCACAAAATGAAAATTTTATCAAACTGTTAGAAAACTTTGCTGACTCTATTCCACCAACACAAAGCAGTTCGGGCAACGGAACAGCATTAACAGGTACACTATGGTACAATACCAGTAATCGTACTTTGCAAGTGTACAATGGTACAAATTTTGTTCCAGTCAGTGGACGCACAGTGGCCAATGCCGCTCCAACGCTGAGTGTCAGCACCGGAGACCAATGGTACAATCCAATTACTCAACAATTAAGTACTTGGAATGGTAGCAATTGGGACGTGGTTGGTCCGGCCTATTCATCTGCACAGGGAAAGACTGGTGCATTTGCCGAAACATTGACAGACACCAGCTCACAAGCACACTCAGTGGTTAGCGAATACACCAATGGACAGTTGGTCAGTATAGTCAGCGCAGATTCATTTGATTTATCTGCTCCATACTATGGTTTTACACAAATAGCGTCTGGAATCAATTCAGCCAATGCTGCGGTGATCAGCGAAACTTTTGCTGTGGGCGGAACTACTGAATTAGGTGATGATACCACAGTATTGGGCCAATTATATTTGGCTTGGGCCAACAATGGTGTAGCTGAGCCAGGTCCAGCATTGTTGCCTTCTGTGACCAATACCTATGACATTGGATCTGCCACTGCACGTATGCGTGACATTTATTTGACCAGAAATTTAAGTTTTGGTTTTGCCAATGTTGCATATGATGGTACAAACTTGGTACTATTGAACACAGCCTATCAAGGCAACGTTGATGTGTATGTAAATGGTTCTGCCGGAAACGTCCGTGCTTTGCATATCAATGGCAATACTGGTCAATTGACAGTGAGTTCGGATCCAATCTATTCCAATGGCGTGGCCACAAAGAATTATGTCGACAATTCCAATTTGAATATCAACACAGCGTTGACCAATCAGTTCAATGATCTCAATGGTGAAATAAATCAGTTACGTGCTGACTACACTTCCAATTTGGCTACGTCAATCACATCAACCAATTCAAATCTAACCACAGCTACCACAACAATCAATGCCAACATAGCTGTACTGACAGCCAACGTTGGTGCATACGAATTGGCTACCAATGCCAACATAGGCGACAAAACCAATCGTGTACAGTCGTTGGAAAATCTAATACAGTATAAATCAAACATTGCCAGTCCAGCATTTACTGGTACTCCAACTGTGCCAGATGTCACAGCATTGACCAACTATTTGAACAGTATTGGCGGTAGTTTGGCATTCAGCGGCATTGGTGACAGTAGTCAAACCATTGCTGATACCAACTATGTAGACAGCACAGCAAATTTACTGTACGGAGATTACAACAGCAAAATTACCAACGAAGTGGCAGCAAGAACAGCAGCCATTGCCAATGCCTTGTTGATCAAGGCCAACCTGGCCAGTCCGGCCTTTACAGGAACGGTAACAGCTCCTACAGTGGCATTGGGAGATAACAGTCAAACAGTTGCCACAACAGCTTACGTTACCGGTAAGATAGCACAACAACAATTTAGATATACTGTATCAACCAACCCCCCGAGCGGTGGAAATCCAGGAGATTTCTGGTTCCAAATAGGCTAAACAATGTCAAGAAATATTTGGTATAACAACAACGGCACGTGGGTTCCTACAAAATTACCTGCTGTCAACACCGGATCATACAGTCTGGGTGCCACCACCATCAATTTAGAAATTCTGGTTGTAGCCGGAGGCGGTGGCGGCCAAAATGATGGTGGCGGTGGAGCCGGTGGTATCGAATATCACAGCGGAATCGCAGTTCCGGTAGGACAATCATTTACAGCAACAGTCGGTGGTGGCGGAAGTCCTGGCCAAAATGGTGCCAATTCCAATTTTTCTGGTGGTGCAGTAAATATCACAGCCGTTGGTGGTGGTACTGCTGGTGCTGGAGTAAACGCCGGAAGCACAGGATCTGCTGGCGGATCTGGTGGCGGTGGCGGAAATTGGTCGGGCGTGGGCGGTGCAGCCATACCTGGATCAGGTGGTACAGCCAGTTACGGTCATGCTGGTGGAACTTCTGGCAGTCGTGGCGGATCCAACTATACCATTGGTGCAGGCGGAGGCGGAGCAGGTGCTGCAGGTGACACAGGGCCAGGCGGAGCTGGACTATATTTTGCTGATTTTGCGGCCTATGGACAAAATGGATATTTTGCTGGTGGTGGTGCTGGTGGCGGATATCAAAGTTTATCGCACACTCAAATTGGCTATGGAAATCAAGGCGGCGTAGGTGGCGGCGGAAGTCCGGCCAGTCCCAACGGATTACCCAATACCGGCGGCGGTGGTGCCGGTACAGCATCAGGTGAATTTGCTGGTGGAACCCCAGTGGGTGCTGGCGGTTCAGGTGTAATATTAGTACGCTATGTTAGCTATCAAGGTATAATTTTTACCGGTGGTCAAGCCACAGTTGACGCATCTGGCACCGTATACACACACGCATTTACTGCATCAGGTACATTAGATCCAGTACGCAATTTCAGCGTTCCTGTGACTGTGACTGCTGTGGGTGGAGGTGGCGGTGGTGGGTCTGATGCTGGCGGAGGTGGCGGTGGCGGAGCAACTGCTCAGGCCAACATGTTGTTAAATTTTCCAGGTTCGTGGTCAGTGGTGGTTGGCACTGGTGGCGGTGCATACGCACCCGGATCCGCAAGTAAATTTACTGGAGATACACGATCAATAACAGCCGGTGGCGGCGCAGCTGGATCTAATGTGTTTGGCGGTCCTGCACCCGGCGGTGTTGCATCAGGCGGTGACTACAATGCCAATGGTGGCTACGGCGGAGCAGGTGCTCGCGGCGGTAATAACCATGGTGGCGATGGTGCAATTGATGGACCAATTGCAGGCGCTGGCGGTGGTGGTGGAGAAATAGATGGCAACAACGGATCAGCTGAACCTGGTGGAAACGGCCAAGGTGGCGGATTAGCTGGACATGGCGGGTACGGTGCTGGGTGGAACGCTGGTAATAATACCGCTGGCTATGCATATGGCGGTGGTGGCGGTGGTGGTAAAAACTATGGCGGCCGTGGCGCACCTGGTGCGGATGGGGTGGTACAAATTGTCTATACCAGCACCAGTGGATCTCCGTATTTTTTTGGTGGTACTGTAACAACATCGGGAACAACATATACTCATACATTTACCAGTTCGGACACACTGACTTCTATACCACAAAATTATGGTCCATGGGACAAAATCAAAGCTGGTTATACCAACGTCAACGGCGCATGGAAACAATTTTGGCCACCTGATCGGGTCACAGCGGATGTATTGATAGTAGGTGGCGGTGGCGGTGGTGGATACCCAAGTGGATGGGAAGGTGGCGGTGGTGGTGGAGCCGGCGGAGTTATCTTATTAAAAAATCAATCACTGGATTGTGCCTACGGAACATACAATCTAACAGTTGGTGCAGGTGGTACCGCAGATAACAATGGTGGCAATTCAAGTTGGGGTGCAGTTACACTCTTTACTGACACCTGCGATCAACCTCTATATGCACAAAGCAATGGAGTCTACAACAATTTTTTAAACAATTACGGAGTATGGAACGCACCTTACGCACCAAACGACACTATCACACTGAACTATACTACCTATTTGATTACCGGTGGCGAATATACTTTGATAGCCAGTGCCGACAACTATGTCAACAGCATAACCATCAATGGCAGTGGTAATTTATTGTCAGAATACCAATGGTGGGAAACTGCCCAAACCACTGTTAGTATACCATCTGGAGTAACCACTATATCTGTTACGGCATACAACGCTGACAGTGGCAGTCCAGGATCAGTGGCTGCAGCACTGATTGATTCAGCTGGTAGCGTGGTCTGGAACACAAGAAGTCCGTTGAATGGACAACAAGAACGCATTGGCAGCATAGCCATTGGCGGCGGTGCTGGTGGTGGCGGTAGCGGTTTACCCTCGGGCGGCAACGGAAAATCAGGTGGATCTGGTGGTGGTGGCACCGGTTTCGATTACCCACAAGGTGGTGGCGGTGCAGTATCAGGACAAGGCAATGCTGGCGGAACTGGTAATTGGCAAGGATACGGAGCAGCCGGTGGCGGCGGTGGTGGTGGTTATGCCGGTGCAGGCGGAGGCTCAAACGGAAATCAAGGCGGCCAGGGTGGACCTGGAGCAACATTTATCATTGGTGGCCAACCTGTTACTGTGGGTGGTGGAGGTGGTGGCGGTTATGGCGCACAGGGCTACGGCGGTAGCGGTCCCGGTGGAGCAGGTGGTGTAGGTGGTGGCGGAGACGGAAATGGCGGCAATGGTGTAGATGGAACTGGTGGAGGTGGCGGCGGCTGTTTGCATGGCGGAGCAACTGGTGCTGGTACTGGCGGATCTGGAGCAGTGATTGTGGGATATACCAGTCTGTCAGGATTTCCACTATTTGCTGGAGGAACAATACAGGTTTACAGCGCCGGAACAGAAGGAACAGTATATGTGGTACATACCTTTAGTGTTCCAGGCGACCATGCATTGTCACACTTGTAATACAGCAATAAAGCGATAAATAAGTAAAAGAGACAAAATATGCCATATAATTTTACAAATACCGATGGAACAGTTACATTCAACATTATTGATGGTGCGTTGAATCAAAGTTCTACTGCATTGAGCCTTCCTGGCCCAAATTATGCTGGCTACGGCGAATTCCTTGATATAAATCTGGTAGCGTTACTGGAAAATTTTGCCAAAACTACACCGCCTACACAGCCCAGTTTGTACGGTCAATTGTGGTTTGACAAAGGCAATCAAACCTTGAAAGTCTATACCACAGATGGATATGTCACTGTGGGCGGAACTACCGCAGTGGCTGCTGTTACTCCAACTCTTACAAGAACTGGGGACAGCTGGTTCAATACCACAACCAATCAGCTTTCAGTGTATGATGGTACAGCATATCAATTGGTAGGCCCAATATACACAAAAACACAAGGTATCAGTGGTGCTATTCCTGTACAGGTCAGCGACGGTACCAACCAACACAACATATTAGAATTAAAGTACGGTACACAAACTTATGCTATTGTAAGCGGAGATCCTGCTTTTACTCCCAGCGTTGGTATTTCTGGGTTCGCACAAATCAATCCTGGCATCACTTTTAACAGTGGTATACCTGCAACTATTAATTCCAATCTTGTGGGAAATGTCACAGGAAATGTCGTTGGCAACCTGACTGGTGCTGTGGTAACAGCCACAAACGTGTATGGCAACCTAACTGGCAACGTCACTGGCAACCTGACTGGTGCCGTGGTAACAGCCACAAACGTGTATGGTAACCTGACCGGCAATGCAACCAGTTATTGCATTGTGGCCACAAACTTCAGCTCAGGCAACGCAGTGATCACTGGTGGTTCAATCACTGGAGATACCAGTGGCACATTTACCACATTACAAGCCACAAACTTCAGCTCAGGCAACGCAGTGATCACTGGTGGTTCAATCACTGGAGATACCAGTGGCACATTTACCACATTACAAGCCACAAACTTCAGCT
>Ga0164296_1002824_pt1 | contig 16881 bp, 18 predicted proteins | sample GEODES057metaG_FD_113533 | JGI IMG/M metagenome (GOLD analysis project Ga0164296, IMG submission 113533) | Dystrophic lake water microbial communities from Trout Bog Lake, Wisconsin, USA - GEODES057 metaG | ecosystem: Environmental > Aquatic > Freshwater > Lake | place: USA: Trout Bog Lake... | reverse complement strand
CCCAAGTGGAAGATGTTGAGGGCGGCCGCGGTCGATGTCCCCATCGGGGTCATCGCGAGGTAGTTCGCAAAGGGCAAGTGGTTGGACATCACCAGAGCCAGACCGGTGAACGTGTCAACGGGCACCGCGGCCATAACGAAGACCACACGGAGTCCGGGGTGCAAGTGCTTGCCGCGCTCCGCGCCGAAGGCGACGCGAAAGAACAGGTAGCCGACGACGAGGAACGCAATCTGTTCGGCGTGGTGGACCCACTCGTGTTGCATCATCAAGGTGAAGAGACCCGTGAGGTGCGCTACCGGAATGAAGATGAAGTAGGCGGCGAAGGCGGTAATGGGGTGGGTGACCACTACCATCATTCGCGAGTCGAGAACGCGCTTGCTGCGAGCCCCACCCGCTTCGTACAGCAGGTCGAGTGGGCGTGACAGCGCGAAGAAGGGCGCCGCGACCATGATGAGCAAGAGGTGCTGAATCATGTGGTCGGAGAAGTAGAGCATGTCATAGACGCCAATGACCGACGACGTCGCGAAGAAGGTGACCACGATGCCGGCCGCGAACCAGGCGGTGCGCCACGGTGACCAGTTGGCAACCTTGCGACTACCGCGAAGGTAGAGGGCGAGCGCGACGAGTTCGAGCAGCACGGGAATCACGCCGATATGCCACTGATTCAGATGGTGCCACGAAAACGCGTTCATCTGCATGGCGGGCATACCCAAAGTCTACGCCCTGCCCGATTTTTGCCGACGGGTAGGATGCTCACCGTGAAGGAAAAGTATTGGTCGAAGCGGGGGGTTGGTCTGCACTTTGCGCTCCTTGGCTGGTTGGCCCTGTGCATTGCAGCGGCGTACTGGCAAGTGGGCCGGGCGCTCCAAGGAAACTCGCTCAGCTTTCTCTACGCCATTGAGTGGCCGTGCTTCGCCGTCCTCGGCGTCTTTGGCTGGTGGGCGCTGCTCAATATGGAGAAGGTCACCGAACACCAAGAACAAGCTCGTCGTGAATACGAAGAGAAGATGCGCGAGCAGGCCCGCGCGGCCCGTCAGGCGGCTATCGACGCCGAAGACCCGGAGCTAGCCGCGTTCAACGATCACCTGGCCTCGCTCGCTGAACAGCCGAATAAGAAGAAGTGGAGACACTAAATGGACGCCGCATTTCGCCGCTACCGCCTGATGTCATTCGTGACGGGCACCACGCTGCTGCTGCTCTTTTTGCACCTCGGGCTTAAGTATGTTGATCACAGCCTGTGGAAGTCAACGGGTCTCTTCGAGCGAGTCGACGGCATTGCCCACGGCGTCGTCCTCTTCCCGATTTACATGGTGATGTCGTTCCAGTTTGTCCTCAAGGCCAAACTGAACGTCTCCGTGCTGGCCCTGATGTTCTTCGCCGGCTTCGTGCCAGGATTGGCGTTTGTTATTGAAGTCCTACTGGCGAAGCGGTACTACCCACAGGGCATTCCCGCCAAGACGTGAAAAAATACCCCTCGGGAAAGGGGTGTGGTAACGGTACGTCGATGACGTACAAGAAAACGGGTGGCGAGGCCCCGCGAGGGGCGCAACACCAAGAAAATCAACGAAACGGTCGGCGTTAGCCGCGACCGCAGTTGGGCTTCTTACCGTGGTTGGCCTTCTTCTTTGCGCGTAGTTTGCGCTTAACGGTCCGCTTTGACATAGAGAACAATGTTAGTACGTCGTGGGGTGGTGAAGCCAAACGACACAGAGAGAGTCAAAATGAGTGAACGGGCCGTCGGCGGCGAATTGATGGTGGTGGCCACTCCACTAGGCAACCTGGGTGACCTTTCGCGACGTGCGCTGGAACTCTTGACGTCGGCGGACGCCATTTATTGCGAAGACACTCGTCACTCGCGAACTCTCTTCTCGGCGAACAACATCGCCCCCGCGGGTCGACTCCACGCCCTACACGAACACAACGAAGCCTCCCAGTGCGCCGACATATGCGACCGAATCGCTCGAGGTGAGGTCGTCGTGCTGATCTCCGACGCGGGGACGCCGGGTATTTCCGACCCCGGAACGCGGGTGGTGGCGGCGGTTGCGGGGGCGGGGCTTCGCGTCGCGACCGCGCCGGGCCCGAGCGCCGTTATTGCGGCCCTTTCCATTAGTGGTCTGCCGACGGAACGCTTCTGCATGGACGGGTTCGTTCCGCGAAAAGCGGGGGAGCGCCAAGCGCTCTATGACGTCTGGGCCAATGAGCCTCGCACCATTGTCTTTTACGAATCTCCCCAACGGCTGGTCACCACGCTGGGTGAGCTCGCCGAACGATTCCCCGCCCGACGCGTGGCCATTGCCCGGGAACTCACGAAGCTGCACGAAGAGGTCATTCGAGGAACGTTGGAGGAGGTTGCGGCTCAATTGGCCCAGCGAGACATCCTCGGCGAGATCGTTGGCGTCTTGGAGGGAGCGCAGCCGGCCCCGCTCATCGGTAAAGAGGCCGTACGAGCGGCGTTGACTGATCAACTCAGCCACGGGGCCAGTGTGCGTGACGCGGTGAATGAAGTGGTCGCCGCCCTCGGGGTGCCGCATCGCGAAACGTACGAGTTGGCCCTCGACGTGCGACGCTCGCTGCGTTCGTAGTCCCGACGGGGCGACATCCGAGAGTTAGTAGCCTTGACGCATGGCTCGTTTCTATGTCACCACGCCGATTTACTACGTCAATGACGCCCCCCACGTGGGTCACGCGTACTGCACGGTGAACGCTGACGCGATGGCCCGCTGGCACCGCCTTCGCGGTGATGAGACCAAGTTTTTGACCGGTACCGACGAACACGGTCAGAAGGTGGCGGACGCGGCCGCGAAGAACGGGGTCACCCCACAGGAGTGGACCGACCGAACTTCCGTCCGATTCCGCGAAGCCTGGGACGCACTCAACGTCAGCTACGACGATTTCATCCGTACCACCGAGCCCCGTCACTTCGAGACGGTACAAAAGTTCCTCACCGCCGTGTACGAAAACGGCTACATCTACAAGTCCACCTACCGGGGGCTGTACTGCGTGAGCTGCGAGGACTACTTCACGCTCGAATCGAGCGATGAGGGCAAGTGCCCCATCCACGGCCGCGCGCTGACCGAGATGGAAGAGGACAACTGGTTCTTTAAGCTCAGCGCCTTCGAGGATCGGTTGCTCGAGTTCTACGCCCAGCACCCCGACTTCGTATCACCGGAGACGAAATTCAACGAGGCCCACGCCTTCATCAAGGGTGGTCTTAAGGACATCTCCATCACGCGTACCTCGATTGACTGGGGCATTCCCGTGCCGTGGGACGAGCAGCACGTTTTCTACGTCTGGTACGACGCGCTCATCAATTACCTGACCGCCATCGGCTACGGCCGCGAGGACGACGAGGTGGAAGCGTGGTGGCCGGCCTCGACCCACCTCATTGGTAAGGAAATCATTCGCTTCCACTGTGTCTGGTGGCCCGCGATGTGCATGGCCGCCGGTATCGACCCGGTGCACCACGTCCAGGTGCACGGCTGGTTGCTCGTCGGTGGGCAGAAGCTCTCCAAGACGATGGCCGCTGAGGGTGGCGTTCGCCTGACCGACATTTCGCCGGTGATGTTGACCGACGAGTTCGGTGTCGACCCCATTCGCTACTACCTCCTGCGCGAAACGGCCCTCGGCAACGACGGTGACTTCTCCCACGAGGGCATCACCGCCCGCTACAACACAGACTTGGCGAACAACCTGGGCAACCTCGTGGCTCGCGTGTCGACCATTGTCGCTGGCAAGTGTGAGGGCGTCGGCCCCTCACCCCGCGAGGACTCGCCGTTGCGCGCGGCCGCCGAAACGGCGATTGCTGACGCGAGCGCGGCCTGGGACCGCTTCGCCCCCCACCACGCTCTCGAGGCCACGTGGGGTCTCATTGGCGCCACCAACGCCTACCTCGAACAGACGGCACCCTGGAAGCTGGAGCCGGGTGACGAGCTGCGCGCCATCATGGGCGATGCGCTCGAGGCCATCCGTCTGGTGACCATCCTCGCCACGCCGGCCATGCCGGCGGTCTGCGCCACCATTTGGCACCGTATCGGTCTCGCCGGTGCGCCGACGGATGAAGTGGTTACGACGAGTGCCCGCTGGGGTCAGTACGCACCCGTAAACGCCATCGAAAAGGGTGAGCCGCTCTTCCCGCGCATCAAGGCCGACGCGTGAGTTTCTGGACGGACGCGCACTGCCACCTCCAGGACCGGTACTTAACGGACTGGAAAGCGGAGGGTGACGCTCGCGACGCTCTCGCTCGTGCCCTCGAGGCCGGCGTTAACCGGGTCGTTGTGATCGGTACCGACGCCCAGTCGTCACGCGAAGCACTGGCCATTACCGAACTCAGTGGCGACGTGGAGATCTACGCCACCGTCGGTCTGCACCCGCACGACGCGCTCAGCGATCTTGCACCCATTATCGAGCTGGCCCGTGCCGGTCACCCCCGACTGGTCGGCATCGGCGAGTGCGGCCTTGATTACTACTACGAGCACTCACCCCGGCGAGAGCAGCGCGAGGCCTTCGCTCGCCAAATCGCCCTGGCGACCGAGTTAGACCTTGCGCTGGTCATTCACGCGCGCGACGCCTTCGACGACCTCTTCGACGTCTTCGCGACCGAGGGGGTGCCGCCGCGCACCGTGATCCACTGCTTCACGGGTACCCCCGCCGAAGCCGAGGGCTGCCTCGAGCGCGGTTGCGACATTTCGCTGTCCGGCGTGGTGACCTTCAAGAACGCCGAGAGCCTGCGCGAAGCGGCTCGTCTCGTCCCACTCGATCGCCTTCACGTGGAGACCGACAGCCCCTTCCTGGCCCCCGTGCCCCACCGCGGAAAGGCCAATGAGCCGGCGTACGTGTCGCTGGTGGGCGAATTTGTGGCGCAACTCCGTGGGGAAGAGGTCGCCGTCGTGCGCGATGCAACGGCCAAAAACTCGGCTCGCCTGTTCAAACTTCCGTAGTCATAAAGTACTTTTGACAAGGTATTTCAGCGCGAATTCGTTACAAAAGTTGCTCCACTACGCCCGAGCGCTTAGCGTTGAAGTGTTGGTAAGAGAATGACCGACCCTTCCTGGAGGATGGAACCTTTGAGGAATGTCCCTCTCCGAGCGTTTCGACGCTCTGGTTGGCTTGCCGTAGCGGCCACCGTGATTATGTCTGCGACCTGGTTCGCCACGCCCGCCGTGGCTTCCTCGTCGCACGCCACCGAGACGATGCCCAATCTGGTGGGCGACTCCCGGGCCACCGCGTACGAGGTCATGCACCAAGAGTTGCTGTTCTTTTCGACCAAGGGTCCGGGTGCGGGAACATCCGCCTGGGTTCGGGTGACGGGTCAGCTACCGGCCGCGGGCTCAATTTTGCCCGTGCGTTCAACCATCGAGCTCTTCGTCACGACCGTCCCAGCGGTGCACCACGTAACTGTGGTGCACCACAAGCCGGTGCACCACGTCGTCAAGCGCCCGCCGCGCGTTGTCAGCACCCCGGCCCCCCGCGTCGTCGGACAGGGCCAGGCGTTCACGGTGTGGGTCGCTCGACACCGCTCACTTCACCTCATCGTGCTTCGCGTTGGCCCTAAGGGCGGCGCGTGGAACGTCGTGATGGCTCAGTATCCCCGTGCCGGGGTCAAGATAAAGCCCGGCGCCGCCCTCGTCGTCACTGTCGAGCACTTTGCGAAGACGCCGAAGGGCCAAAAGGCCGTCCCCAAGACCTCGTCGCGCCCACGGGCTGTCAGTCCCGTCCACGCCGGCAACGTGCGCTTTGGTGTCGCCACCTGGTACTCCTACGTGCCTGGTCGCTGCGCCACTTCATTCCTACCCTTCGGGACGAAGCTCTTCGTCAAGGACCTCGTGACGGGTCGCGTGGTCACCTGCATCGTTACCGACCGCGAAGGTTCGGGCAGTAACCGGGTAGTTGATCTGTCAGAAACAGAATTTGCGGAGCTTGCACCACTCGCCAAGGGTGTCGTACCTGTCAGAGTGTGGTGGTGACTCATTCGCGCACGTCCCTCGTGGACCTACTTAATCAACACAGCCTGAAGCCATCGCGAGCACTGGGCCAGAACTTCGTCGTTGACCCCAACACCGTCCGTCGTATTGCCCGCCTCGCGGGAGTAGGGCCGGACGACTTCGTTCTAGAAATTGGCCCCGGACTGGGCTCACTGACACTGGCCCTGGTGGAGACCGGTGCGCAGGTTGAGGCGATTGAAATCGACCGTTATTTGCTCGAACCCCTGCGCTCCGTCGTGGAGCCACACGGCGTGACCGTGCACCACGCCGACGCCCTCACGGCCGACTACGACGCCATTCTCCAGGGCCGTGAGGCCGTGGTGGTCGCCAATCTTCCCTACAACGTGGCGACGCCGCTCGTCTTGCACCTGCTCGAAACGGTGCCCCTGATCACGCGCATGCTCGTCATGGTGCAGAAGGAAGTGGGGGAGCGCTTCGCCGCCCAGGCCGGCGACGAGGCCTACGGGGCCGTGTCGCTGCGAGTGCAGTACTTTGCGGACGCCGCCGTGGTCGGCAAGGTCAGCCCCAATGTTTTCGTGCCCCGCCCGAATGTGGACTCGGCCCTGGTCTCGTTCGTGCGGCGCCCAGAAGTTCGTATCAGCCCCGATCTCGTGTCGGAAGAGGAGCTCTTTACCGTCGTGCGGACCTCGTTCGCGCAGCGACGCAAAATGCTTCGTCGTTCCCTGCACGACTGGGTGACTGAGGGCGTCTTCGAGCGCGCTGGCGTTGAGGAAACGCGTCGCCCCGAGGAACTGACGCTAGAGGAGTTTGCCCGACTGGCGGCGGCGAAGTGATTCACCTCGACGCTCCGGCCAAACTGACCTGGCACCTCGAAGTAACTGGCGTTCGCCCCAATGGCTACCACGAACTTCGAAGCGAAATGGTGACCCTCGCACTGGCCGACCACCTTGAAATCGACCCCGACGGGGACTATTTGCGGATCCCCGGCCGCGAGGATTTGCCAACTGACGAGCGCAATCTGGTGACGAAGGCGTTGCGCCGCGTGGGCCGACGGGCCGGGGTAACACTTCATAAGCACATTCCGGCGGGGGGTGGCCTCGGCGGCGGTAGTGCTGACGCGGCCGCGGTGTTGCGCTGGGCCGGTGGCGTCTCCGACGAGGAGGCGCTCACGCTGGGTGGCGACGTCCCCTTTTGTCAGCGCGGCGGTCGGGCACTCGTCGAGGGGGTGGGTGAACGACTTACGCCGATGCCCTTTGAGTCGCGCAACGTGACGTTGCTACTCCCGAACTTTGGCGTGAATACGGCCCAGGTCTACGCCGCGTACGACGAACTGGTTGCGTTGGGGGAGCGTCCCGATGGACGCAATCACTTAGAAGCACCGGCACGACGAGTGGAGCCACGGCTAGGCGTGACAATTGAGTGGGCCCGAGCAACGTTCGGTGACGTGCATCTGGCCGGCTCCGGCTCAACACTGTTCCTCGAGGGGCACCTTGATTCCAGCCGTACGCAGTGGTACGTGGAGGGTCCCAGTGGTTCAGTGCACGTGGTACAGACTGTAACAACGCCCTAGGGGCGTCGAACGACTATTTACCGGCAGCTCGACGCTGGAAGCGAGTCCGCTTCAACATCTTCTTGTGCTTCTTCTTGCGCATGCGCTTACGGCGCTTCTTAATTAACGATCCCATGGCTTAGAGAACACTAGTCGAAATCGGCGGGGTGGATGAAATCGACACGTCAGTCCAGCTTGCGTCGAATGCGCAGCGCCTGGCGGGGGCAGCCCCGTTCGGCGTATTTGGCTGACTCGAGCGCACCCTTGTCCTGCAGGGAGAGCGGCGTGGTCTCGATAATGGGGTAGCCCCACTCGTCGAGGCGCACGAGGTCTGGCGCGAGTTCGGCGCAGTGGCCAAATCCGTCACAGAGAATCGGATTGACTTGCAGCACAAAGGTGCCGTGGCGTCCTAGGACCATTCGAGACTCTCCTCCTGTTCGAGGGCGGGGACAATAAAGAGTGGCGTGTTGCCGAGGTGGGCGCAAGGGCCCACGTGGAGGTGCTGATCAAGGTCGGCCGCCAGAACCTGGAGGGCGGTGCGAACGAAGCGCACGACGCCGTCGGGGTGACGGCAGGCGCCGTGCCCCTCAATCTCCCCGGTTCGCCGCTGCAGGCGAGCGAGCGCTTCACGGGCCGGGGCGCCGCCGCGAACAATAAGGCTGAGATCGTCAGCCATCGCGGGGAGTCCGAAGGCACAGGGGCCGCACTGGCGGGCGCTCTCGTGGGCCATCCAGCGCACAACGCGGTAGGTCTCGAGGAGCCCGCAGTGATTCTTCGGCAGGACCACGATGATGCCGGCTCCGACGGTGGCGCCGAAGGGTCGCAATCCGTCGTTGCTGTAGGGGGCGTCGAGGGCGTCCGGTCCCACGAAGGTGCCGCCGTAGCCACCGAGGAGGAGAGCCTGCGGTGCGGCTTCGGCCCGACCGGCGGCCAGAATGTCACGCAGTGGCGTACCGACGGCGACTTCCATGACCTTGGGGGCGTCAATCGCACCGCTGAGTGACACGAGGGTGCTGCCGGGGTGGGCGGCGGTACCCAGCGAACGGAACCAGTCGGCCCCGTACCGGGTGATGAGCCCCACGTTGGCGCAGGTCTCGGCGTTGTCGAGGAGCACGGGGTGGCGACGAATGCGAAGGATTGAGGGACGCTCCGGTCGAAACTGCGGCAGCGCTTCGTTGTCGTTGAGCCAGTGAATGAGGGCCGACTCTTCGCCCGCCACGTACCGTCCCGGCGGCGTCTGCAGAGAAATGTCGGGACCACGGAGACTGAGCCGTTGGCGCTCGTGGATGGCCTGGTTCATCGCCGACGCGGCGCGGGCGTTGTCACGCGCCACGCAGACAACGACGCGATCGGCGCCGATCATCGCGGCTAGCTGCTCCGCCCCGTCGAGTACCAAGTGGGGGTTTTGGGTGAGGAGTTTGAAGTCCTTGCGTGAGGCGGGTTCGCCTTCCATGGCGTTAACGACCATGAGTTTGTGCGTCGCACGCTGGGCCCGCAAGAGCTCCACCTTGCGGAATGTCTCGAAACCGGCGCCACCACGACCGAGCAGACCGGACTGCTGGAGTTCATTCAGAGGCTGGGGTCGAAAGGAGGTCCCGAAGAGGGCCTGGTGACGGGCGAGCGAGGTGGGAGGGCCCTCGCTCCAGGCGAGCAGGCGGGGGAGGGAACGGACGTTAATCATCGCTGGCTTCGCTTCTTCAGTGGTGCGGCAATTCGAGGGAAGGGATCGTTGACGCTTCGCACACCGGTGGGGTAGCGCGAGGCGTCGGTTGGTGCCACGGGTCGATTCGGCACCGACGGTGCCGCGGCGGGCTTGAGCGGTGAGAGGGCCGTGCGACCGGCCGCTCGGGCGGGGCGCAATGCCAAACGCAGACCGCCGGCGATGGCCATGAGGACGGCGCAAGCAATCGCGAGGTCGAAGCCGACGCCGTGTCCGGCGTCGGTGCCGGTCTGCACGGCGTGCAGGACGCTGGCGCTGACGCCAATCCAGGAGAACCAGTGGATGAAGCGCCAGACGTGGTTCTTAATACGTACCTTGAGCAGGCTCGACACCCACACGGCCAGAAGCAGGTCGACCGCAATGGCGCCGAAACTAACGCCGAGGCGGCGATAGGCCGACGTCAACGGCACGACGGCCGAAATGACACCGGTGGAGACGTAGGAGTCAGCAACCGTGGTGGCAACGTGAATAGTCAAAAAGGCCATCGCCACCATAGAGAGTGAACGGTGGAGCTCGTTGAGTTCAAAGCGGCCGACGAAGGTGCCGCCGACTCGCAAGGCGACGAGCGAGCCCAAGACCACCACGGCGGTGAAGAGCACCATCGAGACGTACCCGGTGGCCCGAGTGGCGTACCAGAGGTAGGGGGATGTTAGGGCAATCATTTGGTGTCCTCCGGCCAGCCGCCCACGGTGAGGACTTCGCCATTAATCGATAGAACGCGGGCACTCCAGCCGGCCTGGATGACGCGGTGCAGCGCCTCGTCGCCCCACACCACGCACGCGGTCGCGAAGGCGTTGGCGGTGACGCAGTCAGCCGCACTGACCGACGCGGCGAGAAAGGGGCTGGTGCTGGGGGCGCCGGTGCGGGGGTCAATGAGGTGGTGCTTGCGTTCACCGTTGCGTTGCCACGAGCGCAGTCCACTCGATGACGTGGCGACGGCACCACTCTGGAGGCCCACCCGCGGCTCGTCGCCGGTCAGCGGCAGCGAAGTGGCCACGCCAATGGCCCAGATCCCTTCGGGGGCCGGTCCGCAAACCGCCACGTCACCACCGAGTTCGATGCTCACGCCACTGAGAGGTGCAATGGCATCGGCAATGAGATCACAGGCGAGGGCCTTCGCGGTGGCGCCGAAGTCGAACGTGGTGCCGTGGGGGCGATGAAGAGTTCCGGTTCGTTCGTCCACGTGAACGTTCTCCAGGCCCGGGCTGGGCAGCGGAACTGACGAGCCCACGCCATTGACCGGCAAAGCATCAAAGTCAGTGTCGTAGCCGTGGGCTACGAGAGCGGCGTGCACGGTGGGGTCGCAGGCCCCATCAGTCATACGCCACGCGGCGTAAGCGGCGTCGTAGACCTGGCGAAGCAGGGGTGAGAGCGTAAACGGGCCGTCGCTGGCGTTCAGGGCATTGAGCTCACTGTCGTCGATGAAGCGGCTGGCCGCCCGGGTCATCTCGTCAAGGATCTCGCCGGTGATTGCCAGTGCGTCGGCGTGGACGTCGGCGTTCTTCGTTACCAGACTGGCCGACAGGCCCCACACGGAAAAGGTGGACCGACTAGGCACAGGTTGTGTTGCCCGATGGCGTGGTCCAGCAGGTAGTGGTGGTCGTGACGGGAACGGTGGTGGGCGGGACGTAGGTCGTGGTGGTCGTGGCGTGCGTGCCCCCACCACTGCTGGGTGATGTCGTCGTCGACGTCGTTGGCGCCACGGTCGTCGTAGTGGTGGGGCGTACGACGTGCACAACTACCTTCGGCAGGTGAGCGAGGTAGCCAATGGCGCCCAGGCTCAACACACTGGAGCCCAGGGCGACGGAGCGAGTCAAGGTGCGGACGCGAGCGAATCGACGGTCGCGCTGGTGACGGGTGCGGGGGGCGGGAGACATTGTCCTTCCAGTGTTCCCGACTTGCCTAAGAGTGGGCGTCGAGAAAGTCTAAGAAAATAAGAAAAATGGCGGCTAGTGCGCCGGGAGCGTCATGGTGAATCGAGCGCCGCCCAAGACGGGGTCCTGGTCCACGGTGACGGTGCCGTCGAATTCATCGACCACTTGGGCCACGATGGAGAGCCCGAGGCCTGATCCCGGTAAGCCACGGCTGGACGGTGCCCGCCAGAAACGGTCGAAGACACGAGCGCGCTCCTCGGGAGCCACGCCGGGGCCACTGTCACTGACGACGAGCGTGCCGGGGGTGACGACGACGTTGACGTGACCGCCAACGGGTGTGAACTTAATCGCGTTGGTCAGCAGATTGGAGACCGCGCGCGTGAGGCGGTCACGCCGACCGTCAACGTAGGACGGCTCGGCATCGAAATCGATGGAGATATTCTTAATCCGAGCGTAGGTGCGAGCCGTCTCTACACAGTCTTCGACGACGTCGTCGAATCGCATCTCTACGACCTGTCCTTCGGAGCGCTCACCCCGAGCCAGCTCACCAAGGTCGGTGATCAGCGCGGCCAGCTCGTCGACCTGCGTGACCATGTCGGTCGTGAGCTGCTGAAGGTCGTCGGGGCTAAGTTCACTCGCTCGCGACAGAACCTGCGCATTGGTACGCAGTGACGTCAGTGGGGTGCGCAACTCGTGGCTCGCGTCAAGTACCAGCTGACGCTGGAGCGCTTGGGAATTGTCAACCGACGTGAGCAGCTTGTTGAACACGCGTCGGAGTCGACCGAGTTCGTCGGCGCCGCCATCATCGATTCGCTTCGAAACGTCGTTCTCATCGGCGATCTCTTCAATTTCGTTGGTAACGCTTTCGAGCGGGCGTAGGGCGTTCTGCGTGAGCCAAAGTCCCATGGAGAGGGCGAGCAGCATCACTATGCCAGCGGCGAGCACGAGGGTTCGCAGGAGGTGTCGCAGTTCGCTAATTTGCCCGTTGAAGCCAACGACGAACATTTCGGCGCCTTTGCGTTGCGAGTTACACACCGCGTTGTCGCAGGAGCCTTCGATGTCGAGCGTGGCCGGCACGAGCAGTTCACGGAACCACTGGCCGCCAATATCGGCGGTGCGGAAGATGCGGTGGTTCCCATTGTTCTTGGCGAAGTTCCTGACCGATTGGTCGACGAAGAATGAAGGCCCCGACGCCACTGTGCCGTTGGCGAGAACAAAGAGGCCACCCTGGATTTCGCCGGGTTCCTTGGGACCAGCGGCCTGCAGCAGTGACTGGTCGGCCGAGTTCAAGAGGGCGTCGCGAGTAGTGATGAAAGAGCTGGCCGAGGACAAAACAACGGCGAGGGCCGCGGCGGCCACGGCCGCCACGATGACGCGAGTACGAAAATTGAGATTCATCAGTTAGCGCGAAGCGCGTAGCCGACGCCACGAACCGTTTGAATCAAGCGCCCCTCATTGCCCTCTTCGAGCTTGCGGCGCAGGTACCCGATGTAGACGGCGAGTGAGTTCGTGCCCGAATCGAAGGTGTAACCCCAGACGAGGTCGAGAATCTGGTCACGGGTCAGCACCTGACGGGGGTTCTGTAAGAACAGTTCGAGGAGTTCGAATTCAATCTTGGTGAGATCGATCTTGCGCTCGCCCCGGTGCACTTCGCGTGTTGAACGGTTGAGAGAAACGTCTTCGAAGCGCAAGATGGACTCGTCGCCGTCAACCACGGCGCGGCGGCGAAGGAGCGCGCGAAGCCGGGCGAGCAGTTCGGCCAAGTCGAAGGGCTTCACGAGGTAGTCATCAGCGCCCACGTCGAGTCCCTCGACGCGGTCATTGACAGCGTAACGAGCCGTCAACATCAAAATCGGGGTGGCGTCACCCGCTCGACGAATTCGGCGACAGACCTCGAGCCCGTCGATGTCGGGCAGTTGGAGGTCCAAAATGATTGCTTCTGGCGCACGGAGTTGAATCGCCTTGAGGGCGCCACCACCGTCCTCGAAGAGTTCGACGTCGTAGTTCTCCATGCGCAACGCACGTCCCAGAGAATTGCGGATGGCGCCGTCATCGTCAACGATGGCGATGTAGGAGTGGCTGCTAGCGACGTTCGACACGTTCGTTCCTTCGGTAGTGGTACAACCTCTAGTGTTGTTGCTTGGTATTAAGTCTCTTCGTTGGTTCGCTAAGAATCTCTGAAGATTCTGACACGACCGGTCGCGGGTAGTTCAATTGGCAGAACGACGGATTTTGGTTCCGTAGGTTGGAGGTTCGAGCCCTCCCCCGCGAGCGTAATGCCCCGCTAGTTCGCCACTGCCCTCGTCAGTGCCGCGACAACCGCCCACGGCGCATCGCTCTGAATCGCGTGTCCGGCACCCGGTACGGCCTCAATCACATCGCGTGGTCGAAGTAGGCGGAATTTTTCCACGTCAGCGGCCGTCACGACGGAGCCCGCAGTGGTGCCGTGTAGCAGGGTGACGGGCGCCTCAATTGCCGCGACCGCGGACCACAGTTCACTCGCGTCGCGGGTGGGGGAGAGCTGCGCCTGGTGGCGTTGGTGGTGCCAGATCCAGCGCCCATCCTCTCGTTGACGCGCGTTGTGTCGCACCCCGCGACGGAGGGACGCGAGCGAGCGGTTGGGGGAAAAGGCCTGGGCTCGGGCAATCATCTCTTCGAGCGAGTCGAATGACGATGGTCCCTGTACGAAGGACGTAATGGCCTGGGCCCGTTCGGGGGTGACGCCCGGGGTGATGTCGAGCAGGACGACTGCTCGCACCAAATCGGGTCGCCGAGCAGCGACGTGCAGCGCGATGAGGCCGCCCAGAGACATGCCGAGTAAGACGACGGGGCGATCGAGGACGGCATCGAGGGCCCGTTCGATGTCCACCGACAGATCGGCCATCGTGGGCGAGGAGCTGCCCGGGGCGTCGGCGTGACCGTGGCCCGGTAGATCGAGGGCGAGCAGCGACCGGTTGAGGGCGAGGGCCACGGCATCGAACGTGTGCGCGTTTTGCCCCATGCCGTGCAGGGCCACGACCTCCACCGGGTCTCCACCCCAGGCGAGGACGCTGATGTGGCGAAGGCCGTCGACGGCAATATCGCCTCGTCGCACGGGGAGTGTCGGGCCGGTGAGACCGAGTTCGTCGCGAATTTCATCGAGGAAAACAAATTCGTCGTAGCCGACACCGTCCATGGACTCATCGTAGAAGTTGCGAGGTCGCTTCGTCTTGTAGCCTTAGACCGTGGAATCTCTTGCCAAGCGCCGCCTCGTAGTTGTCACGGGGCGTTGCCACCCCGCCCTCGCCAAGGACATTGCCGACAAGCTCGGTGTTGAACTGACCGAGGCCAATGTTCGCGAATTCGCCAACGGCGAGATTCACTGCCGCTTTGATGAGTCAATCCGCGGCGCTCACGTCTTTATTGTGCAGACCCACTCGTCGCCCGTTAATGACGCGGTGATGGAGCAGTTGATCATGATTGACGCCGCCAAGCGTGCGTCGGCCAAGAGCATTACTGCCGTCATCCCGTGCTACGGCTACGCCCGCCAGGACCGCAAGTCCACTGGTCGTGAGCCGATCACGGCCAAGTTGATTGCCGACATGCTGCAGACAGCTGGCGCAAACCGAGTGCTCTCCGTCGACTTCCACTCGGGCCAGATTCAGGGCTTCTTTGACATTCCGGTTGACCACTTGGTCGCCGCCCCCGTTCTCGAGGACTACCTCAAGGAGCACGCTGACCCGAACAACCTGGTCGTCGTGGCCCCCGACGCCGGACGCGTCAAGGTGGCCGAGCGCTACGCCACGCACCTGGGCTGTGACCTCGCACTAGTCCACAAGACCCGCCCCAAGGGCACGGCCAACGTGGCCGAAGCGCGCCACATCGTTGGTGACGTGGCCGGCCGTCACTGCGTCTTGATTGACGACATGATCGACACCGCTGGCACGATCGTCGCCGCCTGCGACTTGCTGAAGTCTCAGGGCGCCGGCGAAATCTGGGTCATGGCCACCCACGCCCTCTTCTCGCCACCGGCCGTCGACCGTTTGTTCAATGCTCCCGTCAGTCGCGTGGTCGTTACCGACACCTTGCCGCTCGGTCCGGACCGCCGTTTTGAGAAGTTGGAAATTCTCTCGGTGGCCACCATCGTGGCGAACGCGATTTCGGCGATTTTCGAGGATTCGTCCGTTTCGGACATCTTCGGCGGTGAAAACCTGCTGTAAATCGGGCGCAGTCGCGGCCCTCGCCGCATTTCGCTAGACTATTTACCCTGTGCGTGACCAACGGTCAGGCCAGCCATTCGTTTAAGGAGAAGTCATGTCACAGATCTCGCTGCAGGCGTCAACCACGCGCGCCCACGGTACGCGCAACTCGCGCCGCCTCCGTTTGGCTGGCTCGATTCCCGCCGTTGTCTACGGCGAAGGCGTAAGCCCGCTGCCCGTTTCGGTTGACGCGAAGGCCTTCCGCACCGCGGTTTCCGGCGAGCAGGGTCTCAACACCTTGATCGACCTCGACGCCGACGGCCAGAAGTACATCGTCTTGGCCCGCGAAATCCAGCGCCACCCGGTTCGTGGCACGGTCGCGCACATCGACTTCCAGGTTGTTGACCCCAACAAGCCGGTCGAAGCTGTTGTGCCGCTGCACCTCATTGGTGACGCCGTTGAAGTTCGTCACGCTGACTGGGAAATTGACCAGCAGATGTTCTCCTTCGCGATCCGCACCCGCCCTGACCTCATCCCGACCCACATCAACGTCGACATCTCGGCCTTAACCCCGGGTTCGGCGATTCACGTGAAGGACGTTGTTCTTCCCGAGGGTGTCGCCGCTGCCGGTGACCCTGCGGCCAACGTCGTGAACACCCGCGCGGGCCGCGCAGCCAAGACGGCCGATCGCTCGTAGTTCGCCGTGGCACTCCGGCGTTTTGCCGCGAGTGGCCGACGGGGGAGCGCGAGCACGCTCGTCGTGCTCGGCCTCGCTAACCCCGGTGACCAGTACGAGTCCAGCCGCCACAACGTTGGTGGTGACGCCGTTCGTCTCCTCGCGAAGGAACGCGGGGCTCGCCTCGTGGTCGAGTCTCGTCAGCGCTGCGTTTCGGCGACCGTCACCACTCCGCAGGGCCTCGTCACGCTGGCCGTCCCCACCACCTACATGAATGAGTCGGGTGCCGCCTTGCCGCCACTACTGCAACGCACCTCACTCGAGGACCTCAGCCGCCTCATCGTGGTGCACGACGAGCTCGACCTCGAACCCGGTCGTCTCCAGTGCAAGATGGGCGGCGGCTTGGCCGGCCACAACGGTCTACGGTCCATCGCATCGACCCTCGGGACGCAGGACTTTGGACGACTTCGTATTGGCATTGGTCGGCCCGAGCGTAAGGAACAGGTCACGGACTGGGTGTTGCGACGCCCGACCGGGGAACGCCTTCGTTCGCTCCAAGCCGACGTGGCCGCCGCGGCCGAGGCCTTGGGCACGCTGATCGACCTTCCCTTTGACGACGCCCAGCGCCAGATCAACGCCCGTGGCTGAGACCGAGGGCCTTCGCCACGTTCTTGAGCTCGTCGCCCCGGCGATACGGGCTGCGCACCAGGATGGCTCGTTTCGACCGAGCAGCTACGCCACGCCGCTCACGGTTGCCTCCTACGCCCTGACCCACGACAACCTGGTTGTCGTCACGGCGACGTCGAGTGAAGCCGAAACACTGGTCGAAGGAGTTCGCGCCCTGTGGGGTGTGCGTGACGACGTCGCGCTCTGGCCGGCGTGGGACACCCATCCCCTCGAGCGAGTAAGCCCCGACACGTCGGTAATGGCCGAGCGAGCACT
>Ga0164296_1002822_pt1 | contig 16885 bp, 10 predicted proteins | sample GEODES057metaG_FD_113533 | JGI IMG/M metagenome (GOLD analysis project Ga0164296, IMG submission 113533) | Dystrophic lake water microbial communities from Trout Bog Lake, Wisconsin, USA - GEODES057 metaG | ecosystem: Environmental > Aquatic > Freshwater > Lake | place: USA: Trout Bog Lake... | reverse complement strand
TGCTTTCGGGCTCTGTGTACAGTCAAATCTACCGGCATATGCTGCCCATCGTCGCCAAAGCAGGGTCAGAGGAGGAGTCTGGTGGAACGGTGGAGGAGATGGAGCCACCGGAGAGTCCGCGCCAAGCCTACACACGGTTTTATGCTTGATATTCATTATTATTTATGCCTGATGCTGTCAACGCCGTCAATCACAACCGTCAACCGCGCACTGAAGTTGAGCAAAGTGTGTCCGCGTTGGCGGCCCCGCCTCTGACACATTTCAATCGCCCTCGCAGGGCCTTGTGAAGCCCCTGCATCTTCGGATGTCTGCGCTGGACAATGCGCACCTGCGGAGCTCCAGCAACAAAGCTGTGAAGCGTCTTCTCCAAGAGTGCAAGGAGCTGAACGACGAGCAGAGCCGCGACTTCACGTGCGAGCCCCTAGAGGTGAGTGCCATCTACACGATAAGCGCGTGAGCATGTGACGCCGTACTATCCGTTGCCCCGGGGTGTGAGGGCCTTTGTCAACAGCGACAGGCATGCGCATTCCTTCTGACGCCCACTGCTCCCCCTGCGTGCGTAGGACGACATCTTCGAGTGGCACTTCGCACTACGGGGACCGCCAGACACAGAGTTCGAGGTGTGTGCCTGTGTGCGCTCAAGCGCGAGGGCTTGTGTAGTGGCGCCTTGTCAGTGACACGGCAGGCACTTGTCGCCCGCGTCTGAGCTCTCGCCGCCCTCGGCACTGCCTTTTCCAGGGCGGCATCTATCACGGTCGCATCGTCTTGCCTCCAGAGTACCCGTTCAAGCCGCCTGCGTTCAGCTTCTTGACAGTGCGTCCCTCTTGTGCTTTTCTCGTTCTCCAAAACGACCGGCTGACGACCGGCTCACCTCTGTGCAGCCGAATGGTCGGTTCGAGGTGAACACCAAGATCTGTCTCAGCATCTCCGCGTACCACCCGGAGCACTGGCAACCGAGCTGGAGCATCCGCACCGCCCTGGTCGCCCTTGCCGCGTTCTTCCCCACCACTGGCGACGGTGCCATCGGCGCGCTAGCGTATAGCAAAGAAGAACGCAAGGCCCTGGCAGCTGCGTCAAGACTGAATCCGCCGACAGGGGGCCAGAGTGAAGCACGGGCGGCGGTAACCCGGGCGGTGCATGAACGCATGCTTGCTGCAGAGCGCAGCGGCAGTAGCAAGTTCAGCGAAGACGCAGTTATTGCCTCGGCAGCAGCTTCGATAACGCGGAAAGCCATCGCAGCCGTTGTTGCGTCACAGAAGGACATCAGCTTGAGCTCAGCAGCGATGTCTAGTAGCATCAGTACTCCGGTGTTGACGCCTGCATCTCTTGGAATTCACGCGGCCAGCTCTACAGACGGTGGAACACCGCCACCGCATGTGACAAGGGGTGCTGGCGCTGTGGGGGATGCATCGCCTGTGCCGACGCTGCAGGCAGCAGCGTTGCAGAGCGCAGCACGACAGCAACAGCAGCAGCGGTCGGCGCAGATGCGCAAGAAATCGAATGCGCCGGACGACAAGCATCTCGTTGTGCTTGCTGTTGTTCTGGGGGCCATCTGGCTGTGGCTCCTCGCGCGCCGCATGTTGGGAACGTTCACACGCAACGCCGCTTGGGACGACGGACGAAGTGCTGACCTTGGCCTCTGATGTGTCCTTCATTCAAAGACTGAGCGGTACCTCTCATCCGCGTCTTGTCCTTGTGTGAGTGGCACCACCCCGATGCTGTACTCCCACGGCCCCGGCGGATGGATGAGGAATGCATCATGGACGCTGCGCGACCAGGAGTCATCCCCGCCGAGGCCTTGCTGTCGATGGTCCCAATGCACAAACACAGCATCCTCTGGCTGCAAGTCGTACTCATGCGCAGCACGAGTCAGCTGATCTACACTGTACCGGCTAGCGCTCATCTGCGCGGGCGGTGAACCCGACACAGAGGCAAGCAACACGCCAGGGCCATCTGTGCTGGTTCGGCATGCGGCCCATCTCACATCGCTACGTCCGCCGCACTCGGACGGGTAGAGGTACGGAACGTGCATGTCTTCTGCACTGGACGCATGCTGGTCCACGAACGCCGATGCGCATCTATCCGCGTAATTCTCGTGTGGCCCTCGCCCCAGCCAAGCGATGCTCTGTCCAAGCGCTGCAGACAGAGTGAATGCAGCGCCGACTCGAGGCAGTGGCGGCAGTGAGGTATGGGCATTAACGCGCATGGTGATGCGCATGCCGTCGCCTGTGATGGACAGCTCTTCTTGCACATCAATGCCAGGCAACGCAGCCATTCCATCGGGCCGCAGGTTCCAACCCCGCGCCACGATGCATTCCGTGTCCGACACCTCGCGCACTTCAAACTGTGAAGATCCGCATGGGCGTAGGCGATGCAAACCCGCGCGGCGCCAGGCTTCGGCGTATGAACCTCCGCCGCCGCCCTCGTCATTGTCTGTTGGAGCCCGCCAGAAGCACGGCACTCCACCGCACTGAATCAACACTGACGACGCATCATCTGCAGTGCGGCTCATGCAGAAGCCAGGTGTGTTGCGAGGCACAGTCAGCTGAAAGGCTGCCGTTGTGACAGTTGCGCCATTGCTATCCACCCGAACATGCACTGGCTCAGTTGCGGACACTAGTGCGCGCTTGCGATCTGCAACAGGCTGGGGCACGCCAAGAGGCAGCTGAAGGCGCGAAACGACATGGCCGCGTGCTGCCCAGGACTCATCCTTCTCCAATGTCTGCGTGATGTCAAGCCACGCAGAAGCGCCGCGTCTGGCTACAGCGGCCAGCTGCGACGCGTTCGGTAGCCCGCAGTCTGCCCAGGCGATATTCATGGCGCCATTCGCCGGGAGAGGCGCCAGAAAGGTGACCGTGCCAGTGGAAACAGTCATGCCATCGCAATGAGCTCGCCATGCAATGCGTGTGCGTAACAGCGTCTCCTCCGGCATATTGTTCACAACCTCGTAGTCTCCCTCCGGCAGCAGGGCCACCATCGCGCGAAAGCTGTACCGATTCAACACGCAGAGCTGCTTCTCGCCAGTTGCAGCATCTACGCACACCTTCACATCCAGCGGCTGCTGTAAGAAAGCAGCCTCCTTGGTGCTCGGATGCGGCGTGCGGTCTGGCCAGTTTAAGCCATTGATACAAAACTGCTGGTCTGTCGGAGAGTCACCGAAGTCCCCGCCATATGCGAAACCGGGCTTCCCAGTCACCGGGTGGCGTGTGCGGATGCCCTGGTCCACCCAGTCCCAGATGAAGCCGCCTTGCAGCGCTCCGTGGGTCCAGAACGCGTCCCAGTAGGTGCTCAGACTGCCGCTGGAGTTGCCCATCGCGTGGCTGTACTCACACAGGATCACCGGTCGGCGCTCCTGCGGATCAGATGCATCCACGCTGATTTCCGGCACGCGGGAGTACATGGGGCATACCACGTCGGTCACATCCGTGCGTGCGTGGCCGCCCTCGTAGTGCACAGGCCGGCTCGCGTCTGTGGAATGCGTCCAGGCAGCCATGGCCTCATGCGCAGTGCCACATCCGGACTCATTGCCGAGTGACCACATGATGATGCACGCGTGGTTGCGGTCACGGAGCACCATGCGCGTCATGCGCTCCATAAACGCGTGCCGCCAAGTGGGCAGATTTGCGAGATACGCCATCGGGTAGCCGTAGCGCTGGAAGTGGTGCGTCTCTACGTTGGCCTCGTCCATGACATACAGCCCATACTCATCGCACAGCTCATACCACCGCCCAGCATTCGGGTAGTGGCTACATCGCACAGCGTTGAAGTTGAAGCGCTTCATGGCGACGATGTCCGCCACCATGGTGGCCTCGTCCACTGTATGTCCCCCATCTGGACTCCACTCGTGCCGGTTGACGCCCGCGATGGTGACAGGCACGCCGTTGACACGCAGTCGCTTCCCGGAGATGCGCACATCTCGCATGCCGACGCGGCAGGCTTCCACGCCGAGGGACACGCCGTCCTCTGGGCGACTGAGCTCAAGCGTGAGCGTGTACAGGAACGGCGTCTCTGCACTCCACAGCATCACTGGTGGCGGGACGTCCAACATCAAGGTTGCGGTTCCGTGGACTATGCGCGAGGCCACTGTGTCGAAATCACCACCAAGGCCTTCAGCCGGCGGTGCAGTAGATGGTGCAACAGGCGCAAACGCAGTTGACGCCACCGCGTCGCCAGTAGGTGAGTGCAGACGCCCTTGCACGACACAAGCAGTTGGCGATGTAGTGCCAGGCGCGCGCAAGGCGCACACACGGACAGTGACCTCCACCCGCCCACCTGATTGTGACACTGCAAGCGACATCTCCTTGCTCGCCGGCGTGCCGCCACGCACTCGATCCGGGTAGATAGAGTCATGGCTGATGGCTATGCGTGTGTTGACGCTGTAGTCTGCGATCCACGTGGAGCTGAACAGCGACAAGTGCACGTTGCGGAACAAGCCAGAAAGGCGCCACATGTCTTGGTCTTCGAGGTATGAGCCATCGCTCCAGCGCATGACTTGGATTGCCAGCAGGTTGGTTCCAGGGACACACACGTCCGTGGCGTCGAACTCCGCAGGCAGGCGGCTGTCCTGCGTGTAGCCCACCATCTGGCCGTTGATGTGCACGACAGCAGCAGAGTCCACGCCCTCGAGGCACAGCACGAGTCGCTTCGAGGAGTGGCACCAGGCAGGAGGCAGATCGAAGTGGCGGCGGTAGCATCCCGTCGGATTAGGCGCCTCATTGGGATCAGCTGCACTCGTCCACGTGTATGACACGCCATGCTCGCTCGTTCCGCGCTTAGAAGCAGCCCAGGTGCCGCGGCGCTCCGCCACTGGGGGATTACAGGCAAAAGGGTAGATGAAGTTCGAGTAAACGGGCTTATCGAAGCCGTGCATCTGCCAATTAGATGGCACAGGTATGCAGCCCCAGGCGCTGTCGTCGTATCGCGGCTGCACAAAGTCCGGGTCTACATGGTCAGGTGAAGGCACAAGCAGGAAACGCCATTCCGTGTCCGAACTCAGCATCACCCGGTCCAGTGGCGCATGTGCGGATGATGCAGCTTTCTCGCCTGCAGCGCCTCCACCCGCGCGCCAGAATGCAAGCGCCTGCTCTTGTGACATAAAACCATACAGAGGACTGTGCATGGGCAGCCGGTTGCGAGACGTGACGCGCTCGTCAGTCCAGTCCCGGCGCCATTTCAGCTGAGAGCTCACGTCTGGCTTCTCGCGCTGCCACAGTCTGCAGGCTGTGAGGTCGTAAGAAAAGTCCAGTGCTTTACGCAGAGGCTGGTTCGTCAGCGCTGCCCGAGGGTGCTTGTCTGTGACTCGACTGTACACGAAGTCGCACACACGCCATAGAGCTTCCGCGATAGGCGCGCACAGAGCTGCGCCCATGGGTGTGCGGGAGGGCGCGTTGAAGCTGGATGACAAGTCCAAGACCAAGGGAGAAGTCCCCAAGACCAAGACGACCGGTGGATTTCCAAATGAGCGCCCCACTCCTTGGCAATGACTCACATCGGTGTTGCCAAGCTTGTGCAACTGCCCTGGCGGCGGGCGCAAACAGGGCAGCTACGTCATCGCACTTTTCACACCGCCTCTCACCCTCGCGCAGCCGCTTTCGCTGTGCGCTGCAGCGCGGCTTCCGTGAGGGACAGAGCCCTGCGGGCGCTGTGTGCCCTGACTGTGTGCGCGAAGCACTGACGAACAGGAAGTCAGCGCAATGTCGACGGCCTTCGGCATCCGCGATGCCATCCTGTCTGGCGCATGGGCACAAGCTACAGAGATGCTGGCGAAAGACCCGTCGTGCACGAGGCAGATGGACGCCGCTGGCAACCTGCCTCTCCACGCGGCCCTCGTCTGCCGTGCCCCAGAGGAAACAGTCGCAGCGCTGCTCGCCGCCGACGCGTCTGCCGCGAGCGAGAAGAATGGCGGCGGGACAGGCAACTTGCCGCTGCATCTCGCCGTCTCTCACGCGGCGTCAGCTCGAGTAGTCAACCGCCTTCTTGCTGCCCACCCCGGTGGCGCGTCCACACGCAACGGCGCAGGCGTCCTGCCGTTGCACCTTGCACTCGCACGCCGCGTCCCTGGAGACGTGGTTGCAGCGCTGCTCCGCGTGCACCCAGCGGGTGCGAGGGAACCACTGCCGACGGCAGGGGGATCAGCTCCTGGGCTGCCGCCCCTGCGTGCCGCTCTGCTGGCGGCGTCGCCGCACGACGCGGTGACTGCTCTGCTAGCCGCATACCCAGCTGCAGCTGCAGAGCGCAGCGCTCGTGGAGGCACACCTCTTCACCTGGCCTGCGTGCTGAACTCCCCACCACCGATCGTCTCTGCGCTTGTGGCCGCGTTTCCGGGCGCAACGAGCGCTAAAACGGCGCCGCTAAGCATGACGCCGCTCCATGTGGCATGCGTCCAGCGCTGTGGGGCGCCTGTCATCACAGCACTGCTTGCTGCTGACACTGGCCCCGCGTCCGAGCCTGACGCCTCGGGCGCACTGCCGCTGCACTGGAGCATTGCTAAGCGCGCGCCACTGGATGTGGTTGCGCCCCTGTTGGCAGCATACCCGGCCGCTGCTCGAGCTGTGGATAGCAAAGGAGCCACACCGCTACACATCGCCATCGCCCGGGGCATCTCTACTGATTGCATCACCGCGCTTGTGAATGCCGCCCCAGATGCGCTCACTGTGCGTGATGCTGCCAAGTACACGCCTGCAGATGTGGCCAGGACCATGGGTGCCAGCCCTGCAGTCATGTCCTTGCTCACGCCACGCAGCAACTCATCATCAGTTGCTGCTGTTGCTGCGTCTACGACTACGCCAATGGCACCGCATACGCCTGTTGCAGCGGTGCCTCCCCCCGCTGCCGCTGGTGGTGGAGGCGCAGCCTTGATTGCAGCCATCCGGTCACGCTCTCCTTCAGACACAGTCATCTCCTTGCTACGCTCATCACCTGGATCTGCCGAATACGTGGACCCTGGTGATGGATGCTTACCCATCCACGTTGCGGTGGCATACGGCGCCCCGCTGGCTGTTGTTGTCGCCCTCCTGGCAGCGCACGGCCGCGGCGCTTCCACCCGTGATGCAGCTGGACGCATGCCCCTTCATTACGGTGCCGAGGCTGGCGCTCCGCTGCCGGTGGTGTCCGCCTTGCTGGCTGCACATCCTGGGGCAGCTGGGGAGAAGGACCTTCAAGGCAAGCTCCCTGTGCGGCTCGCCTTGGAGAAACGAGTTGCAGAGGATGTTGTCGCAGCGCTGCTGGACGCCGCTGAAGCGCTTTACAGGCCTCAGGCTGCCACGCGCTGAGACAGACCCCAAACGCTGTGACGCTGCGTACAAGTGCCGTCCCTTCGGGGACAGGTGTATCATGCGTAAAGCACGACGTCTCATCTGCGCCTGCTTTCTCGTGCTCGCGCTTGCTCAGAGCGCCACAGCGCAGTTGCTTCGCGGCTGGACGAAGAGTGGGCAAGAACACAGGGCTGTCAGCAACGACGATAGCCTCGCTCCTGGCGGGTGTGTCACTGCAGACACCTATGACAGCGCGTGGTGTCGCACCGCTGTTGCACTGCCTTCGCCCTGACACAGACTTGCACCCCTGTCAGCTGCCGGAATACCGTCCAGGGCGCCGTGTTGGTGGCAGACGACGCAGGCCGTGTGTGCACATGGGACGGCACGAATAGCAGCGGCTGCTGTGCTACAGAGGCCCTGGAGCCGTGTGCCGGCTGCGACCAGGTAGGAGGAGGAGGCCGCGACCTCAAGCCAGAGCAATCACTTCTGTCTCACACGCTTTGTTCCGCGCTGTGCAGGCGTCTAGCTGCTGCGGTGAGTTCGAGCACTGTGTCGCGTGTTGCCAGACAAGCAGCCCCAAGGTGACGAGTGGCGCTTGGAAGAGGGAGCTGCGATCAGCAACCGCGCAGAATTCAGGGCACTGGGCTAGTGCGTTCGACTTCTGTCGTGGCGCGTGTCGTCACACGCAGCGAGGCACTGTGCATGAGAACGCGTATGTGGACCCGGTGAGACACCACTGCTTCGCAGAGGCTGGTTACCCAGGCGCAGGTGCTCCTGCAGCGCTTCCAGCGCTTGGCGCGGGCATCATCGCAGTGAAGGGCGACGAAGGGGTATCATGTGACATGGCATGTGCGGCACAGAAACGCACGTGCGTGTCTGAGGCCTTGGCCACATTGAATTCATGTGCCTACCTGAAAGCACACTTTGCGTGCGAGGCGGGCTGTCAATCCGGCACCGGCGGGCATGTGCCGGCGTACAACTCCGGTGCTGTTGCAGATGCCAGCACATTCTGCGTCACCAACGACATGAATGTCCAGCCAAGCTGTGGGGCAGCTGCGCCATACACACGGCGCTTGTGTCCTTGTAAAGACGCCGCAGCTTGAGCTCTGCGCTGCACAGCGGCATTCTGCATGTATTTGTGATGACCTGCACGCACGCTTTATTGGACTGTGCTGGGGTCTCGGGCATCCTTCCCACGTTTTGGGAGTTGCTCGTTGGTTGCTCCATCCGCCAGTCACATACATGGCGGCATCATCCAGCCGCGGCCAGGCGGCAGTGCTCCTTGTGCTCGTATGCGCCGCGCTGCTGCCATCGGGACATGCGTATACGCAACCATCAGAGATTGCCAAGTTGATGGCGTTGCGTGCTGAGATGATGAAGCCAGAGCGCGGCATCTCAAAGTACTTGAGCACCTGGAAGTGTCCAACTCATCGTGCGTGCCCTGATGCAGCGCAACTCAGAACACCCTAGGGTGTGCTGAGTTGAAAGGCTTGTTAGGCCTAACAAGCCTTTCTCATTTTCAGCCGATGGAAGCTGCAACCCGTGCGGCGTCCACAGCGGCAACGATACGTCGTGGGGCTACTTGAACGGTGGCGGCGGTTGGGAGCATATCGCCTGCCGCACGTACGACTTGACGACGGGCGAGACAGGCACTTTATCCACCAACGGCTTTGTGACCAACATCCACATCACTGACTTGAAGATCGAGGGGACGCTGGAGTCGCTGGGTCCAGCGCTGTGCCCATTCAACCACCTGCGCGAGCTGGACCTCGATGGAAGCCACTTGACTGGCGCTCTGCCTCATTGGTTGGTCGACTGCTATCCTCACCTCCGGGAGCTGGACCTGTCATATGGACAATTGTCCGGCACCATTCCGCAATGGGTCACTCAGCTTGCGCGTGGTAACCTCTGGCAATTGAAGCTGGAGGACAATAACTTCACTGGACCCATACCGCTCGGCCTTGGGAGCATGCCGCAGCTGCGGGTCCTGTGGCTCAGCCACAACAATCTGGAGGGCATGTTGCCTCTCGATTTGACACACACACGCAGCCTCATCACCCTGGACGTGCGCTACAACAGCAAGCTGTGTGGCGTATTGCCTCCAAATCTACACGTCGTTCCGTCTCCTGATGGCGAGTGGAATGGCTTCTGCGCCAAGGCTTACACCGAGGATAACAGCTCCTGCTCGGTGCTCACCTCGCCGGGGACAGCGCTGGGGACGCCATGCCGCTCAATGTGACTTTCCACACGACGTCGTCGACAGAGCCGCTGAGCCGCCGCACCTAGAGCCTCTAGGCCCGAGTCTGAACCTGAGGCTCAGAGCGCGCCGCACCTGAGGTGGCACCTTGAGATGAAATGCGATTCCACTCGTCGAGTCAATTCATCTGCTGTTCACGCATACGCGTGAGACCCAGTGGATGCGTGTCGCGCGCTTCATCGCGTCACCTGCACAGCGCGTATCTTCTCGTCGTTGGGTGGACGCATTCCGTGCAATGAGCCAAAGCGCAGAGCTCCCAGCCCCAGGTGATCCTCGCGCGGCTATCAACCGCCTCAAACAGGGTAAAACAATTGTGGGCTCTCGTTTTACCGACCACGCAAGCTCTGGACCAGCACACGAGCCAACACATACTTGCCGTCTGGAAGTCTTGCGCCACGGAGCTTCGCCAGCGCACTTCGCCGGTAGTGGACCGTCTAAATTTGCCGCAGAAGACGCCGCTTCTGCGGCAGCGCTAGATAAGCTGGACCCGCAGTGGCGACAAAGAATCAGTCCTGGTCTTGAGCTCGAGCGACTGGCGCACGTGGGTGACGCTGCGCTCGATCTCGTCGTCTCATTTTACGCGTTTCAGCAAGGACTGCCGCCAAAGACGGCGCAAAAGCTGAGGACTCGGGTCCTCAGCAACGAAGCACTTAGCGGTGGCGTCCAGGGAAAGCTGCGCGCGACGGAGGCTGAGGCGCGCTTTGGTAAAGCACTGGTTCAACGCGATGACATTGCCAAGTTGCTGGAGGCTGTCGTGGATGAGGTGGATCCTGCGTTGATGGACAGACTGAGAAGGGAAGCAGAAGTCGTCGAATGATTAGATCTATTTATGGTCAAGGCTCGCGCAGAGCAAGCGGCATGGCTGTCTTCGACGCATCCGCACCCAGCTCAGGACATCCCTTGGAGCGCCAGTCGGCCACGAATTGGCCCAGTGCCTCCTCCACCATGGCCAGCGTGCATTCCGAGTGGTCATTGAGCACCACGCGGGGCGCCACAGGGAGAGCATGGGTATCGTCGGCAGCATCGAAAGGATCGCCAACTGCACCAGGACTGAATTGAAGCTCCACGCGGAACTTGCGCGGATCCGTTGGCGGCAGGCTTGGGCGCTCGAACATGCGGATAACGATGGAGCAGCAGTAATCTAGCTCCCGCGTGTCTGCCAGCACGCGCTCTCCTTCAGGACTCACCAACGTCGCATGCTCGCCCGCCAATCTTGCAAACCTGATGACATTCAGCAGGCTGTGCATGTGACTCTCGCTCGTGAAGTACAGCCGGGTCCGCACATGCCGGTCCTTCGACTTGACATCGTCGGCGTACTGCGGATGCAGCCTGAACACAGAGTCATCGTCTCCGTCGTCCGTGGCATTCGCGTCTGTGTCGCTACTGCTAGGCATACGGAGATGACTGCGCAGTCGGCTGTCGCCTAAAGCGGCGGACGGGTTCGCGGCTGTGTCGTTGCCCCATGCCGCAACCGCCTCCTCGCGCACAGCAGAGAAGTCGCGCAGCATCTTGCCGACAAGGACAGAGCACACCGATGCGCCGATGGAGAGCTTCTGCGCTGGCGTGATGCCGTACTCGTTAGGAATGACAACATTGGCCAACTGCTTCGCCAAGTCGTACACCTCGCGCACGTTGCTCAGGCCCCAGTGCCTTGCGTGGAGCGCATCGTATTTAGCGGCATCGAAAACATCAGGGACCTTGCTGATGTCGAAGGTGCCGCGCCGCGCGTTGTATAAACCTTTCTCAAGCTTGCGCCACCGCTCCAATGTTGTGAACAAGGTGTCATCACTGCATGCTCCAGATGGCGGCGTAGAGCCCGTTGTGACGGGATTGCCACCCTTGCCGTGTGTGGACCAGATGCGCTCCTGGATCTCCTCGCGCAGAGCCGACACGCTGACAAGCAGGCGGCGCAGCAGCTCCGCAGGGCACATATCCGCTGGCATGAGCGCATCGAGGCTAGCACGCGCGTCAGTGCTCAAACTCACTCGGCTCTCTGCGAAAGCGCCCGTTGTGCCAGTCGTCGGTGATGGCGGATCAGCCGAGCTGAGGCTGCCGGCAGGCTTGGGACTCGGTGACCGGGCTCCGGCATTTGCATCATCGGTCATGTACGCAGCCAGCTGCTGCTTGGCGGTCTGAATGCCTTCTGATGCGCCCTTGTCAAGCTTCTCCAGCATGAATCCATTGAGGTTCACCAGGGACACCAGGATGGGAGCCAGCGACGTGCCCTCCAAATCAAGCAGTGTCTTCGCAAACGCAGCGGCCGACATCTGAACTCGGCCTTCATCAGAGCTCCAGATCTTGAGGTCGTGCCGGTATGTGCTGTGCAGGCGGAGCAGGCCCGTGCCGCCTTCTCCACCTTCAGACGCGCCGGGATAGATACTGTGCCTGAAATCCGCACCCAGTGCCTCTGCCTGCGACCTGCCCGCGTGAGTGAGCACGCCGCCGTGCTTGACAACCACGAGCAGCTCCGTCACTGCGTTGCCATCACCCTCTGACTGCGAGCCTCCGCCTGCTGACTCGGACGCGGTGACGGGCTTGAGCTGCACCTTCCGGTTGATGCCTGCAAATGACGTCTGCCCGCTCGTGTCGGTGCTCTTGCGACTGAGCACTGCAATGACGGCACGCAGCTTCTCCGCCTTCTCCCCAGGATCCTCATCCGGAGTGAGGCCGCAGGGCTGACCCGCCTCTAGGCGGACAAGCATATCCCGCGCGGCATGGAGCACATCAGACAGCTGCTCCGCTGACTTGAGCTTCACTTGCTCCGGCTTACTGCTGCCTGCTGGCCGATGCTTGGCGTAGAGCTGCAGGAAGGCGGCATCGCGCAAACGCAGCTTGTTCTTTTGCTTGGGCGTCCGGTCGCCGTGCCTGATGACTGCCAGCACGCAGCGCAGCTCCTCCACATCAGCCACTGTCTCCCCAGCTATAGAGCCAGCCGTGGTGCTCGTGTCCGCCGCCAGCGATGCAGACGAGCCCAACCGCGGGACGGTCGTGGCCGTGCTGTTCAGATCGAGTCCGCCCACCTCGCGCTGCATGAAATTCGCCAGCGCCGAGGCGCTCGTCAAGCTCGTGCTCCGGACCAGCACGTGAGGAGCAACGTGCGACAAGATGAGCGTCCGAAGCAATCGACTAGTGTCGTCGTAAAAGCGCGCGCTGTTCTTGACGAAGGACCAGCCGTTGACATCGCACACGTAGGAGCGGCCACCGCAGCGTAGGAGGTCGAAGCCGCACACCGCTTGGCGGAATGCAAGCACAACACGTCGTGCAATCTCTTTCTCCGCAGTTGACAGCAGCACCGGGTATCGCACTTCTTTGCCGTCTGAATCGCGGTGGACGCGGCCATCGACAGTGGGGCTCTTCCTCGCCTCTGCGTGTGCGTAGCTCGGCCCGACGGTGTACACCTTCACATCTGTGCCCATGGTCTGCATGAAGGTCTCGTAGAGATAGGAACCGTCCCGCCGGACCTGGTTCAGCTCCGGGTCGAACGCGGCGCTCCGATCCTCCTGCTTTCGGAACAAGCGCTTGCCGCCGCCGCCCATCTGAGGCGGATAGTAAACATACACGTTGTGGTCCTCGCCGGAGATGGGTTTTTCAACGAATGGTTTGTTGATGGCCACGCCGTTGACCATCACGCCCTGTTCCGTCTCCTCGAATGGCACATCCGTGTTGCCATGCGCGTCACGCGTCACGATAGCATGAGGCGGTACTGCAATACCGTTCTCCTGCAGCACAGCGTACACGCGGCGGCGGTCCAGCAACACGTGCTGAATGCCCAAGTCATTGACGAGATATGGCTTGCGTAGCGCTGCGTACGCCTCCGCCTTGGCTAGCGGGAAACCGTCGCTGTAGAAGCTGATCAGTGCGTCACAGGCTGGCCACTCCTCGACAGGCAGCCCGTGGATGCATTCGTCCCCGAAGAACTTCACCTCGAACTCGCCACTAGAAAGCAGGCGCGACAGGATCTGCTCCATTGGCTTCGACCGGGCCTTCTTATCCAGGGCGCAGATGCCGACAACCACCTTCTGGCCCTGTGCGAAGCGGCGACTCCTCGGTGACGACCGCGCCGCCATGGTCTGAGAGCGCGGCAACGCGGCGGGGTGGTCCGCCATTCGTAGCAGCGGTATGCGTGCGTGCAAGTGCACGGTTTTTACACCCACTCAGCAAGTCCAGTCACACTCGCAAAGCAAGCGGCTTATACGAGCACGTGCTGCGCTCAATACCTCCGCATGGGAACCAGGAATAGTCTTGGCGACAAGGCGTCATTCTCACCCTCCACGTCGCCACTTCTCGAGGGCGAAACCGACGCCTCGCGAAGCCCGTCGCGCGCGCCCAGTGGACATGTAGACGCCTGACGCAAGTGAGGCACACATGCGCTGAAACAACGCGGCATTTTTGCGATGAGCCGGCGACGGAAGGAGCGCGTGGTCCTCAGCGACGAGGACGAGCCTGCGTCTGAACCGCGACAGAGTCAGCAACCGTCACGTGCGTCTCACGCATGCCTGCTCTCGTCGTGTGACGGTCAGGCGAGCTGACACCTCCTTTGTGTGTGTTGCTTCCAGTGGCTGCCCTTCTGTCACGCATCCCCCTGCGTCCAGCTATAGCTCCGCCGAGTGACTTGCCAGCGGAGGCAGATATAGACGGCGGCGCAGCAGCACACGGTGCGTGTGTCGAACCACTGCTGAGCGACTCTGTCTCACTTTTCGTGCGATACAACAGGCGCCTCAGGGAGCCAGCTTTGGTGTGACAAGCACGCGCCGAGCAGCGTAGACGAGCTCGTGGTTGCGAAGAAGGCGCGTGGAGGTCGTCTGCTCACAAAGGCTGCGCACAGCAGCGCTCGAGGAGCCCAGGAAAACTCAGCAAGCTTGTGTGTTCTCTGACACCTCCACCGCCGCAGAAACTGGAGGCCATCCGCGGATGGCTTGCACACCAACAAGCGCTGGGTTCAGGCGTGCGTCCAGGCAGGTGTTTGGTGCTCACTGGCCCTGCAGGTGCAGGCAAGTCGACAGCTGCCAGACTCGTCGCTCACGACGCTGGTTTCGATGTCACCGAATGGAACGCCCCGATGCCGACGTTGTGGGACGAGCGTGGTGGCGGTGGCGGAGCGCAGGATAATGGCGGTGGTGGCACATACCAAAGCAAGGTGAGAAGCAATTGTGCGTGCTGTGCGTTTTGGAACCCATGGTATTTATATCGACGATGCGCTGCAGTGCTTGCACACACCAGATGGACGCTTTTGAGTCGTGGCTAGATAGAGCACGCACGATGGCGCCGCTGTCGCTGTCGCTAGCAGCGGTCAGCCTGAATCCAATAGAACAGATTTGCGAGGACGGAGATGACGACGCGCTGCTGCCGCCTGCAGCCCTTCCCCGTCCAAAATTACTGCTGCTTGAGGATATTCCTCTCACAGCCGGCATCGATGGGACAGCTAAGCAGCGCATCGTCGCGGCGTTGACGTCTTTAGCCACTGCCAGTCGATTCCCCAGCATCGTGTGCTTAACTGACAGCACTGCATCGGAGCTGGGAGATTACAACACGGTCGGGCTGCTGGAGCTGATATCTGCGCTGGAGCGCTGCAGCGCCGCTGTGATTGCCATCAATCCAGCAACCCGAGCAGAGCTGCAGAAGCTCATCGCCCGCGTCGCCGCATCCGAGGGCGTCTCACTTGCGCAAGAGGATGCAACAAGCATGGCTGAAGCTGCACGAGGCGATGTCCGCGCGGCTCTGGGTACATTACAGATGCATTGCGCCGGCGTGCGCAAACGCCACCTGCCGCCACCGGCTGCAAAGCGCCGACGCACAGCTGCGAAATCCGCAAGTGCTGCACCACTTTCCGTATCACGACAGGGTCAGACGGCTGTGTGGGAGCGGAGCGAGACGATGAGCGTGTTCCATGCACTGGGAAAGGTGCTGTACAATAAGCGCGTGCACATCCCACCGCCTACACCGGCCGAGACGGGTGGCCTCCTCCCTCAACATGTGCGCCTTCCGATGGAAGTTGCATCGCCGGAGGCGGTCCTGGCACAAGCTGGTTTATCGGCATCAGCAGCCCTGGCCTTCCTGCACGAGAATGCGCCAGACTTTGTCGATCCGGACGCAATCGCCGACTACGCGGATGTGGCTGCATTATTCTCACACGCAGCAGTGCTGCTATGCCCCAGCTTGCGTGGCTCGAGTGGAGCTGCTGCCCGAGGGATTACACCTGCTTCGGAAATCGACGATTTGTCCACTGGCGCACGCGCTGCCGTCGCTGTTGCGTCCCGAGGCTACATGTTCTCCAACGCACATCCGGCGGCGAACACATTCAGACAGATCCGGGGCCCTGTGGCGCCAGGGGTGGAGCGTGATGGTGCTGATCAAGGGCGCATAGTCGCACGACGCGTCGCCGCCGCCATCAGCGGGCATGACTCCTATGCTGGCGGCAGTGTCAGCATCGCTGTATCTCAGACGCTGCCCTTTGTGCGCGTCATTGCGACAGCATCTCCGGAGTTGGTGTGGTGCTTGCCACAGCGCAGAGCAGTAGGCGGAGAGTCGATGGGCTCGGCTGGGCGTGCGCATGGCGATAGCATCCCTGTGGAAATTGATCGCGCGCGTGGGCAGACTGTCGGCGCCGCTGGCACTGGGCGCCTTGGAAATACCATGATGGGGCCAGTGCAGTTGGAGGAGGAAGAGGATCCGATAGAGGATCCGGACTGACAACAGGAGGGAGCTCAGGCGCAGACACGGAGCGCGTGGCATAGGAATGGAAAGATGAGCCGATGCCAGCCTCAAGTCCCATGTCAGGACGCGGAGGAGCAGTCGAAATCCTCACCCGACTTAGCATGGAATAAGATATGCATGTTCCTGCGTCACCACACATTTTGCGTCTCCTTCGCCGAAACCATGTTGCCCCTGAAGAGAGGGCGAGAGGAGCAGAGTGCCGAGGAGGGCGGCAACGACGTCGGCGCTGGCTCCGGTCCACGTCGCAGCGCTGCTGCTACCCTGGACGCCGTCCTGGCACTCATGCAGTCCGACTTCAGCTGCTCCGTGTGCCACGGACTGGTGGTCGCACCCCACATCCTGGCCTGCTCGCACCGCTTCTGCGGCACCTGCATCTTGGAGTGGACTGGTCGCGGCAAGAATACGTGTCCCGAGTGTCGTGTGCAGATAAAGCAGCCGCCCGTGCTGGAGCGTGGCTTGGTGCGCTTTTTGTTGTTTGGTGAAGCAGCTGCCTTGTGTTCTGACCCACCGCGCAGGACGAGCTTCTGTCTGCCGTCACTGAGGGCCTGCCGCGCGAAGACGCAGAGGAGCGCCACCTGCGCGTGTTCGACTGGCTCGAGCGTGGACAAGCAGACGCTGTGGAGGCTACAGTAGCTGCTCTCAAGGCAAACCTGGCCTCACC
>Ga0164296_1002820_pt1 | contig 16888 bp, 16 predicted proteins | sample GEODES057metaG_FD_113533 | JGI IMG/M metagenome (GOLD analysis project Ga0164296, IMG submission 113533) | Dystrophic lake water microbial communities from Trout Bog Lake, Wisconsin, USA - GEODES057 metaG | ecosystem: Environmental > Aquatic > Freshwater > Lake | place: USA: Trout Bog Lake... | reverse complement strand
CTGATAATGCCGCTCCGCCTCGCGCCGGTAGCGGTTGACGGCATAATCGGAGGCGGCGGGTGCAAACAACTGGAAGTGCACGGCTTGGCCGGAGAACGGGCCGAGGCCGGATGCAATGAAGAAGAGCCATGACAGAAGCTCCGGCCGGTCGTCGGGCGAACCACCGAACTTGCCGGTCTTATCGGCGAGGTAGAGGAGGATCGCGTTGGAATCGAATACCCGCGCCTCTTTACCGCCAGGACCGTCGGTGTCGACGATCGCTGGAACCTTACCATTCGGATTGATTTTCCTGAATGCCGGTAGATGCTGCTCGCCCTTGCTCGTATCGACCGGGATCACTTCGTACGGCAGACCCGTTTCCTCGAGGAAGAGTGAGATTTTCAGTGGGTTCGGGGTCGGATGATAGTAAAAACGAATCATATCACATGTCCTTTTGCGAAGTACGAGGGGATGACGTCCGCCGCCCGCTTGGTCTGCCAAGTATGCTGAGCGCCTGCCGCACGGAACCTTCGAGCACTGCCCTGTTTGGAAAACCGCGTGCGAGAACGCGCAGACCCATCACTGTCGTCAGCAGAAGGCAAGCGCCGTCCTGTGGATCGACGTCAGGTGATATGTCGCCTTCGCGTTGGCCTGCTGCGATGCATCGCCGGAAGAATGCTTCCAACTCATTCATCCGCTCCGCCACCACAGCGGCGATCTTAGGGTCGTGCGGGGCGACTTCCAGCGCCGCATTGGCAAGGAGACAACCAAGGCGATTTTCGATGGAGTGCTCGACAATTTCCATCAGGAAGGTCTCGATGGCCTGGCGCGGCGGAAGTGATTTTTCGACGCGTGCGATCCGTGCGCGCATGTTGGCGTCCAAATAGCGGTCGAGGCACTGGGTGAAGAGCGTCCGCTTGTCGCCGAAGGCGTTGTATACACTCGCCTGGCTAAGCCCCATAGCTTCGCCGAGGTCGCGCACGGAGGTGGCGGCGAATCCGTCTGCCCAAAAGCGCTTCATTGCCGCTTCCAAGGCGACGTTGACGTCGAATTCGCGCGGCCTGGGCAATCTTCAATCCATCCAGTGCGGGTGTATTAGAGCGTACGCTATGGAATATAACGCCCGATAGCAAGGGTAGGCCGAATTCGACAGCGGGCTCGCGTCAGCGGGGTGTCAACTGGACATGATCGCCGCATCTGATTGGGTGAGGCTCATGAACAGTGGCACGCGGGTCTTGTTAAGCTGACATTTCCCATACACCACGCCGCACGAGACCATGACCTCGGCCCATCTAGGGAATGATCGAGCGCCCTTGCAGGACGCTCTTGGCGCTGAAATCGGCGGTGGAAAAGCCTGCCAAGGTAGCGGCGGAGCCGTCTGGCCGCGGGCAGCGCAGAACTCAACCACTTCGGCCGTTTGGGTAGGAAGGAGGGCGTGGGGATTTTCACCGTGGAGCTTTACCGGAACGTTCTTCTCACGTATCGGGATGGCGTGTTCGCGCGGGAGGTGGCATGGTGTGTTGGAAATGGCGACTTACAAGGCTCTGAACGGTCTGGTTCAGCTCGGAGCAGGAGCCTGACGAAGTCACCTGCGGCGATGATCTTCGGCCGACACTCCGCAGACAAAAGCCTGCTGTCGAGTTCAGCCTACCCTTGCTATCTGTTCGAACATTCTATAGCGTCCGCTCTAATATCGTCGCGCTGGTTAGATTGAGGTTTTTATGTTCCGGCCTAATACAAACCGTAATGGCCGCGGCATGCCGACAAGAGCGTCAACCGAAAGATAATCCCATGGCCCACCTTAAGCCGATCGATCTCGTCTTCGCACTGCTGATCGGTGCCGCTATTGCCACGGGCAACCCGGCCAGTGGCGATTTTGGTACAGTCGCGATTGTGCTCCCTGCCCTGGTTGCCGGGGTAGTTGCCGCAGTCATCGCTACAGGAGAGGCCGCGGACGCGCGGGTGATCGCGGCGCTGCGCTGGGTGGGCGCGATCTATATTGCCTTCGTGTTCCTTTGGTATGAGCAATACAAACTGACCGGGGCCGAGGGCAGCGTAATCCTGTTCACCACGCTTACCGACTGGCTTGGATTTCATGGCTACGAAAAAGTGATGCGCATCGGCGTCGGGTCCGCCGAGGTGGTGGCCTCGCTTCTAGTGCTCATCCCGCGCACGCAAGGTTTGGGTGCATTGGGGGGTGTGGCGTTGATGACCGGGGCGATCTTCTTCCATTTGGCAAGCCCGCTCGGCGTCGATCCATACCATGACGGTGCATTCTTGTTTAAGGAAGCTTGTTCGGTGTGGGTGAGCGGTTGGGCAGTCGCGTGGTGGCGGCGTGATCAATTGCTGGCTCTGTTTCGTCGGATAATCTGACGATCGGATTGGGCCGCACAGCACGCTGCTGGTCACGCGACCATTCAGCCGACGCCTGACATTTTTTTAGATTGGTCGCGAACAATAGGCACGTCGGAACTGCACCTGCGCAGTCTCGGCTTTCTCAAGCATCTACGGACCGATGAACCTGCCACAATCCCCCATCCCGGAGACGGTGCAACGTCCGTTGCGGGATGTCCGTCTTGATATCGTGCGCGGTTTTTTGCAGGTCACCATCGTCGCCAGCCATGTCGGCGGATTCATTTCAATTTGGCTGATCCACGCGGCTTGGGGATATTCGGACAGTTCTGAGCAGTTCGTGCTTCTATCCGGCCTCATGCTTGGCAGCGTGTTCGCCTGGAAACGCCAACGCCTGGGCTTTGCAGCCGCAAGCCGCGATATGCTGCAACGGGTGGCGCGGCTGTGGGTAACGCGGCTGATCGCCATCGCCGCTTTCGGTGCGATGCTGATTGCGCTGGACCTGACGGTACAGCCGGGGGCGGCGGCACCGTATCGTTATGATTTCCTGAGCCACGCTCCGGTCCAGGCCGCGCTGCTCGCCGCAGGACTGCTATACAACCCTGCCTATCTGGATGTGCTGGTGGTGTTCATCGTCGGCATGATGGCATTGCCGGGGTTCGACTGGGCGGCGCAAAGGATCGGACCATGGGCACTGCTGCCATCAGCGTTACTTTGGCTGGCGGTGCAGATCTGGCATCTGCCTTCGCTGGACGCCGCGCCGGATAATCTGCCCGCCTTTAATGTCTGGGCCTGGCAGGTGCTGTTCCTGATCGGTGCCTGGTTCGGTCGCCGCAAGCTGTTGACCGGGCGCGCCCTGCCGCGCGGGCAGTGGGTGACGTGGCTAGCAGGCACGCTCGTGCTGCTCGGGGTGGCGCTGCGGGTGAACGAGTATGGCTTGCTGCATCTCGGCCTGCCGACATATGTCGTCGATGGCCGCGATAAGGCGGAATTGAGCTGGGCGCGCCTACTGCATGCCTTGGCACTTGCGGTGCTTGTGGCGCGGATAACGCCGATGAATGCCGGCTGGATGCAACGCTGGCCGCTTACGGTGCTGGCCGCGATTGGACGGCACAGTCTGCATGTCTACTGCATCGGCCTATTCCTCTCCTACGCCGCCACCCGCACGCTCGACCTCGCCAGAGCAGATTCCGCTTGGCTTGAGCCGGTCCTGATCGCCGTCGCCGTTGCACTGCTTGGCGTTTATGCACGATGGCAGGACGGCGTGCGACCGTCCCTTAGCCGCTTGCCACCCTTCGTGCGAATGCAGAGACCTCTCCTATGATTTTTCGATATTTATGGCTTCGGACAGGCCAATAGGCCGACGTGTTTATTTTGGCCGAACACGAGCCAGGTTTAGCCAAAAAGTCCTCCTCAGCATAGAGCTATCTGCTAGCCATTCTCTGCTGCGAACGGCGGAGGCATGGCGTGGTGGAGACAGCGCTGCTGAGGATCATCCGACGCTGGCGCTTTCGGGATGAGATTGCCGGATAACGCAGCCAGGCCGGAACCCTCTGACTATCCCAAGATCGAGCAGATTCAGGGAGCACATTGGCGCTATCCCCCGTTGCGGGACGAGGTTTTGGAACTACGAGGGGCCAATCGCCCCAAACAATAGCACCGTGCTTTTGATCAATATTGCCGGCTGTACATTGCGGCTTACTGCCACGAGAAACGACTGAAACAGCCAAAACATCAGCGTCCAGGACCATGATCGCTCCCAGCATACTGCTATACGCCCGAGGCGTCGAACAACCGCTACGAACCGTGGGACACGCACAAAGCCCCTGCACGCAATCCGCTCGACCGTATATCCTCTTTCCCCGTGATAGCGGTCCGCGCTATTTTCCAGGTCGTAACCCACGGGGACCGCAATGGACGACGATCAGAAGCAGCAGCCGGAAAGCCTGCTGCCCTATGAGAAATGGATCGATCAGGCGCTACGCCAGGTCGTCGCGCAAGCCATCGCTTATGTTGGCGACCATGGCCTGCCTGGCGGCCATCATTTCTATTTGACATTCCGCACCTCTTACCCCGGCGTCGAAATCCCAGCCCGGCTGAAGGCGCAATACCCGCAGGAAATGACCATTGTCCTGCAGCACCAGTTCTGGGATCTTGGCTTCGACCAAGAAAATGACACGATCCGCGTTGGTCTGTCCTTTGGTGGCGTACCCTCCAAACTTGCCATTCCGCTTGCCGCGGTCGTCGAATTCGCCGATCCGTCAATCCGCTATGGCTTGCGCTTTCAGCCCGAGGAGGCACAACCCGAAGATGCGGCGCCAGTGGACTCAGACACTGAGCAGACCACGCCAATGGCTGCGGCGGAAGATCAGAAACAGACGGAAGTGGGCCAGGTCGTCAGTTTAGACGCATTCCGACGCCGCTCTCCGCAATAAAGGACGTTCGATATGGATACCAAGCGGCCGGCGAATTTCGTGTACTCGCCGATGTTCCCACTTTCAGACACCAATATACCTTGGCGCAAATTACCGATCGAAGGGGTTTCCACTTTCCAGGTGGAAGGCAAGACCGTGTTGCGGATCAAGCCGGAGGCGCTGTCGGAATTGGCCGTCCGCGCATTCCACGACGTATCGCACCTGCTGCGCCCCGCGCATCTCGCGTCGTTGCGTGCCATCCTCGACGATCCCGAGGCATCGGCCAACGACCGGTTCGTCGCTTTGGATCTTTTGAAGAATGCCAATATCGCGGCCGGTGGCGTGCTACCTATGTGCCAAGATACCGGCACTGCGATCATCTTCGGCAAGAAGGGTCAGCGAGTCTGGGTAGACGGAGATGAGGAAGAAGCGCTGTCCTGGGGCGTACACCGCACCTATACCGAGACAAATCTGCGCTATTCGCAAATGGCGCCCCTGTCGATGTATGAGGAAGTGAACACCGGCAATAACCTCCCGGTGCAATTCGACATACTCGCCGCCCCCGGCGAGCATCACGCCGACGAATTCAATCTGATGTTCGTCGCCAAGGGCGGCGGGTCGGCGAACAAGACATTTCTGTTCCAGGAAACCCGCGCCATCCTGAACCCCGCCAGCCTGGCGAAGTTCCTGGAAACCAAAATGAAGACGCTGGGTACGTCGGCCTGCCCGCCCTACCATCTGTCCATCGTCATCGGCGGCACCAGCGCCGAGACGACACTGAAAACCGTAAAACTGGCCTCCACAAAATGGCTCGACGGCCTGCCGACCAAAGGGTCGAAATCAGGCCATGCCTTCCGCGATCTGGAGGCCGAGCAGCAGATCCTGGAGATCAGCCGTAATATCGGCATCGGCGCACAATTTGGCGGCAAGTATTTCTGCCACGATGTGCGGGTGGTGCGGCTGCCCCGCCATGGCGCCTCCCTGCCTGTGGGTATTGGCGTATCGTGTAGCGCCGATCGGCAAATCATGGCCAAGATCACGCCCGAAGGCGTGTTCCTTGAGCAGCTTGAAACCGATCCCGCGAAATACCTACCAGAAGCTACGGTCGAAACGCTTGGCGATGACAGCGTCCATATCGACTTGAACAGACCGATGGCGGATATCCGCGCTGAACTATCAAAGCATCCGGTCAAAACCCGCGTGATGCTGACCGGTACCATGGTCGTTGCACGTGATATCGCCCATGCAAAATTGAAAGAGCGGCTGGATAGCGGCCAAGGCCTCCCCGATTATATCAAGGATCACCCGGTTTACTACGCCGGCCCGGCGAAGACCCCTACCGGGATGGCGACCGGTAGTTTCGGCCCAACAACAGCGGGCCGTATGGATAGCTACGTTGCGGAATTTCAGGCGGCCGGCGGCTCCCTTATCATGCTGGCGAAAGGCAACCGCTCCAAGGCGGTGCGCGAAGCCTGCAAGACCCATGGCGGCTTTTACCTCGGCTCGGTCGGGGGGCCTGCGGCACGCCTAGCGCAAGACTGCATCAAAAAGGTCGAGGTGCTGGAGTTCCCGGAACTCGGCATGGAGGCCGTATGGCGGATCGAGGTTGAAAATTTTCCGGCCTTTATCGTTGTCGATGATAAGGGTAACGACTTTTACGATGGATTAGGCTGATGCGTTTTACCATCGACCGGATCGATCATATCGTTCTGAACGTCAGCAGCGTGGAAATCAGTGCTGCCTGGTATCAGCGCGTGCTGGGCATGGAGCGAGAGGATTTCGGCCAAAACCGGACGGCGCTGAAATTTGGCGGCCAGAAAATAAATCTAAGGCCGGTGGACTCCGACCTCGGTACCTGGCCAACAGGCGTGTGCTCGGAATCTGGTGCGGGCGATGTCTGCTTCATCACCGCCGTGCCGCCGGATGAGGTGATCGCCCACTTGCACGATTGCGGCGTACAGATCCTGCAAGGGCCGGTGCAAAAAACCGGCGCCCTAGGAGCGATCCAGTCGGTCTACTGTCGTGATCCGGACGGCAATCTGGTCGAGATCGCGTCCTACGCACCGTGACGGCACCACCCGCCAAAGGACGTGACTGGCGGCTGGCGGATTTCGATTACGATCTGCCGGCCGACCGTATTGCCCACCAACCCGCGCGCCCGCGCGACGCCGCACGCCTGCTTCATATTCATGATAGCGGCCTGGCCGACCTATCGGTATCGGATCTGCCGTCGTTGCTGCGCCCCGGTGATATTCTGGTCGCCAACGACACCAAAGTATTTCCAGCGCAACTACATGCCACGCGCGGCAACGCCCGTATCGGCATCACCTTGGACCGCCCTGATGCAGATGGTGTCTGGAACGCGCTGGTCCGCAATGGCAGGCGCGTGCGAAGTGGGGATATTCTGACCATCGAGCACGGTAACGGCCTCAGCGCTGCCGTCACCGTCAAGCATCCGGACGGCAGCGTCGGTCTACGTTTCAGCCACGAAGGGGATGCACTGATGGCGGCCTTTCATGCCGCTGGCGCGTTAGCCCTGCCACCTTACATCGATCGGCCGGGTGGGCCGCTGCCGTCGGACTCAAACGATTATCAGACAATCTTCGCCAATCAACTCGGTGCCGTTGCAGCCCCTACTGCTGGCCTACATTTCACCCCGCGCCTGTTGGCCGCGATCGACGCCATGGGCGTACGCCGGGTAACAGTGACGCTGCATGTCGGCATCGGCACATTCCTGCCCGTCCGGGTTGAGCGTGTGGCAGAGCACCGCATGCACGCCGAACGAGGTGTCGTCACACATGCTGTCGCCGACACGATCAACGAGGCGCGCCAAGCCGGCGGGCGCGTTGTTGCCGTCGGTACGACTAGCCTGCGCCTTCTGGAAAGCGCCGCCGCCGAGGACGGCACGTTACGCTCTTTCGCCGGCGAGACCGCCCTGTTCATCACCCCTGGTTTTCGCTTCCGTATCGTTCAAGCGCTGATGACCAATTTTCATCTGCCGCGCTCGACCTTGTTGATGTTGGTTAGTGCCTTTCGTGGCCGTGAGAGGATGCTAGACGCCTATCGCCACGCCATCATGACGGGCTACCGGTTCCACTCATACGGCGACGCCTGCTTCCTGGAACGACAAGGATAATCAGGCGCAGGTTTGCGCCGGATCAAGCCCTGCTGAAAACTCTCTCGGTTATTGTCGGAACGGATTGCACCCAAACCAGGGTCATCCGCCTGCATCGCGCGCGGAGGAAAAAGCATGCACGCCCGACTTCCAGACGCCCAATGGCGGCATCAGGCTATGGGCTGAACGATGACCACCCACACTCCCATCGTGCCGCCGCATCCAACACGACGACAGGCTGATCTGCCATGGCAACGGCCCAAGGCGGTGGCGGATGACCGCAACGCACAAGCGGCCGTTCGCGCCATTCTGAAACATCCCAGCTACCGCCCTGCCGCCCAAGATGTGGCATTTCTCGACCAACCCGAAACACGCGGGATCCGGCTGCAACTCGACTACGCGAAAGCAGAATCCCTTCTATGCAGGCACGGGATTGACCATACGATCGTTGTCTTCGGCGGCACACGGATCCCGGAGCCCCGCGCTGCGCATCGGCACGCCGAGGCCTGCAGCAATGCTCTGGCGGCAGAACCCAACGACCCCCTTCGCCAACGCCACGCCACCGTCGCCCAACGACTGCTGGACAATAGCCGATACTACGATATTGCCCGCGCATTTGGCGCCCTTGTGGGCTGCGCCGGGAATGGCGCTGGCGGGGGACGCATTATGATCATGACCGGCGGTGGGCCGGGCGTAATGGAGGCGGCCAATCGTGGTGCGCACGATCAGGGCTGCGGCTCGATCGGGCTGAATATCACCCTGCCGCAGGAGCAATACCCAAATCCCTATGTCTCCCCCGAGCTCTGCTTCAGCTTTCATTATTTCGCCATTCGCAAGCTCCATTTCCTGCTGCGCGCTCGGGCTCTGGTGTTTTTTCCTGGGGGGTTCGGGACCTTTGACGAACTGTTTGAAATCCTGACGCTTGTCCAAACGCGCAAAATCGCGCCGCTGCCGGTTGTCCTGATCGGCGAGACGTGGTGGCGCCGAGCGTTCGATGTCGACTTCCTGGTGGCGGAAGGCATGATCGACCCAGAGGATCGCGACCTGTTCTGGTACGCCGAAACGGCCGAGGAGGCATGGAACAGCATTCTACGGTGGTACGACTCCGCCGGTATGCCGCTGGTCTCGACTGGCGCAGGCCCATGATCCTGTCCTTTCATGGGGCGGCACAGACCGTCACAGGCTCCTGCCATCTTGTTGAAGCGCTCGGCAAACGCATTCTGGTCGACTGTGGCCTCCTGCAAGGCAGCCGGGAATTAGCGCGCGAGAACGCGGCTCCCTTTGGCTTTGATCCATCTGCGATCGACATCGTTTTGCTGACCCACGCCCATCTCGACCACTGCGGCCGCCTACCGTTGCTGGTGAAAAAAGGGTTTAAAGGCCGCATCTTATGCACCGCCGCCACACGCGACCTCGCCCGCTTGGTACTGCTCGATTCCGCCCACCTGCATGAGGAGGAGTCTCGGCGGCGGCTACGCCATGCCCGACGTGGCAGACTTTTGCCGGAGGAAGCGCCACTTTACACCGTCATCGACGCACTCGATGCGCTCGATCATTTCGATACCGGCATACCCTACAAGCGCACCATAACATTGTCCGATGGTTTCCGTGCAACCTTCCACGATGCCGGGCATATTCTGGGATCTGCAAGCATATTGCTAGAGATCGATGAAGGTGGTCAGACGAAGACGGTCTTGTTCTCCGGTGACATCGGCGGTCCCGGTCATCTTCTGCTGAACGCCGCAGAACCACCTGCAGCAGCAGACATTGTTGTGATGGAAACGACCTACGGTGACCGGCAGCACCGCTCATACAGCGACTCCGTTGAAGAGTTTTATCTCGCTCTGCAGGACACATTCAGCCGCGGCGGCAACGTTGTCGTTCCGACGTTTGCGCTGGAGCGGGCGCAGGAAATTCTTTACGCTCTGCATACTGGCATGGAATCGGGAAAACTGCCGCGTTCGCTGCAAGTATTTCTAGATTCACCGATGGCAATATCGGCTACGGAGATCTTCAAACGCCATCGGGAATGTTTCAGTCCCCAGTTGGCCGATTATTTCAATCGCAGGGACGACCCTTTCTCCGTTCCTGGGCTACATTTCGTGCGGGAGTCCGCGGAATCAATCGCGATCAATAAGATCGTTGGTGGCGCTGTGATCATCGCCGGATCGGGCATGTGCACCGGTGGCAGGGTGCGGCATCACCTGCGCCACAATATCTGGCGCCAAGATGCCGGGATCGTCTTTGTTGGCTTTGCCTCTTTCGGTACGCTCGCACGCCGCATCATCGACGGCGCACAGACCGTCTCGCTATTCGGAGAAGACATCGCTGTCCGCGCCCATATTCACACCATCAACGGCTTCTCGGCCCATGCCGATCAAGCGGAATTGCTGGCATGGTGGCGGTCGATTTCGGGTGTGCAAACCACGTTCCTGGTCCACGGTGAACCCGATGCGATGGAAAAATTCGGTCGCGCGCTTCCGCCGGGTCGGGTAGAAAGACCGACACTGAATCAGAGTTTCAGTCTGTGAGTGGGGGCAAGTTTGCCCCCACGTCTGATGCCTACAGTAACTGCCCGCCGTCGACGACGATCGTTTGTCCTGTCACCCATGATGCCAGCGGCGACGCTAGGAACAGCACGACATTGGCCACCTCTTCCGTGGTGCCTAGTCGGCCGAATGGTATTGAGTTCAACACAGCGTTGTATAAGGCTGGATTTTCCGTTTTTCGGCGATCCCACACGCCGCCTGGAAACTCAATCGAGCCAGGCGCAATACCGTTCACGCGGATGCCCGACTTCGCGTACATTGCAGCTTGGGTGTTCGTATAATGGATCGCGGCCGCCTTGATTGCGCCATATGGCGGTTGGCGAGCAGCAGAACGCAACGCGGATATCGAGGATGTGTTGACGACGCAGCCTTTGGATTGGCTCAGGAAGGGCAAGGCGGCCTGCGTAGCGTGGACAATTGCCAACATGTCAATTGCCAGACTGCTTGCCCACGCCTCTTCGGTATCCGCTGAGCCGAATGCCGATGCGTTATTGACCAGGATATCGATGCCGCCCAGGGACGCGGCCGCATCGGCCACATAGGCTTTTATCTCATCGGCCTTGCTGAGATCCACTGACGCCGCATGCGCCTTATGCCCGAAGACAGCGATCTCCTGGCGGGTTTGTTCTAGTGTTTCGGCGCCGCGCGCGCAGATCGAAACATCCGCACCGCCACGCGCCAACCCTAAGGCGATAGCCCTACCGATGCCCCGGCTGCCACCGCATATAATGGCCTTACGGCCGCTAAAATCGATACTCATCAGAGATGCCTCCCGCTTAGAAGGATGAGATTGAACATCGTGTCAGGTGCGCTGGCAACCGGTCGCGACGGTTAGGTGTTGGTTTCCGGCATGAGCAGGTGCATGACGTGTTCGGCGTTCAGTGGTTCCGCGATGTGATAGCCCTGGATTATTGGGCAACCTTGACGGACGAGCATTGCCTCTTGATCAGCGGTTTCGACACCAGACGCGACGATATCGATCCCGATGTTGCGGCCGATCGCCATGACGGCTTCCAAAATTGCCCGGGCATTTGGGTCGTGTAATTGTTCATGGACAAAGGATCGTTCGATCTTAATTTTATCAAAATGGAACCGCAGAAGATTGCTCAGGCACGAATATCCTGTGCCAAAATCATCCAAGGCCAGTCTGACACCGATCCCACGTAGTGCATGCAGCATCTCGATGACGCGGGCATCACTACCCATCATCAGGCTTTCCGTTAATTCCAATTCCAATTGGTCTGCTGACAGGCTGGTTCGATCGAGGATTTTCTTTACGTGACTAACGAAATTGACATCGCACAATTGTATCATCGACACATTGACCGAGACACAAATGCCTTTCGGCCAAAGGGCTGCGGCTTCGCACGCACGTTCCAGCACCCAAGTACCAAGTCGGCCAATCAGCCCGCATTCCTCGGCTATCGCGATAAATACTCTGGGCTCCACCCAGCCATGGACCGGATGCTGCCAGCGCGCCAGCGCTTCAAACCCACGAATACGCCGCGTTGAGACGTCGAACTGCGCTTGATAATGGACGTCGAGGGCACCATTCTCCAGCGCGGCGCGCAAACTCTCCTCAAGCAGATGCCGACGCTGCAGATGCTCATCCATGCCCGACACGAAATACTGCCACGCCGCTCGGCCGGCTCCTTTTACTTTGTATAAGGCAATATCGGCTTTCTTGAACAACTCGTGGTGGTCCAAGCCGTGGTCGGGATAGCAGGCGATACCGATACTGGCACCCACTCTTGTTTCGTGAAGATTGATGACGATTGGTCTGGAAATATTTTCAATCAGGGTCTGAGCCAAGGCATCGCCGGTGTCATCTTGGGCATGGGTCGGATGAACCACGACGAACTCATCGCCACCAAGGCGTGCCACGAAGTCAGTTGAACTCACGGAGGTACGGATCACATCCGCGACCTGCCGCAGGAGCTTGTCACCAAATAAATGACCCAGCGTATCATTGACCGATTTAAAGCTATCTAAGTCTATGAACATGACGAGAACCCGCGCCTTGGTCTGCGCCGCATGTTCAAGGATCAGTGCCAACCGCTGCTCCAGCAGCACTCGGTTAGGCAGTCCAGTCAGAACGTCATGCTGCGCCAGAAATCGGATGCGCGACTGAGCCCTGTGCTGCTCGGTGACGTCGGTTAGGGTATAGACGGTGCCGCCAGCCTGCAATCCATTGCCACGAATCTCGACGATGCGGCCATCGTCGGTTGATACCTCGAAGCTCGGGACCTCAGGCATCTCCTCCGCCAAAGGTTCCGCAACACGGGGGCTATTATAAAGGCGCAGAAACGCGCGGGTAATATCGGAAGACGGCAGACCGTCCGGCACTGCCAGAATATGGCGGGCTTGCAGATTGCTAACCGCGAGCGCGCCATCAGCATTCACCATCACAATACCTTGGCTGACCCCGGCCAATGTTGCCGATAAAGCGTTACCCTGTAGGATGACGCGCCGCCGCTGCACCAGCCAGAACACACCGATTAGCAAGACAACGAACGTCGCGATCGCGCCAATGGCTTGGTAGTATGTTCTGGCATGATCGTAAGCACGAAAAATTGACGCAGCCGATCGGTGCACAATCACGACAATAGGATATCGTCCCAACTTCAGTTGGCTGACCAACCCGCCCTGGCCGTCATCGACGGCAAGCTCACCAATCATAATCGGCGCCTCGCCTGGGGCATATGTAGCAGCTTTTGGAGCCACAGGTACGGTTTCACCAACTTTCACCTCTCGGGAACGTCCGGCGAGCACCACACCATCGGCGTTTGTGACGATAACCGACCCTTCATCTGCTCGGGAAAGATCGTAAAACTGTGACCACTCTTCGCAACTGAGCGAGAGCACAAGGATCCCGTCGAATTTCCCGCTCGTCGTCATGATTTTCCGCGTGAACTGTATTGTCTCGCGATTGGTTGCGCGCCCTAGTACCGGCTCGCTGATAAAAAGATCGTCACTGTGGGCGTTTTTCTGAAACAGAAAGTGCAGCCGATCTCCGACATAGACAGCCCGCTCATTCGATCGCGCCAACGTCGAAGTGACCGAATTTCCATTGGCGTCGACAATTGCCAATTGTACCCGCAGCCGATCGTCCTGCATGACGCGATCAGACCATTTCTGGAGATCGAATTTGTCTTCTGCAGCTTTATAAGAGTCGCGCGCGCTGAGAAGCGTCAGATCGATGCTCGAGATTATGCGAGCTGTGCTTTCAGCGTAGGCGCGCGCCAAAGCGTCGTTAGCGCTTCGTGCCGCGTCAAGCTCGTGCGCATGCTCTCGCGACAGGATGAAACCGATGCTAACCCAGATAACCGCCAATAAGACCGTGATTGCCAGGAATTCTGGAAGCAAACCGCGGTATTCACGCAGCGCGTTGCGCAACTTGACTGCCACTGACCACGCAGACCCCGCAGCCTGCGACTGGCCTTGCACTTCTGGACGGCCAAACGCTCTCTGAGTGCTTTCCACGCCGCCCATGCCGGTCATTTCGACAGGTTAGCCGGGGATAAAACAGCAACGCACGGGATCATTGCTCGGTAATCCGGGGCGTGGCAGCTGAGATGATGATTGTTGCTGACCCAAGATAGTGCACACACCGCTTCGGTTGTTTTTTGACCCGCCAAGAGCGCCAAGCGACCAACGGCAGCCGGAGCTCGATCCCACGATCGTCAGAAAGGGTTTGACGCCTATCACCGCAGTCAGCGCGCCGCGCCAACACTCCAGTCCGTCAGCGTCATCCGCACTCCCATCAATCGAAACAGAGTTATAGGGTGAATTTCTTTCAAAAAACCTACAAAATAGGCCGAGCGGTGTTTGCCTTCAAAGCCGTGACTATTCGCATCTTTGACGACAACTAGCCCCCCAGGATGTGCCTTCCAACCACGCAACGCAGAACGGCGGTCGACCTAAGGCGAACGACGATTTTCGTCCATTTTTCCACAAAATGTAAGAATTTCTTTACTCACTCTGGCTCAGCCTGAAGCATCATCTAGTCGAGGTTCTACCATGCCCGGTTCAGAATTCACCGCCGAAGCTTTGGCCATATCGCCGCATGCCATATCGTGGATAGGTCTGTCGTCTACCGGTCCAGCCCGCCAAGATGCTGACTTTCAGGCGGTGACCAAGCAGTTCGCAGAGATCGAAGCCTTGATTGAATCTGGTCAAGCCACCGATGCGCGGGCAGCCTGCGCGCGGCTTATTTACGCCATGCAACCCCTGATTGTCAGTGACGCTTGGCTGCTTAGTGGCATGTTGACCTTATTCGATCGATGCGGCGCCCATGGGCTTCGTCGGCTCGTTGCCCGTTCCGTCGGACTGGCCGATGCGTCCGTCACGGGCAGTGCGGCTTTCGCGGTCAATGTACCTGATATTGCGGTCGGCGCGCGGCGATCGCTTCCGTGGTCAGTAGCATCCGCGCAAGGAATTGACGACGAATAGCCTGCGCCTCTTCCACACCGACGGCCTGGAAGCGCACGCGGCTACCAGGCCGGCACTGAGCCAAGCGCCCGAGATCGGCGGTTATGACGGTTCCGATCTTAGGATACCCCCCGTTCGTGCCTGCGTCCCGCATCAAGATGATCGGCATCCCCGATCCTGGCACTTGGATACAGCCAGGAATCACCGACTCGGAAATGATGTTGAAGCCTTTCGCATGTGTCAGCTCGGGCCCTTCCATTCGGTAGGCGACGCGGTCTTGTTGCCACGTCACCTTGAATTCCTCCGACAGGAAGGCGCTTAGCGCCTGGCGGGTGAAGTAATCTTCCTGCGGGCCGAGAGTGATGCGCAGCGGCCCCGGAGACTCTGTCGGTGGGTTGGCAATGCGCTCGGGTTCCGTTGACGCTCGGTCACGCTGAAGCGGCACCGCGTCATTCGGTGCGATAGGGCGAACGAACTGGCCGCCGATGACGCTGCGGGCATCCGTACAGCAGCTGCCGAATTCAAGCGGCAAATCCAATCCCCCGGCGACCGCGAGATACCCCCAGACGCGTCCGGGCGCACTGCCAAGGCGCAAATGCTGATGGCGATGGACGACGATCGAGCGATATGCTCGCGCCGGCCGGTCATCGATACGCAAATCAAAGTCACCGCCGGCAACAGCGATCCGACAACTCGCCGCCTCTACCACCCATTCACCGCCCGCATAGGCAAACTCAATTGCCGGCTCACTGAGACGGTTACCCACAAGCGCGTTGGCGATGGCGAACGACATCGTGTCCATTGGACCTGCCCCGGGGATCCCAAAGCGACGCCACCCCTGGCGGCCACCGTCCTGGATTGTCATATTCGGCGTCGGTGCTACGGCACGCAGGCAGGGGAAACTCATCTTCACCCATCCATCGTCAGAAAATCGATACTCGGCCGTTCATTGAGTTGGTACAGTTCGCGCTCGGAGATTGCGCGGAACCTTACGCGATCGCCGGGTCGCATGACGAATGGGTTATTGGCCCGTCGATCATAGGGTCTAAACGGCGTCTGGCCGAGGATGTAGTAACCTGTCGCGGTTGTCTGGGGCGTGATGAATGCCTGCATGCCGCCTATCAGCAGGCGATTAGGGGGTATGCCTTGCCGCGGGGAGGCCCGACGCGAAAGCTGCAGTTCCGGAGGAAGGCGACCCAAGACAGGAAGACCAGGCAAAAAACCGAGAAAATAGACAATATATTCGTCTGCAAGAGACGCATCGACGACGCCTGATTGAGACAAGCCGGTAATTTCAGCGATCTCTGACAGGTCGGCGCCGTCAGGATAGCCGTACGAGACGGGTATTGTCCAAAGCCTGTTGGTGGTTTCGACCCTTTGGCCAAGACCTGACAACATGGTACGAATCCGGATCTCAAGTTGAGAGTAGGATATTATTTCGGGTTCATAAATAACCAATAGCGCCCTGAAACTGGGAACCGTTTCTAGGATGCCATCGAAGTCTGCAATGCCTAGGGCGATATCTAAAGCATTCACCAGGGCATTGACCTGCGGAGCGATTGCATCGTCAAACTGAACCAGCAGCGCATCGTCGCCCATCGGCAGCACACGCGGATAATCGATCAAATCTTGCAAACGGGCCCGCCCCAGCCGAACCCGACGCTTAAAGGCGCCTCGGACATGAAACCTTCCCGCTTCAACAACGTGGGTCCGGAATTTTTCACAACGATATCGCAAGGTTCAATCACACATCAAATCGAATAGTTTCTCAACTCGACGCGATCGTCAAATGATGTTGTGCTGAATTATCTCTTCTACAAACCGATTTCGGTGACGACAGGAATTCCATAAATATGCAACCGCAGCAGTCGGACGCGATTCTTACTTTCTGATGATTTGGCCTATCGAAAATCCACACAACCAAGACGGGAGAAGAAAACAGAGCGGGAGATCGATAAGCGTCCGTGACGCCTAAGTTTTATGATTTCGATCAAAATAGAGACGATATGACATCGAGTAATCGAAATTTTTCTTATCGTATTACCATT
>Ga0164296_1002819_pt1 | contig 16894 bp, 14 predicted proteins | sample GEODES057metaG_FD_113533 | JGI IMG/M metagenome (GOLD analysis project Ga0164296, IMG submission 113533) | Dystrophic lake water microbial communities from Trout Bog Lake, Wisconsin, USA - GEODES057 metaG | ecosystem: Environmental > Aquatic > Freshwater > Lake | place: USA: Trout Bog Lake... | reverse complement strand
TTACCATGCCCTGTTTTTACCATCGCCTGGTTCACATAATATTTAAAGTAGATCGATGCCTGCACCATTGTGGTATCGGTCAGCAGTTTATCACTTATCGCTTTGGCCTGGGCTTCGGTGGCGAGCCCGCTCAGAATGGCAAGGGCATTGGCATGTTGCGAGAAAACGTCTTTTTCGGGCCGGTCGGCGAACAGGTTTTTCGATGCTACCCAGTATTTCGCCTGTATGGTTGCTTTTAGTTGCGCGGCTGCCCTTGCATATTTAACTGCATTTTCGGAACTCCCGAGGTCATGTTCCAATCCCGCAGCTACCTGGTAGGCCCAAAGCAATTGCATATCCAGTACCGACGAATTGCCATTGGCCCCCATTGGTGCTGTACCAGCGCCCCAATCTTTGCCATCGGCCCAATCAGTAAACTCCCAGTAAGGTGCATTTTTCAATGAGCCATCGTCCTGCTGATAACGACTAAAAAAGTTGAGCACTTGTTCGACGCCGGGTAGTTTGTCGGCCACAAATCGGCTATCATTGCGGTAATAATAATAATCGCGCAGCATACCTATCCACCAGAGTGAAAAAGTAGGTATTTGCTGGGGTACAGCCGTCGGATAACGACTTTGTGTGATACCCTCTGCCATGCGCGAATGGTCGAGCAGGTTGATCGCGTTGCGGGCAAGCCTGTCGTCGCCACTATTGTAATAGGAAACCATCGCCTGAATACGGGTATCCCCGATATATTGCAGCTGTTCGTAATAAGGGCAATCCATATAGGTTTCCCATGAACACAGCCTGGCGGTATGCCATCCAATCTGCAAGATCGTATCTATTTGCTTATCGTTTGACTCAAATTTTGCCTTGTATTGGAATGGATACCCGGTAGCAGTACCGTAAAGATCATCGATCACCAACGGCTCATCTTTGGTCTGTACGATCAATTGCAAATACCGGTAGGTCCGAAAATCAAATGGTGTAAATTCCTGCTTTTCACTTCCATCGCTGATCAGGCTGTCTTTGCGGCCCACAAAGCGTTTGCCCGAAATTTCATTCCGGTTTCCCTTACGGCCCTGCGAACGCCAGTCTTTGTTGCCGGGTTCAATGATATACAAACCTTCGGCATAACTCATTGACAAGCCAGCGCCCTTGCCCCTGCTGAAAATGATCGTCGGGTAGGCATTGGTAAGGTAAGTTTGATCGAGTAATAGCGTAGCTTTTGTATTTGCCGGAATACTAAATGATTGCTGCTGTGACGGAAAATTTTCAGGTGGATTAACTCCTTCAGCTTTCCTTACCGATTTTAGGCGCTGCATCAGCAATTCGCGCGGTGGTATAGGTTCGGGTACCAGCATCCAGGCATCGCTAAAATTCCATTGCCCCTTTAGTTCGCCGGCCCCCAACTGAGCCGCCTGCTGCCAATTGCTATCATCAAAATCAGCGTTCAGCCAGTTTTTAGGTTGATGGTTCATATCAACCAGTTCACCGGGCCCGGCTACATAATAACTGTATATCAATTCAACCCGAAGTGGTCGATAAGCAGTATCCTGCTGGCATTTCCAGGATTTGCCGGTATTGGCGACTTCTTCGGCCGCAGTGGCACCCTGCAAAATAAACCCAGTTCCATATGACATTTGAGCTACGGGTTTCCAGGAGCCTTCATTAGCTACAATGGCACTGATGATATTTTTGCCTTTGATCAGGTAAGGTGCCAGATCTACCGTCGCGTAATTCCAATAATAGAAGTCGCCCCGTGCAGGACCTATTGAAACCAATTTTCCGTTTACAAAAAGCTTATAGCGATTATCTGCGGAAACAAAAACCTTAAAAGTTGCTGGTTGGCTATCAAGATCGAGCGTTTTCCGGAAAAGGCATATTTCATAATCGTTAGCCTGTATGGGTAATGTGATCCAATGGGCGTTCCAATTTTTTTTGTCAACAGCATCCTTTTGAGCAAAAACATTACAATTAATGGCTACCAGGCATAGCCATACCAGGCAAATTGAGCGAAAGTGGAAATTCATGGCAAGGGTTTATGCCTTAAATATAAGAGTATTCGCCTGAACTTTATGGCTAATAACGATCAAACATAGCTGTTGGCAAACCATCCAGACTTACCCTGTTCTTTTCCTTTTTGTAGGCTTCTAAACCGTCGGCGCCTTTGGCATTTGCCCATTTAATGGCATGATCGCGCTCTCCCATATATTCGTATAGCGGCACACTGAATCCGCATGAAGTTTGCACCATATCTATATCTGCCAAAATTATTTGGCGTGTTGCCAATTGCAGCTCGAAATGGGCCGAAAGTTCATCCCATCCACTGTCTCCCGGAAGCAGGGTACGACCCGTGCCGTATAGCCGGAGTATGTTTGGAGGACCATCATAGGCACAAAACATGATCGTGATCCGTCCATTGTCTAATAAATGGGCCGACGTTTCATTGCCACTGCCAATTATATCCATATACGCCACCTGCCGATCGGAAAGCACTCTGAAGCTATCAATACCCTTTGGAGAAAGATTTATATGACCGTCAATAGCCAATGGGGCACTGGCAACAAAAAACATTTTTTGTTTCGCAATAAACTCCTGCTGATGAGGGTTGATATGATCGAAAAACTTGCCCATAAATAGTGTTTTTTAAAAGCTGGATTCCATTTACTTTTTATCCAACGATATAAAGTTAGCTTTTTGATAGAAATTTCTTTCAAACAGAATAATGAAATTACTTGGCCGGAGGATCAGGAGCAGCAGGTGGAAAAGGTGGTGCAAGCGGATTTGGAGGTGTTGGTGGCGTGACCTGCACAGGGCTTGCCACTGGAGCTACCGGCGCTGCCGCGACGGGCGCCGGCGGTCTGAATTGTTGTACAGCTATTCCGGCACCCGGCGCAATTTGGTTCTCTGTTGTTTTTATTCCCAGATATCCGGCCGAACTTAGCCCCATCAACGCGATCATTGTAGGCGAAATAACCGTTGGACCTGGTATAGCACAAGTTGTGTAAACATGACTGATGTAGATATAGCCAATAACGGCAGTCCATAATACATTTTGCAATCGGTGTATGCTAACACCTGTTTCATCAGAGAGAATATCAATAAAGAATCCCTGAGAAGGCTGGTTTTGTTGTGCACTGGTGGTTGCAGCTGCAGGTTGATTAGATTGACTGGTATCAATTACTTTTCCAACAGTTGTTGTACCGATAGCAATGCCTAAAAGGCCAAGATTTACAGGATCAATTTCCATGGATATTTTAGTAGTCGAGCAGCCACATTTCAGGAGCCAAACATAGATCGCTGAACCCACAATAATAATTGTCCAAAATGCAAATTGCACCCTGCTCCAACTGTAACCCGGCTTTGGATAACGAATGAATTGCCCAACAGCAAGCGAATTGAAGGAATTTGCATCAAAAACTGAGTTCCTAAGCAAGTTGGTTCTTGCTGATAAAAAACATACAAGTGCCAGCAATGCGATCAGCACTACTGAATACCATATCCATGAATCCATAAAAAAGAATTTAACCCCGGTTAATGACCTATAAATTAAATATGAAATTAATTTAAATTCAGTTATCCGGCAACACGTGTTTAAACGGTATTTTAGGGCCTATTTAAAATAAGAAAGTGGTATGGTCCGCCAGGCGCCATGTGCCAGATGTCCGCTTAGGATTTCGAACACCAGGTATACCGGCCAGCATAAATAACAAATTATTGCCAATATGATCGAATGATTAAAATACCAGCTTATCAGAACGGAATAAATTCCAAGAACCAAGTAAGCTATGCCGGAATCTCTTTTGCTGTCCATCTTTAATTTTTGTAATACAATAATAATAAAAAATTCGGGGCCAATTCAATACATAGCTGCCTATTATAAAAACCAAAAAAATATTGATTTCAAAAATCAAACAAATAATCCGAGCCCTATAATGATGGGTGCTTGCATTTGTAGAATAAAACAGGAATCAGGTTCATATTGTTAATAAACCTTAATTTTTCAACATTTAGCCCTACTTAGCTATAAGACAGGATAAAATTTACAAAAAATCTAAACATTTAGTATACTTTTGAGTTTACCTTAAATTAAAACAAACTTATCATGGCAAACGAAAGTGGAATTACCGCCTATTCGGTAAAAACAAAAACTAAAAATGTTCCGATCATCGATCCTGTGATCGATATCAAATCGGGCAGGTATATTGCTTCAGGAAAAGATAGCGCTGGAAATAAATTATCGGCTATCATGAGCAAAGCAAGTGCTGAAGCTCACATTGAAAAAGGCAATGCAAAAAAAGGTACTGGGTGGAGTTAATTCCGGGTGCTAATTAAGCCTTCGAAATTAAATTAAGAACAAGAGTCCCGGTACAATGTACCGGGACTCTCAAGTTAAAATATCACCAGGTGCAAAAAGGCACCCTTGCCAATGCTGCATTGGTATAACGCCCGTCATCGCTTACTTCCTCGCTTACCCAATCTGGTTTTTCAAAAGCCTGGTTCTCACTTTCCAACTCGATCTCAGCTACGATCAAACCCTGGTTTGGCCCTGCAAAAACATCTACTTCCCAGGTATTTCCTCCAAAAGGTATGCGGTAGCGCGTTTTTTCGGTACCTACCCTGGTAAAAGCTTCCAATATTGCTTTACCTTCCTCCAGGGGTATCTCGTATTCAAACTCAGCTCTCGTCAGGTTGGTCGATTTGCATTTCAAATTTAACCAGGCTGCTTTTTCCGCAATACGAACCCTTACGGTGCGCCCGTTTTCGGCCAGCAAATAACCCTGGGCATAATGAGTACCAGCGGGTTTATCAACCATTTCCCATTTTTTGTGATCGACCAGAAATTTCCGTTCTATTTCAATTCCCATCCTCTATTAAACTGGTCAGCTTTATTTTGCACTTTCTTTGAAAGTTGCCCTTACAAAAAAATCCTTCGACAATTCGTTGATCGACTTTCTTAACCGGGTACTTTGCCTTTTTATTTTTGCGATAACCGGTTGTCCATTAAAAGCAGGGGCTGAAAATAGCTGGATAGCTACAACGGTATCATGCCAGTTACCAATATGTTCCTGCAATTGATCCAGGTATTCGGCATTAAAGTTTAATTTACCATCAAGGGCTTTACCAACTATTTTCCGATTGTAAACCAGGGTTTTTATTTGTTTGCGGCAGTCGTGCAAAACTTCGGTAAATTCAATTTTTTCAAGTGTCGATGCGATATGGGTAAGTTGATGATGATAGAAATCATTGATTCTGTCGTTACGCGTCTCCTCCAGTTCTTCCCCGATACACTCATAAACTTGTTTTAATATTTTCTGATATTTTTTTGCATTGAGCCTGAAGTTGATTACTTCCCGCTCAATTTCGTTTACCTGTTGCTGAACAAATTCTTCATTCTTCAAATCGTAATGAGAACTCATTTGCAGATTGATGTAGGCCTCCCGTATTTTACCTGCATGCTTAAATATTTTTTTAATAGGCTTAAATGCACGCGCCAACTTATCCTGCTTTAGTGCGTCATCCAGTAAAACTATAAAAGCACGAAGCTTTTTTACATAAACCCTAAACTGATGTAAATTTTCCTGGCTACCGGTATCTACAAATGCTTCAAAATTCGAGTTTATCGACTCCCATAGCTCATTGACATAATTTTTCTCAATTTTTCTCTTCATATACAAACGTTTAATGCAAAAAACCTTCTTGTTGTTTTAAAAGGTTATACAATACCCGGGCAGGAATTTTGCCGGATACCTAATTGTAAAAATATGTTAAACAAATGGGTACCTGTCCGTGCTATTCATTGAAATAGCTATATTTAGCCCGCCTCTGTTAATCCATTATAATCTATGAATCTAAGAAAATTTTTATTTATAGTTGGTTTATTCTTATTACTTAATCATTTGGCTGCATTTGCTCAACGTGATAGTATAGGTTTACCGACGATCATTGATAAAACGCAGAGGTATACAACAGGCCACCCTTTCGAAAAGGTATTTCTCCATTTTGACAAACCTTATTACGCACTGAATGATACAATTTGGTTAAAAGCCTATGTAACAACAGATCTGCATGTACCTTCAACTCTTAGTAAAATAGTTTATGTAGATTTTATTAGTGACGAACGCGTTTTCACAACAGAATTAAAATTGCAGCTGGTAAATGGCGTTGCCAGCAGCTTTTTGCCGCTACTGCCCGCTAATTTTAAACATGGCTATTACCATGTACGGGCCTATACCCGATGGATGCGAAACTTTGACGAGGCCTATTTCTTTAACCGGACCATAAGCGTTGGCACGATGCAAAGTGGTGTTGTGTTACCGAAGATCACCTTTAACAATACTATAACTGAAAAATCAGCCAAAATAAATGCGAGTGTGATCTACAGGGATCAGAATGGCCTACCATATGCCAATAAAAAAGTTAGCTGGAAGGCTACCAGCGATGATGACGTCCTTGGCAGAGGAAGAGGTGAAACAGATGCATCCGGCAAACTGATCATTGATTTTGTGACCGAAAAACCAGCTGAAATCAATACCGCCCATATTTCTACTGAAATTGAATTGGAAGACAAAAAGTTGGTAACAAAAGCATTTGCGGTCGAAACCACTCCGCCGGGTATAGATGTTCAGCTTTTCCCGGAAGGTGGTTACCTGATCAATGGCGTCCGCTCGCGGGTTGCATTTAAGGCCCTAAAACCTGACGGATTTGGCATTGATGCGCAGGGAAACATAACCGATAATACCGGCGCCGTAATGGCCGATTTCACGTCGCAGCATCTTGGTATGGGTGTATTTGCATTGCTTCCCGAAGCCGGAAAAACCTATAAAGCTAATTTCAAATTTGCAGATGGCACACAAACCAGTATAGAGCTACCAACACCGCGGGACGAGGGCATCAACTTGTCGCTGAATAACAGTAATCCGGACACCCTCTCACTAAAAATTGCGGCAAATGAGCCTTACTTCGAAAAATATCGTAACAAATCTTTTTACGTTATTGCTCAAAGTAATGGCATCATCTGTTATGCTGCCCAAACCGTTTTGCGTAATGCTGTATATTCTGCCAGTATCCCAAAAAACAAATTCCCGACCGGACTATTGCAGGTTACTTTGTTTTCTGTAAAAGGAACACCTTTAAGTGAGCGTTTGGCTTTCATCCGGCATAATGATCTGATGACGCTAAACCTAAGTTCCGACAAATCAACCTATAACCGGAAAACAAAAGTAAAAATGCAGGTTTCGGCAAAAAATGGTTCAGTGCCGGTAGAAGGTAATTTTTCGGTTTCGGTTGTTGATGAGGCATTGGTGCCTTATGACCAGGACGACGAAACAACGATACTGAGTCATTTATTGCTCACATCAGACCTGCGTGGTTTTGTCGAAAAACCAAATTACTACTTCAATCATACCGATCAAAATGCAATTGCCAACTTGGATATCCTGATGCTGACACAGGGTTACCGGCGTTTTTCATACAAAAACATCATTTCAGATAAAAATACGCAACTAAGTTTTTTCCCTGAAACAGGAATTGATGTAAGCGGATCACTCCGGACAAATGCAGGTATACCTGTGTCAAAGGGTAATATCAGGCTTTTCATTCCCGACAGAGCTTTCTCGACGCAAACTACAACCGACGTCAACGGAAATTTCAGGTTCAGCAATGTGTTGATCTCTGATTCTTCAAAAGTTAAGGTCACCGCGCGCGACAATCCTAATAGTAGCAATCTTGTACTTAAAGTCGATCCATTAGTTCAGCCTCCCGGCTCGCAATTCATTAACCCTGCAGGTACCATCGCTAATATTGATAGCACATTAAGGCCTTACCTGCAAAATAGCGTAAAACAACAAAATGCATTGAACAAACCACACGTGTTGAATGAAGTAGTCATCAGGGAAAAAACAGCGCCACCAAAAGTTAGCCACGAGGACTTTCCTACCATGCAAGGTTTGTCATTAGTAGCTGATCATAGCGTATCTGGTGACAAGTTCGCTGGCTGCCCGGTAATGGTGCAATGTTTGGCTTCTGAAGCAATTGGTGTCACTTTCGACAACAATAATTTCTATTTAACGCGCGATTTCAACTCCTCTTCTTCAACCCGAACGCCGATGGCTATTTTCGTAAACGGCATGGCTGTTGATTTAAGCTATCTGAACAATATTGATGGAAATAATATTGAATCGGTTGAAATATTCAATTCAGATGGCTTCAGCGGTATTAATAAAGGAACAAACACCAAAGGTGTAATTGAAGTTAATTTAAAGAAGATGCCCAAAGGAGTTAAGATCAGCAAAGATGAACTCTTTAATATGCTTCCCAAAACCTATGAGGCTGAATTTTCACCTATCGGATACACGACTACCCGAATATTTTATTCGCCTAAATATGAAGATCCGGCCAAAGCTGCCAATATCATTGATTACAGAAGCACGATCTACTGGAGTCCGAATGTAATAACCGATAAAAATGGTATAGCAAATTTCGAGTTTTACAATGCTGATGGCACCGGTCCGTATCGGGCAATCATTCAAGGTATTGATAGAGACGGTAACATAGGCTGGAGTGTATACCATTACAAGGTGCAATAAGCTGTATTTCACTAAATATTCGCCACTGTACGAGCAGATAGTATTGTACCTCAATTTTCTTAAGGCTATATTTGTAACAGACGCGTTACAAAAATGAAATATTTTGCGTATAAAGGAGTAAAACGCTGGATTTATACCTTGCATTATCTTTAGCCAGTAAACATTATCACATAATGAAAAAAGTTTCCTTTCTTTTATTTTCAGTAAGTGCTTTGCTGAGCGCCTGCACACCGATTGTATTCCAGCAGGCCCCAGCGGGCAACTATGACCACCGTGACGACCGGCGAATTACAAACGATGCCCCTATCGTTGATGAAAATGCTGCCCAAACCAACCAGTTATTTTATGATGAACTTAGTCCCTATGGTACATGGGTTGACTATCCCGACTATGGCTATGTGTGGGTACCAGCCGTTGATAATGATTTTAAACCCTATGTTACCAACGGATCATGGGTATATAGCGACTTTGGCTGGACCTGGGCATCCGATTATGAATGGGGCTGGGCCACATTCCACTACGGACGCTGGTTTTTTGATGATAACTATGGCTGGGTATGGGCTCCAGGGGATGAATGGGCACCTGCCTGGGTAACCTGGGGTTATTCGGGAGATTATTATTGCTGGGCTCCTATCCCACCCCACGTAAGTATGAGTGATGCGCGTATGGGTTTTTGGCATCCGGATGCTTCATTGTGGAATGTCGTACCCGGACAGCAGTTTACAAGAGCACATGTATCCAGTTTTATAATTTATGACAATTTCGTCAGAAACAATATCCAGGTGATCATCAATGATGGTAATTATAACCGGAACATGATCCATAGAGGCGCAAATGGTTTTACCGAATATAATCGGGGTCCGCAGTTATTTGATGTAGAAAGAAGAACCAACCGCCCGATACCTACCATCGGGATAGTTGACAACAAGAGCCCGGGCGCTGCCATTATTGAAAACAACCAACTAAGGATATATCGTCCATTTATTAACCATGATGGACAGGCGAACAATATTAGCCCAACGCCTAAGAAATACGATGGTTACAGGAATAACCAGGGCAATCAACCACAACCAGGTGTTAACGGTTCAAATAATAACCAGCCTCCCAGGCCCCAATGGAACCGACCGGCAGCTCGGGACCCAAAGCAGGATAACCCGAATAATAATGGTCAAAACCAACCGCAGCCTGCTAGTCCCGATCAGCATCAACAACATCAAACGCGCGCTGGCGAACCGGTAAATCCTGCGCCTGCTAATAACAATACCCAAAATCAACCGGCTATTAAACCGCCAGGCAACCAGCCGGCACAGCCTGCGCAGCAAAATGATCGTAACCCGTCTAAGAATTTTTCACCTCCGGCACAACCACAACCTCAACCTGCCGCTTCACAAAATCCACCTAAAACGCAACCACCGGTTACGCAACCACCAGCTAGTCAAACTCAACCACAATTAAACCCAGTTTTTCGACCTAATTTACAGCCGGTGCATCTACCGGATGGCCAAAAAAAGAAAAACCCTACGCCCAGCACCAAAGCCGATACAGTTAAACGAAGGCCTAACAACCAATAAATAAATTCAAAAAAAAAGCATTCGGTTTATTTAACCGAATGCTTTTTTTACACGTTAAATTGATTAAACCCTGTGATGGTCAGCACGCCATTCCACAATAGCCTTTTTAATATCTTCAGGACTCATCCCATCCTGTACTGCTTTGTCAACAAGATCAACAAATTCCTCATCAGGAGCAAAACGTAAAGCAATAGTTTGCCTGATATTGAGGCGATCATCCAGTAGCTTACCGGTCAAAGCGTAATAACGCAGGTTTTCTTCAGCACGGATAGCACGATCCTGGGCCTTGAGTGGAAACTGGCGGGAATACCAACCCAATAGCAGGGCGCAGGCAAATGCGTCTTCTATTAATATCGCGCTAACAAACCCGCCAGAGTTCGGCGGATGCCTGAGCGCATTTACAGCAGCGATTATGGTACCTATGATCAGGAGCGAACTCAAAACAATATGGTAACCAGGTACAATACGAACGTGATTGGAATAGTTTTGCTTTTTTTTCATTGTTTAGGATTTTGAAATCTAATTTAAGGCTTTTTTCAAATAAAAAAGTAAAAGCGTCAGCTAAAAGCAGTGATTTTAGTCAATTATGCCCCTCAGTTTCTATTTCAACCACAACTGCCGGGCATTTTTAAGGAGATCGGCGCTTTTTCACTACTCTAAATGCACCTTAGATAACCATCATTTATTCAATACTTTAGGCATCGACCCACTATCTTCTTTTGATAAGTTGGAAATGCATACAGTGCAGATTTTAAAGCCGGTAAAATATTTTCGTGCCAAATACTTCGAAGATATATTTTGCTGGCTTTAGCCTGTTATTCATATTTTATAAAAAGCTTCGATCTCCTCATCAAAAATATATGGGTAAAACTACAATTAACCGCCACTTTCAACAGGCAATAAAAAGCCCAATAAATTGCTAATTAGCGACTTAACTTTCCGATAAAGCCAATAATACTTGAATTTGTATTGAATTTGCATCAACTTTTCTTTATCTAAAACCGTAAAAGTCGCTAATTGATCACCTTGCTGTTTTTAGCATACTTTTTAAAAACAAAAAACAACCAGCAACTGATCTAAAAACCTGTTTAATTAAACAAATAATATACCTCGAAACAAGCACTTTATAAATTTTCAATAATCTGATATTAAACCTTTTAAACGACCACAGGTCTTAAAAACAACAAAAAATTAAAAACCCTTTTGAAAAATGAAAACATTTAAACTATCTATGATCGCGTTACTCCTGCTGTTAGGAGTTTACGCTTGTAAGAAAGACAGCAGCACTGCTTCGACGGACGCTGTTACAACCGACCAGGCCGCTGACTTAGCAGCAGGCTCGCTGGCTTCAAATTCAAATGGCCTTGCCTCAATTACTGACGATATTTCGTCAAATGCAACAGCTGTTACTGCTGCAAATTCAGGCCTCGCCATTGATGCAGCCGGAACAAACCCTACTACAGTAAAACAAGAATGTGGCACAACACTTTCCGACAGTTCATCTAACCAGGGCTCTGCTGACTCAGTTACCTGGAGCTATTTCAGAAAGTACTCACATACCTTAAACTGTAATGTAAGCTCGAAACCAGATAACATTATCAACCGTTTGACTTTTAGTGGAAACTATTCAGGTCCAAACGTTACCAGCTCTGATTCAGGCACAGCAAATGTTACAATCGGCGATCTGGAACCAGATAGCACCCATTTCCTGGTAAATGGCGAATACAAACGTTCAGGTTCATTCACTTCTAAAATTGGCAACAAAGCATCAGGCAGCAAATCTGTTGACATCGTGGTGACCAATTTAACCCTTTCAAAACCAGCAAGAAAAATTACCGGTGGTACTGCTACCATTAATATCTCGGTAACTGTACCAAAAGGCACATTTACTTATACAGGTAATTTAGTATTCAATGGCGACGGAAGTGCTGTATTGACCATCAATGGCACCAGCTATACGATCGACCTGCATACCGGATTCAGGATAAGAAGATAAACAATATTAGTATCAATAAAACGAAGCTGGGCCTGGTGCCCGGCTTTTTTTATTAGGCTCAATTGTGCTTTCAAACATTAGAAAAAGGCGGAGATGATCATTTAAGCAAAGCCTCAAATAAATAATTAGCCGAATAACTGTATTTTTTACAATATTTGTTTTGTATTAATTTATAAACCAGTAATGAAGCAGGATCTATACAGGGAGTTCAAACGGTTATTCGATAAAAATGCAGTTAACGTCTATTTTTCGCCAGGCCGGGTAAACCTTATTGGTGAACATATTGATTACAATGGCGGGCTGGTTATGCCCTGTGCCATTACCTTTGGTACTTATATACTGGTTGCTGCCAATAATGAAAATGTTTTTCGTTTCAGGAGCCTGAATTTTGATGAAAAACTAGATATACCTGTACAAAGGGGTTATAGTAAAACGGGTGAAACCTGGTATAACTACCCACTTGGGATTATTGATCATTTCCTAAAAGAAAATAATGAAATAAGCGGGCTAGATCTTCTTTTCTATGGCGACATTCCCATTAGTTCGGGGCTTTCATCTTCTGCCTCTATAGAGGTTGCTACTGCTTTCCTTCTGAATGACTTTTTTGATCTCGAATATTCAAAACTCGATCTGGTTAAGATCTCAAAAAAGGTTGAGAACGAATTTATTGGCGTGAATTGCGGTATAATGGACCAGTTTGCAGTCGCATTCGGCGAAAAAGATAAGGCTTTAATGCTTAATTGCGATACACTCGAATACCAGGCTGTTGACAGTAATCTGGGTGAATATTGCCTGGCTATCATCAATACCAACAAGCCGCGCAAATTGGCTGAATCGAAATACAACGAACGGGTACAAGAATGTCAGCAAGCGCTTAAAGCCTTGCAGCAGGAACTTGATATCCAAAATCTATGTGATATTGACGAACACGTATTTAACAAACACAAGCACCTGATCAGCGATCCGGTTGTACTAAAAAGGGCGACTCACGTTGTACAGGAGAATGATCGTGTAAAATTAGCGGCTATAGCCCTGGCAGCGAGCGATCTGGATGGATTTGGGCAATTGATGTACGCTTCACACGATTCATTAAAAAATTTGTATGAAGTGAGCGGAATTGAATTAGATACGATAGCCGAATACGGCAAAACCAATACCAATGTAGCCGGCGCAAGAATGACCGGAGCAGGATTTGGAGGATGCGGTATCGCCCTGGTAAAAGAAACAGGATTTGAAGATTTCAAAAATGGCATGATCGACTATTATACGGCTAAGATCGGTTACGCCCCATCGGTGTACCAATCGGCTATAGGCGATGGCGTAGGCATCCTGAAAGAATTAGAAAATTCAGATATTTAACTCCGCAAAAAACAATATTTCAAGGTTTCAACATCCTGATAGCTATCAGGGCAACAAATAAAAAATTTGCGAAAACTAAAGTTAGACGAACTCAACCGCGCCTCCGTATCAGAATTTAAATCGCAGGACAAACTGCCCGTTGCAATAGTGCTGGATAGTGTGCGAAGCATGCATAATGTCGGCTCGGTATTCCGTACCGCCGATGGCTTTGCGGTTGAACAAATTTGCCTTTGCGGCATCACCGGACAGCCACCTCATCGCGAAATTGAAAAGACTGCATTAGGGGCAACACAATCGGTTAACTGGAGCTTTTACCAGGACCCGTTGAAGGCTGTGCAGGAACTCCGTGCAAACGGGTTCATCATCATCGCGATAGAACAGGCTGCAGGCAGTATCATGCTGAACGATTTCGACCCTGAACCAGGAAAAAAATACGCCCTAATTTTCGGAAATGAAGTTAATGGAGTAAGCGAAGAGGTAATGAGCGTCATCGATCATTGTATTGAAATTCCTCAGTTTGGCACCAAACATTCTTTCAATATCGTAGTTTCTGCAGGGATTGTGCTTTGGGATTTTTATTCAAAATTGACGGTTGCTCATTAGTCATTTGTCATTGGTCATTTGTCATGGCGAGGAATATAATGACGCGGCAATCGCAAGCAAGCTGGTAATGGGCAATTAAACAGGTAAAAAATCCCATATCCAAACGATAACCAATCAACCCAAATTTCATAACTTGCAATTGCTGTTCGCATTTCACATATCAAAAAGAACATCATTAAAAATCTTTCAAATCCTAAAATCGTGTTTTAATCGTGTCTTTGATTGCCAAAAAACTTCAGGTAAAGCCGGGCCAATACTGGCTTTTATATAATGCACCTGCAAATTATTTAAGCCTGCTTGAACCATTGCCAGAAGGTGCAGCAGTTTCCTATAGTACTAACGGCGACTTTGACGGCGTACAGCTTTTTGTAAAAAACAGTCAGGAACTGGTAGAGAGCCTCGAAGTGATCATACCCTTGTTGAAGCCTCAGTCGGTATTTTGGATCATCTATCCTAAAAAGAATTCAGGTATCGAAACTGATCTGGAAATGATGAAAAGCTGGGAAGCTTTAGATAATTTCGGTTACGGCGCCGTAACCGCCGCTGCTATCGATCAGCACTGGACAGCCTTGCGTTTTAAACCCAAAGCTCTTACCAAAACTTCTGAAACCTGTAACAACGAGATCAGACAAAATGATTACCGCCAATGGATCGATGTAGATAAGCGTACAATTACCTTACCCGACGAGATCAAAATAGTATTGCAAAAATCAAACAAAGCCCTTACCGCTTACGAAAGCCTCTCCTACTCTAACAGAAAGGAATATTTAGTTTGGATATTAAGCGCTAAACAAGAAAAAACCAGGATTGAACGACTGGCAAAACTGGTAGAAAAACTGGAAGCGGGGAAAAAGAATCCGGCGGAGAAATAACAAATTCAGATAAATCAGGTCTTCTTTTAAAAATCAAGCCGGACCACTTTCGCGATCCGGCCCTACTTAGGTTTATTAACTGATCTGTATTAAACTGCTTACTTATAATAATGACAAATGACCAATGACCAGTGACCAATGACCAATGACCAATGACAAATGCCTAAAACGCCTGTTCAAACTGGTTCACTGAATCCTTGCTTTCAAGGATAGAATGCCCCATCAGGAACTCATCTACTTTACGCGCACATTCTCTGCCTTCTGATATCGCCCAAACAACCAGTGATTGTCCGCGACGCAAATCGCCCGCAGCAAACACCTTACTTACATTGGTACGGTAGATACCTTCCTTGGCTTTCACGTTCTTGCGCTCATCCAAATGCACATTCAGGCTATTGATAGCGCCTTCGTGCTGAGGATGCAGGAAGCCCATTGCCAGGAATACCCGCTGGCATTCAATTTCACGTTCGGAGCCTTCCACCTCGTTAAATTTGATCGGCCGGCCCAAAACATCCAATTCCCAGCTTACATCGGTAACTTTTAATGCGCGCAGGTTACCATTGTCATCACCCAAAAACTCTTTGGTATTGATTCCCCAGTAACGCTCACAGCCTTCTTCGTGACTGCTGGTTGTCTTCAGCAACATCGGGTAGGTTGGCCATGGCATGGCATTGGTACGCTGTGCCGGTGGTTGTACCATCACTTCAAATTGCTTGATCGATTTTGCGCCCTGGCGGTTAGATGTTCCTACACAATCTGAACCTGTATCACCACCGCCGATAACAACAACATCTTTGCCCGTTGCCGATATATCTTCGCCTTTGAACTTAATATTGCTTACCCTTTTGTTTTGTTGTTTCAGAAAATCCATCGCAAAATGGATACCTTTTAACTCACGGCCAGGTATATTTAAATTACGAGGAATGGTTGAACCGCCAGCCAATATAACAGCATCGTTGTTCCTTAATATTTCGTCGGCTGCTATATCTTTGCCAACTTCAACATTGCATTTAAAAACCACACCGTCTTCTTCCATAACCTTTACCCGGCGCTCTACTACCCATTTTTCTAATTTGAAATCAGGGATACCATAACGCAGCAAACCGCCTGGTTTATCGTCGCGCTCATAAACGGTAACGGCATGACCGGCCTTGATCAATTGCGCCGCGGCAGCTAAACCCGCCGGGCCGGCACCAACCACTGCCACCTTTTTGCCTGTTTTGATTAAAGGTGCCGTAGGCTTCACCAGATTTTTCTCGTAAGCGATCTCGATGATATGTTTTTCAATCTCTTCTATCGCAACCGGTGGTTTATTGATCCCCAATACACAAGCCGACTCGCAAGGTGCAGGGCAAATTCTCCCGGTAAATTCGGGGAAATTGTTTGTAGATGATAAAAGCTTATAAGCTTCTTCCCAGTTCTTGCGGTAAACGGCATCGTTAAACTCAGGAATGATATTTCCAAGCGGGCATCCCGAATGGCAAAACGGTATACCGCAATTCATGCAGCGGGCCGATTGTTCGTTCAGCTTTTCATCGCTGTAGAGACTTTCAAACTCGTTATAGTTTTTTACACGCAGGGCCGGGGCAACTTTTTCCGGCAGCTCCCTGTTATATTCTTTAAATCCTGTAGGCTTTCCCATTAACTTACGGTCTGATATGCTACTTTTTGTAAAACTTTCTTGTATTCCTGAGGGAACACTTTAATAAATTTGGTTGATGCTTCGTCCCAATTCTTCAATAAGTTACGGGCAACTTTGCTTCCGGTCAGGTGAAGATGCTTTTTCAGCAAAGCGATGATCTCTTCGCTGTCTTTCTCTGTTAGCGGATCCAGATCAACCATTTCCCGGTTGCAATTTTCAGCAAATGAACCGTCTTTATCGTATATCCAGGCTATACCACCGCTCATACCTGCAGCAAAGTT
>Ga0164296_1002818_pt1 | contig 16894 bp, 18 predicted proteins | sample GEODES057metaG_FD_113533 | JGI IMG/M metagenome (GOLD analysis project Ga0164296, IMG submission 113533) | Dystrophic lake water microbial communities from Trout Bog Lake, Wisconsin, USA - GEODES057 metaG | ecosystem: Environmental > Aquatic > Freshwater > Lake | place: USA: Trout Bog Lake... | reverse complement strand
GCCGACACCAATCGGGATTGTTGTCGTCATCGGTTGCGCGCAATGTTTGGCAAGCCAGCGCGCAGCCGCCTCGGCGGTTTCTGGATACAGCACAACATTGAAGGCCGCATCGCCCAACCGCACGAGATCAGACGGGCGTGCATCAAGGGGGGCGACGACATTCACCGTGAGGCCAAGCGATGTCAGGAGTTTCTTGATCTCCGTCACATCATCACGATGACGAAAGCCCAATGCGGTTGGCCCCAAAATATTGCAGCTTTTCGCATTGCGCGCGATACGGTCGCAATCCGTCAGGCACAGGTCGCGCACAAGCCGATAAAAGGTTTCGGATGCGCCCCAATTTTCTTTTTTCTGATAGGAGGGAAGCTCAAGCGGCACGACAGGGATCGGCAGTGCGAGCGCTTTGGCCAAGCCACCCGGATCATCCTGAATCAATTCCGCCGTGCAGGATGCCCCCACAATCATCGCCTCGGGCATAAAGCGCTCATAGGCGTCTAAACACGCATTTTTGAAAATCTCTGCGGTGTCAGAGCCGAGGTCGCGCGCTTGGAATGTTGTATAGGTCACGGGCGGGCGCGCATTGCGCCGCTCAATCATCGTGAAGAGAAGATCGGCATAGGTATCGCCTTGCGGCGCATGCAGCACATAATGCAAACCCTTCATCGCTGTTGCGATGCGCATCGCACCAACATGCGGCGGGCCTTCATAAGTCCACACGGTCAATTGCATGGCAGCCCCCCGATGCGGGTGCGCCTGTCGAGTGGCCGCGAAAACAATCGCGCGAGATCACCAGCCTGATCATAGCCTTGGATCGGCGTGAAAACGAGTTCGATGGACCATTTGGTTGTAAAGCCTTCGGCCTCAAGCGGATTGGCAAGACCAAGACCACAAATCACAAGATCAGGATCCTCAGCACGGCACCGATCCAATTGCCGATCAACATCCTGGCCTTCCGACAACAATGTGCCTGAAGGAAGACGCGCGAGTTCATCCGCAAGATGCGCGCGATGCAAATAAGGCGTACCAACTTCAACAAGCCGCATGCCCAATTCTTCAGACACAAAGCGCGCGAGCGGCAGTTCCAATTGCGAGTCGGGGAAGAAGAAAATGCGCTTGCCTTGCAAGGCTTCGCGATGCGCTGTTGTGGCAATCAAAGCGCGGCGATAGCCCGCCTCTGTCACCGATACAAACAGTTCATCAGCGACACCAAACGCATTGGCTGCGGCTTTCAACCACGCCGTTGTGCCTTCTGCGCCCAAGGGGAAAGGCGCGGGAATGCGGCGCGCACCACGGTCTTCAAAGATACGCGCTGTATCACCTAAGAAGGGCTGCGCGAGAAGATATCGCGTCTTTGGTCCAATCGCCGGCATATCCGCCGCGCGCTTTGCGGGAAGAAATGCAACGCGCGTCATGCCCATCGCAGCAAAGAGCCGCCGGAATTGATCTTCAACAACATCGGCCAAAGCACCAACAACAACGAGGTGCTCCTCATCCTGCTCGGAACCCCGCGCGGCATCAGCAGCCAATGCGGCAAGACACGCGTCTTCGCCTTGCGTGAAGGTGGTTTCAATGCCCGAGCCAGAATAATTCAACACCCGCACTTTCGGCATATGCCGTTGCGAGAGTCTTTGCGCGGCGCGTTTGAGATCAAGTTTGATCACTTCCGACGGGCACGAGCCGACCAAAAACAGAAGCTCAATATCGGGGCGACGCGTCAGCAATTTTTCAACAACGCGATCAAGCTCATCGTCAATATCGGCAAGGCCTGCGAGATCGCGTTCATCAATGATGGCGGTCGCAAAACGCGGCTCAGCGAAAATCATCACGCCCGCCGCCGATTGCATGAGATGCGCGCAAGTGCGTGAGCCTACCACCAGAAAAAACGCGTTCTCAATTTTCCGGTGAAGCCAGACAATGCCGGTCAGGCCGCAAAAGACCTCGTGCTGACCGCGCTCTTTCAGCGTGGGCTGGTCCGAACAACCGCGGCCCTTATCCGTGCTCGCCTGACGAAATGGCAAATTCACGAGTGGCCCCCTTTGGCTGCGGGTTGCGGGGCCGATAACCGGGCGGCGCGAAATTTGATGAGGAATTGCAAGGCGTTAACGGCGTAAGTGGCGTAAGCCAGCAAAGCGACGCCGAACAGCGTCCGGTCATCCATCACGCCGAGCACCAAGCCCGCGACATAGAGCGTGTGCAGGCCAATGACGATGAAACTGACCGCATCTTCCCAGAAAAAGGCGGGCGCGAAGAGGTAGCGGCCAAACACATCCTTTTCCCACAGCGAGCCCGTCACCATAATCGCATAGAGAGCGGCTGTTTTGGCAAGGATCGAGACATGCGCGAGCATCACACCTTCGCCCGTCGCAAGCGACCGGGAAACCAGCACTAAGCTGATGAGAAATATAAGGAATTGGATCGGAGCCAGCACCGCCTGCACCATTGTCCATGGCGATGCATCCCGACGCTGCCGTTCAGCCTCGGTATAGAGCGGCGCAGGGTAAACTGCTGTTTGGTGATGGCCGGACATGGTCATCCTGATCCTCCCGGGTCACCCGTCCCGGCCCGCTTGCCTGCGGCCGGACGAACATCCCCTTGAGGGAAAGGCTAACTCCGAGGCCGTCAAAGTGTCAAGTAAGGTTGACGTCTTCTCAAAATTACATTTAATCTTTGGGTGGATGAAAGACGCATCCTGTGGCCAAAGGGCGCAGGGATGGCCTAGATTGAACGAAGCGCTCTGAGATGAGCGGCTTTCTGGAATCGCCTCGATTGCGGAAATTGAGGGATAAACCGGCTCATAGAGCGGGGGTCAGGTGCAAATCTGGCGGATGGGAGGGGTGTGGTGTCAGTTTCTGATTACACGATAGGGGCCCGCCGGAGAGCGCCTTACAGCGCATCCGCGCCCTCTGACGTGGCATCGGACCAGGCCGAGAGCGCACTTAGCGACATTCTCGTGGGCACGGTTGCTGATCTTGTCATCCCGCGTTTGGGGCAAACCTATCAAGCCAGCAGCACGGCTCCGGAGACTCGGCTCAAGCACAAGGCCGACATCGCGGCGACTCACCTGTCTCATCCAGCCCTTGCCCCCGAAACAATCGCGGCCTTTGTCCGGCATCTTGGTGATACTGATCCGCAGGCCGCCTTGGCCTCAGCCGAATCGCTCATGGCAGATGGACACGCGTTTGAGCGGGTCTGTTTCAGCCTGTTGACGCCTGCCGCGCGGCATTTGGGCGATTTATGGATTGCGGACGAGCTTTCTTTTGTCGATGTGACGCTGGCTTTCGGACGGATTCGGTCGATTTTCCACAGGGTTCGCCAGATTTCCGCGCCGCAACCTGCTATGAGCCATCCAAGCGGATCGGTGTTGCTGGCACCGACTCCCGGTGAGCAGCACAGTTTCGGCTTGCAGATCGTCGATGAAATGCTGACCAGAGCCGGATTTGAAACGGAACTTTTATTGCCAAAGCGCCTTGAAGAGATTGTGTCGGCCGTGGCGCGTCAATCCTATGATGTCGTAGGATTCTCGATCAGCGGCGACCGCTTGATTGACCCTTTGCGCTCGATTATCACGCTCGTCCGTCAGCATGCACTGAATCGCTCGGTGCACGTGATCATCGGCGGCGCATCGATCACTGATCATCCCCATTTGGTGGATCAAGTGGGGGCGGATGCTGCTATTGACGACGCGCGTTATGCCGTATCGGTCATCAGAAGCGTCACAAAGACTCAAGCCTCGTCGGCCATGAAAAAGTGGGATGTTGCGTTGTGAATGAGAATTGGCCCACGGGTGTGATTGCGGCCGGCTCCGATCCGGATGTGTTCGCCGCGTCACTCGCTGAATTTGGCAAATTGGATGTAACGCAAGCCGTGCATCTTTTGTCGATGGCGGGCGATATCGTCTTTGCGCTGAATTCCGAGGGCATCATTCTTGATCGCGTGGTAGCATCGCGTGAATTGCCCGACGCTGATGTGAAGACATGGCCGGGCAAAGCATTCGCCGATATTGCTACCATTGAAAGCCGCGCCAAGATCAAAGACATGATCCGCGATGCGTTAAATGATCGGCCTGCAAGGTGGCGTCAAATCAATCATCCAACCCATACGGGCATTGATATTCCCGTGCGCTATGCGCTTGTGAAAGTGGGCGAAGAGGGGCACATCGTGGCGGTGGGTCGCGACATGACGCCGATTGCCGTCATGCAACAACGGCTTGTGTCCGCTGAGCTTGCGATTGAGCAAGATTACACGCGCTTGCGCAATGCTGAGGCGCGGTATCGCCTGATGATGCAAGTCACAGCCGAAGCGTTTTTCATTGTTGATGGCCGCACAGGCCGCATCACAGACACGAATCCTGCTGCAGCGGATCTCTTAAACAAACCTCTAAAGCGTCTTCTCGGCTCGGTCTTTGTTGATGCCTTCTCAGGCAGTGATACGGAAAAAGTCACGGTGATGATTGGCGCACTCGCCTCAATTGGTCAGGTTGATAATATCGCCTTGACGCTTGATGGTGATCGTCAAGCAATGGCAAGCGCCACGGTGCTGCGGGAAGACAATGCGGTTTATTACGTTATCCGCTTGTTCCCTTTGACGGCTGGATCGGGCGGCACGGTTGTGCCCCGCGCCAAAGCACAGACTTTGAGCGCCATCGACGTTATTCCCGATGCCTTTGTGATCACCGATATGGAGCGGCGTATTCTCGCCGTGAATCCGGCCTTTCTGGAATTGGCGCAGCTTGGCAGCGAAGCGCAGACTGTTGGCGAGCCGCTTGATCGGTGGCTTGGCCGCGTCGGCGTCGATATGAGCCTGCTGTTCACAAGTCTTTCGGACAATGGCGTTGTCAGGCAATTCTCGACCGTCATGCGCGGGCAATTCGGGACCGTTGAGGATGTCGAAGTCTCTGGCGGCACCGCTCGCGAAGGGACAACGCCGATTGTCGGCTTTGTCATTCGCCGCGTGCTGCGCCCTTCGACATTCCAAGATCAGACCAAGCCGAGCCTCATGCGCTCAGTGGACGAGATGATGAAACTCGTGGGCAAAGTGCCGCTCAAAGACATTGTGCGCGAAACCACCGACATTATCGAACGCCTCTGCATCGAAGCGGCGCTCCAGCTTAACAATGACAATCGCGCCAGCTCCGCCGATATGCTCGGCCTCAGCCGACAGAGCTTCTATGTGAAGCTGCACCGCTTCGGCATCAGCGAAAGACGGCAATTCGATCAAGACTGAAATTGATCAAAAGTGACATTGAAAAGTGTCAATCTGAATTGACAGATGTCCGAGCCCGCCATATCGTTTGACCATGGCAAACTCTGGTATATCGAGATTGGGTCTGGCCTTGCCGCAACCTGCGGCAATTCTCGAGCTTTTGAAGCCGATCACCTGGTTTGCGCCGATGTGGGCCTTTGGCTGCGGCGTGGTGTCCTCCGGTGTCGCGGTTGATGAGCATCTCGGCCTGCTCGGCCTCGGGATCGCGCTGTCGGGGCCATTGGTGTGCGGCACAAGCCAAGCCGTCAATGATTGGTATGACCGGCATGTGGACGCGCTAAATGAGCCGAACAGGCCCATCCCTTCAGGGCGAATACCCGGCACATGGGGACTTGTGATCGGCATTGTGTGGAGTGGCTTGTCGTTGCTCGTGTCGGCGCTGCTCGGCACTGCCGTGCTGATCGCCTGCGTGTTCGGGCTGATCGCGGCTTGGGCCTATAGCGCACCGCCTATCCGGCTCAAGCAAAATGGCTGGTGGGGCAATAGCGCGGTTGGCCTATGTTACGAAGGCTTGCCTTGGTTTACGGGCGCGGCTGCCTTGCTCGGTCATGTGCCGCCAATGCCGGTCTTGCTGCTCGCGGGGCTTTATAGCCTCGGCGCACATGGCATCATGACGCTCAATGATTTCAAATCGGTTGAAGGCGACCGGCAGATGGGCGTCGGGTCCCTGCCGGTGAAACTCGGCGTCGGGCCTGCGGCGCGTTTGGCCTGCTTTGTGATGGCTGTCCCGCAACTCGTTGTCATCGGCCTGTTGATCGCGTGGGAGCGGCCCTTTCACGCCATCGGTGTCGCTCTGTTGCTTGTCGCGCAAGGTGTGTTGATGCGCCGCCTGCTCAATGACCCGAAAGGCCAAGCCGCTTTTTACAACGCGACTGGCACCACGCTTTATGTCGTGGGCATGCTGGTCTCCGCTTTTGCAATCCGCACGCTTTAGGGAGGCTAGCCTTGCGCGATCACACGCTGGGATGGTTTGGCATTGTCAGACTGGGGCTCGTGCAAACGGCACTCGGGGCCATTGTCGTTTTATCAACATCAACCGTGAACCGTTTGATGATTGTTGAACTCGCTTTGCCCGCGCTCGTGCCGGGTTTTCTCGTGACATGGCATTATGCGTTGCAAATTCTAAGGCCCCGTTGGGGGCATGGATCCGATACAGGCGGCCGCCGTACGCCGTGGATTTTGGGCGGTCTCTGTGTCTTGGCTTTGGGTGGTCTCCTCTCGGCACTGTCGGTGCCTGTGATGGCCACCAATCCAATCTTGGGGCTCGGCCTCGCCTTTATCGCCTTTTCACTCATCGGCATGGGTGTTGGGGCCGCAGGCACAACCTTGCTTGTGCTTTTGGCCACATCCGTTGCGCGTGAGCGTCGCGCCGCAGCTGCCACTATCGTCTGGATCATGATGATTGCCGGCTTCGTCATCACCGCTGCGATCATTGGCAAAACATTAGCGCCTTACAGCGCAGAAAAACTCATCACGATTGCCGCTTCCATTTGTGGCGGCGCGCTCTTGCTGGCCTTCATCGCCGTGTACGGCCTTGAACGATCCATCGCGCCTGCCACTGTCACAGACGAAGCGCATGCGATCCCCTTTCGGGATGCTTTGGCCGATGCTTGGCGTGATGAAACCGCCAGACGTTTCACCATTTTTGTGTTCGTTTCGATGTTGGCTTACAGCGCGCAAGAGCTTGTGCTTGAGCCTTTTGCGGCCCTCGTGTTCAAAATGCCGCCCAATGAATCGGCTTTGATTGCGGGCGCTCAACATGGCGGCGCTTTGGCCGGCATGATCCTCGTGGGCACGGTCGCGACACTCTGGGGGCGCAGCCGCCTCTCCGTCTTGCGTCTGTGGATCATGATCGGCTGTGTTGGTTCTGCCATCGCTGTGACAGGCCTTGTGTTCGCCTCGCGCTTTGGCATCGGATTTCCGCTGCGTGAAACCGTCTTCGGTCTGGGCTTTGCCAATGGCATTTATGCGGTTGCAGCCATCGGCTCGATGTTCACGCTTTCGGAGAGCGCAGGGCGCGCGGGCGAAGGCATTCGCATGGGCCTCTTCGGTGCCGCGCAAGGCATTGCCTTTGGCATTGGTGGCTTGGGTGGATCAAGCCTCTCGGATCTCGCACGCTTTGTCTTTGGCAGTCCCGAATTGGCCTATGGATCGGTGTTCTCCGTCGAGGCCGCGTTGTTCTTAGCATCCGCGCTGCTGGCGCTCAGCATTGGCCGCAGCCCATCCCACGTCCGCGCCCCATCCGATTTGGTTCTTGCAACCGACAGCAGGAGACCGTGATATGATCCCCTCCTCTCATCGCACCGATTTTGATGTGATTGTGATTGGCGGCGGCCCTTCGGGTGCCACAGCCGCACACGATCTCGCCTCGGAAGGATGGCGTGTCGCCTTGCTCGACAAAGCCGGGCGCATCAAGCCTTGCGGTGGCGCGATCCCGCCGCGTCTCGTGCGCGATTTTGCCATACCGGATCATCTCATCGTTGCGCGTATTGATTGCGCGCGAATTCTGTCGCCGACTGGACGACAAGTCGATATGCCGGTCGAAGGCAGCTATGTCGGCATGGTCGATCGCGATGTCTTTGATGAATGGTTGCGCAACAGAGCCGCTGAGACAGGTTCAACGCGTCTCACCGGCACTTACGAGCGCTTTGAGCGCGACAGTGCAGGCATCGCGCAGATCATCTATCGCGATCACGATCAATGTGAACACAGGCTCAGCACGCGTCTTGTGATTGGAGCGGATGGGGCCTTGTCGAAAGTGGCCAAAGACACGATCCGCGGCGGTGATCGCGTGCCTTATGTCTTCGCCTATCACGAGATCATTCGCTCACCGGATATGGCGGATGCGATGGTCGCGCCCTCGCGATGCGACGTTTATTATCGTGGCACCTTATCGCCTGATTTTTATGCGTGGATTTTCCCGCATGGGGACACGATGAGTGTCGGCACAGGCAGCGCCAACAAAGGCTTTTCGCTGAAACAATCCGTCGCTGATTTGCGCGCCATGACGGGGTTGGCGCAAGCAGAAACCTTGCGCAAAGAAGGCGCGCCCATTCCCTTAAAACCGCTCAAACGGTGGGACAATGGCCGCGATGTTGTGCTGGCTGGTGATGCCGCTGGTGTTGTTGCGCCCGCATCCGGCGAAGGCATTTACTACGCGATGCTCGGTGGACGTTTGGCTGCTCATGCAGCGGCGGAATGTTTGCAAACGGGCGATGCGAAAGCGCTCGGATTGGCGCGAAAATTATTCATGAAAGATCATGGCCGCGTGTTTTTCATTCTCGGTTTGCTGCAACGCTTTTGGTATGGCAGCGACGCGATGCGCGAGCGCTTTGTGAGCATGTGCGCGGATAAGGATGTTCAGAGGCTCACTTGGCAATCCTACACAGAAAAGCGGCTCGTCCGTGCTGATCCCTTCGCGCATATCAAAATCTTTTTCAAAGATATGGCGCATCTTCTCGGTTTGGTCAGGCCCGCATGATGGATGGCGCATGGACATTCTGGTTCTGCCTCGGCGGATCGGCCCTCGCCGCGATTGCGACCGCCGGTATCGGCGGCATGCTCACGACAACCGGAGAGTGGTATAAGAGCCTCAGAGTGCCCGCTTGGAAGCCGCCGGATTGGGCCTTCGGTCCGATCTGGACCGCGATCCTCGCAATGGCGACCTTTGGTGCAGCCGAAGGATTGGTGGCGGAACCGGATCCATCGGCGTTTTGGGTCTTAATCGTGGTGCTTGTCACCAATTGCGTCTTCAACATTCTGTGGAACGGCCTGTTCTTCTCGCTGCGGCGGCCCGACTGGGCCTTTGTCGAGGTGATTGGGCTGTGGCTGTCAATCCTCGCCGTGATTGTTACTCTCTGGGCGGTTGTGCCGCAGGCGGCTCTCTTGTGGCTCCCCTATTTGCTTTGGGTGTCGATTGCTGCCGCTTTGAACTGGCGAATTGTCACACTCAACCGTCCGTTCGGGCAGCATCGCGATGCTTGATGCTCTGATTGTCAGCGGCCATGCGGCTGATCTCATTCTCGCCGTGATGGCGCTGGAGCTCATTGGGATCACGCTTCTCTTGGCGCGACGCGGCAAAAAACGGCATCTTCCGGGCTTTTTTGCCGGACTCATGGCTGGCGCCTGCCTTGTTCTGGCCTTGCGGGCAGCACTGACGGGCGGCGAGCCGTGGCTCATCGGCCTCTGCCTCATCGGGAGCTTTGCGGCCCATGGGGTCGAATTGGCGTTCAAATTCGCGACATCGGACAATGTTGACGGCGGCACAAATCCAGATCAGGGAAGACATGCGTAAAATGTTTCGTCTCCTGTCTATGGCTGACCTCAAGAAGGAATGTGTCCATGTCGCGAATTTTGGTTCTCTCGACTGTTGCCGCAGTGATGCTGGCCTCCGCCCCCGCTTTCGCGGATGGCGATGCCGCAAATGGCGAGAAAGTCTTCATCAAATGCAAAGCCTGCCACGAGAACGAGCAGGGTGTGAGCAAAATTGGCCCGACGCTGAAAGGCATTGTCGGCCGCAAAACCGCCTCCATCGACGGCTATTCCTATTCGGACGCGATGAAGGCCAAGGGTGCGGCAGGCCAAGTTTGGGACGAGGCGACACTCGCCGCCTATCTTCCCGATCCGAAGGCCTATGTGCCCGGCACCAAAATGGCCTTCGCGGGCCTCAAAAATCCGCAGGAAGTGGCCGACGTCATCGCCTATCTGAAGACGAAGCCGTAAGCCTCGCCCGTGATCCTCTGTCATGCGGCGTCCATCACGGATACGCCGCATGACAGACATCGAACAACGCAAGCGCGACCATATCGCGATCGTGTTATCCGGCCATGCCGGTTCTCGGGCTTCCGCCGGTTTTGACGGCATCGCTTTCGAGCACAATGCTCTGCCCGAATTGGCGCTCGACGCCATTGACCTTTCAACTGATTTTCTCGGCAAAACGCTGAAACTGCCTTTTCTGGCCTCATCCATGACGGGTGGCCCAGAGAGCGCCGATGGCGTCAACCGCGCGATTGCCGAGGCCGCCGAACATTGCGGCTTTGCGATGGGCGTCGGCTCCCAGCGCATTGCACTCACAGATGGTGCCACTCATGGGCTTGACCGTCATTTACGCACTTACGCGCCCACAATCCCGATTTACGCCAATCTCGGTGCTGTCCAGCTTGTGAATGGCATGGGCCTCGACGATGCGCGCCGGGCCGTTGAGCACATCGAAGCCGATGCGCTGATCCTTCATCTCAACCCGGTGCAAGAAGCCATTCAATCCGGTGGTGATCGCGACTGGCGTGGCGTAACCGCCGCCATTGCCACGCTTGTCAAAAAGCTCGCAACGCCTGTCATCGTGAAAGAAGTGGGCTTTGGCATTTCAGTCAGCGTCGCAGAACGGCTGATCGACTGTGGCATCGCTGCGATTGACGTGGCAGGAACCGGCGGCACGAGTTGGGCCGCGGTTGAAGGCCGCCGCAGCGCTGATCGCGCCGACCAAACGCTTGGCGAGATCTTCCGCGACTGGGGTATCCCGACGGTGGATGCGCTCACAGCCCTTCGCGCGCGTTTTCCTGCCATGCCGCTCATCGCGTCCGGCGGCGTTCGGCACGGGCTTGATGGTGCGAAAGCGATCCGGCTTGGCGCAGATCTCGTCGGTCAAGCCGCAGCGATCCTTCCCGCCGCCATGCAAGGCACCGAAGCGGTGATCGCCCATGTCGCGATGTTTCGCCGCGCGATGCAGATTGCGTGTTTTGCGACCGGAAGCGCGTCCTTAAAAGCCCTCAAGACCGCGCCGCTCAGAGCCTAGAGCACGTTCATATTTTGATGGAATCAAAACCGTGCTCTCGTTCTTTGTTTTGTCGCATGTTTTTACGATGAACCGGCTTCCACTTCATCGAAACATGCTCTCATTCTTTGTTTTGTCGCATGTTTTTGCGATGAACCGGCTTCCACTTCATCGAAACATGCTCTGACATCACGGGCGCTCTCCGAGCCTTCCCTCAGTAACGATCATCATAGCGCAAACAAAAAACGCCGGAGCTTGTGGCCCCGGCGCTAAGTTGCCTGGTTGGAACAACCACTCAGGGATTGGGTTGGCGGAGCTCTTCGTAATCTTTGACCATGCTCACACCGTAAAGCGGCTTGTTCACGCCTTGATGGCATGTGGCGCAATTGACTTTCGCAACGTCACCCGAGGGTCCGAGGCGTGTTTGCGGGAAGACCGATTGCAACGAGCCCAAATAGGTTTCGTTGATATCGCCGACCATGTGGATGCCGTGCCATGCGGTCACACGTTGTGGCCTGCTCTCCGACCATGACGCGAATTGCCGCGTGTCATGACAGAAGGTGCAATTGACCCCGAGCGCCTGCGACAAATGCATCATCAAAGCATAAGTCGTCTCGGTGTCGTGGATCGACGCTTTCGACGTGCCTTCTGGCAAAGCCGTTGTCGCATCAACGCGGATATTCGCGCCTTTGGCCAAAAGCGGCGTGAAAGGATCATAAGGCAATGAGGTTGTGCCAACGACCTTTGACGCCAAGCCTTCGCCTTGACGATCCGCCGACATGCCGCCCGCATGCGCTGGTCCATCATTCTTGAACCAGATATTCTGCGGTACCGGATTGCCACGGTGACAGGTGTAACAGGTGACGCCCGTCTGCGCGACATGGGGTGTCCACATCGTGTTGATCGCACGTGTCATCTGCAACATGCGGCGCGCGACGACTTTGGTGTAAAGCCCGTCATCGGCCATGTTTTCAGGATTGTGGCAATAGGTGCAGCCTTCTTCCGGTGCGATCCAATTGGTGATCGCGCCCATCAGACGGTTGAACTCTTCGGTGTCGATATCACCCAAGACTTGAACATTCTGATAGTCTTTTGAATCTTTGACTTTGATCCCCGACAACACGGCCGGTGGATCCGATTCAGGCACGAGATTGGCCTTTTGCAGTTTCGCTTCAAGCCGTGGATTTTTAATCGCAACCATGCCAAGGCCGCGCGGCCCCAATTGGGTTGAGGCCATCGGTGGCCGCTCCCAAGACAGCATCATCGCGGTAACCAGCAAGGCTCCAGCAACAATGCCAATAAATGCGAGTGCGTATTTCATAACGTCGCTCTCCTTCACTGGCCTTTGATGGCCGGATCAAGAACCGGTGCCCACATATCGAAGGCATAGTGAGGCGCAATTCCGTGCTTCACAGCCCACAGATACCAATTGTCAACGACAGTGCCGGTGAGAAGAATACCAATGCCGCCTGCGAGCGGGCACAGCACCGCCATCCACCACGCCCAGCGGTGAATGGATTCCATCGTTGCGTTAAAGCCCATCGTCCAGCGCCAGAACAAAGCCGCGCGCTCCGATGCGGTGCCACGATCAACAATCTGTTCAATTTCACGCTCACCACCCAAGCGCGAGACCGCAAGAATGGTCGCACCATGCATCGCAAACAACAGCGCCGATCCGTAGAGGAAAGCGATGGAGAGCATGTGGAACGGATTGTAGAACAAATTGCCGTAGCGGATCGAAAAGGCTGCGGTCCAATCGAGATGCGGGAAGATACCGAAAGGCACTGCCTCGCTGAAATTGCCCATCAGCACAGGACGAATAAAACCGAGCACAAGGAAGAGCCAGATCGCAGCAGCAAAAGCCCAGGCCACATGCGTGCCCATGCCAAGCGCACGCGCCCTGCGATAGGTTCTCACCCACCAGAGCAACACGCTCGTCGTGAGGAAAAATCCCGCAATCAACCACCAACCGCCTTCACGCAATGGCGGGAAATGGAGACCATATTTCGCCGGTGGCGGCTCAAGTGCAAGCCAGAACAATTGTCTGACAAATTGCACCGGATTCCAATTCACCGACGCCCACATATTGAGACCGATGATCTCAAAGGCGACAAGCCCGCACGCAATCGACAAGAGGCCTAACCAGCCGAGATAAATCGGCCCGACTTGCGCGTCACCCAGCTTACCGAAGAGGTAAACAAAGCGCGGTGTGCCTTCGCGTTCGAACAGCCCTTTCTCATTGAAAGGGATGCCCATATCGGCAGGGCCATGCACCTGAACGCGGGTAAAAAGATTTTGATATTCAATCATGGATTTATCTCCCCCGCTTAGCGCCAGATCGGAAGGTCAAGCCACCAATTCCACCATTCCGGCCAACCGCGCGTCCAGAAAGGTCCACTGATGACGATACACACGGCGCTGAAGAACACAGCGCCAAGAGCCAAAAACAATCCGAGACGGTGAATGCCGAGCGTACCGATCGAATACCCAATCGTATCGCGGAAGAAACTGTTCTCGTGTTCGGCGGTTTTCACCGGCTCGCCTTTGGCGGGATTGGTCGCCGACAGAATAAGCGAGCCATGCAGCGCGAGCGCCAAGGTCGTTGTGAAGAACAAGGACACCGCAATCATATGCGCCGGGTTGTAATGGAAGTGGAGATATTGATATCCCACATTCGAAACCCAGTCCAAATGGCTGATAATGCCATAAGGGAAGCCGTGGCCCCAGGCCCCGAGCAAAAAGGGCCGGATGACCACGAGCGTCACATAAGCACCAATCGCAAACCCAAACGCGACGGGCACGTGATAACCAATGCCGAGTTTGCGGCAGATTTCGACTTCACGCAGCGCCCAAGAGACGAAGGAGCCAATCGCGCAAATCGTGATGAATTGCCAGAGCCCACCTTCTTTCAAGGGAGCCAAGGCCAAACCATATTTCAGGTCAGGCGGTGCGATATTGATCTGCAGCGGATTCCATGTCGGGCCGATGGCCGCCGCATAGAGGATAAGCCCCGTTCCCAAGGCCGCGAAAAACAAGGTCGAGACGCCGAAGAAACCGACATAAAACGGGCCGACCCAGAAATCGAACAAATCACCGCCGATTAATGTACCGCCACGCACACGATACTTTTTCTCAAAGCTGAGCATTGCCATTCCGGTTTCTCCTTAATCGGCGCTCGCCGTCAAAAGAGGACAAATAAAAAATGCGAAGGGGAATGTGGACGGAACGGAACACGAAGCGCCGCCCCGTCCACGGTTTGCGAAAGGATCGGCGTCAACCGATCATTTCGCTGATCGTCACATCCAGTGCAGCCGCCTTTTTTGTGCCTTCGATCCAATTGTACTTGGCCGTCGACAGGAGGATGAAGTGGATGAGGAGTGCGAGAACCGCGAGCCATACCGTCAACACGATAAGTGTCCGGCGGGGATCGAACATCAGCCATATGCGCCACATGTTATGATCCTCCACTCAGAACCATGGCCGCCATTGCCAGACGAGGAAGTGAGCGATAACCGCCACCACCACGTAGGCAATCGTGCTGGACATGAACATGCTGTGGTATTCTTTGGCTTCCGCCTCAGTCAGTCCGCTCACATTGAGCGGGCTCTTGTGATCAGCCATTGCTGTATCTCCGGCTGAGGGCCACGAAACATTCGGGACCCTATACCGCGACAACCCTCGCGGCGCAGGCCGCCTGAAATCCGTCACCGGACTTTTCGGCGGATATCCGTACGAACCTTGCGGCCGCACGAATGGCGATGCTTCGTCTCACATGAAGACGAAGGGAATGGCGTTTTGCGTGGCAACACGCGCGACCGAGAAGATCGACCGCGTGCTGTCATTCTCCGTCACGACCCAACGCGAATGGCTCGGCATCAGACGTGAAATGAGAACAGCAACGAGAAAAATCGGATAGACGGTGGCAAAGAGCAGCCTGTATTCGAGGCGTGTCGTCATCTGAACGCTGCGTATGTCTGACATTGTCAGCTCCTCTTCATCGTGCCGATCATCAATCGGCGACTGAAATGATAACCGCGCTGTCTCATGCGAGCTCCTTCTCGGCTGCGAGGACATCTTCGGTTTGAACTTCTTGGCGACGGCCACGGCGTGCGCTGCGTTCTGCGGCATCACGCAAACGCTTGGCCGCAGAAATGCGGATCAAAATCGGATGACGTTCGACAATCGCATCAAGGGCTGCTTGCGCGGATTCATCCCAAGCGGGCGCATCATGATCGCGCATCGGCGTGGCATCGACACGATCCATATCGGTAGCCAATGGCAAGATATGAAACAGCGCTTGAAACAGCGCGTTGCACACTTCTTGAACGAGATAGGTCGCGCCCGAATAGCCCATGAAAGGCGTGCCCGTATGGCGACGAATAATCGCGCCAGGGAAAGAGGCAGGGATATAAACGCCGCGGCCACCGGCTTCTGACAAATACATCTGCTCGTTATAGCTGCCAAACAGCACCAGAGGCGCTTTCTCTTTCACCATCGCACGAATAGAATCATTGTCTGTTTTCGCGCCCGGCTTGCGCGACACTGCGAAGGCACAAGGAAGCCCCATTTCCTCTTCCAAGAAATGGCGCACACCGCGCGCATAGGTATCGCTTGCCACAATTGCGAAACTGGCCGTGCCGAAGAAATCCTGCGTCACCGAACGCCACAAATCCCACAGCGGCTTAATCGTTGTGTGCTTTTCGCGCTCGATGAAAGGCTCAGGATCAAGTCCCAGAAGTTCACCCAAAGCGCGCAAAAATTTCGTTGTCGAATGCAAGCCAATCGGCGCTTGCAACCAAGGCCTGCCGAGCTTCTCGCATAATTTCGGGCCGAATTCGCGATAGAGATTGATATTGACTTCGGCATTCGCAAGTTTCGGCACATCAGCAAGATGACTGCCGAGCGGGAAGGTCATATTGATGTCCGCGCCGATGCCTTCGACAAGGCGACGAATTTCCGCAAGATCTGAGGGCGAATTAAACGTGCCATAAATCGGCCCAATCAGATTCACGCGCGGCTTTTCACCGGGCTTGCGTGCGGGCGGCGGCGGCAATGTCTTTTTCTTGGTGCCAAATTCGGTCCACAGCCACACCAAAGCGCGGTCCGCACTTTGCCATTGGTCTTCGTCAATCGTGCGTGGCAAAAAGCGTTGAATGCCGGTGCCCTGCGGTGTCACACCGCCGCCAATCATTTCGGCAATCGAGCCTGTGACAACGACGCTCGGAAGTCCCGGATCAAGCGTCTTATGCGCGCGCTTCATCGCACCTTCTGTGCCGTGCTGACCAAGCTCTTCTTCACCAAGACCTGTGACCACAATCGGCAATTCATGCGGCGGCAACGCATCCGTATAATGCAGCACCGATGTTACCGGCAGATTTTCGCAACCCACCGGTCCATCAATAATCACCTGCAGGCCTTTGATGGCCGTGAAGACGTAAACCGAACCCCAATAACCACCGGCACGATCATGATCGAGAACAAGCATCAGTTGCCTCCCTCGATTCTGTCGGTGGATACGAATTGTCCTGCGTCGGATTGATGAGAAGTCGTCATGTGGCTGTCGACTCCTCTGCCTTGGCGCGAGCAGCCAGCATGGCCTGATATTTTGCGCGGAATTCGGGGCGGTCGCGCGGCACATCTTCCCACACACCGGCATTCGGGCCGCGCCCGACGCCATCGAAGAATCCGCTCATGGCATCGAAGCGCGCTTTGTTACCGATCGCGGCATTGATGACTTCAGCCAAGGATCCTGCGCCCGCAGGCCCCATCAAAGGCCGCGCGGAAATCAGATTGGTGAAATAAAGCGCCGGAATGGCGAGCTCTTTCGCCTTTTGCACAACAGGCGTCGTGCCAATCGCGAGG
>Ga0164296_1002817_pt1 | contig 16897 bp, 13 predicted proteins | sample GEODES057metaG_FD_113533 | JGI IMG/M metagenome (GOLD analysis project Ga0164296, IMG submission 113533) | Dystrophic lake water microbial communities from Trout Bog Lake, Wisconsin, USA - GEODES057 metaG | ecosystem: Environmental > Aquatic > Freshwater > Lake | place: USA: Trout Bog Lake... | reverse complement strand
TGTTTGGACTTACGAGAGCGGGCTCGGACTTGGCTGACCCAGCAAGGCGTCAAAGCGGGTGAGCGGCTTGGGCTCATGTCCTATAACCACCCCAGTACCGTGGTGTTATTTTTAGCGGCATGTGACCTAGGTGTGATTTTGGTGCCCTGCAACCCGGACTTTTCCCCACAAGAAGCTCAATACATTTTTGAGCATGCTCAGGTGTGCGGCGTGATCTGCTCGGATTCAGTCCACAATAAAGTCCAAGAGGCCCTTGCCAGTATGAGCCCCAGGCCATGGATTGTCCTCAACGATTTGGCGCAAGAGTCCTTGATTCAAACTTGGCAAAATGTGCCTCCAAAACCTATTGTTTTGAGTGGCAACGCCCAAAGCACGTGTCTTATTATCTACACCTCCGGCACCACTGGTTTTCCCAAAGGGGTGATGCACTCACAAAGAAGCTACTTACTCACTGCTGAGGCCTTTGTACAAAGACTTTACCTACAAGCCGATGAGCGCGTGATGTGCGTCTTACCGCTTTTTCATATCAATGCCTTGATGTACTCCTTGGGCGGATCCATGGCCTGTGGCGGCACCTTGATTTTGGTTCGAAAATTTTCTGCCAGCGAGTTCTGGCGAGTTGCACACAAAACGCGGGCCACACAAGTCAATGTGATCATGTCGGCAGCCTCCATTTTATCAAGACGCCCCCAGTCCGAATTCATGCCCGAGCATCAAATCAGCAAAATGTTTTTGGCTCCTTTGAACCAAGACTTGCTCGATATTTTTCAAAACCGGTTTGGTGTACGCACTCTTATCGAGTGTTACGGCATGACAGAAATTCCTGGCGTTCTCAGCAACCCATTCCTGGGCCCCCACAAAGTGGGCAGCATGGGTCGGATCTCCCCCCACCCAAGCCCCTTTGTAGCCACCCCAGAGGTCAAAATTGTCGACGACTTGGGCAACGAAGTGCCTTTGGGTGAGGTCGGTGAGATCGTAGTCAAAACACCCACCATCATGCAAGGCTACTATAAAGATGAGTTACAAACCGCATCAAGCTTCAAAGACGGGTGGTTCTTAACTGGGGACCTTGGCTACAAAGACATCGATGATTTCTTCTTTTTCTTTACCCGTAAAAAAGATATCATTCGTAGAAAAGGTGAAAACCTCTCTGGCGCAGAAATTGACACTGCTATATCCTTACACCCCGAAGTCCAAGAGTGTGCCAGTATTGGTGTTCCGGCAATTTTGGGTGAAGAAGAGGTGCTGATTGCTGTCGTTCCCAAAGCCGGTAGCTCGCTCACCCCGGAGAACATTTTTGAACACGCCAAGAGCGTTTTGTCACCCTTAAAATGGCCCCGTTATGTGGTTTTGGTTGAGAGCTTGCCGCACACGGGATCAATGAAAATAGCCAAATTCAAACTCAAACCTGCCCAGCATCTATTGGACAAAGCCACTGAATTTAAGCCCTAAAACTTATCAATCTACCCCCCTTTTTTTCAATCAGTTTTATCCTAACCTAGGAGTCACCCCATGAGCTCAAAACCTCAAACAGCACACACGATCGAGAATCTTTACGACGCCACTGACCTTATCACTCAAGAGGTACTCGCGCGTTACGAGCAAACGCCAGACCCAAGGCTTAAAGAGATCATGTTGTCCTTGATCAAACACATCCACAGTTTCGCCAAAGAGGTCAAGCTTACCTCTGAGGAATGGCTCTTTGCTATTCAATACCTTGAAGAGTCGGGTAAGTGGTGCTCACCGGGAAGAAGTGAGTTCATGATTTTCTCTGATGCGTTGGGTTTGTCCATGCTCACCGTCACGCAGGACTACCCCAAGCCAGCACATGCCACCGAAGCCACGTTAGTGGGTCCGTTTCTTTTGGAAAATGCGCCCAAATTCGCAATGGGTAGCGACATTAGTGGCGGGGCCGCAGGCACCCCTATGTATGCCCAGGGTGTCATCCGAGACACCGAGGGCAAACCCGTTGCCAACACCGTGATTGATGTTTGGCACTCGGATGACCGTGGCCTCTATGACGTTCAAGACGACATTGATAAAAATGGTGCATGGGCCCGGGCTGAGCTCACCACTGACGCAGATGGTCGGTATTATTTTTGGTCAGTTTTGCCCGTAGACTATCCCATCCCCCAAGACGGCACGGCCATTCGTATGTTGCGCGCCACGACCAACCGCACCATGAGACCGGCGCATTTGCACTTCAGACTTCAAGCTCCAGGTCACCGAACCTTGGTCACCCACATTTTTGACAAAAACAGTGTACACCTCAACAGTGATGCTGTTTTTGGAGTTCGCCCATCCCTCATTGCTGACTTTGTTCGTCACGATGGTGGTACTGCTCCCGATGGTAAAACCATGACGGGTGAGTTCTACACCTTGGACTATGACTTTGTCATGACCCGATAAAAACTGATCACTGAATTGTGTTCATGCGCACTTCAGTGGCTTCTTTGGTTTTGAGCTGAGCGAACTTTTTCAATGACTTTGATCAATGCTGCTCGGGTCAGTGGTTTTGAGCAAAAGTCGTTCATCCCAGAGGCCAGACTTTTTTCTTGATCGCTCAATTGATCTGAGGCGGTGAGCGCAATGATCGATAAACGCCTTTGGCTGCCCGATTCTTGCTCCCACTGACGGATCGCCTTTGCGGCTTCAAAACCATCCATGAGCGGGAGGAGACAGTCCATCAAAACCAGATCAAACTCTTGCTCTGCGACCAGCTTTACGGCTTGCCGTCCGTCGCTAGCGATCTCAATCACACACCCCAAAGACTCCAAGAGAGCTTGATAGACCAGTCTAAGTGTCGAATTGTCCTCAACAAGCAAGACTTTCAAACTGTTGAATCTCTCAAAGAAATGGACGTGACCTGAGTCTTCTTGGGGTTTAGTCAACTCCACTGGGCTATTGACATGGTGCCTTAAGACAGCGCTCAAGACCGAGCCCAACTCTTCGCGGCTAAAGGGAGCCTTTAAAAGAGTGTTGTTGAACTGTTGTGGGGGTGCTTTGACTGGTAACACCTGGTGATGGACTTCGATTAATAAGCGAGGGGATGAATTCAAAGCGTTTGAGACGCGTGAATGAGGAATGTTTGCAAGGGTTTTCTGCTCTTGCAGGCGATCGGTAAAGACGCAATCCACCTCGCTTTCTGGCGCACTCCCTGCCTCGAATTTTGATTGACTCATGGGGTCAATAACGATCGTGCGGTAGCCCATAGCTTGAAGATCAAACTCCAATGTCTTTTGTAGCATTGCATCATCAAAACTCAGGCCCAAGAGAAGATTTTTAAACTTATCGTATTGTTTAGCTTCAATCCCGATAGTCGTGGCTCCAAGCTTTGCTTCAATTGATTCACGCGACTCAAATGACTCAGGGACTTCACTAGCCTTCAAGGCGCTGAGGCGCCTTAAGGGTAACTTGAGTTCAAAGATACTGCCCTCGCCTAGCGTTGAGCTCACACTCAACTGTCCTCCCATCAACTCAGTGAGCTGGTGAACGATCGACAAACCCAACCCAGAGCCAGAGCCAGAGGCAATGTGTGCACTCTCTTCACCCACTTGGCTAAAGGGCTCAAACAATTGGGACAAATGCTCCTTTGCAATGCCACAACCTGTATCCATGAATTTCACGACCAAGTTTGCACTTTCCCCCTCCTCTTGTCCACTCCAGTCTTGCCTTTCGGTCTGCAACTCACGAACGCACAGCAATTGAGCGTGAACCAACACGTGGCCCTGAGCAGTGAATTTGATGGCGTTAGAGAGAAGGTTAGAAAGCATCTGGGTTAAACGTTGTGCGTCGACCTCCACCCAACAGTCCTCAGGCAACTCCATCCATCGATACAACTTCAAACCCTTGGCCTTTGCCAAGGGATCGAATAATAAAATACAATTCTCAATGAGCGCTGTGAGAAGCAAACGCTTTGACCGCAAACTCAGCCTTTGAGCGCTCAGCTTGGAGTGATCAAGCACCTCACCAAGGAGTTGCAGCATGTGCTCTCCAGCACCTTGCATCAAATCCAGTAACCTAGTCTGCTGAGGGCTCAAAGAGGTCGCTTTGAGCAACTCAGCGGCACCCAATACAGCGCTCAATGACGTCTTGAGCTCATGACTAAGATTGGCCCAAAAAAGTCTTCCCTCCTCTTGCGTGTGGTTCAATGATGCCTCAAGCCTAGAGCTTGATGGGTCTTTGTGGTCGGGATGGAAGGTCATGGAATAGACTTTGAATTCGGGACTTTGATTACCTGACACATGAGCAATTGACTTGGGTTTTGAAGAATCCTAGTCAAAACTGAACCAACACATTCAGAACTGGCTAATGGCGGTTGAAGGTGTGACGACAAAAAATGCAACCTCTAAGACAGAGAGCATTCAAGAAGGGGCTTACCCCTCAATACTCTTAAAAAGCCCTTCAGGTGGACTTTAATGGCGCTCACAGTACTTCAACGCCGTGGCTCTATCGCACTATTTGACAATCGCAAACTTCTGATCTTTTGATTATTACAAAAGATTTAGAATAACACTAATTTTTGTGACTCCTATCCTCGAGAATCATCCCGCACAGTAGATCCCACCTCAATTCAAAGAAAGACTTCACCTCATGAGTGAGACAAAACACATCCTGTTCCTCGATGATGACCACGTTTTGAGGTTGACGCGCTTTGCATTGAGTGGAAACTCAGAGGTAAGCAACGCTTGGGTTCATGCTTTTTTCTCCCCCCTAGATATCCAACCTCAAACGGTGTATGACTTGGCCGATGGATTACACGAAAGCGACGGGGTCAAGCTCTACCCATTGGGAACGCCCGCAAAAGTTGAAACAAACTCAGCACGATTGTCCTCGGTCTCAAGCCATCCTGCTGAAATTTTGATTTTTCGCAGAGGCGTTATAGATGCAGAGCTCTTAAATCAACACCCAAATTTAAAGTTTATTCAACGCTTAGGCGAACGTAAGGACGGCATTGATTTTGCGGCCGCTAAAGAGCGAGGTATCCAAATCTCTTGTCTCCCAAGGCGAAGCCTGCAATACACAGCCGAGCACTCCATGATGTTCATGCTGGCGCTGGCCAAACGACTACAAGATGGCGACCGTGCTGTGAGACAAGCTCGCTGGGATGAGAAAAAGGTGACCCCCACCGACGATGTGGCCTACAACTGGTCTGCTCTAGACCACCTATCGGGTCTTTACAACAAGACCCTAGGGATCATCGGTATGGGAGAAGTTGGGGCATTGTTGTGCAAAATGGCGCTGAGTTTTGGCATGAAAGTCCTTTATTGCAATCGACAACAACTGAGCGCCCATCGCGAAGTAGAACTGGGATGCAAATTCGCTCAACTCGACACTTTACTGCAAGAGGCTGATTATGTATCGGTCAATGCGGCGAATTTACCCGCCAATGAGGCCATGATCAATGCCGACATTTTCAATAAAATGAAAAAGACAGCCTTCTTCATCAATACCGCCAGGGGAAAATTGATTGATGAGGAGGCTTTGTATCGGGCACTTCACTCTGGTCAAATTGCCGGTGCAGGACTTGATGTGCACTGGAGTGAACCCCGACCCGCAAATCACCCTTTAATGACCTTGCCCAACGTTCTCTTCACCCCTCACTATGCAGGAGGCGAGAGAGGAGAGGTCATGCACGAACTTGCTGAAGTATTTGACAATTGCAGGCGGGTACTTCAAGGCCAACGTCCCACTCATCTGGTTGAATGAGTGGTCTTGGTGGGATTAGACTGACTATAGTCGGAGCTGCTTAGTGGAAACAATCCAATGCGTCTTTGACGTTGTTGTTGTAATAGCGTGCCGCATTGTTTGAAGCTGTGAAGCTTTGAAAGATCTCCTCACCAACAGCACAATACTGATACCATTTTTTATCAACCTTCACCAGCAAGAAGCCATGATCTTTTTCATAGCACACTTGCTTGATGATGGGACTTGACATGGTTTTGCATTCATAGTCAGTCAAATCGACTTGACCACGCCCCAAAACAGGAACTATTTCTGCCTGCGCGTAATTTAAGCCTGCACCAATCAGAAACAATGTCAAAAGGGTTCGAATCAATGGTGATACCCAAGGAAGGTGACTTTTGTGAAACTTCATCGTCGACATAACCTCAACTTTTTCTAAATGCACTACTAGTTTATCTTTCAAAATTGGGGCTCACCCATAGCCAATTTTGCACCCAAACAAAGGTCTGCGTCAATTCTAAAATGCCCTGAAGTAACAAAGCCTAGGGGGTTGATTGATCCAATCATTTGAGTTTTAAGCAGCATGAAATTGCACACCTCATAGCGGGGCCATTTCAGTGTCGGCGCAACAAATCAAACAATTCATCTGAGCCGTCATTGGGCAGTGCTTGTACTTGGATCAAATGGGCCAGCAAGTTGTAGATATCGATGCTATTGGCTTGTCGAATATTTTGCACCTTAATACCAGGTCCAGTCACGATGAAGAGCCCTTGCATCTCATCGATCAAATTATCAAAACCGTGCTGGCCGACACTTTTATAGCCATGATTTTTACTCTCCACACTCCAACCAGGATTGGCCAAACACAGTACGCTTGGGATGCGGCGATGGTGTCCGAAATGAAACCGTTGAGGAAACTCATTTTTCGACCAGCATTGAAGGTGATCTTGTTGGGCCAACTGCTTTAAGAGAGGTTTTTCTTCTTGATCGCTCACGTCGATGCCTGCGATTGGACCCGACCAATTTAAGCTGGCTGAACCAAAGGGTTTCAGGGCCCAAGTTATGTCCAAGGTTTGTCTGCCAGGAACTTCCATCATGCCGTGATCCGAGACGATCACCAAGGTGGTGGAGTTTTTCAAATTCAATACCTCAAGACCTTCTAAAAGCACTCCCATGGACCGATCCACCTCTGCCATGGCCGCATTGACCTCAGCACTGTCTGGACCAAAAGCGTGGCCCTTGGAATCGACCTCAGAGAAATAAAGTGTCGCAAAATCGGCCCTTTTGCTATCCTCACGGTCCAGCCAAGAGAGTAATTTCTTAGCCCGTTCTGTAGAGGACATCATGTGGTCATAGGTCAACCAATCGTTAGGTTGAACACCATGAATTTTGGCCTCGGTTCCAGGCCAAAAAAGTGTTGAGGCGATCTTACCCTCCCTCACCACGGTCTCCCAGATTGGAGTGCCCTCTTGCCACCAGGCTGGATTTTCAACAGCAGCACGACTCGATAAAGTGAAGACTTGATTGGGGATTTGAGGATCCGCCATGGTGTTGTTGACAATACCATTGTGGTCAGGATACATGCCCGTGACCAAAGCGTAATGATTGGGAAATGTAATTGAGGGGAACACTGGGGTGAGACGATCGGCGTGAGTGCCACTGAGTGCCAAACGTTTAAGGTTCGGCGTGATACCGCGCTCCAAGTAATCGGCTCTAAAGCCATCGATGCTGACCAATAAGACCAGAGGTTTGCGATCTGCGGCTTTTACTGGCCCACTCATCAATAGCCCTTGGGCCATCCCAAGGATGATCAAAACGCAGAAGACAACTCGGTGCAAGGAAGTGACATTATTCATAGGTTTAAGCTTGGCATTACTGACGATCAACACCAATGTCGGGCGTTTGTTTTAAGCCCACGACTATAACTTATGAATGTGTCAAGTTTGAACACTCAAGAGTATGTGAGTGAGTTGCTTTGAAGTTGAGCTGAGCTGAGCCTAACTCAAGGTCTTCAAGACAAAAAACCCAACCGACTCTTAGTACCGGTTGCGTCTGGTAGATCCTCAATTTCGACGCGGTAACGGCCTTGAAGTTTGGCATTGCCCAGGCCCCTCATCCAAGCGCGTCGCATCTCACGCGGTGGCATTTGAGCCATCCTCTCAAGCACATCCTCGCTCACATCTTGATCAAAACGCTCCCCCCAATCGTGCTCTGCCAAGATACTGCGGTACATCCGAGTGGCAATTTGACGGGCAGCTTGTGCGTCGGGAGCTTGTATCTCATAAACATTCATGCGGTTCAAGATAGGAGACGGTATGTGCCTGTCATCGTTGGCAGTCATGATCCAAATGACTTGACTAGCATCAATGGGAACTTCGGCAAACTCATCGACGAAATGCTTGGCCGTGTCGTGTTCGAGTAAACCGTAAAGGGCTCCCAAAGGATCGTACTGTGCATCTGCACTGGCTTTGTCGATTTCATCGACCACAATGACTGGATTGGCATATTGGCCATCGACCAAGGATTCAAACACTTTACCTGGACGAGACCCCCGCCACTGGGCCGAAGATCCTGACAACAACCAACCCGCTGTCATTGAGCTCATCGGCACCAAATTAATTCCAGTTCCCAAGAGTGTGGCAATTTGACTGGCGAAATGTGTCTTACCCACACCCGGGGGACCGAGCAATAAAAGAGGGGTGATCTCTAAGCCATCTCTGCTGTCTTGACTCAAGGCCAAATGTCGCTTGATCTCGTCAAGAACAGGCCCAAAATTAGGCAAACTCTCATACAAGTTGTCCATCTGGGGCAAACCGCTGGGCTTGATGGAAAACCGCGCTGGTCCAGCCTCCAGCATTCTTTCGTAAACGTTGCATAACGACTCACGCTCAGACTGCTGACCGCTACCTCTCAATTTATTGAGTTTGCGCTCAACCTCAGAGGCATCGTAGACTTGATGCATGTTGGCAATGGGCAAATTGATGACCGAATTGATTAAAGCGCTGTTGTTGCTCATCATAGGTTACCCCCAGTCAAAAAAACACGTTTTAAATAATTAAAGCATAAATCGTACCGAAAAAAAAGAGATTTAGCCCCTGAGAAAAACTCCAATTGCACCAAATTAGAGCAAGACGCTAGGTGACCTTAACGCCCAACGATAGCTCAGGTTTAAGGACTTAGGGCTTATAGAGGGAGATCAAGTTGGACAATTTGTTTTGCATGTCTTGGCGCTCTTCAATCCTAAAGCCCGTGTGGATCAGGACCACTTGTCCCTTGGGATTAATCAAGTAGGAGGTGGGCATGACCTTGAGGCCCATTTTTTTAGCAGACTCACCGCTTGCATCAAATGCCAAGTCAAATGCAGCAGGGTGTTGACTCAAAAACCGATCGGCATCGGCCTTGGAGGCGTCCACATTGATGGCAACGAATCTTAAGCCTGGAATGCTGGCTTTTTCATGCATCTCATTCATCCAAGGAAATGACTGCCTACAAGGACCACACCAAGAAGCCCAAAAATCCAAATATACCCACTGCCCTTTGAGATCGGCTAGTTTTTGCCCAACCTTTGAATTGGGAAGCGCTAGATCTGCCACATCATCTCCAACTTGAATGGCCATGGCTTGACCTAGGCCAACGAAGGAGCTCATGAACACCGTAAGTACGACCGAGAGCACGCGTAATTTATTCATCATGGCAAAACTCTCAAAATAAAACCAGCGTTTAAGCCTAGTGCTCACAATGCATATCCTGTGTAAGCCAAGCCCGAGTTGGCGAGACCCGTCAGATTGATGTTACTCAAGTTAAGGCTTAACTGCGCAGCCATGGCCCCAAGTGAAACTGCACTGGCACTTCCCGAATCAAGTTGAGCAACAAAAGGAGCCGCCTGAGCTGAGGTTGGATGAGAGCCCGTGACACCGAAGTAAAGCGTATCCACCACTTGTGCGTGGCTTGGATTGCTTCCAAGTACAGCATTAAGTGCCAATTGCATCACATCCAATAATTTTTGATTGGCCGTGGTGGCAGAGGTGTCTTGATCGACATACTTCAAGCCTATACCCACATACGCTGTATTGTTGACCGATGAGGCCCCAAAAACTGCTCCCAAAGTTTCAGCCACAATGGCTGCATTGCCTGTTGAGGACAGATCCAGAGCAATGCTCTTGTCTGAAAACTGAATACGCTGAATATTATTAAAGGTAAATAATCCGAGCCCATCTTTAGCCTGAGCCGTGTAGCCGGTGCTTGATTGATTGATGATGAAATTGGATGCAGGTCTTGAGGTGTTGGCATTCAAAGAACTGGTTGAACCGTTGATGAAGGCCACATTCAAACTGCCAATGCCTTGGTAATCATGACCCGAGTTGTAAACCAAGACCTCCATGTTTTGAAGGGTGGCATGCAAAGGAGAACTCGCCGATGACACCGAGTCGACGTGCACTCCGTCTGATGGAAAAGAGACCCGGTAATCCGAGGCCAATGAGGTTCCCAGGAACAATGTATCAACACCACCAGCCCCATTGAGTGTGAAAGTGCCTGCAGAAACGACCACCCAAGCGTCATCGTTTGCAGTTCCAGTTGTAGTTGCCATGAGATGAAAGGTAAAGGTTAAAAAAAGTGGCTGTAACCCACCTGAATGCTTCTGGCCATCATCGGATCCAAGCCCTCGCTGCCTGAGCCCAGGAGTTTCCAGCTCCCACGCTGCTGATACTGCTCGACTTTAAGATCGACAAATGTATCGGGATCCAAATACTTGCTAATTTTGAGACCAAACGTGTGAGCACCATACGCTGACATACGTTGATCTTCAGAATAAAAGGTAGAGCCGGCCGAAGGAAAAGGTGGAAAGGGAGAGCCCGAGGTGTCAGCATTGATAAAGAAGTTGGCCGCCGTTTGCGTGTAAACACGTACCGATGGCGTGAATGTCCACCCCTCACCCACGGGTTTCACCCACTCCGTGTCCCATGTGTGTGCTCGAATTCCCCAGTCGTCTTCGTAATACCTGTAACTCATCTTCAAAGTCGACTCGCTGGAGGGCATGAAATGATTCCAGCGAGCAACGAAGGTGTTGTTGACTCGCTCTCTGGGTCGGTTGTCAAATATTTTATAAGGATCGGAATAATCCCCTTTGCCGCTGTAATGCCCCAACTGGAACTGAGCAATGTCGTTCATGTTAAAAACTTGAGTGACCCCAGCAATCAAATCGTAAGACTCTTTGGTTTCATTCATCACCACATGATTGGTGGGATTGATTTGATCACTGCTGATGGACACACCTGCATTCCAAGTGGTGTTTTTAGACTCGTTGGATTCAGTGAACGAATAAAAAAGACCTCGCGACAAATAGTCCACCTCCTTGGAGTAGCTTCCCCCAAAGGTTCGCGTACCCGAGCCGAGATAGCGTGTTGCACTAACATCCAAGGCATGTCGCTCATCGTGCATGTTCTTCAAGGCTTGGGTATGAAACGCAGGAGAAGCCCCCGAAATGGCATCGGTCGTATAGGTGCCTGAGACCGACCACTCACTAGACAATGGCTTCATCACTAAAACCGAGGGCGCTCTTACTCGAATACGATCATATCCAGGTTGACTGTCCAAGTAATCCAAATACTTAAAGCTCACCAAACCTTTGTCGGGGGCACTGTCAGCATGAGCCTCTGCACTAAGCCCCAATGCAACGGGCATGGCCAACGGCAAAGCGATAGGTAGACTCATTGCGGCTTTCATCAAAGCACTTCCGAGTTGGGACAAATTGGAGACAGAGTCCCTCTCAGGTCTTGGCCTGTGTTCAATTGCAACCACAGCCACCTCCCCCAACCCCAGAACCGCCAAAGGCTCCTTCTTTGCTGAAATACGTGTGCTCAGTGAAATTTTTATCCAGGGTATCGCCCTCAAAGGTCATTTCTGGCTTGGCCAAATTCCCCTTTTGCCAAGGCTCAACTGGAGTGATGGTGCAAGCACCCAGTCCAAGCGTTAAGAGCATCAATGTTAGTTGGATAGCTAGTTTCAATTGATGAACATTCATTTAAAATGGTTGGGTTTAAAGAAACCTGAATATTTCTTCTAAAGTTCTTCACATCATACAATAAACCCTTAAATATTTTAAGGATATTGCAATGTTTTGGTTTTACAAAAAACTTTAAAACCTAGACACAATTATTCAATTTACATAGCGTATAAGATATTTGAGCTTAACCATTCATAACACTTGCTCAAACGAGCTTAACGACTCCTCCACAATGCATTCGAACTTTTATCGTGTATTCATCAAAACAATGATTTGTTGCTTGTGGGCTGCCGTAAATACGGTCATCACGGTTTCTGCACAACCCTCGTCATTGAAACTTGGAAAAGACTCTTCAATCCTCAAAACCGAACAAGTTCAGGCTCAGCTTGAAGTTTTCGCACCTCAGGGCTTAAAGGCTGGCAGTCCTATCTGGTTGGGTGTTGCACTTCACCACAAACCTGGCTGGCACACATACTGGAAAAACCCAGGGGACACAGGTCTACCCACCCACTTCACCTGGAAGACTCCCAGTGATTGGACGGTGGGCGAGACCGTATGGCCTCTACCCCAAAGAATTCATGTGGGAGAACTCACCAATTTGGGTTACGAGGGTGACACGATGTTGTTGGCTCCTTTAAAGTGGATTGCGCCTGACATCAACATGCCCGAACAACTCACCATCTCTGTTCACGCCAGTTGGTTAGTTTGTCAAAACGAGTGTATCCCGCAAGAAGGTGATCTCACGTTGGCAATGAACACCCAAGCCTCTCTGGCTCAGCACAGTGCAGCCTTTGAAGACGTCTTGTCCCAACAACCGCAGACTCCTCCAAGTCTTCAAGCATCAGCCAAAGCCAGCTCATCGTCCTCACTGGAGATCACTGTCAGAGGCTTGCCTACCAAAGTGCAAGGTCACTCATTTGAAGTATTGGCCGAAGATGCCGAGCTGATTGATGCCAAAGGTGAACAAGCAAAAGGCGCCTCCTCGAAATGGAATGGTGAGGAATTCATCGTTCAAATTCCATTTCATGAAATGCGCTCAACCAGCCCATCAAATTGGTCGCTATTACTGATAGACAAGACTCGCTCAATAGACAAATCGGTTTTGAGTTTTTCGGCCCCAGTTAGCATGGCTGGCGAGTGGCCTGCCTTACCCACTGATGTGTCACAGCCCGTTGTAGAGGATAAGACTCTCCCGCTGGGGAGCCAAGACAAAGCTAAAGACCCTGCAGAGCCAGAATTATTCTGGGGAGCGTTACTTGCAGCACTCTTTGGAGGTTTGATACTGAATTTGATGCCTTGTGTACTCCCAGTCTTGGCCTTGAAGGCCATGGCCTACACACGCACAGGTGAATCCCCCAAGGCGCACCTCAAGGCAAGTCTTTTGTACACCGTGGGTGTTGTCTTATCAATGCTTGCACTGGGTGGCATGGTGTTTGGACTCCGTGCGGCAGGTCAAGAGGTCGGCTGGGGATTTCAACTGCAATCGTCTTGGGTGATCGCAATTTTAGGCACCCTCTTCACTTTGATTACCTTGAATCTTTGGGGGGTGTTTGAAGTAGGTGCAAGAGTTCAATCTTTTGCTGGAAACTTTAATTCAAGTCATGCGTGGATCGACTCATTGGGCAGCGGAGTATTGGCAGTCGCCGTAGCATCACCTTGTACTGCGCCCTTCATGGGAGCTTCTGTTGGATTGGCTTTTGGGTTGCCCACTTGGCAAGGCCTCAGCATATTTGCTTGCTTGGGGCTTGGCTTGTCTTTGCCTATTTTATTGTTGGGCTTGGCGCCTCAGAGCTCAAAGCTCATTCCTAAACCAGGACCTTGGATGGAGAGCCTGCGCAAAGCATTGGGCTTTCCGATGCTAGGGACAGTTGTATGGCTACTGTGGGTGCTAGGCCATTTGTCGGGTGTGGATGCGTCAAGTACTCTACTGACCCTATTGCTGCTGATCTCTTTTGGCATATGGCTCCAAAGCAGCTCACCTCAATTGGCGCAATCTCAAGGATCAGGAAAAATTAAACGTGGCATTGGAATTTTGATCGTATTAAGCGCCACAGTCATCGGATGTTATTGGCTCACAAAATTGGATAATGATGTCAAAAACATGACAAGCATCAGCGAGTCATCCATTGACAACTCACATTCGCTTTGGCAAGCTTGGTCAGAGACCCGAGTTCAACAAAGTTTGTCCAATGGGCATCCAGTCTTCATTGATTACACCGCCAAGTGGTGCATCACGTGTCAGGTCAACAAAGCCAGCACACTCAAAAACGCCGAGGTCCTTGAATCCTTCAAAGCCCATGGTGTCGAGCTCTTTGAAGCCGATTGGACACGTCAAGATGCGGCAATCACTGCCTCCCTCAAATCTCTTGGTCGAAGCGGAGTTCCAGTCTATGTGATCATGAGTCCTAAGCAGGAAACCAAGATTTTGTCTGAGGTCTTAACCCCCTCCCTTTTACTCAAAGAGCTGGACTCTCTTTGATTGGCGCACTGCCTGCAACTAAAACTTTTTAGTGGCGGTAAATTGCATCCCTCTCCTGGGACCGTATTGAGCTGCATAGACACCAATACCAGACCCATCTCGAATTGCATAAACCCGGTCAAAGACATTGTTCAAAGATACGCGCAATTCCATTTCACCAAGATCTTGAGTGTGAATGTTGCGATTAACACCCAAGTTCAAAACCGCGAAGCCAGGCAATTCACTGGTATTAGCAAAACCACTCCTCAAGCCTGTTCCCATGAGGAAATTGCCATTCAAGTGTATTTCGCCCCAACGATAAGATCCGCCCATTGATAGTGTTCTAGATTGAGCATGATCAACATTGATCCAATTGTTTTGAGAATATTGCAAAGTGGCTTGATCAAAGAGGTACTGACCTGAGACAATGTTTTTCGCCTGCGTGAGATTAAAAGACAAGTTGGCATAACCACTGAAGTCACCCAATATTAGATTTTGAGTCCACTCTAGCCCTAGAATTCTGCCTTTTTCATAGTTGTAAGGAGTCAAAATCAAAGCAGGCCCGAACTGCCCCTCATCCAAGGTGTTATGGGTTTGTTTCAAATAGGCATCTAACCCCCAAGAGTACTCTTTACTCACTTCTTTCAAGAAACCAAAATCATAATAATTGGCACTTTCTGCCTTGACATCAGAATTGAGACCAGGAATTGCACTGCTGGTCCCTGCAAAGACGGACTGAGTTGATGAAGCGACCAACTCATTGGGAGGAGGCGTAAAGTAATGCGCAAACCCCAAATGATAGGTGAGGTGATTGGACGCTTGGTAAACGGCTCCAAGCCTAGGTGAGAGTTGTTGATCACTGATGAATGCGCGGAAGGCGTCGTAACGAACTCCCATATTGACACTCAAACGTTCAGAGACAGACCAATTGTCTTGAGCGTAAACCCCGAAGGTTTGTAAGCCTCGCTTTGAAATATTGTCATTCAAAAGATACGGCAGCCCTTGTACGTTGCCAGAGATAGGGTCCAAGGCATAAACCAGCGACTGATTGAAGGTTGAGACATTTTCTGAACTCATGAGCCAACCAAACCTCAAAGCATGGCGATCATTCAAGGCCAAGTTAATGTCAGTTTGCAAACCTCGGACCAAAGAGCTCTTACTCACATCAGAGCCAACACCATTGAAGAGCAAGTTATTGCCCATATCAGCCGCATAGTGTGTTGCTGATTGATTTTGAAAAAGTGATACCTGATAATTTAGGTCATCGTTTGCAATCGCCTTGTAGCTGAGTGCATTGAATCGATTGGACTCAAACTGCTGATCATTGATCAAGGCAGAATTAAGTCCTGGAGGTATGGCCATGCCGTTGATTGTGGGACTGTAAGGATTGGATGCACTTGCATTGGCCAATCCATAGTAGGGATTTGCTGGTGCAGGTACTTGACCACTCAAGTTGGGAATTTGGAAATTACCGTTGTAGGCCCCAGAAGTCAAACTCACAGTTCCTTGCCGCTCCAGATGATAAGACAAGAAAAGGAAGCCTTTACTTTGATGAGTGACATCATGTATAGGTGTTGTGAATGGGCTTGGATTTTCAATCCCCAAGTGATTGGTCAGGTAGGATCCGCTTGCATAGTAAGACCAATCATCTTTTGTACCCCCATACTGAAGACTGGTACTGGCCATATTCAAACTTCCCACCGTCGTGGTAAGAGAACCCGCATCGTTTAGTTTTTGTAGGCTCGTGATATCAACAACCCCTGCTGTATGCAGTCCAAATTGGGCTGGCAATGCTCCTTCAATCAAATCAATAGATTTGGCAAATCGAGTATCCAAGCTTTGACCAAACCCATTTAAGCCCTGAGGCAACAAAACACCATTGAGTTGGTACTGAACATTGGCATGCTCTCCCCTTACATGGATTTGCCCAAAAGAGTCATTCACAACACCAGGAGCTTGCAAAAGCACTTCATTCAGAGGCGTTGCATGCCCTTTTGGTAACTGATTCATCTCCTCAATTCCGAAATGATAAAGACTTCCACCTGTATCTTGAGACACGGAATTTCTCGGCTCATCGCTGGATTTACCCAAGACTTGGACTTTGGGTAAGAGTTGTATACCTGCAGACTCGTCAGTGGTTTGCGCCAATGAAATTTCTTTGGTACTAATCATTTGAGCATAAAGAAACCCATGAGTAACGCTCAACCCCAGAAGAAGCAATGATTTGGAGCGTGTGGGCCACTTTAAAAAACAAATTTTGCACTGATGAATCACATGACCCAGTGCAGGAATATGGATGAGCATTGTCGACCTGACTATGTTGAGTTAACCAGAAGCAAGGTGGCTTGAGTTGCCACTACGCTCAACGGCGACAAGAATTGCGTGTACAAAAGGAGTGCAATTCTTATCTAAATACCAAACTCAAATAGGAGGAGCTCTTGATAAATAGGCCCAGAGAGGAAGAACATTGATCGAGAAAATTCTCGACAATCGTTTTGTATCGAAACCAAATTCAAGCAATGCAACAACTAAGCCGATGGAGGCCAAACAAACCCCCAACATGAGCGCGTCAAAAAGCTTACAACTTACACTCACAGTCTCTGAGTTTTCTGCGGCAGAATCAATGTAAGAAAAATGAGAGTCAGCCAACGACCTCATTGACCAATCTTGACTTACAGACGAGCCTATCGATTTGACTTGAGAATTGGGGGAGTGAGCCAAATTATGGATCCATCCCACATACTGCGACA
>Ga0164296_1002816_pt1 | contig 16900 bp, 15 predicted proteins | sample GEODES057metaG_FD_113533 | JGI IMG/M metagenome (GOLD analysis project Ga0164296, IMG submission 113533) | Dystrophic lake water microbial communities from Trout Bog Lake, Wisconsin, USA - GEODES057 metaG | ecosystem: Environmental > Aquatic > Freshwater > Lake | place: USA: Trout Bog Lake... | reverse complement strand
TCGCCGGGGTCTTGCCGGCGGCGAAGGCGGAGGTTCTGGCGCGACTGCGCCGGGGAGAAGATGCGCGACTGCGCCGGGGAGAAGATGCGCGACTGCGCCGGGGCGAAGAGTTGCGGCTGCGCCGCGGAGACGAGTTGCAACTGCGCCGGGGTGAAGATGCGCGCCCGGACGACCATTCGCGCCGGGGGGATGGGCCGCATTTGGGTGGCGCCGTGGCGATGGTGGGCGATGGGATCAATGATGCGCCAGCCCTGGCGGCCGCGGATATCGGCATTGCCATGGGCACCGGTAGCGATGTCGCCATGGAAACCGCCGGCATCACCTTGATGCGCAGCGACCTGGGCCTGGTGGCCGAGGCAATCGATATTTCCCGCCACACCGTCGGGAAAATCCGCCAAGGCTTGTTCTGGGCCTTTGCCTATAACGTGCTGGGCATCCCGCTGGCGGCGATGGGCTATCTCAGCCCGGTGATCGCCGGGGCGGCGATGGCGTTGTCGTCCGTCAGCGTCGTGTGCAACGCGCTGCTGTTACGCCGCCGCAAGCCTTTCACGGTTTCTTAACCCCGCCCGTGTTTGCCTGCCCGTCCAGACGGTAACGGGTGGACAGCGTGGCATACCAGGCCGACCAGATTCAGCAGGCGATTTGCGGCACGATCCAGGCGGATATCGCCGAGTTGCGGCGCTTCCTCGATCGCCGGATCTCGGAATTGAGTGCGGAGATCCATGCCACGACCGAGTTGATGGATTTCAGCGAATCCACCCTGCTGGCGCAATTATCGGCGATCCGTCAGCAGATTGGCGCGTTCATCGCGTTACCCTCTAGCGCCACGCGCAACAGCGGGATGGAGTTGGAAGCGGTCGTGGAAGCGACCGAGAGCGCGGCCAACCGGATCCTGGAGGCTGCCGAGGCCATCGGCGACTGGGCCCGCGCGGGCCGCACGGATATCGACGCGATCAAACGGCTCAATCGGCATATCGATACGATTTTTGAGGCCTGTGCCTTTCAGGACCTGACCAGCCAGCGCATCCGCCGCGCCATCCAGCATTTGCAGACGATCGAAACCATGCTGTCCGACATATTGCAGGTTGGCGAGCAAGGCGGCAGTGGCCAGCCCGTGCCAAGCACCATCCTGCCGACGTTTGCGCTGCCCGATCATGCCGCGGCCAATCCTGACTTGGCCCAGGGTGCGATCGATTCGATGTTTGACTGACGGCCATCCAGCCTGATGTTTTGCTCGCGGCCACGGGGCCTGATGTTTTGGGCCCGGCCATTCGGCCTGATGTTTTGGTCGCGGCCATCCGGCCTGATGTTTCTCGCGCCGCCATCCGGCCGGATGTTCGACTGACGGCCACGCGGCACGATCTCTAGGCGACCGCCGACCTCCGTTTCGCCGGCGGCGTCGGGCCGCCTTCCCTGCCCCGTGGCGCGGCGGCGATGATGGCCGCAGGCCGCCCCTGGCCAGATTAAATCCTGTTTACGTGCAGCGACAGCCGGTTGCGTTTGTGGCAAATTGGATTAGATGCCCGACCTGTCATTGCGAAAAGGGCAGGCCAGTGACGACGATTCCGCAGCAACCCGCACGGCATGAGCAACCGCCCCTGATCGAGATCGAGGGGCTGACCAAGCGTTTCGGCGCGTTCACCGCCGTCGATGATGTGTCGTTCTCGGTCAAACGCGGTGAGGTGCTCGGCTTCCTCGGTCCGAACGGTGCCGGCAAATCGACGACGATGCGCATGCTCGCCGGCTTCATGATCCCGACATCGGGTTCGGCGCGCATTCAGGGCCATGACGTGCAGAGCGATGGCGTGGCCGCCCGCAAGGTATTGGGCTTCCTGCCCGAGGGCGCGCCCACCTACCCCGAGATGACGGTTGAATCCTTCCTGGCCTTCTGTGCCAGAATCCGCGGCTATCGCGGATCGGACATGCAGGATCGCGTCGATTATGCCTTGCACCTGACGACGCTGCGCGGGGTGCGCTTGCAGCCGGTGGAAACCTTGTCCAAAGGCTTCAAGCGCCGGGTCGGGCTGGCGCAGGCGCTGTTGCACGATCCGCCGGTGTTGGTGCTGGATGAGCCGACGGATGGTCTGGACCCCAACCAAAAGCATGAGGTGCGTTTGCTGATCGAGCGCATGGCGCCGAACAAGGCCATCGTCATCTCGACCCATATTCTGGAAGAGGTCGACGCGGTGTGTAGCCGAGCGATCGTGATCGCGCGCGGGCGGGTGGTTGCGGACGCGACACCGGCGGCACTGGCGCAGCGCCATCCATCCGGCAAGCTAGAAGATGTTTTCCGCAGCCTGACGCAGGAGGAGGCCGCCTGATGCGCGCTATTCTGATCGTCGCCGGCCGCGAGTTGCGCGGCTATTTCGCCACCCCCGTGGCCAGCGTGTTCATCGTCATTTTTCTGGTGTTGCAAGGTGCCTTGACCTTCAACATGGGCAATTTCTTTGACCGCGGCCAAGCCGATCTGGTGCCGTTCTTCAGTTTCGTGCCGTGGGTGTTTCTGCTGCTGATCCCGGCCATCACCATGCGGCTCTGGGCCGAGGAGCGGCGGCTGGGCACGATCGAATTGCTGCTGACGCTGCCCATTACGCAGGGCCAAGCGGTGATCGGCAAATTCCTCGCCGCCTGGGCGTTCTGCGCCATTGCGTTGGCGCTGACGTTTCCCTTCGTGATCGCGGTCAACATTCTAGGCCAGCCCGATAACGGTGTGATCGCGGCGGGCTATATCGGCGCGCTGCTGGTTGCCGGTGCGTTTTTGTCCATCGGCGCGGCGCTGTCGGCGGCGACGCGCAACCAGGTGATCGCCTTCGTGCTGGCGGTGGCGGTTTGTTTTGTCTTCGCGATCGCCTCCCATCCGGTGATTTCGGAGTTCCTGGCAAAGAACAGCCCGACGATCGGCGCCATCACCCGGCGCGTTGCGGTGATCGACCGGTTCGGCAATTTCACCCGCGGCATCATCGCCCTGCGTGATCTGATCTTCTTTGCCACGTTCATCGGCTTCTGGCTGTTTTTGAACACGGTGCTGGTCGACCAGCGGAAGGCGGACTAAGTCCATGCGCCGTCTGACCTTCTCCATCGCCGGCGTCATCGCCGTTCTGGCCATCGTCATCGGCATCAACATGCTGGCCGATGCTCGGCTGGCCACGGTGCAACTGGATTTGACGCAAGGCCGGCTCTACACGCTGTCGCCCGGCACCAGAAAGGTTCTGGCGGACCTGAAGGAACCGGTGACGCTGCGGCTGTTCTATGCCAGCCAGTTGGGTGCCGCGGTGCCGGCTTATGGCACCTATGCCGATCACGTGCGGGAAATGCTGCGCGATTACGCGGCGCGCTCGGGCGGCAAGATCAAGCTTGAATTCTACGATCCCGAGCCGTTCAGCGAGACCGAGGATCGCGCCATCGGTTACGGCCTGCAAGGCGTGCCGTTGGATAGTGGTGGCTCGCAGGTTTATTTCGGACTGGTCGGCACGAACCTGGAAGATGACGAGCGTAGCATCGCGTTCTTCCAGGCCGAACGGGAGCGGTTCCTGGAATATGACCTGACCAAGCTGATCTACGACCTGTCCAATCCGACACGGCCGGTGATCGGGGTGATGTCATCGCTGCCGCTGGATGGTGACCCGCAGGCGATGATGATGGGGCGGCAGAGCCAGCCTTATGCCTCGGCGGTGCTGCTGCGGCAGACCAATACGGTGAAGAACGTGCCGCTGACGGCGCAGGTGATCGATCCCGACATCCAGGTGCTGCTTGTGGCCGAGGCGCGCGATCTGTCTCCTGCCACGTTGTATGCGATCGATCAGTTCGTCATGCGCGGCGGCAAGTTGATGGTGATGGTGGACCCGTGGTCCGAGGCGCTGGCGGCAATGCCCTCCCCGTCCGGCATGCCGCCCTCCGATACGCATACCGACCTGCAACCGCTGTTCGATGCCTGGGGCATTCGGTTCGATCCGACCAAGGTGGTGGGCGATCTGGACGGGGCGTGGCGGGTTCGTGCCGGCGGCAATGATCGCATGCAGGCGGTGAACTATGTCGCGTGGTTCAGCATCACCGACGGGATCAATCACGACGATCCGGCAACCGCCGATCTGAAGCAGATCACCGTCGCCGCATCGGGCGCTATCGCCAAAGACCCCAAAGCGGACATCGACTTCGTTCCGCTGCTGTCCTCTAGCCCGCGCAGCGGTTGGTTGGGGCTGGATGCGGTGAAGATGCCGGAGCCGGCCAAGGTGCTGGCGGATTTCAAACCCGAGGGCGGGTCGCGGGTGATCGCCGCGCGCGTTCGTGGGGTGCTGAAATCGGCGTTCCAGGGACCGCCGCCGCTGACCGGGGATGCGAAGCGGCCGGACGATTTTCCCGCGCACAAGGCGCAGACGGACGGACCGGCCAATCTGGTCGTCGTTGCCGACAGCGATATTCTGGTGGACCGGTTCTGGGTGCGCATCCAGGACTGTTTCGGCCAGCCGACGGCAACGCCGTTCGCCGATAACGGTCCCTTCGTCGCCAATCTGATCGGCACCTTGTCCGGCGGCGATGCACTGATCAGCCTGCGGGGCCGCGGTGACACCAACCACCCGTTCACCCTGGTTCAGCGGATGCAGGGTGCGGCCGAGGCGCAGTTCCGGCAGACTCAGAAAGACCTGCAAGCGCATTTGGATGAGGTGGAGAAGCAGTTGCGCAGCCTGCGCACCGGCGGCGATGCGGCGAAATCCGACGCCGTGATAACGCCCGAGCAGCGTGCCGCCATCGATGTCGCGCGCCAGGATATCGCGCAGACACGGCAGAAACTGCGCGCGGTGCAACTGGCGCTGAACCACGACATCGATGCGCTGGAAACCAAGGTGCGGCTGTTCACCATCGTGCTGGTGCCGGCGGTGCTGGCGGTGCTGGCCATCGCGATGGGTGTGCTGCGCAACCGCCGCCGCGCCCGCGCGCGCTTCTGAAGGAGAGGCGAGGATGAAACCACGCGCTGTTGCCATTCTGGCGGCCTGCGGTATCGCTGCGCTGGGCGCGGGCTGGTATTTCGGCACGCGGACCGAGCCGGCTGGCTCAGCCGTGATGGCCAATGGCGGTCTGCTGTTTCCCGATTTGGCGACGAAGCTGGCAAGCGTCCGCCAGGTGCAGATCCGCAACCAGGATACCGTGCTGGTGATCGACAAACTGCCGGACGGGGCATCGGCTGACCCATCACGTGCCAGTCGGGGCGGGGCCGATTGGGGGTTGGCCGCGTTGCGCGGTTATCCGGTGCTGGAAAGCAAGCTGCGCGCGTTGCTGACAGGTCTGACCGAATTGCGGTTGATGGAGCCTCGGACCAGCGATCCGGCGTTGTTCAGCCGCTTGGGGGTCGAGGACCCGACGAGCAGCGGCGCGACGTCGAACCTGCTGACGCTGCTGGATGCGTCGGGCAAGCCGGTGCTGTCGGTGATCATTGGCCACCGCCGGGTGCGCAGCCAAGGTGCCGGGGGTGAGGAGGTGTATATCCGCCTGCCCGACCAGAACCAGACGTGGTTGGCGCAGGGCGGTGTGTCGGCTGATCACGATGCGGCGCTGTGGCTGGATCGGAACGTGATCTCGATCCCGCATGACCGGATCGTGGCGATCGACGTCAACGACCATGCGCTAACGTTCGGGCGCCAGGACGGCAAATTGGCGGTGACGACCCCGGCGGAGCCGCCGAAGCTGGAGGATTACAAGGTCGATGATGTCGGCCGAGCGCTGGAGATGCTGACGCTGCAATCGGTGAAGCCGGATGGGGATGTGACGGCGGCCGAGGTCGGTCATGCGGTGTTCACCACGGCGGATGGGCTGACGGTGACGGTGCGGGTGTTCAAGGATGCCGGCGATGCGGGCGGGGAGCCGAAATTCTGGGCGCGCTTTGCCGCCGCCGGGGCGGATGCGGTGAAGGCCGAGGCCGAGGCGTTGAACAAGCGCCTGACCGGTTGGGCGTTTGAGGTCGGTTCTTGGAAGGCGCAATCATTGGTGCCGCGTCTGGAAGATGTGATGGCGCGTGCGGAGAAGCCGGCTTCGTCCGAGCCTGCAACCGCGCCGGCGCCGGCCGAAGCCGCGCCAGCCACCCCCTCGCCTGCGCCGGCTACGCCCTCAGCCCCCAGCATGGCGCCCGGCACGGCACCCAACAGCACTCCGGTGACGAAATGACCGATCGCGAATATCCGCAACGCCCGTTCGTCGGCATCGGCATCGTCGTCATCAAAGGCGACCAGGTATTGCTCTGCCAACGCGGCAAGCCGCCCAATGTCGGCAGTTGGACCCTGCCCGGCGGCGCGCAGGAACTGGGCGAGACCTGCGAACAGGCAGCGCGGCGGGAATTGCTGGAAGAATGCGGGCTGGAGGTCGGGCCGCTGCATTTCTGCGCCCATGTCGATACCATCCGCCGCGACGACGACGGCCAAATCCGGTTCCACTACACGATCCTGGATTTCGCCGCCCGCTGGGTGTCGGGCGATCCGGTCGCCGGGTCGGATGTGACGGCGGCCGAATGGGCGTCGATGGACGCGCTGGAGCCTTACGGGCTGTGGTCCGAAGCGCACCGCATCATCGGCATCGCCCGCGGCTTGGTCGACTAACACGGCGCGAGCGATCTGCCTCTGATCGGCCCGCCGCGGCATGTGCGCGGGCGCGCCGTGTCAGCTTCCGCGCTGAAAATGATTGCACGCGACACCTGAATCCGCGCCTCGGGCGCATGTGCCGCCGGCGCAGGTGATCTGCCGGCGCTGTCGCTGCTGCACGCCGGCGCCGCTACATCGCCAGGTAGCGGCTTCTGACCTCGGTGTTGGCTTTCAGCCCGGCGATCGTATCCTTGTAAACGATCTGCCCTTTGTCGATCACCACGGCGTCACTGGCGATGCCCAGACAGAAATGCATGTTCTGTTCGGCAATCAGCACCGTGGCGCCGTTCGCGCGCAGTTGTTTCAACAGCGTGCCGATGCGGGCGACGATGATCGGGGCGAGGCCCTCGCTGGGTTCGTCCAGCAGCATCATCACCGGATTGCCCATCAGCGCGCGCGCGATCGCCAGCATCTGCTGCTCCCCGCCCGACAGGCGGCCGGCGGCGCGGGCGCGCAGCGGTTCCAGCAGCGGGAAAACGTCATAGATGCGCTTCAAGGACCAATCATCCTGGCCTTCAGGGCCTTTCTTGGCGGCGATGATCAGATTGTCCTGCACCGTATGGTCGGGGAAGACTTGCCGGTCTTCGGGCACGAAGGCCAAGCCCTGGCGCGCCATGATGTAGGGTTTGCGCCCCGTCACGTCCTGACCGCGAAAGCGCACATGGCCATTTTTCGGCGCCGCGAGGCCGGCGATGGCTTTCATTGTCGTGCTTTTGCCGGCACCGTTACGGCCCAGCAGGGCCATCGTCTGGCCTTGCTGCACCTCGAGACCGACGCCGAACAGGATCTGGCTGGCGCCGTAGAAGACGTCGATACCCTCGACGGATAGAACCGGCCCGCTCATGCCTCATCCTCCGCGTCGGGGGTGCCGAGATAGGCTTCGATCACCGCTTGGTTGTTGCGGATTTCATCCGGTGTGCCCTCGGCCAGGACGCGGCCATAGCACAGCACGCGGATGGAAGAGGCGATGCTGAACACGATATCCATGTCATGCTCGATGAAGACCAGCGTGAGATTCTGCACCTGCCACAGGCGCTGCACCTTCTCGATCATGCGCCAGCGTTCTTCCGGGCCCATGCCGGCGGTTGGCTCATCCAGCAGCAGCAAGGACGGTTCCAGGGCCAATGCGAGCGCGATATCCAGCAGCTTCTGATCGCCATGCGATAAATTCGCTGACAGAGCCTCGGCTTTGTCGTGAAGGCCGAGCATTTCGGCGACATCGAGGGCGCGGGCGCGAACGCCCTGGCGGGGGAAGCGATGCGACAGGTCGCCCCATTGACCGCGATGCGCGGTGATCGCCGCCATCAGGTTTTCCGCCACCGTCATCGTCGGAAAAAATGACGCGACCTGAAACGCTCGGCCGATCCCCTTGCGGACGATGGCGGCGCGGTTCAGGCCGGTGATGTCCTCCCCCTTGAACAGGATCTGGCCGCTATCGGGACGGATGGCGCCGGAGATCAGGTTGAAGAAGGTGGATTTGCCGGCGCCGTTCGGACCGATGATCGCAGACAGGGTGCCGGCGTCGAACGTCAGGCTGACGTCATTGGTCGCCACCAGGCCGCCGAAGCGTTTGGTCAGGTTGGTGATCTGTAGCATCAGCCGTTCCCCCTGCCCCACGCGGTATGCCGCGCCCCGGCCGTGGCCTGGGTAGCCGGATCGGCCGCCTGCCGCGCCGTTGCGGTGCTTCGGATCGTGCGGCGCATCACGAAATACCCCCGGCGGGCCGGCCGCCCAGACGCTCGGTGATGAAATCCAGCAAGCCACGGCGCAGGCCAAGGGCGAAGGCCAGAATGATGATACCCAGCGCGAGGCCGTAATATTCCGTCTGCCGGGTGACCACGTCGTTCAGCAGCAGCAGGATCATCGTGCCGGCCAGCGGGCCGAGGAAACTGCCGACGCCGCCTAGCACGATGGCGAAGATGGCATCGCCGGTGATCGGCCAGTTGATCAGTTCCGGATAGGCGCCGGAGACGAACAGGCTCATTACGATACCGCCGAGCGAGGCGAAGATGGCCGAGAGCACGAAGACGGTGAGTTTTACGCGCCAGACGACGATGCCCAGGAAGGCGGCGCGGGTTTCGTTGTCGCGGATCATGCGCAGCGACGTGCCGAAGCTGGTGTTGACGATATGGCGCATCAGCAGCAGGCCAACCGCCAGCACGACGGCGGCGAAGACGTAAAGATTATATTGGCTCTCCAGGCTGATGCCGAACAGCACGCGGCGTGGAATACCGCCCTGCAAACCTTGGTCGCCGCCGGTCAGCCCCACCCAGGAGATGATCACCGAGTGCACCAGCATCTGCATGGCCAGGGTGACGAAGGCAAAATAGATCAGCCGCAGGCGGATGCAGATCGCCCCCACCACGATCGCGGTGACGGTGGAGATGATCAGCGTCAGCACGAAGGCGCTGGGCAATGCCATGCCGGTTTTCTGCATCAGCAGGGCGAACGCATAGGTGCCAAGGCCAAAGAACAGGCCATGACCGAACGAGGACAGGCCGGTGTAACCGACCAGAAGGTTCAAGGATGTCGCGAACAGCGCCATCGACGAACAGCGGATGACAAAATCCTGAAACGCTTTGCTCGGCATGACCGACGGCAGCAGCGCCAGCAGCAGGACGACGGCAACGGCGATGGCGACATCGCGGAGAATACGGCCCATGTCAGACGATCTCCTTGCCGAACAGGCCGCTGGGCTTGGACACAAGGATGATGATCATGGCGATATACATCAGCCCTTCGGTGAATAGCGGGAAGCCGATGGTGCCGAAGCTGCGGATCAGGCCCAGCACCACCGCGGCGATCAGCGCCCCGCCGATCGAGCCCATGCCGCCGATGACGGTGACGATGAAGCTTTCGATCAGGATGGAAAATCCCATGCCGGGGGTCAGGGAGCGCACCGGCGCGGCCAACCCGCCGGCGAACCCAGCCAGTGCACCACCCATGGCGAAGACCAGCGAATAAAGCAGCGTGGTGTTGATCCCCAGCGCCGAGACCATGTCGGGGTTGTGGGCGGCGGCGCGCACGATCTTGCCCAGCTTGGTCACGCCCAGCGACAGGCCAAGCCCGCCACCGATCACCAACGCGACGACGATCAGCAGCAAATAGAAGGGCGGCACCACGCCGCCGGCGATGAACAAGGGCGGCACCTGAAAGGCCGGCGGCATGCCCATGGCATAGAAATCGGCGCCCCAGATGATTTTCACCAGATCATCGCAGATCAGCACCACGGCATAGCAGATCAGCAACTGCATCAGCACGTTGGCGCCATAGACCCGGCTGATAAGCCCGCGCTCGAACACCACGCCGAACACGGCCATGCCGGCGCCCGCGGCCAGCACGCCCAGCGTGTAGCTGCCGGTGGCGGTGAACACGGTGTAGGCCAGATAAGCACCCAGCATATAGAAGGTGCCGTGGGCGAAATTGACGATCTTGAGCACGCCGAAGATCAACGTCAGACCGGCGGCAACCATGAACAGCAACATGCCGACGATCAGGCCGCTGGTGCTCTGCGTGACCAGGCACGAGGACGTGGTCACGCAGTCTAGAAGGGCGTCGAGGTCCATCAGTTGAAGCCGTTCTTCTTTTTCCACTCGGCTTCCATCTCGAAGATCACGCCCCAGTCGGCGGTCTTCACGCCCTCGACGAAGGGCGCCTGCGGCACGGTGGTGCCCCAGCCGATGGCATAGCCGACGCAGGTCTGGTCATCGGCCCGCATGGTCACGGTGCCGCCGGCGCCGAACGGGCAGTCGATCTTCAGGCCGCGCAGCGCCTCGGCAAGTTTCTTCGGATCGGCGCTGCTGGCCTTCTTGGCGGCGCCCTCGTAGAACATCATGCCGGTGGCGCTCTCCCACGACCAGTTGGTGGGGTATTCGTTGTAGCGCTTGCGATAGGCATCGCCCCAGGCGTGGTTGGCCGGGGTGTCCGGGCAGGTCACGACGTAGCGGTTGCCGGTGTAGATGCCCTTGGGCAGGTTCTTGATCGCGGTCAGCGCCGTGTAGTCGGCGAGGTTGACCGAGAACACCTTCATCGCGGCGAATAGGGCGTAGATGTTGCCCTGGTTGATGAACGCCGTCAGATCGCCGCCGTAAAGCGCCGAATACATCGCCTGCGGCTTGGCCTGTATCAGCTTGGTGATCACCTCGGTATAGTCGGGCGAACCCAGCTTCGGCCACGCCTGGGCGATGATCTCGATATCCGGCTTGAAGTGCTGGAGATACTCCATGAACTGCGCCGTCGTATCGCGGCCATAGGCGTAGTCCGGGGAGCACGTTGCCCATTTCGTCAGCTTGTTGGCATCCGCCACCTTCGCCGCATAGGCGCCGCCGACGATCGCGTCGTGGATGCCCTGGCGGGAGGAGCGGAACGACATCGGCGCGCGGTATTTCGGATCGGCGGTCAGCGACGACGTCTCCGACGAGGAGTGCATGCAGAGCACGCCCAGATCGCGCGCCACTTCCTGAACGGCAAAGGACCCGGCCGAGGATTCGGCGTCCAGCAGCAACTCGCACCCATCGGTATTGACCAGTTCGCGGGCCACGCGGGCGGCTTCCTGCGGCTGGCTTTTGGAATCGCGATAGATCATTTCGATCGGCCGTCCCGCCAGGCCGCCCGCGGCGTTGATCCGCTCGACCTCCATCTCGATGGCGTTGCGGTGGGTGATGCCGGACTGCGCCAGCGGGCCGGAGAAGGTCGCCTGCATGCCGATGCGGACGGCCTTGGCCTGAGCGCCGGCGATATGCGGTGTGGCCAGCGGCAGAACAGCGGCCGAGGCGATCGCCGATCGGCGCGTGAGCATGCGTTTCGTCATCTTGCGTCCTTCCTCTGCTTAACCCCCCGCGCTCGGCTGCAATCTACGCTGCCGGCCGAGCACGGATTTCCGTCCGATCGAAGTCCCCGGAGGCTCGGCCTTCGGGGATGGCTGATCAGGTGTAGCCCTGCGCCTTCTTCCACTCTTTCTCGAGTTCGACGATCTGGCCCCAGTCGCCGGGTTCGATGTCGGTGACGAAGGGATCCTTCGGCACCGTGGTGCCCCAGCCGATGGCGTAGCCGACCAGCGTGTGGTCCTCGGCGCGCATCGTGACCTTGCCGGTGGTGGAGAAGGGTGTGTCGATCGTCAGCCCCTCCAGCGCCGCGGCGCAGGCCTTGCCATCGGTGCTGCCGGCCTTGGTGACCGCCGCCTCGATGAAGCGCGTGGCGATGGAATTCTCCCACGACCAGTTGGTGGGATAGGCGTTGTCGTTGGCCTTGCGATAGGCCTCATAGAAGGCGTGGTTGCCGGCATTGTCGGGGAATTGGGGCAAGTAGCGATTGGCGGACTGGATGCCCTGGGGCAGGTTCTTGACCGCCGTCAGCACCGGCAGGTCGCCCATCGCCGGGATGAAGGTCGTCATCGCCGGGAACAGCGCATAGACGTTGCCCTGGTTGATGAACGCCGTCAGATCGCCGGCATACAGCGCCGAGTAAAGCGCCTGCGGCTTGGCCTGCAGGATCTTGGTGATGACCTCGGTGAAGTCGGGCTGGCCCAGCTTCGGCCACGCCTGGGAGATGACTTCGACATCCGGCTTGAAGTGCTTGAGGAATTCAACGAACTGCGCCGTGGTATCGCGGCCGAAGGCGTAGTCGGGCGAGCAGGTCGCCCACTTGGTCAGCTTCTTCGCCGTCGCCACCTTCGCCGAGTGTGCGCCGCCGACGATTGCGTCATGCACGCCTTGGCGCGCGGAGCGGAAGGCGGTCGGCACGCGCAGCTTGGGATCGGCCGTCAGCGACGACGTCTCGCTGTTCGAGTGCACGCAGAGCACGCCGAGGTCGCGCACGACCTCCTGCACCGCGTAGGCGCCGGAGGATGCCTCGGCGTCGAGCAGGATTTCGCAGCCGTCGGTATTGACCAGTTCGCGGGCGACGCGGGCGGCTTCCTGGGGCTGGCCCTTGGAATCGCGATAGATGACCTCGATCTTACGGCCCAGCAGGCCGCCGGCGGCGTTGATGCGGTCGATCTCGGGCTGGATGCCGCCACGGGAGGAGACGCCGAGGAGGGCGATGGGGCCGGAGAAGATGGACTGGACGCCGATCTTCAGCACCTTGGTGTCGGCCTTGGCGACCCAGGGCATGGCCAATTGGCTGGTCAGCGCGGCGGCGGAGGCGCCAAGCAGGGTACGGCGATTGAGACGGCTGGTGCGGATCTTGGTCATGACGTTCCCCGATACTTATGCGGTTGCAGGTTTGATCTGCGATTAGGGCAAGCGCGTCAAGATACGCGTCGGGACAGTGCCGCCGAGCGGCAGCGCAGCATCGACGCGATCGCTGTGCGTGGCGCATGGGGTGCCGGTTGATGGGGGGGCGTTGGTGGCGCGTCGGTTGGCGGTGCGTCGGTGGGGTGCCCGCCGATGGTGCGTCGGTCGGTGTTGCGTCGGTCGGTGGGGTGCCCGCCGATGGTGCGGTTGCTTTTCGTGGGCGGTGGCCCTGCGTGCGGCGTGCACCGCCGAGCGGTGGTGCGCGTCGCAGGGCTAGGAAGCGGAGCGGCCGACCCAGGAGTCGGACAGAGGATGCCCCTCCTCCACCGCCTTGCGGAGCCGTTCGGCTTGCGTGTGCGTGTAGATTTCCACCGTCGCAATGTCGGCATGGCCCAGCAGCATCTGCAGGCTGCGCAGATCCGCACCGCCTGCCAGCATATGCGTGGCGAAGGAATGGCGCAGCACGTGCGGTGACACGCGCGCCGGGTCCAGGCCGGCCGCCAGTGCCACCTGCTTGAGCAGCAGAAAGAACGCCTGGCGTGTCAGCGGTTTGCGCGGATCGCGGCCCGGGAACAGATAGCGGCTCTGCGCGTCCGTGGCCGCCAGTAGCGCCGCCGCGGCCTCCCGCGCAGAGCCGGATAGCGGCACCATCCGCTCCTTGCCGCCCTTGCCCTTGATGATCATCGCCTCGGCCCTCGGCCCCACGGCGGCGCGCGGCACGGAGAGGAGTTCGGATACCCGCATGCCGCTGGCATACAGCAACTCCAGCGCGGCACGGGCCAGCTTTCCGCTGCGGCCCGTGCGTGCCGACGCCGCGGCCAACAGCGCCTCGATCTCCGCCTCGGTTAGGAATTTCGGCAGCGGTTTCGGCAGGCGCGGCGTTTCGAGTTGTGCCGTTGGGTCGTCGTCGCGCTGGCCTTCGCGCAGCAGGAACAGATGGAACTGGCGCAAGGCCGACAGCCGGCGCGCCGCGGTGCGCGCGGACAGGCCGGTGGCTTGCAGCGACGCCATATAGGCATGGCAGACGCCGCTATCGGCGGTTTCGACGCGTTGACCGTGGCCGGCGGCGAAGCCGGCGAAATCGTCCAGGTCCATGCGGTAGCTGGCGATGGTGTTGCGGGCCGCCCCTCGTTCGACCGCCATCATCTCCAGGAAGGCGTCGATGGCAGCGTTCATTCAGCTGTGCTGACCGAACTTGTCGTTGGGCAGCACCTTCTCGATCATCACCGGATGCGGCTGTGGCGGAAAGGCGCCCATCATCAGGACGCCGCCCACGATGGCCACCAAACCCGTCAGGACCACGAACAGGAAAATACGAATCGGAGCCTCTCCCTCACATCCCGGCGGGCGATCCGCGTGATGGGCAATCGCCTGATGCACCGGCAGTGTGCTAACGGGGTGCGTTATGACACGCAACACCGCTCTGCGGGAGACATCTTTGCTCCCCGAAACGCTGGCCGGCCGCACCATTGTCCTGGTGGGGTTGATGGGTGCCGGCAAAACCTCGATCGGCCGCCGGCTGGCCGCGCGCCTTGGCCTCCCGTTCCGGGATGCGGATCAAGAGATCGAACTGGCTGCTGGCTGCACGATCCCCGAAATCTTCGCCCGCTTCGGCGAATCGGCGTTCCGCGATGGCGAACGGCGGGTGATCCGCCGGCTGCTCGCCGCCGATCCGATGGTGCTGGCCTATGGCGGCGGCGCCTTCATGGACGCGCAGACGCGGGAGGCGACGCGGGCCGAGGCGGTCAGCGTCTGGCTGCGCTGTAGCCTGCCGACTTTGGTCCGGCGCGTTGCCAGCCGCGACAACCGGCCTTTGCTGGCCGGGCGAGACCGTGAGGAGACGCTGCGCGAGCTGATGGCGCTGCGCTACCCCGTCTATGCGGAGGCCGATGTCATCGTCGATTGCGGCGATGAGCATCCGGACGTGACCACCAACCAGGTGTTCGAATCGCTGCTCGCCTACCAGCCGCCACGCCGGCTGCACGTATCCTTGTCCAGCACCAGCTACGACGTGGTGATCGGCGACGGGCTGCTGGCGCGGGCCGGGGCGTTGCTGGCACCGCGCCTGCCGCAGAAGCGGGCGGTGATCGTCACCGATCAGACGGTGGCCGGTTTGCACCTGGATACGTTGACCAAAGGACTGGCGGAAACCGGCATCACCGCCTCGGCGATCGTGGTGAAGGGCGGCGAGGCGTCGAAAAACCTGGAAGTCTACGGCGACGTCGTCGATCAGATGTTGGAAGCGCGCGTCGAACGCCGCACCGCGGTGATCGCCCTCGGCGGTGGCGTCGTCGGCGACCTGGCAGGTTTTGCGGCGGCAACGACGCTGCGCGGGCTACCCTTCGTGCAAATCCCCACCACCTTGCTCTCGCAGGTGGATAGTTCCGTCGGCGGCAAAACCGGCGTCAATACGCGCCGTGGCAAGAACCTGGTCGGCGCGTTCTACCAGCCTCGGATGGTGCTGGCCGATACCGGCGCGCTGGCCACGCTGCCGCCGCGGGAGTTGAAAGCCGGCTACGCCGAAATCGCCAAGGCCGGGCTGATCGGCGATGCCGCGTTTTTTGCCTGGTGTGAGCGTCACGGTGCCGCCGTCGTCGCCGGCGATCGCGACGCCCAGGCCGAGGCGATCAAGCGCGCCTGCGCCTTCAAGGCGGCCGTGGTCGGCGATGATGAGCGCGAGGAAAAACCCAATGACGGCCGCGCGCTGCTGAATTTGGGGCATACGTTCGGCCATGCGCTAGAGGCGGAGTATGGCTACGACGGCGGTCTGCTGCACGGCGAAGGCGTCGCTGTCGGTCTTGGCCTTGCCTTCAAATTATCCGCGCGTCTGGGCCATTGTGCCCCGGCGGATGCCGAACGCGTGATTGCGCATGTCTCGGCCGTCGGTCTGCCGGCGGATCTATCGATGGTGAACCGGCGGTTTTCGGCAGCGACCCTGATCGGGCATATGCGCCGCGACAAGAAAATGCGCGACGGCGCGCTGCATTTCGTGCTCGCGCGCGGGATTGGGCAAGCCTTCACCAGTGCCGACGTGCCGCCCGAGGTGGTGGAGGACCTGCTGCGTGATGAGGGCTGTGCGGCCTAGCCGCCTTCCCGCGCCCGCAGCGCGTCCGGCGCGCTGACCGACAGCACGGCGCCGGTGACGGCGTTCGGCCGGTAAGTCGTGCAGCCCTTGCACCCGCTTCGATAGGCGTCGCGATACACGTCCTGGAAGGCCGTGAAGGAAATATCGGCCGGGACGTTCACGGTTTTCGCAATCGCGCTATCGACATGACGCTGCACCGCCGCCTGCATCCGTACGTGCTCCGCCGGGGTCAGGTCCTGCGCGGTCACGATGGAGTCCCCCAGCGCCGCCGCCGGCCCATGCATGGTGCGGAAACAGCGCAGCGCATAGTCGGTGACCTCTTCCTCGGTGCGTGTGCCATCGGGTTGCAGCACCTTGCGCGTATAGGCCAAAGCGAACACCGGCTCGATGCCCGAGGAGACATTGTCCGCCACCAGGGAAATCGTGCCGGTGGGCGCCACCGAGGTCAGCAGCGCATTGCGTATGCCTCGTTCGGCGATGGCGGCGCGGATATCCGCGTCCATCGCCGCGACGGTTTCGCCGGCCAGAAACGCGTCGCGGTCGAACAGCGGAAACGCCCCCTTCTCGACCGCCAACGCGCTCGACGTCAGATACGCCGTTCGGCTGATCGCGCGCGCCCAGGCACCGGCCTGTTCGGCGGCCTTCGGTGTGCCGTAGCGCAGCCCGAGCATCATCAGCGCGTCGGCCAGCCCGGTCATACCCAGGCCGATGCGCCGTTTCGACCGCGCTTCCTGCCCGTGTTGTTCCAACGGAAAGCCCGAGGCGTCGATGGTGTTGTCCATCATCCGCACCGCAATAGGCACCAAGCGCGCCAAGGCGGCCCTATCCAGGTGGGCTTGCGGGGTGAAGGGCTGGCGCACCAGACGCGGGAGGTTGATGGAGCCCAACAGACAGGCGCCATAGGGCGGCAGCGGCTGTTCGCCGCAGGGGTTGGTGGCTTCGATCGTTTCGCAATA
>Ga0164296_1002814_pt1 | contig 16910 bp, 5 predicted proteins | sample GEODES057metaG_FD_113533 | JGI IMG/M metagenome (GOLD analysis project Ga0164296, IMG submission 113533) | Dystrophic lake water microbial communities from Trout Bog Lake, Wisconsin, USA - GEODES057 metaG | ecosystem: Environmental > Aquatic > Freshwater > Lake | place: USA: Trout Bog Lake... | reverse complement strand
TTCGATGCGTCTCCAAGACTGCGTGTGCTTGAGGAAATACTGGAAGAGACTGAGCGCAAAGTAATTATTTTTGCTCTATTCAAATCCACAATTGACGCGATATACAACCATTTACTTAAGCGTGGTATCACGGCAGACTTCATCAACGGATCGGTTACCCCATCAAAACGCTCGGACATTATTAGGAGATTCCAGAATGAGGAAAACCCTAGGGTCTTGGTGATGCAACCACAAGCAACTGCGCATGGGATAACATTGACAGCCGCCGATACGGTGGTATTCTATGGACCCCTGATGAGCGTTGAGCAGTACACACAAGCCATTGCCAGAGCGGATCGCAAGGGGCAGAACTCAGACAAGGTAACCGTCATTCATATTCAAGGCTCGCCCATCGAGAAAAAAATGTTCAAAGCGCTTGAAGCCAAAGTGAGCGACAACCATTTGGTAACACAAATGTTTGAGAACGAAATAAATATTCAAAAGGAGTTGCAATGAAATAAAAAACTGATATAGAATGTCTAACACTTGACAACAACAAGAGAAGAGAGAAACAACATGGATACAGAAACAGAAACAATACCGTTAGAAAAACTCGTACAGATTTATCGCAAGATAAAAGAAAAAGTCGACACTCTCACGCAAGAGTACGACACCAAACTTGAGACACTCAAAGCCCAACAAGAGGAGATCAAGTTTGCGCTCAAAGACATGATGAAGACCGATGGGGTCGCATCATTAAGGACTGCCCACGGAACGGTTAGTCTGATCACCAAGACCAAGTATTCAACACAAGACTGGGATTCGTTCAAACGATTCATCATCGAGCACGAAGCCGTCGACCTGCTGGAGAAGCGTGTGGCTCAGACCAACATGGCGCAGTTTCTTGCAGAAAATCCCGGTGCCGTTCCTCCGGGCTTGAACTCCATCACGGAGTACGAGATTCGTATCACTAAACCATCTAATTGAAAGCAAACCCTATGTCCAACATATCCGTATTCAATCCCGCACAAGTTCCTTCATTCGCACAAAACGGAGAACTTTCCGAAACAGCCAAAGCCCTTATGGGGGGCGCACTTGGTAGCACAGCCAAACGTATCTCCATCAGAGGCGGTGTGTTCCGCTTGGTTGCCGGTGGCAAAGAGATGGCCTCCATTGAAGAGCGCCATCTTGATGTGATCGTTATCAAAGCTGCCCCCAAGGTTAGCCGCATCTTCTACGCAAAGTCATACGATGGCGACAACATTACAGGCCCAGACTGCTGGTCTAACGATGGCGAGAAACCCGACGCTTCTATCAAAGCGCCACAAGGTCAAACCTGTATGTCTTGCAAACAGAACATTGCCGGTTCAGGCCAAGGTAATAGCCGTGCTTGCCGTTACCAACAACGCTTGGCTGTAATGCTTGCCGATAACCCCGATGAAGTTCTACAGTTGGCTTTGCCTGCCACATCTGTGTTCGGTAAAGAAGACGGCGACAAGCGCCCACTTCAAGCCTATGTCCGTCACCTCGCATTGGCGTCACCTCCCGTTGACGTTGAGAAGATCGTGACTCGCATGAAGTTTGATACCAAGGCTGAGTCTCCCAAGTTGTTCTTCTCCCCTGTGCGTTGGTTGACCAATGTAGAGTACGAGTTGTCCAAGGCCAAAGGCAACACCCAAGAAGCGATGGATGCAATCCGCATGACGGTTGCCCAGACTGATGGAGTGAAACCAAAAGCTGCACCACTTGCACTCGCAGGCAAACCACCTGTTGAAGACGAGATTGAAGAAGCGCCAGCGCCCAAAGCAAAGGTGAAAGCAGAACCCGTGGAAGACGCAGGTGAACCAGAAGTTCGCAAAGAGGCGGCAAAGCCAAGTGCTGTGCCTGCTAAGAAAAGCAAACTGGCTGACATCGTGTCTGATTGGGATGATGAATAAGTAAGTTCAGGGGGTAGCAAGGGCGGTCGCAATGCGTAAGTCGGGGTGTTTTTTTTCTTTGGATTTTTTAGACCTCGTTAGATATCCGCCAACATACTTACGGTTGTGTTTCCCCTGACTTCAAGGTCGCGCTACCCCCACCTTTAAAGTAAGACAATGCCATACTCAGACAAAATCGTTGAACTCGTGGCTCGATCGCCTAAAACTCTCGGGAGTACCCTTGGGCGTTGGGCTATTCATTTGGACTTCCCTGTTACAAAAATTGCATATGCGCTTGGCGTCACCCGACAAACTGTGTACAACTGGTTTGAAGGCAAAGATGTTTTTGTGGCGTACCAAAACAGGGTAGAACTTTTAACAAAAATTATGTCGACGTCCAAGACGGCCGACGAAGCATGGAGAAGAATATGCAAGGAATACAACCTCGATCCCTCAGTAACTCGGAACTGATTCAGTACTCAGCCATGTTCATTGATTCCAATGAAGGCATGCCCCTCGCATGGCAACACGAACTGCTGCGCCGATACATCGCTCTTGCCCCAACAGAAACGCACCTGTACCCCCAAGAAGGTCAGCTCGATCTCTTTAAATAACCCGAAGGAAATGAATGGAACCGCTAGAGTTTATGGCGGCGGTTTTGCCGTCTCCGGGCAACGGACGCTATTGCGTGGCAGAACTCACCAAAAAGAAGGAACACGTTTATGTTGATGATCTACAAGAAGCCGAAGCGAAGATAAACCAGTGGAAGAAAAACGGGTATGACATTTACTTCGCGCTTGGCACGTTTGGCGCAGAAGATACGCGCGTTGCAGCCAATGTCCAGATGGTCAAGTGTATTGCGGTGGATGTGGACTGCAACCATCCTAAAGATATACCGGACGAAAACGGGGTCATCAAACCGAAGGCGTACCCATCCGCTCAAGCGGCTGCCAAGGCAATACTAGACTTCTGCGATGAGGTTGGGTTAAGCGATCTTGGTAGCCCTTGGATGGTGGCGTCAGGCGGTGGTGTGCACGCATACTGGCCGTTCAAAGAAGCCGTGGACAAAGAAGAATGGAAGCCCGTGGCCGAAGGGTTCAAGCGCTTGTGCAATCAAAAGAAACTGGCGATTGACAACACAATCACAGGGGATGCGTCCAGAGTTCTGCGTGTGCCTGACACCATCAACACCGGCGTCAAAGGCAAGAAGAAGGTTAGGGAAACTACCAATGTACGCTTCAAGAACGAGGGAGACTTCTTCGAGTTTGAGGACATCCGTGGATTGGTTGAGAAGCACCTTGTGGGCACAGCCTACGAGACAGTCACTAAGCCGCGCGTGTCGCTGGATATAGCAGGAACACCGATTGCGTCAAGCGGTACGACGGTCAAGCTGTTTGAGAACTCAGTCACGCGCTTTAAGATCATTGCAGAAAAGACTGCCAACGGCACAGGTTGCGGACAGCTCGACCACTACGTGAACAACGCAAGTGACGATGGTATGGAGCCACTCTGGCGTGGGTTACTCAGCATTGCGCAGAAGTGCGAGGACGGTCCGAAAGCTGCAATATGGCTCAGCAAACTTCACCCTTACGATGAAGGGCGCATGCACCAGAAACTGTCCGAGATTAAAGGGCCCTATCCATGTACCAAACTCGATAGTGAAAACCCCGGTGTTTGCCCCGGTTGTATGCACTGGGGAAAGATTACAAATCCGTTAGCGTTGGGTCGTGCCACGGCAGTGACCACGACAGAGAAAATCGTAGAGATCGACAAGAAAGAATACAAGAGACCCGAGCCCCCACGTGGCTACGCTTATGGTGAGCGTGGTGGTGTGTTCATGGAGAAAGAAGACTTGGATGCCAACGGCAACAAGATGAAAGTACAAGTGATGATTCTGCCGTTTGACTTGTTCCCCGTGGACATACTCAGGCATGAGAAAGAACACACCGTACATTTCATGGCCAATCTGCCTGATGGCGCAGAATCCATTGACATCCCCATGCGTTCAACAATGGAAAAGGGCGCTGAGGCTATTAAGTTATTGGCAGCACAACGCGTTATCAGTTCATTCGGTTCTGGCAACGACAAGAATCTGGCCGACTATGTGAGAGCTTGCGTAGAAAAGATGAACATGGAAAAGACGCCTTTGAAAGTTCCCACCAGTTACGGTTGGCAAAAGAATAACACCTTTGTGTTCGCAGGAAAAATCTATACCGCGCACAAGGCGCCTATTACCGTGCCCATGACCGGCTTAGAGAATATTGTTAACAACACACAACCCACCGGCACGTTGGAGAACTTCCGTGCTTTTATCAACCTCTTGATTAGAAAGAAAATGTATGGACATCTTAGCGTTATCCTTATGGGTGCTGCGTCGCCTCTTATGCGCTTCACTGGTATTTATGGCCTTACAGTTCACTGCGGAAGCACTGAATCAGGTACCGGAAAATCTCTGGCTCTGGAAGGCGCTGCTTCTATTTGGGGGCATCCTGTCCACTATCGCACTGGCAAAAGCACTAGCCCAGTTGCCATGCAACAAAGACTAGGATTATTCAATAGTCTTCCACTTGTAACGGATGAGATCACATCCAAGAACCGCAAAGACTTTGAGTGGCTACCTGAGTTCTTATTGGACATGACCGAGGGTCGTGGCAAGGAGCGCATGGAGTCCGGTTCAAACAAAGAGCGTATCAATCTATCCACTTGGATGGCTATCGCCATCATGTCCTCCAATACCCACGTGGTTGACTACCTGACTGGTGAGCGCAAGCATGCCGCTGAAGGTGAGTTGAGACGCCTGATTGAATTTGTGATGGATGAGGAGTTGAAGTTTGAGCCTGAAGAGATCGACATCATTAAATCCATAGCCAATAACTACGGTGTAGTGGGTGAGATTTTGGCGCAGTATTTTGTGGATCATGTGGACTCTTTACAAGAGTTGGTATCCAACTGCATCAAGCGGGCATATACAGAGTTTAATGCGACCAATGATGAGCGGTTTTGGATGGCGGGGCTTGGTGCTCAAATGGCGGCAGCCATCTTACTTGGACCCAAACATACAGGCGCTCTTGACTTTCCTATGACCGAGATCATCGCCGATATGCACAAGCGTATTGACTACATGCGTAGCACCATCAAAGGCGGTAAGCGTGCAGCCGAAGACGTTCTTAACGGATTCATTGGCGAGTTCTGGGGCAAGTTTGTCATTGTGAACTATGGCGATAAGACAGGACTCAGCGCCATCATGGGGGACGGCTCCATGGTCAGCAAAGAAACCACCAAGTCTGCCATCATGGGGCGTGTTGAGAACGGTAAAACTTCTGGGTGTAAAGACTTCTATATTGAAGAGCGCTTGCTTAGAGCTTTCTGTTCCAACATGAGCTTTGGGTATGCGGACTTCAAGCGCCAAATGGAGAAGCAGTACACAGTGTCTTACATGAGCAAGAAAGACATGTTGGCCCAGACAAGCGGACCGCCCATGCGTGTGTCGGTGATCAAGATCAGCAGACGTGAAAACGAAGCAGATGAAATCATTGCGCGTGCAATATCCGTGGACAAAACTTAAGCGCGGGCAGGGATTCTTTATCCCTTGCTTAGACCCGGAGGCCGTCACCAAAGACGGCCTCCTAGATGCTTTACGCTATCGTTTGTTTGACGTCCGTGCCAAGACGGGCATCATGCAAGGGCGGCTGGGCGTAATGTTTTATCGAAGACCCCCTTCATCGAAGTAGCGATCTTTATCTTCAACTGGCGCATCTGATCAAGCCTGTCGCGTTTTTCCTGTGGGGATAAGTTGGACGCTTTGATCGCCATTTCGGCTTTTGTGATTGTTGCCATTTGCTGACTGACGTTACCCTCGATTGAAGCCATTGCAATTTTATTTGAGTTTTCTTGCAAGTAGCTCATGGCTTCTGCACGGCGACCTTCCGACAACAAAGTCTTGAACGTCTGGTTGACGGTCTTGATGTCGGTTAAGTCATCATATAAAGCGCTGATCCTACCGCCTGCATCTTTGGGTTGGAACGCAGCACCGATTACGGCAGCATCAGATAAACGCTTGACCGCTTGCTCGGGGGAACCAGATGTGGGTGCACCCAAACTCAGCGCTTGCATCAAGGCCGTGCCAACTGTACCGGTATATCCACGAACAAGGTTTTCAATCTTGATGGGGGACACATTGAATGTCTGGCCAATGTCTTTTGCAATCTCAGAAGTATTGTCGCGGAAACGGAAGCCCGGCTCCAGCATCTGCTCTTTCTTGGATTCCAGTGGGCGCCCTGTGAAGAACGAATAGTTCGTTACATTCTCAACAAGAGGCTTGACCGCTTGGGGCAAGAACATGGAAGTACCACCGGGAATTGTCTGAAGAGCAATACTCTTAAACGCTTTATAGGCTTCTTCACCACCATGCTCATTGCTCATGGTATTGATGAGCGCTTCGGGTATACCCTTAAAGATATATCCAATTTCAAATGGCACAGGCACTCTCAACGCTTCATCAAGGCCGGGCACGTGAACAAAGAAGTTGCCATACTTCTCATCAGGGTTGGCGTTCTTGTATGTGTCATCATCTTGCATCAACAAGGTGTAGGCCACGGCAGTCATCGCAAGCATAGCGCCGCGTTGCATTAGTTTACTTTGAATCTGCAAACGCTCGTTCATGGGCATCTTGCCAGTAAAGGCACGATACAAAACATCCAAAGACTGCAACTGTGCGTTGAAGAATGGGATCATCTTAGATGCCAAAGACACGCTTGGAGATACGCCACGACGGTTAAAGTTCATGGCTTCCAAAGACATCAGCGTGGCTTCCATTTCAGAAAGACCCTGTGCAATGTAGCTGTTGTACTGGGCACGGCGTGTGGCTGCATCCGCTTCCATCGTCATGGCTTCAGCTTTACTGAGCAACTGAGTCCAGCCTGTTTTGCCTGCTTGGATATCCCGCAGTATCTTGGACAAGTCTTCGTTGGTTCCAGTAAAAATCTGGCCGCCAATAATGCCTCGACGCTCTAGTGCCGTCTTGGTGGTCGACTTACCCAACTCTTTGACTGCGCCTAAGATCGGTGTGAAATTAGCGCCAGACAAAATGGGGGCTGCCACAGAGTCGCGTACCAACTGGCGGAACGCATAGACTGGGGAAATCGTAACCGCTTTGCGCAAGAAAGTGGCAGGCATCGACATGACTTTGACCACAGCGCTGTTGTTGAGCGGGATTCCGGCCATGCCTTTGACCAATAGATCGGATGGGATGCCAAGCGTCTCGGTGTTTATGACCGCGTATTTCTCAACGCCCTTGTCTCTGAAACGCACAATGTCAGGACCCGATGTGGCTTTACCCAAAGTATGCGCCAGCTTCATGCCGATCAACTCGTACACGGCGTTTTTAGTTGCCAAGTTGCGCAAACCCATGTCAACGAGCATGGATGTGTTTTGTACAGAACTGGTCAAGAAGTCCAGTATCTTGTCCTCACCACCGATGAGTTCGTGCAGATAGGGTTGGTCTCTCAAATTACCAACTTTAATGGGTGTCTCAGCGCCGATCATGAGCTCGGCATTACCATTGCGCTCGCGGTAGTAAGGGATGTAGTCGTTGGTATCGGCCAAGGCTTTGGCATCTTCAGCGCTTAAAGCGCCAGAGTCTGCCAAGAATTTCATCAAGTTTTTGTTGTACTCGTTGTACTCGCCACGGGCTTCATCAAATACGGCCTTGAGTTCTTTGTTACCCTCAATTTGTTTGACGGCATCACGCAAAGCGCTCTCGTTGACTTTGTAGTTGAGCTTGGCGTAGCCCACGCGTTCAGCACGTTTACCAAGCAAATACATGCTGAATAAACGGTTGGCTGCTTCCGCATTCATGTTGGGCGCTTTCTTGAGAATGCTCACGACTCTGGCCAGATTGGCTCCGGGCACGCTCTCAATCAAATGCTCAACCTTGCCGTCGGCACGCTTTTTGGTTACGCGTTGTGGCACGCCCACGCCTACGGCTTGTTGCGTAAATGACATGCGCTGATCGTACATGCGCAAGTAATACATCATCTGCATTCCCTTGAGGGAATCTTCCATGCCTGCGGCTATTTTCTCAAGCGGAGCCAAGCGGTCTAATACCTGTGTCCTGAAAGCCAAACCAAGGTTAGACTCAACCCGTTGACGGATTGACTTGGGGCTGGCAATAACTTTATCCGCAGTCTCTAGTACTTTCTCAAAACCGGGAGCTTGAGCCTTGGGCGCATAGCGCTCCTCTTCTGGCTCTTCAGTCATGGCCTGTACAGGTGGCGCGTCTGCAATCTTATTGGGTGCTTCGACTGTTCCGTACGCAGTAAACAGCGCTCTATCTTCAGTTTCTGGCGTATTAAAAAACTCTTTGTTTATTTTTTTATTTATTTCCAAAAGTTCTTTTGGTGCTAGATTTGGTTTTGCATAAAGTTTATTAGTGGCAGTTTCTACCCAATCAGAAAAACTGTCGTTATCTGTCATTGCCCTATCAACATCATAAACAAACTGTTTACCAAACGCATTTTCAAATTGTTTTTTAACAGAGTCTACAAGCCGTTTAAATCCCGCGTCTTTTAAAGCAGAGGTCAACGGGTTAAACATTTCTGCCGTAGCAACTAAACCACTTCTGGCTTTTTGACGTAGCATTGCGCGTATAGTTCCAGCAACACTAGACGCCATGTCTTTAGCATCATATTGTTTTGCGTTAACATACAACGCATCAGGCAGTTTTAAATTTAAAACTATTCTTGAATCGTAGGTCAAATCTAAATCTTTGACAGTTTGAACGCCATAAACAGTTGCATCAATGCTTTGTGAAGCTGGGCGTATTTTGTTAATTACCGCCCCGACAGGCGTGTATATTGTGCTGTTTTTAAAAAATATGATTTCATCTACAGGATTGGTTAAACTGGGAAACTTTAAAACGTTTTTAAAGTTACTAATACCCTTTATGATTTCTAATTGTGGAAAAGTGTCTTCAGTATATGTTTCGTAAATGGTTACGTGGTTTAAACCTTTAACAGTTTTAGCATCTATTGAGTATGTTTTTCCTTTGAATTCAAATTCAAAAACATCGGGAGAGCTATGACTAAAAGTCATATTTTGCCCCGGAAAATAATTTGAAGCAAAAGCTTTTTCTGTGGCGTCTTCTATAATGTTTGTAATTTCTTTAACAACTTTAGCTGAAGGGTCTGGCCTATTAGAGTACCCATCAACAACTCTAAACGCCAATAGTCTTTCAACTGCGTAGTCGTAAACAGCCAAACCTTTATCGCTGGTATCTCTTAAATAGTCACCCATACTAAAAAGCGTAGGTGTGTTAAGTGTTTTATCGCCTTTAAGAATCCCTATCAAAAATTGTTTACGATCAAATTCGTCTACATATTTATCCGTATTTGCAAAACTGTTTTTAGCTAAAAAGTCTTTGGCTATTTTTTGTTGTTCATCGTTGAGCGCTTGGTTAGGGCTGTTGCCTCTTATCTCACCAATTTTATCTTTGCCGTTCATGCGTATAGCAACTTCGGCCCTGCCGTTGCTATAGTAAATATAAAAATCACCATTTTGAATTTGGCTTTGCGCCGTAGAAACGCCAGCACCCGTACACCAAGGCGTATTCGCAGCGCCTGCGTTTAATTCAACAGCGGCATCATACTCATCAGACTGGGCGAACTTTTGCCAACCTTCTTTGCGTTGGTTATTTTTAGCATTCTTGTCTGCAACTTTTTGCATACCATCTAAGAATGCTTCTTTGAGCGGTTTGCCTGCACGCAACTCTTCAATCACAGCATGTGCGTCATCAACACCAACCACCGCTACTGAATGGCGATTATTGGGTTCAATGGTGGCAAGTTTTAAACGCCCGTCTTTGCCGGATAATATTGCGTATTTAGCGGCCGCTTTGGCAACCAGAGCTTGTTCCACATAAGTGTAACCGCCATGCTCCATCATGTTTTTGATAAGACTTCTAAGACTCTTTCTACGTTCAGAATTGATTGAACGTGCTTCGTTTTGTCGAAGGGTTTCGTCTTTTTGTGCTTTTAAATTGGCAAATGTAGCGGGTTCAGCTTCAACATAATGCAATGCATTATCAGGATCGTAGTTTTTACCGTCAGACATGACAGTGCTGTAATCCAACTTATTTGGATCAGCAAACTTAATATACTTACCATTATCCGTTCTTGACAACATGTCTTCATACATGTCATCTAAGTAGTCGAGGCCAATGCGGTTGGCATCCTCGGGTGTGCGGTCTTTTTGTTTGATCTCACCACCGAACTGATCCGCAAACTGCTTCATCGAGTTACTACCGGTGTGTAGCGCGGCAATGTCTTTTGCCGATAAGCGTTGGTTGACCGCTGTTTCTTTGCCACCAAGTTTGGTGCTAGAGGGGATGAACAAAGCGTCAACGGACTGGAGCGCTGCACCCAACATGGTCTGAGCTTCTTGGTCAAAGCCGAGCATACGCAAGATAATGCTCTTGAATCCGTTCCATGCGTCTTGAAGTTTCCAGCGCTTGCCCTTGAGCTGTTCTTGCAAATTTTTGTTGGACATGACCTCGGCCACAAACTCCGACAAGCTGCTCTTGGCGTTCACACTGGTAAAGCGTGGATCATTCTTGATGACGTTGTGCAACAGCATCAACTCTTTGACGGCAACCCGTTGCATCTCTGTGAGTTTGCTTGGGTCTTTCTCGTACTGAACAATCACTCTTTCAGCACCGGCGTGTGTGCCTTCATGTAGCAAAATTTCTTCGGACAAACCGCCATTACGGCTAAGCGTCACTCTGCTGCTGATCGCAGAACCCAAAACTTCATTGCCATTCTTGTCGGTCATGCTGTTGACCAACTTAACATCCGTCTTGTCTAGCAATGCCGCGAGGCGGGCGGCAACTACCCTAGCAATCTTGGATGTGCCTTTGGCGTTAGCCAAATCATTAAGCGCTGCTTGGATGTCGTTGTTCTCAAGATGTTTGACCTGTGTCTCGGTCAAGTCGGGAGTCTGCGTCTCTACGCCACGAGCAAACTGTTCGCCTTCTTTTTCAGAATTGATGGCTTCTTCAAAGTCAGTCTTGATACCTTTAAGACGGTTGTAGCGCTGAGTGCGTTTTGCAGTTTCAGCTTTGCTTTCTTCAGAAGATGTCTTAAGTTGTCCCGGAGCGCCTGAAGACTTACGTGTTTCTTGCGGGGTACGTTTAGATTTAATTTCTTGTTTGCCCGTGGCTTCAATTGCGGCTTTGAGTTTTTCAACTTTTTCAGCAAGGGCTTTTTTGTACTCGGGCGTTTTCATTCCAAGCTCTTGGGCTTTGGCAACGCGCTCTTCTCCAATTGCTATGCGATACTCATTTACCGCTTTATCATTGGGGCCATATTGTTTACGCAGCTTATCCAAACGTTTGATTTGTTCGTCAACCATTGCTTGGTAAGCAGGAGACTCTTCGCCTTTTTGTTTGGCTAACTCTGTGAGTTCTGTAGATTGACGAGCTTCGTTGACAACATCCCCCGCATTGATGCGTTGTGCAGTCTTTGCCGCACGAGACATTGGTACTGCCTTACCCTCAAACTTTTCAAGTTCTTCTTTAAACTCTTCTTTGGGTAATGTTTTACGTTTTTCTTCTAGTGCCTTACCTGCTTTGGTACGTTCTTGTGAACGGCGTAAATTTTCGGCACGTTGTGCAGCCTCGATGTCACTGGCTTTTGCCGCAGCTTCTGTGCTATACAACTGGCTGTGGATTTCTTCAATCTGTTTGCGAACAGGTGCAACGTACGTGTTAACAATGTGGTCGTACTGCTTTTGTATCGTCTGCATCCTACGACGTGTTTGATAGCGCTCAGACGCATCCATCTGACGTTCAACAGGAACTTGTGTCGTTACGGTCGGTGTTTCTTTACCTTGCGCAATGGCGCCTAGTGTTTTTTGCAGGTCGGTAGTAGGTTCTGTCTTTAACTCAGTTTTGGTTTCACCTTTGTTGAGTTTGTTTTGTAGTGCCTGCGCTTTGTCCCGCAATGTTGGGCGTGCAATACCTGTTTCAAGGCGACGCTCAAGGTCTTCGTATTCAGTGGCCAAGTCTTGGATTTGTTCCAAATAAGACTTCTTGTTGTTGCCCTGACGGTTTTCTACTTTCTTTCTAAGTGCATCAATTTTATCTTTGACGTACTCATACTCAAAGGCATCTTCACCCTGCTTATCAAAAAGTTCTTGATAAAGTTTATTTGGGTGTGTACCGTTTTTAAGATAGTCTTTGTGTGTTTCTAGTTCGGCTTTGAGCGCGGGGGAGGCTTTACGTACAAGTTTTTGGCCTGCCAAATTCAAACGTGCATCCAAAGACGCAATCAAACGGTCTTTAGCGGCTTGCTCTTGGTCTCGTTGCAGACCACGTTCTTGGCGTTGAGTCTCGTCGATTGGCTTTGCCAAATCCAGAACACGCTGTGTGTCACCTTCATTGATGGCGTTGCGCATCAAATTGGTGTTGCTGAATATGTCTGTCAACTGGCGGTTGGGTCTATTCATCGACAACAAGCGCTTGATCTCGTCTTCTAGCTTGTTGATCTCATCGGTCTTAGCATAGATGGCTTGTTGATTACCGGATTTTGCGATTGCAGGCAACTCTTTATTGGCTTTGGCCAATTTGGCTTCTGCCAGTTTAATGTTCTGGTTGATCGTTTCTTGGCGTGCAGGAAGCGTTTGTGTGATGGCTTGCGCCTCTGCTGGAGTTCTAGCCAAACCATGCAGATTGGGTGTCTCTTGGCCTTCTGGTTTTTCAGCAGGAGAAGGGGGAGCTTCTTCGGGCGTAAACAATTCACGGTTCTGGCCGCGTTGAGTCACGTTGGCTTCTTGTTCAGCATAGGCTGCGCGTTGACGGTCATGCTCTGCTTGCAGATCGGCCAGTTCCTGTTTGTGCTTTTCAAGGGCTGCGGCGTGTTTAGCCACGGCATCAAAGTCGCCTTCTTCTGTGGCGGTGTCCAGTTTCTTTTCTGTGGCCGCTACTTTGCTTTGTTTTGCTTTTAAATCTGCGGCAGCTTGTGTTTCAAACTCGCCTTTGGGTTGGGTAACCCCGCCCAACTGTTGGATGCTTGTTTGTAAAGCGCCAATGCGGTCTTGCAACTTTTGGTGTTGGTCTGTCAACTGTGCGATTGCGCCTGTGTCTCTAGCCTTAACTGCTTCCGCAATTTGTGTTTGCAGTTGCTTTGCCTGACGCTGCATCGTGTCGTGCTGATCCACCAAATGCTGTACATTGGGTGTGGGCTCGTTTGCCAATCTAGTAGGCGGTGCTACGTTGGTTTCGGTTATTTTTGTAGGCAATTCTGCGGGAGCAGGTGCTGCGGGTCCTGTTGGTGCGGGCAACGCCAATCTCTGTTCTGGCGCAGGTAAGGCCAATTGCGAAACGCCACCGGTAGGTGGAGTAGTTGTTTCTTCTGGGACTTGGGCAGCTTGTGCCGCTTGGGCAGCCTGCGCCTTGGCTTGACCGCGTTCGTGCATGCGTCCGGGAACAGACAACACACCACCAAGTACAGCTCCGCCAAGGAAGTTATCCAGATATTCTTTGCGTGCATCGGGATCAGTAATGGATAATCCTGCTTGTAAACGCTCGAATACTTGTTGGCCTGCTTCAGTCAAACCTTCAGCGCCTGCCACTTTACCTGCGGTAAGGGCATAATCCCCCAATGTTTTTGCAAGGCCTTGGTCGGCAATCTTTTTGGCTTCTGCGTTGGTCAACGCCATGCCCGCTTCACTAAAAATATTTTTAATGCCGGGAATCATTTTCAAGCCAAACACATCTAAAGCGGCTTGTGGGACAGACGCTAAAGCCGCAGTACCGAGGTTGGTGTCGGCCAAGCTCTTGCCTTCGTCCATTTGACGGGCTAAGTTAGTGGCGGTAAATTGAGTGGCGCCTGCTGTTCCCGCTAATCCTGCGGCTGTGGCTTCGCCCACAGTGCCCAAACCCAAACCTTCTAAAGCACCGCCAATAAAAGGGGCAGCCGCAGCGGCTTCAGGCAACGCCAAAGCACTGGCTCCAGCCACAAAAGGCGCTGCCATATAGGGTATAGAACCGCCAAGTAATTCTTTAAACTTGGTGACAGGCGCTTCTGTCCACCCTTCTTCGGTGGGTTTAAATATTGCTTTGGATTTTTCTTGTTGCGCTTTGTAATAGTCTTCAGCTTTTTGGGTATCCATCAACCCAAGTTTGCCTGCTAAAGCGCCAAGACCACCTTTGAGTTCTTCGGTGGTGGCTTCTAGTGAAGGTAAAAATCCTGATTTCGGTTCTGTTTTGGGCGTAGGTTCTTCTTCAGGTTCTTGTTCCTGATAAAAGTTTTTTGCCAATTGTGCGAGGTGCTTTGCAGCCTCGGTATCCCCTGCGGCATCTGCGTTACGCAGTGCCGCCAGAACCTCATCAATTCTCATAGTACCGCCTTATTGGACGCCGTATTTTGACATGAGTGCCGCCGTTTCGGGAGACATCATGTTGGGATGGATTATACCTAAATCTTTATAAGAACCTTGCACAAATTCTTTGTACATTTGATTGGCTTTTGCAGGATCGTTGACTGTCATCTGTACACCGGCAGGAGATTTACTCCATGCGTCGTAGCGTTTTTCTGCCAACTCAAGCGCTGCTTGTGGCCCTTTGAGGCTTTCCAAGAATCCGGCTTGTGCTGTGGCATAAGCGCCTTGTTGTTTTTGCAACGCTTCAAGTGATGCAGCTTGACGTTCTTGCAGAGCTTGCTTCTTGGCTTCTTGCTCTTGTCTGAGCGCCCCAATACCGGCTTCGCCCAAGTTCTGTAAAGCGTATGGAGACTTGCCTGCCATGAGTCCAAGACCTAGGTTCAACAAAAAGTCGTTCCAATCGCGGCCACCTTTGCCCGATGTATCAGTTACATTTTTACCAATGTCTTTTGTGGACGGTGCATTATCTGGGCCTGTGTAATTGTTTACATCGCCAACGGTAGCTCCGGGACCCCATAACTTATCGTAGTCTACTGGAGCTGGAGTTTGAGCCGTGGTGTCGGCAGCGCCGGGCAATGGTGTGTTTTGTGGGGCAACTCCCAAAGCGGTTGCCGTAGCTTGCGCACGGTTGGCTTCACCGCGATTCTCAGCGCTGATCTCTTTGTTGGCTGCCAATTGCTTTGCTGTCTCGTTTGCTTTTTGCCAATCAGCTACTTCGCCTGCATTGGCGGGCATGCCCGCTTCGTCATTGAGTGCGTTTTGCATATTGGTGCGACGTGAAGCCGTCATGGCGTTGCCGCTTGAATCCACCACAATGGGTTCTCCGGGCGTAGCCGGTGCCTCTAAACGTGGCAAGTCCGCTTTCCTCTGGCCTCTTGCAATAGCGTCTTTCATTGCTTGCGCAGTTGCTTCTACGCTTGTTTCAGGCGCTTTCACAGTTTCACCCAGACCGATATGCGCAAGGTATGGAGGAATCTTTAAGTCTTCCAATTTTTGTCCAAACGCTTGAGACACAGCCTTACCACCTTCTGTACGGGGTGAATAAGTCACGGCATTTTGTGCGCGTGCTGCGGCTTCGTTGGGGTCTTCGCCATAAAAAGCCTTGCGATACAAACCATAAAGACCGGATGTTGGAACAGACAATAACCCAGTACCGTACTGTAGCGCGGTCTCGCCCGCACCGATGACGCCTTGATTACCTGTGATGGGCGTGCCTCCAACTTGCGTGTTTGCGCTTGGGCCTTGGCCGGGGATCATGGCAGAAGATGTGGAATCTCCAGACTGTAATGGGGCTGCGGTCGGTGTTGGTGTTGCGACTGGAGCAGGTGCTCTGCCGGGTACTACTTCTGCCGCTTGTGCAGATGAAATGGGTAGCAAATCGCCCAACTTCTTCAAGTAATTGGTGGCTTCTGGTTTGTTTAATTTATCAGGAACAAGCTGTCCGTTGTTTGCTTTTAAGTGGTCGTTTAAAAACTTCTCGCCTTGATTGTATGCCACAGCCATTTTTTGCGTGTCGCCACCATACTTGCCTTGCAAGTCTTTCATAAAGTTCAATGACGCATCAATATTTTTAAAACCGTCTTTACGTTCTTCTGGCGTGATGCCATAAGCAGAAGCAATGTTTGGTTTTAGCTGACCAATACCGACTGCGCTGGATAGTACTTTGCCGTTTTTATCTCTTGGAATTGCGTTGGGGTTGTACCCTGATTCAATGTGGAAAATGGAATCCGCAAAAGAAGGAGGTAGTCCCATCTGCTGCGCTTTTTGTATTGCGTAGCGTCTGTATACATCTGGTGAGTATGTTGTACCCCCGCTGTCATACCCAGTAATACCGCCATCGGCAAACTTCTCAAGATTCTTTGCTGGCAGAGTGCCAATACCTTGATTCTCGGGGAGCAGACCGCCTTTGGCTGCGTTCTCAACTTCAGGCGCTTGGCCTACAGAACCGGCCCCAGCTTGGGGTATACCCGTAGGTGTATTGGGAACTTGGTTGGCGTTGACCGCCATTTGTTGTAAATCTACATCTGCCACAGGGGGCTTGACGCCGCCCATTGCTTGCGCTGCGGCTTGTTGTCTCATGCGACTGCGGTCGTTGCTAATTTGAAACGCCAAAGAAAAGTTGGCCATGTTACCCGCAGCTTTTTGTGCCGCCGCGTATTTGGTCAGCGACGCATCATCCAGCATATTTAATTGGTTTGGAGAAGCGATGTTGCTCATTGTAGTTTCTCCATTTTAGCCATTGCCAAATCCGCAAGTCCTTCAGATTTCTTTTTTGGCACTATACCACCTTTGGCGGCTTTGAATGCCCCTAAACCTGCGGCGGTTAAGCCTAAACCTGCCACCTGAGACAAAGTGCTTGGGGGTGCTTGATACACGGACGCAGACTGTTGAGTCATTGGCAAACCACGGATCAAGTTGGACATGAAGTTCAACTGCTGGTAAGGGTAGTTCTGAGCATTCAAGAAGTTCTGATATTGCGTATTGTCAACGTTCTGAATTTGCTGTTGTTGCTGACCGCCCAACTGATTTTGCAATCCAATAATTCCAAGGTTCTGGTTGTATTGGTTGTTACCCAACGTA
>Ga0164296_1002813_pt1 | contig 16912 bp, 15 predicted proteins | sample GEODES057metaG_FD_113533 | JGI IMG/M metagenome (GOLD analysis project Ga0164296, IMG submission 113533) | Dystrophic lake water microbial communities from Trout Bog Lake, Wisconsin, USA - GEODES057 metaG | ecosystem: Environmental > Aquatic > Freshwater > Lake | place: USA: Trout Bog Lake... | reverse complement strand
TCCACCATCATGTTGTGCTCAGGCCGTGGCCACCGGATAGCTGCCCAACACTTTGTAAAACGCACAAAGTTCACGCAACTCTTTCAGCGCGTTCGCTACATGGGGCTCAGAGGCATGACCGGCGAGGTCAATGTAAAAATAGTATTCCCATTGTCCGGTGCGGGCAGGGCGTGATTCAAACCGCGTCATGGAGACGCCATGCGTTTTGAGCGGCACCAACAAGTCATGGACTGCGCCGGGTCGGTTCGGCACGGACACCACGAGGCTGGTGCAGTCTTGACCGCTGACGGGGGGTGTCGACAGGGTTTCAGGCAAGGCAATGATGGCAAAGCGCGTCCGGTTGTAGGCGTCGTCTTGGACGGCATGGGCCACGATGTGCAAGCCAAAATTACCCGCTGCGCGTTCACTGGCCAGTGCGGCCCAAGCCGGGTTGCTGGCAGCCAGACGGGCGCCTTCGGCGTTGCTCGAAACGGGGCGGCGCTCCACATCAGGCAGGTGCTTGGTGAGCCAAGCCTGGCATTGAGCCAACGCTTGTGGATGGGCCATCACCACCTGAATGCCTTCCAGGGCATTCACTTGGCGCATCAGGTTGTGGCGCACCAACAGACTGACTTCGCCGACCACATGGGTGGGGGTGTGCAAGAACAAATCCAGCGAGCGTGTCACCACGCCTTCGACTGAATTTTCAACCCCCACCACGCCGTATTGAGCGCTGCCGGCGGCTGTGGCTTGGAACACTTCGTCAAAGTTGGCGCAGTACATGAATTCGGCCGCGCTACCAAAGTATTCAAGGGCAGCTTGCTCGCAGAAGGTGCCTGCGGGGCCCAAAATGGCGACCCGTTGGGGCGATTCCAACGCCAAACAAGCCGACATGATTTCGCGCCATATGGCCGCCACGTGTTCGTTTTTGAGTGGGCCTGGGTTGGCCTTTTCGATTTTCTCAATGACCTGAGCCACGCGGTCAGGGCGAAAGAAAGGGGAGCCTTCACGACGCTTGACTTCACCCACCGATTCGGCCACGCGGGCGCGTTGGTTGACCAAGCTCAAAAGCTGTTGGTCCAGGGCGTCAATCTGCACGCGCAGCTCGGCCAAGGTGGGCAGCGTTTTGGGGGCTTGATTGGGGTGTTCAGGCAAATTGGGGGCAGAGCTCATAAGCCGGTTTTTTCAAATGCTTGCAGGTAGGCAATCAGGGCTTGGACCCCGGCCAATGGCATGGCGTTGTAGAGGCTGGCACGCAGTCCACCCAAGGATTTATGGCCCTTGAGTTGCAGCAAGCCCGCTGTTTTAGCGCCCTTTAGGAAGGCCTCGTATAGGGCCGCCCCTCGCTCGGCTTCCAGCGCCTGGTTGAAGAAGAAGGGGACGTTCATGCGCGAACGTGCCGAGGGTTCGACACGGCTTTCAAACACCGACGATTGGTCCAAGTAGTCATAGAGCAACTGGGCCTTCGCTTGGTTACGAACCTCCATCGCGGCCACGCCCCGCAACTCAATAGGAGAGCCGTTCACCGTGGTCATTTCCGTTTGTTGCTTCAGCCACTGAAAGGTCAAGCCAGCGATGTAAATGCCGTAGGTGGGCGGGGTGTTGTACATTGAATCGTTTTTGGCGACCAATTGGTAGTCAAAGGCGCTGGGACAAATGGACAACGCATGACCCAGCAAGTCTTCGCGCACCACCACCAAGGTGACGCCGGCGGGCCCTAGGTTTTTTTGAGCGCCGCCAAAAGCCAAGCCGACCCGCGACCAATCGACGGAACGGGAGGCCACATGGGAAGAAAAATCGATCACCAAAGGCGCATCGCAGCCCAACGCCTTGAGGTCGGGCAACTGTTGGAACTCGATACCGTGGATGGTTTCGTTCGAGCAAATGTGCACATACTGCGCGTCAGGGTTCAGACGCCAGCTGGTGGGGGCGGGGAGCTCGGCGAAATGAGTCGCCTCATTGCTCGCAATCACGCGGGCTTGGCAATACTTGGCCGCTTCTTTCGCGCTTTTTTGACTCCAACCCCCGGTCACCACAAAGTCGGCCGCCAGGCCTTTTGATAAATTCAAGGGAACGATGGCGTTTTCGGCCAAGCCGCCCCCCTGCATGAACAAGATTTTGAATTCGGGTGGAATGGCCAACAGCCCTCTGAAGTCGGCCTCGGCTTGTTCATAAATCTGGATGAACTCTTTGCCCCGGTGGCTCATCTCCATCACGCCCATGCCGCTGCCGTGCCAGTCGAGCATCTCAGCCGCGGCCTGCTGCAAAACCGCCTCGGGCAAAGCCGCCGGACCGGCAGAGAAGTTAAAAGGGCGTGCGCTCATTCAGCGGTGGGCGCTGAGCCGGCGCTGTCGTCCCCGGCTTGATCATCGTGATCCGAAACCGACTCCGACTCACCCTCTGCTTCTGCTTCTGGATTGGCGTCGTTTTCAACAATGCGCTGCAAGCCCGACAGGCGCGAACCTTCGTCCAAAGACATCAAGGTCACACCTTGCGTGGCGCGGCCCAATTCGCGGATTTCGGCAACACGGGTGCGCACCAGAACACCGCGGTCGGTGATCAGCATGATTTCGTCGTCGGCATGCACCAAAGTGGCGGCCACGACTTTGCCATTGCGCTCGGTTTGTTGAATAGCAATCATGCCCTTGGTGCCTCGACCGTGGCGGGTGTATTCGACAATCGAAGTGCGTTTGCCGAAACCATTTTCGGTGGCGGTCAAGACACTTTGTTGTTCGTCCTCGGCGACCAACATCGCAATCACATGCTGGCCTTCTTCAATGGTCATGCCGCGCACACCGCGGGCGTTGCGACCCAAGGGGCGCACATCGTTTTCGTCGAAGCGGACGGCTTTGCCGCCGTCGCTAAAGAGCATCACATCGTGTTGGCCATCGGTCAACGCCGCGCCAATCAGGTAGTCGCCTTCGTCCAAATTCACGGCGATGATGCCGCCCTTGCGGGGGTTGTTGAACTCGTCGAGGGCCGTCTTCTTGACTGTACCCATGGAGGTCGCCATGAACACAAATTGGTCGGCAGGGAAGGTGCGTTTGTCACCCGTCAGCGGCAACACCACGTTGATTTTTTCGCCTTCTTGCAGCGGGAACATGTTGACAATCGGCCGTCCGCGGGAACCCCGCGAACCTGCAGGAACTTCCCAAACCTTCAGCCAATACAAGCGGCCCCGGTTGGAGAAGCACAAGATGTAGTCGTGCGTGTTGGCAATGAAGAGTTGGTCAATCCAATCGTCTTCTTTGGTGGCGGTGGCTTGTTTGCCCCGTCCGCCGCGTTTTTGCGCGCGGTACTCTGAAAGTGGCTGACTTTTGATGTAGCCGCTGTGGCTCAACGTCACGACCATGTCGGTGGGGGTGATGAGGTCTTCCGTGCTCAGGTCTTGCGCGCTGTGCTCAATTTCGCTGCGGCGGGCGCCCACCTTGGTTTGTCCAAACTCGCGTTTGATTTCGCTCAGTTCTTCGCCAATGATGATCGAGACGCGCTCGGGTTTGGACAAGATGTCGAGCAAATCGTCAATCTCGGCCATGACTTCTTTGTACTCAGCAACGATTTTGTCTTGCTCCAAGCCGGTCAAGCGTTGCAAGCGCATTTGCAAGATTTCTTGCGCTTGGGTTTCGGACAGGCGATAGAGCCCGTCTTTGCCCATGCCGAATTCTCGCTCCAAACCATCGGGGCGGTAGTCGTCGGCGTTGATGACGCCGCCGTCAGCGCGGGTGCGGGTGAGCATTTCGCGCACCAACTGGCTGTCCCAGGCTTTGGTCATCAGCTCGGCCTTGGCCACGGGGGGCGTGGGGGCGTTGCGGATGATGGCAATGAACTCGTCGATGTTGGCCAACGCGACCGCCAGGCCTTCCAGCACATGGCCCCGCTCGCGGGCTTTGCGCAGGGTAAAGATGGTGCGTCGGGTCACCACCTCGCGGCGGTGTTCCAAGAAGACCTGAACCAGGTCTTTCAGGTTGCAGAGCTTGGGTTGGCCGTCGATCAGCGCCACCATGTTGATACCAAAGGTATCTTGCAGCTGAGTTTGCTTGTAGAGGTTGTTGAGCACCACTTCCGGTACTTCGCCGCGCTTGAGCTCGATCACCAAGCGCATGCCCGATTTGTCGGACTCGTCCTGGATGTGGCTGATGCCTTCGATTTTTTTCTCGTGCACCAACTCGGCCATGCGCTCTTGCAAGGTCTTTTTGTTGACCTGGTAAGGCAACTCATCCACGATGATGGCTTGGCGCTGGCCTTTGTCGATGTCTTCGAAATGGCACTTGGCCCGCATCACCACGCGGCCACGGCCGGTGCGGTAGCCTTCCTTGACGCCCTGAATGCCGTAAATGATGCCGGCGGTGGGAAAGTCAGGCGCGGGCACAAAGTCCATCAGGTCGTCGATGGTGGCTTCTGGGTGGTGCAACAAATGGAGGCAGGCGTCGACCACTTCATTCAAGTTGTGCGGCGGGATGTTGGTGGCCATGCCCACCGCAATGCCAGAGGAGCCGTTGACCAGCAGGTTGGGCACCTTGCTGGGCATGACCAAGGGTTCGCTCTCGCTGCCGTCGTAGTTGGGGCCGAAATCGACGGTTTCTTTATCGATGTCGGTGAGCATTTCGTGGGCAATTTTGGCCAAACGAATTTCGGTGTACCGCATTGCTGCTGCGTTGTCACCGTCCACCGAGCCGAAGTTGCCTTGGCCGTCGACCAACATGTAACGCATTGAAAAGTCTTGGGCCATGCGGACGATGGTGTCGTAGACCGCGGTGTCACCGTGAGGGTGGTATTTGCCGATCACATCGCCCACAATACGGGCTGATTTCTTGTACGGCCTGTTCCACTCGTTGTTCAACTCGTGCATGGCGTACAAAACGCGGCGGTGCACCGGTTTCAGACCATCGCGGGCGTCGGGCAAGGCGCGCCCAACAATCACGCTCATGGCGTAGTCAAGGTAGCTGCGCCGCATCTCCTCTTCAAGGCTGATGGGCAAGGTTTCTTTGGCAAACTGGGTCATGAAAAAGCTACCGACAGGCAAAGAGGCTATTTTAGGGCCATTGGTTTGTTGCTCTAAAGCAACGAAACCAAGAAATGCTTATTTTCTCTTACAGGTTGGATTGCGCTGTGTCAAACATCTCGGCTTCGCCTGTGGCACAATTTCCCCACACAGTTTCCATTCCGTGGCTTTCTGGCCACTTATTCCAAGAGGATTTACATGAAAAAAATGAACCAAGTCGCTTTGTTGTTGGCATCCGTGGCCATGGCCGCTTCTGCCGGAGCCCAATCTGTGGACAACTGGAAAAACGGTTCTGGTGACGCAGTCTGGAAAAACGGCACCAATGAACTGTGCTGGCGTGATTCCGCTTGGACGCCTGCAACCGCAGCCCCTGGTTGCGACGGCGCCATTGTCCCCGCACCTGCAGCGCCTGCACCGGCCCCCGCTCCGGCTCCCGCACCTGCTCCCAAGGCTGAACCCGCTCCAGCCCCCAAGGCCGCAGCCCCTGCAGCCCCTGCGCCCGTGATGGCCAGCAAGGTCACTTACGCCGCTGACGCCTTCTTTGATTTCGACAAATCGGTGCTGAAGGCCGACGGCAAAGCCAAGCTGGAAGACTTGGTCAGCAAGGTCAAGGGCATTAACTTGGAAGTCATTATTGCCGTGGGTCACACCGACTCCGTGGGCACCGTGGCTTACAACCAAAAATTGTCGGTCCGTCGCGCTGAAGCTGTGAAGGCCTTCTTGGTGTCCAAGGGCATTGAAAAGAACCGCGTTTACACCGAAGGCAAAGGCAAGTCGCAACCCATCGCTGACAACAAAACCGCCGAAGGCCGCGCCAAGAACCGCCGCGTGGAAATCGAAGTGGTCGGTACCCGCAACAACTAATCGGGTTGATTTCCTTGAAAGCCACCTTCGGGTGGCTTTTTTGTTGTTTTATCGAGATTGAATGTGGGCAAAATGCCGTTTAATTTGTAAACAATTGAAAATCTATGTCTATCCCTGAATCCACTTTGCCCCCCGCTACGCCCAAGCAGGTCAATGCCGACCCAGCCGAATTGGCGAAATTTTCGGAACTGGCCCATCGCTGGTGGGATTTGGAAGGTGAGTTCAAACCGCTGCACCTCATCAACCCGGTCCGGTTGGGGTGGATTGATGCCCACCAGCCGCTGAAGGGCCTGCGTGTTCTGGATGTGGGCTGTGGCGGTGGCATTTTGTCTGACGCCATGGCGCGCAAAGGCGCCCAGGTGACGGGGATCGATTTGTCTGACAAAGCCCTCAAAGTCGCCCAAATGCACGCGCTGGAAGCGGGCACCCCGCAACTTCAATTCCGTGCCATTGCTGCCGAAGATTTAGCCCAAGAACAAGCGGGTGCTTTTGATGTCGTCACTTGCATGGAAATGCTCGAGCACGTGCCAGACCCCGCTTCCATCGTTCAGGCCTGCGCCGATTTGGTGAAGCCCGGCGGCTGGGTGTTTTTTTCCACCATCAACCGCAATGCAAGGGCTTTTTTACAGGCCATCGTCGGTGCGGAGTACGTGCTGAATTTGTTGCCACGCGGCACCCACGAATATGCCAAATTAATTCAGCCCGCTGAATTGGCACGGGCCTGTCGGGCAGCGGGCTTGTCTTGGCGAGAGGTCAAGGGCATGCGCTACAACCCCTTCACCCACCGCGTGTCCTTGAACGACGACCCCTCGGTGAACTACATGGTGGCGACCCAAAAAGAGCCTCGTTAATCCCAGGAAGGGCGGCTCGCATGAACACTCAATTTCCCAACCTGAAGGCGGTGTTGTTCGATTTGGACGGCACCCTGATCGACAGCGCCCCCGATTTGGCGGCCGCAGCCGACCAGTTGCGCACGGCCAGCGGTTTGCCTTCCCTGCCCATGGCGACTTATCGACCCTTGGTGGGGTCGGGGGCCAGGGGGATGCTCAAAATTGCTTTGGGGATGGGGCCAGACCACCCCGGCTTTGACGACCACAAAGAAGCGTTTTTCAAGGCCTATGAAGCCCGGCTGACAGAATCAACCACCGTCTTTGACGGCGTGGTCGAGGTGATTCAACGCATTGAGGCCCGTGGTTTGCCTTGGGGCGTGGTGACCAATAAGTCGGAACGCTTTACTCGCCCACTGTCCCAACAACTGTCTTTGCTGGCGAATGCGGGGGTGCTGATCAGCGGCGACACCACACCGCACGCCAAACCCCACCCTGAACCGCTGTTGGAAGCGGCCCGTCGGTTGAGGGTGGATCCTGCGCATTGTGTTTATGTCGGCGACGACGAGCGCGATGTCCAGGCGGGCAAAGCCGCAGGCATGCGCACCGTGGTGGCGCAATATGGCTATCTGGGCCAAGACGCCGATGTGATGAGTTGGAGGGCCGACCATTTGGCGTCGACCCCCCAAGAGATTTTGGATTTGTTGGGTTTATAAGCGAAAAAAAGCCCAGACGTTCCGGTCTGGGCTTTTGAGGCGAGCGAAAGGGGACTCAGCAGCCGCGCGTCACGGGCGCGGGTTCGTCGCTGGGTTTGTCGGCATAGCGGCCCAGTTCCCATTTGGCGATGGCGTTGCGGTGCACTTCATCCGGACCGTCGGCAAAACGCAAGGTGCGGGCGTGGGCATAGGCGGACGCGAGCGGGAAGTCGCCTGACATGCCGCCGCCGCCGTGCACTTGCATGGCCCAATCGATCACTTGGCAGGCCATGTTGGGGGCGACCACCTTGATCATGGCAATTTCACTGCGGGCCACCTTGTTGCCCGCGATGTCCATCAGCCAAGCGGCTTTGAGTGTCAGCAAACGGGCCATGTCGATCTTGCAACGGGCTTCGGCAATGCGTTCTTGCGTCACAGTTTGCGAGGCCACGGTTTGACCAAAGGCCACCCGCGAGGAAGCTCGGCGGCACATCAACTCGAGGGCACGTTCGGCCAAACCAATCAGGCGCATGCAGTGGTGAATGCGTCCAGGGCCAAGGCGACCTTGGGCAATTTCAAAACCACGGCCCTCGCCCAACAGCAGGTTGTCGGCGGGGACGCGCACGTTGTCGAACGTCATTTCAACGTGACCGTGCGGCGCATCGTCATAACCCATCACCGTGAGAGGGCGAATGATGTTGATGCCAGGTGCGTTGGCTGGCACCAAGATCATGCTTTGTTGTGAGTGTTTAGGCGCCTCGGGGTCGGTCTTCCCCATGGTGATGAAGACCGCACAACGGGGGTCTGCAGCACCCGAAATCCACCACTTGCGGCCATTGATGACGTAATCATCGCCTTGGCGCTCGATGCGGGTGGCGATGTTGGTGGCGTCGCTGGAAGCCACGTCGGGTTCGGTCATGGCGAAGGCCGAGCGGATTTGGCCATCCAACAAAGGCTTGAGCCATTTTTCGCGGTTGGCGGGTGAGCCATAGCGGGCAATGGTTTCCATGTTGCCGGTGTCGGGCGCGGAGCAGTTGAAAACTTCGCTGGACCATGGCACCCGGCCCATGATTTCAGCCAAAGGTGCGTATTCTTGGTTGGTCAGACCGGCACCGTCGTAACCCGAGGCGTGGGCGCTGTCGACCGGCAAAAACAAATTCCAAAGACCGTCGGCACGGGCTTTGACCTTCAGGTCTTCAATGATGGCCAGCGGGGTCCAACGCTTTCCGGCCGCGGTATTGGCTTCCAATTGCGCGTGGTAGGTGGCCTCGTTGGGGTAGATGTACTCGTCCATGAAACGCTGCAAACGCGCTTGCAGGTCTTTGGTTTTGCTTGAATATTCGAAGTCCATGGATGCCTCTTGTGTTGACGTGAAAAAAAAGCGATTTCAAAAATAGTGGTTTTGTACCAAGGCCCAAGCCATCTCGGACATGGGACGGGCCCCACGACCAGAGCTGATGGCTTGTTCGCTGGAAGCCGTGCCCATCTCAACCCGTTTGGCAATGCCTTGCAAAATCGCAGACATGCGGAACAAGTTGTAGGCGAGGTAAAAGTTCCAGTCGGCTTTGAGCTCAGCGGGCGTAAACCGCCCCGTGCGCTCGCAGTACATCTGGATGTAGTCGGCTTCCGAAGGAATGCCCAAAGCCGCCAAGTCCAAGCCACCAATGCCCCGAAAGCTGCCGGGTTCAATGTGCCAAGCCATGCAGTGGTAGCTGAAATCGGCCAAGGGGTGCCCCAAGGTGGACAGCTCCCAATCGAGCACGGCAATGACGCGTGGCGCATCGGCAGCAAACATCATGTTGTCGAGCCGGTAGTCCCCGTGCACGATGCTGACCATGGAAGGGTCTTTGGCCGCTTCAGGAATGTTCTCGGGCAGCCATTCCATCAAGCGGTCCATGGCGGGATTGGGCTCGGTAATGGAGGCCGTGTATTGCTTGCTCCAGCGTCCGATTTGGCGCTCGAAATAATTGCCCGGACGGCCGTAGTCGGCCAGCCCTTGGGCGGCGAAATCAACCGAATGCAGCGCGGCCAAGACCCGGTTCATTTCGTTGTAAATGTCAAAGCGTTGTTCGCGTGACAGGCCCGGCAAGGATTGGTCCCACAACACTCGACCGGAGACGAAATCCATGACGTAAAACGCGCGACCAATGATGGCTTCGTCCTCGCACAGGCACAGCATCTCAGGCACGGGGACGGGGGTGCCAGCCAAGCCGCGCATCACCTTGAATTCCCGCTCAATGGCATGGGCCGATGGCAGCAATTTGGCCACCGGACCGGGCTTGGCGCGCATCACATAGTGGCGTTCTGGGGTGATGAGTTTGTAGGTGGGATTGGACTGGCCGCCCTTGAACATCTCAACGCTCAAGGGGCCCTTAAAGCCGGGCAGGTTTTGCTGCAGCCACGCCGACAGAGCGGCAACGTCGAAAGTGTGCTGCTCAGACACCGCGCGGGTGCCAATGAAATGATCGAATTGGGTCATGCGACCGCCCTTGGGTTCAAAGTGGATCGTGGCCCGATGCTCAAAGATCGGCTTCGCTGATGCGCATCAACGCTTCGCGGTCCTTGACAATCAACCCCGCCGGTTCGATGCGAATGGCCTCTTCGCGCTCCATTGATTTCAGTTCTTGATTGACCCGTTGTCTCGAAGCGCCCAACAACTGCGCCAGTTCCTCTTGTGCCAGGTGCAGACCAATTCGCATTTCGCTGCTGTTGGACAAACTCGGGACGCCATAACTGCGCACCAAGTGCAGCAGTTGTTTGGCCAAACGTGAACGCAGCGGCAAGGTGTTCAAGTCTTCGACCAAGCCGTAGAGCTGACGTATGCGTCGCGCATGCAGGCGAATCATGGCTTCGTAAAACTCCACATGAAGCGCCAAGATTTTTTTGAAATCGGCCTTGGCCACACACAGACAGGTGGTCTCGCCATGCGCGTAGGCATCGTGCGTGCGCCGATCCCCGTCGAAGATCGAGACGTCGCCGAACCAAATCCCCGGCTCCACATAGGTCAAGGTGATTTGCTTGCCCGAGATCGAGGTCGAGCTGACCCGAACGGCCCCCTTGGCGCAGGCCATCCACTCCTCGGGCGGCTCGCCACGGGCTGTGATCAGGTCGCCGTCGCGGTAACGTTTGACATAAGCGCATCGAAGAATGTCGTGTCTAAGTGAGGGTGAAAGTGAAGAAAACCAGCGACCCGAATTGATCGACTCGCGTTCCTCCATTGTCAGAATGGGCTGGTCCATGGACTGTCTTTTGTGTGACTGAAAGTTGAAAAATTGTCGCCTCAGAGACCGCGGCGTTGTTTGTTTTCTTTAGATGACTTTACTCAAAACGAGGCGAGGTCTTGTTCAAAAAAGCACCGATGCCAATGCCCCCATTCGGGTGGTGCAGGTTTTTGACAAACGCATCGCGCTCGCACGCCAGTTGTTGGGTCAAAGAGTGGCCCCTCGCTTGTTGTAGTAACTCTTTGATGCTGGTCAGCGCATTGGGTGCACGCTGGTTCAGTTGCTCCGCCAGCGCCAGGGCGGTGCTCAAGGCCGCCCCAGACTCGCTGATGCGGTTGACCAGGCCGTGCTGCTGCAGGGTGGTGGCGTCGATCCGGCTGCCGAGCATCAACAATTCCGTCGCCAAAGCACGCGGCAGGGCGTGGGCCAAGGCATGGCTGGCGCCGCCATCGGGCGAGAGCCCAACGGTGCTGTAGGACATGGCAAAAAAAGCATCGCGCGCCGCGACCACCAAGTCGCAGGCCAAAACCAAAGAAAAACCAGCGCCTGCTGCAGGCCCTTCCACAGCGGCCACAACAGGGTGAGGAAAGACCCGGATGGCCTCAATGAAGTTGTGCAGGTTCTCGATGCTCTGGGCTTGGTGCTCCGGCGGTTGCAAGCGGTTGGCTTGCAAGCGTTGCAAGTTACCACCCGCACAAAACCAGGGGCCTTCACCGGTGATGACCACGCTGCGAATGTCGGGATTGCTTTCGGCCACGCTCAAGGCCTCGACGCCAGCGGCATAAATTTCAGGCCCCAAGGCGTTGCGCATCTCGGGGTTGCTGATGGTCAAGATCAGCGTTTGACCTTGACTGGTGCTTTTGAGTTCAGCGGGCATGGGCAAAGACCTTCTATTTAGGCTTCACGGTGCAACAGGCTCAAACCAATGGCGCCGCGGCGGCGCAACCAAGGGCTGGGGCGGTAGCGCGGATCGCCGTAAACGGTGTAGAGGTTGAACAAGACCTCGAGCAGGTTGTCGGGGCCGTAGGCATTGCCCATGGCCAAGGGGCCCATGGGGTAGCCCAAGCCCAGCGTGACGGCCAACTCCAAGTCTTCCGGGCTGCAAATGCCTTGCTGGCAAATGTCGCTGGCGATGTTGACGATGTTGGCCAACACGCGTTGTGTCACGAAACCACCGCTGTCGCGAATGACGGAAACCGCTTTGCCGTCCCGCGCAAACAAGGCATGGGCCGCATCGCGCATGTCCTCTCGGGTTGCAGGGTTGGTGGCGAGCACGCGGCGTCGCGTGGCTTTGTCGTCAATCAACAGGTCAATCCCCACCGTGCGGCTGGGGTCGAGACGCTCCACCACGGCCATGGTGGTGACGTCAAAGCCCAAAGGCGCCACCAAACAGAGCGCCTGGGAAGAGGGCGCGGCGCCGGTTTCAATTTGGGCCCCCAGGTCTTTCAGCAGTTGATACAACTCGGCCCGGCGTGCGGCACGTGAGGAGACCCAAACGGGCGGCATCTCAGCCACCACAGGCACCGCAGGTTCGTCCGCTTTGAGGGCTTGGCCTTCTGCGTAGCGATAAAACCCATGGTTGGTTTTACGGCCCAGTTGGCGGCCCGCTAAACGCTGGGCGCCGATCACGCTCGGGCGGTAACGCGGCTCTTCAAAGTACTGGTGGTAGATCGATTCCATGACCGGTTGGGAGACATCCAACCCGGTCAAGTCGAACAGCTCGAAAGGCCCCAATTTGAAGCCCACTTGGTCGCGCAAAATCGCGTCGACAGTTTGAAAATCGGTCACGCCTTCGGTGATGATGCGCAAGGCCTCGGTGCCATAACCCCGTCCGGCGTGGTTGACGATGAAGCCGGGGGTATCGGTCGCGCTGACCGGTGTGTGGCCCATTTGACGCGTGTAGGCAGTGAGCTTTTCACAGACCTCGGGGGCCGTGGCCAAGCCGCCAATGACTTCGACCACCTTCATCAAGGGCACAGGGTTGAAGAAGTGGTATCCCGCCAAACGTTCGGGGTGCTTCAAGCCCGCCGCGATGGCCGTGATGGACAGCGATGAGGTGTTGCTGGCGAGCACGGATTGGGCTGAGACGATGGTTTCTAACTGTGCAAACAGCTGTTGCTTGATGTCCAGCTTTTCGACAATGGCTTCGATGACGAGGTCGCATGAAGCCAGCTCGGACAGGTGGTTGCAGACGGACAAACGGGCGCTGTAGGTCGCGACTTGCTCGGCAGTCAGGCGCCCCTTTTCCGCTAACTTTTGCCATTGTTGGTGCAAAGCTTGTTCGGCCTTTTCGGCTGCACCGGCTTGCGCGTCAAACAGTTGAACGGCGCTGCCGGCTTGAACGGCCATCTGCGCAATGCCGCGCCCCATGGCGCCGGTGCCGACAACAGCCACTTTTTGAAAAACAGTAGTCATGATGATCGTGAATCAGGGTGTTAGCGCCGTACTTGTAAAGCGCCTGGGTTGACGATATTGGTGGGTGTGCCTTTGATGTAATTGATGATGTTGTCAAAGGCAGCCCCAAAATACAGCTCATACGAATCTTGTTCTACATAGCCAATATGGGGTGTACAAATGCAGTTTTCTAAACGCAACAAAGCATGGCCCTGCAAAATGGGCTCGCTTTCAAACACATCAACAGCCGCCAAGCCAGGACGTCCCCGGTTCAAGGCCGCCAAGAGGGCACCGGATTCAATCAGCTCGGAGCGCGAGGTGTTGACCAGCAAGGCAGTGGGCTTCATTCGGGCTAAATCGTCGGCGCTGACGGTGTTTTGCGTGTCGTCGCACAAGCGCAGGTGCAAACTCAACACATCGCTTTCTTCAAAACAGGCCTCGCGGCTGGTGAAGGCTTGAAACCCGTCGGCCAGGGCTTGGGCGCGTGAGGCTTCACGGCCCCAGACTTTGACGTTCATGCCAAAAGCTTGCCCATATTTGGCCACCAATTGACCGATGCGACCATAACCCCAAATGCCCAGTGTTTTGCCGCGCAAGGTGTTGCCGAGCCCAAAGTTGGCGGGCATCGAGGACGCTTTGAGGCCGGATTGTTGCCAAGCGCCGTGTTTTAAGTTGGAGATGTACTGGGGCAAGCGTCGCATGGCAGCCATGATCAGGGCCCAAGTCAACTCGGCGGGTGCGACGGGTGAGCCGACGCCCTCTGCGACGGCGATGCCCCTTTCGGTGCAAGCCGCCAAATCAATGTGGGGACCAATTTTGCCGGTTTGAGAAATCAAACGCAGTTTGGGGAGTTTTTCAATCAGGGCCCGGTTGAGTTGCGTACGTTCACGAACCAAAACCAAGGCTTCCGCGTCTTTCAGTCGAACGGCCAATTGGCCCATGCCTTTGACGGTGTTGGTGTAGACCTTGGCGGCATAAGCATCCAGCTTGCTGGCGCATTTCAGCTTGCGCACGGCATCTTGGTAGTCATCGAGGATCACAATGTTCATATCCCAACATTGTGCCTCGATTGTGGCGTGACTTTTACCCCTCGGTCGAAGCTTGGAGCCGCCTCAATTCAATGCGGCCCTCAATGCAGACGTGCTTGGGCTTGGACCATGCGGTCGAGTTCGGCGCAGACATCGGCCATGCGGCCCGAAATGACCAAGCGGCCTGAATTTTGATGGGACAGGCCGCTTCCCTTGGGGTCGCGCACACAAAGCACCCGCAAAGGGCGTGATGGGCCTGATGGGCGTGAAGGGCGCACCGCGCTGGCTTGGGGGCGAACCATTTGACGGGCCGGAACTGCAGCGGCGGTTTCCCGTGGCACCAAAATCGCTTGGGCAGACTTTAAGAATTTAAAAGAAAACAGGTTCATGGGGACTCTCCAAAATTACATCAAGACCGTGTTGCGAATCAAACCCACAGCCAAGCCTTCGATTTCAAAAGATTCATCGTCTTGCACGATGATGGGGGCGTAATCTGGGTTTTCAGGCAGCAATTCAATGTGCTGAGCCGTTCTGCGAAAGCGTTTAACGGTCACTTCATCGCCCAAGCGGGCCACGACGATTTGTCCGTTTTTGGCTTCGCGGGTGGTTTTAACCGCCAACAAGTCACCGTCCATGATGCCGGCATCTCGCATGGACATGCCCCGTACCTTCAACAGAAAGTCGGGTGGGGTACTGAACAGGCTGGTTTCCACGTGGTAGGTCTGATCGACGTGTTCTTGCGCCAAGATCGGTGAACCGGCAGAAACACGGCCGATCAAAGGCAATGCCAACTGGCTCAAGCTGGCCAATGGAAAGGCCATTTGGTTGAACCGCTGGGAATTGGCGCTGGACGAGGTGTCCAATCGGTTGGCGCCTCGCAAACGAATGCCACGGGACGTGCCGCTGACCAACTCAATGGCCCCTTTACGGGCCAGCGCTTGCAGGTGTTCTTCGGCCGCATTGGGTGACTTGAAGCCCAACTCAGAGGCGATTTCTGCGCGCGTGGGGGGGGCGCCGGTTTGGGCAATCGCCTTTTGGATGAGTTCCAGAATTTGTTGTTGTCTGGCGGTTAACTTCAAGGAAAATGGGGCCTCAGTCAAAAAGTCGGTCATGTTGCCTCCGTGCGAGTGGCTAAGTATGGCTGAATAAATATCCAGTAACTGTATTTTTAACCAGTTTTTTTAATTGTGCAAGTCCTCCACGAAAAAAAATGAAAAATTCTTCGCCTCACAAAATCGTGGTTTTGGGGATGGGGGGGACCATCGCTGGTTTGGCAGCCGACCCCCATTCGCCTGAACATTACGTGGCCGCCCAACGTTCGGTGGCTGATTTGTTGAGCGAATGGTGTCCAGAGGGACAAGAAGAGGGACAAGAAGAGGAGGCACTCGGAGAGGGACAACGTCCCCTGACCTGGGTGAGCCAGCAAGTGGCCCAAATTGACAGCAAAGACCTGAACCCTGCCCATTGGCTGGCCCTGATTCAGGCCGTTGTGCCCGCCTTGCAAGACGACGAGGTGGCGGGCGTGGTCATCACCCACGGCACCGACACCCTTGAAGAAACAGCCACTTTTTTAGATGTCGTTTTAAATCGAGGTGAGGCTGAACTCAACAAGCCCCTTGTTTTGACGTGCGCCATGCGGCCCAGTAATGCGCCCGATGCGGATGGCCCCCAAAACCTCGCCGATGCCTTGTTGCTGGCCAGCGCCCGGGAAACCCAAGCCAAGGGCGTTTGGGTCGTTTGTGCTGGCCAAGCCCACGCCGCTCGCTGGGTTCGAAAGGGCCACCCACAAAATTTAGACGCTTTCGATTCGGGTGACAGACCCGTGGCGGCCACTTTGCTCAAAAGGCCAGCCCCCAATTGGGCCGAGCCTGAACAAGGGATCAAGCGGCCATTGCAAAGAGGGTGGCAAAGAGGGTTGCAAAGAGGTTGGCAAAGCGAGTGGCAATGGACATCAAAAACGCCATCTCCCACTCAAGTCCAAACTCAAACTCAAACTCAAACTTTCACCCAAACAGACCGACCGGTTGGTTTCAATCATTTGGCCCCGCTGATCAGGACGCCGCCAGAAGCTTGGCCCCGAGTGGGTATCTTGACCCACCATGCGGGCTCTGAAGCTTGGGAAATTGAGGCGTTGGTGATGGCCGGCGTTCGGGGGATTGTGGTTGCCAGTACTGGCAATGGCACCATCAGTGAGGCGTGGCGGTCGGCCTTGTTAAAGGCGCAAAGTCAGGGCATCCAGTTGTGCTGGACGACCCGCTGTGCACAAGGCCATCCCACACAGGTGCCAGAGGGTTTCGCCTCCATCGCCTCCAACAGGTTGGCCGCTGATTGGGGCGATAGTACCCCGGCCAAGGCCAGGGTGCGTTTGCAACTTAGTTTGCTCTTGAACTCAAACTGAAATCACTCGCTCAGCGCCTTGAATGCGCGGGCGGTGATGTCGTCAACGCTGCCTGTGCCACTGATGGCGCGGTAACGTGGCGCTGCTGCGGGGTCATTGGCAGCCCAGTCGCTGTAGTAGCTGACCAATGGACGGGTCTGGGCGTTGTAGACCTCCAAGCGCTTTTTGACGGTTTCTTCCTTGTCGTCTTCGCGTTGGATCAGGGGTTCGCCGGTGACGTCGTCCACGCCTTCTTGCTTGGGCGGGTTGAATTTGACGTGGTAAGTGCGCCCTGAAGCCGGATGGGAGCGGCGACCGCTCATGCGTTCAATGATGGCGTCAAAGGGCACATCAATTTCAAGCACATAGTCGAGTTTCACGCCGGCGGCCTTCATGGCGTCGGCTTGAGGAAGGGTGCGGGGGAAACCATCGAACAAAAATCCGTTGGCGCAGTCGGCTTGGGCAATTCGTTCTTTGACCAAATTGATGATCAGCTCGTCGCTGACCAAGCCGCCTGACTCCATC
>Ga0164296_1002810_pt1 | contig 16922 bp, 18 predicted proteins | sample GEODES057metaG_FD_113533 | JGI IMG/M metagenome (GOLD analysis project Ga0164296, IMG submission 113533) | Dystrophic lake water microbial communities from Trout Bog Lake, Wisconsin, USA - GEODES057 metaG | ecosystem: Environmental > Aquatic > Freshwater > Lake | place: USA: Trout Bog Lake... | reverse complement strand
CTTTCAGTGGTGTGCACCGCTGGCGCCTTTGTCGTGTTCTACGAACTCATCAAGGAAGTTGCGCCAACGAGGTCCATGGTCGTTACCTACTTCAACACCGCTATTGCCGTGGTGCTGGGCATTATGTTCCTCCACGAGCCACTGACGACTGGTATTGCGGTGGGCTTCCCACTGGAGTTGGTCGGCAGTTACTTCGCGACGAGCGCGACACCGGCGACGTCGGCTTAAAGCGCAAACTCCACCGAAACGCGCACCTGGCCAGCAACGACGAGCCAGATTCCCGCGTCACTCGAAAAGAGGGTGACCTCGTCACCAGCTTCGAGTGAGCCGTGGTGCACCATGGCCACGTAGCGTGGAGTGCTCGGTAGTACTTCGGTAACTGCTTGCCAGATAGCGGCATTGTTCACGTGGCCAATAATGTCCAGGTCGGCCACCCGTAGTGTCCAGCACCTCTGGGCGGCGCCCTCGGCAACCACGGGCTCGGGCACGCGCCCAGAAACCTTGCGCCCGTTCAGCGCCTCGCCGTAGACCTCATGAAATGAAGGTCGAATACGAAGTGGATGGCCCGTCTCGTCAATGGGCACCCACAAACTGGCGGCTTCGAGCAGTAACTGGTCGTGGCAGAAGACGTTCGTGCGGCGCTCGGCCCAGGCCGCCCCGTAGCCACCGCACCACGTCACCAGACGGAGCTGGTCGAGGTACTTTGGCCACTGCCCACCGTCAGCAACGCGCACGGCAGTGCGGCGAACGACCCACACGTCCTGATTAACGACCCCGGTGTCTTCAGCGTCGTCAGTGGCAACGTCTTGGAGCATGCGCGCCAGCCCATCGAGGCGAAGTACCCCGTTCGGACCAGAGTCACCCAAGCGCACGCGAGACGTTCCTTGAAAGGAACGACCCTTGCCACTGGGTGCGACGAACTCAATCATTAGCTAGCGCAGCGTCGCGCCCAGCGACTCACCAATGGCGATCAGGCTGCTACGCACTTCAGCAATTTCCTTATCGCTGAGCGTACGGTCACTCGCACCCAGTCGAACTTTGTAGGCCAGTGAGCGGGTGCCATCGGGCAGTGAAGCACCCGAGTACACGTCAAACAACTCAACCATCTCAACCAGGTCCGAACCGTGTCGGAGCGCTAGTGCCAGATCTTGCGCGTGCACGGCCGAAGGCGTCACGAACGCCAAGTCAATCGAGGCACTTGGGTAGCGACTCGGCACCGTCACAAACTGGCTCTGTCGGGCAATCTTCTCCGGGTCAGCCAGAACATCGAGGTCGATGTCCACGAGTCCAACGCGACGTACGGCTCCGAGTGACACGGTGGCTTCAAGGAGTTCACTGTCGACTTCACCGACGTAGCCCAAGCGTGCCCCACTAGCTCGGTCGATCAGTTCGCCACAGCGAGTCGGGTGCCATCCAGCTGGTGCTTCAGTGGTGGAACGAACAACTACGTCGTTCAGACCGAGTCGCTCGGCAAGGTTCGAGAAGAACGCAACAGCCGTGTGAGCGTCGTCGCCTTCACGACCCAGAACCACCGTAAGGCGCTCATTTTCCGTTGGCAGTGCCAGAGCAACGCCTCCACCAATACCGCCCTTTGTTCGGCGCTGTGTGGCACTCGCGTCGGGATGCGTAAAGACCATGCCAATCTCACCCAACAGCACGTCGCCAGTTCCACGTTCGAGGTTCTTGCCCCACGCGCGAACCAGCCCAGTAATCATCGTGGCCCGAAGAACGGATTCTTCTGAAGCCAAGGGGTTGGTGATTCGGACACGCGGCGCACCGGCGTGCAGTAGGTCGAAGTCTTCGTCACTTCCCAACGTGGGTGTCCACGACTCGTAGACACCGAGGTCAACGGCAATGTCACGGACACTGCGTCGAAGTTGTTGACGCGTAGAGAGTCTGCCGGGTTGTGGCCACGAAGGCGTGCGTCGCGGCAGGCGCTTGTAGCTGTACAAACGAGCAATCTCTTCAATCACGTCTGCCCGTCCACAGGCACCACTTCGAATGTCGAGGCGGGCAGTTGGTGGTGTCACGAAGAGCGAGGCACCAACGTGCTCGGTTGCAAAGTTAAGACCGTGGAGAAGCGTCACCACTTCATCAACCGGCAAACGAATACCGAGGGCACGCTCAAGGTCGTCCTCACGTAGTTCAATGACCGGAACCTCAGGCAGGTTGCCGCGAACATCAAGTGGGTCACTGAGCCACTCCAAGTTCGGGCAGCTCTCCTTCAACACCTGCACAAAACGCGCGACTGCCGTAAGCGCCAGTGAAGGGTCGACGCCCCGTTCGAATCGGTTCGACGCTTCTGAGCGAAGACCGTGACGCTTCGAACTGCGCGCAATGGTCATTGGATCAAAGAAGGCAGCTTCGAGAAGCACCTCGGTTGAGGCCTCGTCAATCTCACTCGATGCGCCACCCATCACGCCGGCAAGTCCCAGAACGGTATTGTCGCCATCGACAATCACGCAGTCTTCACCGGTGTCACCAAGTCCTCGACCCGCTTTGGCCAGTTCTCGGGTAACGCCATCGAGAGTGACGAGCGACTCCCCCGCTAGCGCGCGACGGGCGCGCAGCGTCTTCTTGGCCACTTTGTTCGCGTCGTAAGGGTGGGTGGGCTGACCCAGTTCAAGCATCACGAGGTTCGAAGCGTCAACCACGTTTGAAATAGGCCGCATGCCAGCGCTGTTCAGCAGTTGAGCAACCCAGGCGGGCGAAGGACCAACCACCACGTTCTTGAGCAGTGAAACGGTGAGGCGACCACACAGTTCTGGGTCCTCAATTGAGGCGTTTGCCGCGTCACTCGTTGTCGGACCATGTGGCGAGGCGACAGCGGGCATGGTGAGTGCACGGCCCAGTCGAGTCGCTAAGTCTCGTGCTACACCCATCACCGACCACGCGTCGGGGCGGTTTCCTTCCACGGAGATGTCAAACACGACATCTTGGGTAATCGAGAGGGCCTCGAGGAGCTTCACCCCGACGACGGGAGTAATCATCTCATCGAGAATCATGAGACCCTGGTGGTCTTCACTGAGTCCCAATTCCCTCGCCGAACAGAGCATGCCTCGAGAGGTAACGCCACGCATCTTTCGTTCCGCGATCTCGAAACCGCCGGGGAGTACGGCGCCCACTGGCGCCAGTGGCACGTGGTTCCCCAAGGCGAAGTTAGTTGCGCCACAGACAATGTCCAGTGGCCCATCACTCGTAGCAACGGTCACGAGGCGCACGCGGTCGGCGCCTTCGATGGCTTGAATGTTGTCAATGCGTGCAATGACAACGTCTTCGAGTCCTTCGCCAACGTAGTCAATGCCCTCAACGACGAGGCCTAGATCGTCGAGGATGAGTCGGAGTTCGTCAACGCTCTCGGGGAGGTCAACAAACTGTCGGAGCCAGGAAAGAGGAATCTTCATGAGAACTGCCTTAAGAATCGAACGTCATTTTCAATGAGGGCACGCATGTCGGCAATCTGGTGGCGCATCTGACCACAGCGCTCGATACCAAAGCCAAAGGCAAAGCCACTCCACTCTTCACCATCAATGCCCACGGCTTCGAGCACCGCCGGGTCGAGCATGCCGCAACCACCTAGTTCAATCCACCCGGTCTGTGAACACGTACGGCATCCCTCGCCTCGACAAATCGTGCACGTAATTTCGAATTCAGCCGAGGGTTCGGTAAAGGGGAAATAGGCCGGACGAAGTCGAGAGGCAATATCGGGACCAAAGTAGGCGCGGGTAAAGGTCTCAATGACCCCAGCGAGGTCAGCGAAGGAGATATTCCGGTCGACCACGAGGCCTTCAATCTGGTGAAACACCGCCAAGTGTCGAGCGTCGGGCGTGTCGCGACGAAAGCAGCGACCAGGCATAACCGAGTGAATGGGCAGGCTCTGGTTCGCGACTGCTTCCTCCATGAGGTGAATTTGCGTGGGTGACGTGTGGGTGCGAAGTACTACCGTCTCTGGCTCACCGAGTTCCACGTAAAAGGTGTCCCACATGCCGCGCGATGGGTGGGCCGGTGGAATATTCAACGCTTCAAAGTTGTACCAGTCGCTCTCAACCTCAGGACCTTCCGCCACTGTAAAGCCCATACCAACAAAGACATCTTCTAGTTCACGTTGCGTTGATCCAACGAGGCCAGGGTGACCAACTGATGCAGGGACTCGAACGCTCGAAACAACAACGTCGCCTAGGTCCAAGCGATCAGCTTCGAGTGCTTCGGCTCGAGCCACACCAGCCAGATCACTTCGCTTCACCGAAAGGGCTTCTTCAACTGATCGTCGTGCGTCTTGCAGCAGGGCGCCAGCGTCTTTACGCTCCTCGGGAGCGAGCGCTCCAAGAGACTTTTGCAGGCCCGTCAGGATGGAACGCTTCCCCGTCAAAAAGGACTCGGCCTCTTTGAGTTCGTCCAGTGTGCTGAGTGCAGCAATTTGCTGGAGCAGCTCGTGCGTCTGCTCGGGAAGTTTGGCGAGTGGCGAATCAGTCATAACCCTTTAAGGCTACGAGGTTTTCAGCCCTGCGGGTGACCTTCACGCTGGTACATCGCTTCAAATGCCACAAGCGACGCCGCGACGCCAGCATTCAGTGACTCATTTCGCCCAGCCATGGGAATGGTCACGAGCCCTGAACACAAGTTCGCGTCATGCTCGCTCAGTCCGTGCGACTCGCTGCCAATCACGACCAGTGAGGGCTTGGTGAAGTCAACACGTCGTGGGTCCACCCCGCCGCGCACCACCGTGGCAAGTGTTTGCACCCCACGACCAGCAAAGTAGTCAAGCGTCGACTGGTAGTCATCGACCACCACGGGAACGTGGAAAATTGAGCCAGCGGTGGCCCGTAAGGACTTGGGGTTGAACGGGTCGACACAGTTCCCTGTCAAAATCACCGCTGCAGCACCCGCCGCATCAGCAGAACGGATGATGGTCCCAAGATTGCCCGGATCTTTCACTTCGTGAAGGACAAAAATAAAGCCAGCGGGAGCAATGTCCGCGAGCTGGTGCAAGGGCAGTCGAATTTCGGCGACGACGGGCTGTGGCGTCACTGCATCGGTGACTTTGTCAAGTACCCCTGGGGCTAGGGAGTAGACATCGATTCCTCGAGCAGTGGCGGTGCGCACAATATCGAGATTCTCGGAACTTTGCGTGAAGGCTTCATCAACATAGATGGCTTCAAAGTCTGCGCCGCCTTCAAGGGCGGCACTTACGAGGTCGGTTCCTTCCAGAACACAGCATCCCTCGTCCCAGCGCTCTGAGCGCTTTTGAACAAGGCGTTGGAGTCGACGTACCTTTTGGTTGGTCGACCCCAACGACTCGATCAGAACTACCTACTTCGTCAGTGCGGCCTGGGCCTGAGCAACAATCGCGGCAAAGGCGGCGTTGTCGTTCACGGCCAAGTCAGCCAGCATGCGACGGTCAACTTCAATGCCTGCAGCGTTGAGACCAGCGATGAAACGGCTGTAGCTCATGCCGTAGGCACGGGTACCAGCGTTGATGCGCTGAATCCACAGACGACGCATGTCGCCCTTGCGTGCGCGACGGTCGCGGAATGCGTAGACACCGGCGTGCTGTACTGCCTGGTTAGCGGCGCGGAAGGTACGGCTACGGTCACCGTAGTAACCCTTGGCCTCTTCCAGTACGGCCTTGTGGTGCTTCTTGGCGTTTACTGCCCTTTTAACTCGTGCCATTTTGGTTCCTCTTTCCTAGTTCTCTTTACAGGCCCATCAGGCGCTTGATGTTCTTTTCAATACCCTTGGAAATGTCGGCTTCGCGACCCAAACGGCGTGCACGCACGGACGTCTTCTTTTCCATAATGTGACCACGGAATGCCTTACGACGACGAAGTCGTCCGCTTCCCGTGACCTTGATGCGCTTCTTCGCACCGCTGTCTGTCTTCATCTTTGGCATTTCAGCCCTCCTCTTGCGATACTTCGGCCGAAACGCTCGGCGCGACTTGTGGCTTTACTTCTTCTTTCGAACTCTCTACCTTGGCCTTGGGCTTCTTGTCTGGGCCCAACACCATGATCATGTTTCGTCCATCGAGCTTTGCGGCGGACTCGACCTTGGCGATGTTCTCGAGCTTCTCAATGATGCGGTCGAGAATCTTCTTTCCAAGTTCAGGGTGCGCAGACTCGCGACCTCGGAACATGATGGTGATCTTTACCTTGTGACCTTCATTCAAGAACTTCTCAACGGCGCGCGTCTTGGTGTCGAAGTCTCCGGGTCCAATCTTTGGCCGGTACTTCATTTCCTTAACGCCAACACTCTGCGTCTTGCGTCGCGATTCCTTGGCCTTTTGGGCTTCGTCGAACTTGAACTTTCCGTAGTCCATGATTCGACACACTGGAGGCTGCGCGGTGGGCGCAATTTCCACGAGGTCGAGGTCAAGACTGTGGGCCAACGCCAAAGCTTCGCGGGTTGACGTCACGCCACGTTGTTCACCTTCGTGATCAATGAGACGAACGGTTTCCACGCGAATGCGTTCATTGACGCGGTGGTCTCCAGGCACGTTTGCGATAACTCACTCCTTGCTCTTCGCGACGCCACTATGACGTCGCCACGGCAAGCGGGGCGCAAAACTCCTGTGAACCCGATCACTCATGTGGTCTAGGTGGACGTTGGCACTGCCAACCTCACTTGCTGTGAACTGCTCTACAAGGTTAGCAGATGGAGATTTCAGAGAAAAAACCTCACATTTATGAGCCTCTTACCAATTCTCCATGCTCTTTCTACATCGACACCCTAGTTTCGTGGCCATGTCTGAGACCCCCACCCCACTGCACGTCACCATTCACACCCCCTGGTGGCGGAGGCCCGAGATTCTTGTCTCCCTTCTGGGGTTCTTGGGCTTCTGTGTCCTTGTTTTAGTTCGAGCTACCCAGTTGCTTGAGCCTGACGATTACGCCTACCGGGCTTCAATCACCGCCCTGAGTCAGGGGCACATCCTGCTCACCAATGCCCAATACGCGCTACTCAATAAGCAGTTGGCCGCTACCGGCGGACAGGGCATCTCCCAGTGGCACCACCTGGCGTCCGGTCGGTGGATTAGTGAAAAGAACCCGGGCTACCCCTTCTACGCAGTCTTGTTCTATCTCGTACACCTTCTTCGACTCACGCCCCTGTTCTACGGGGCACTGGCCTGCGTCGGTCTCTACCATGGCGCCAAGGCCTGGCTGGGGTCGTGGGCTGGCGCAGTGGCCGTCTGGACCTACTGCTTTTCCGGTGCTGCTCTCACCTTCGCCTGGCGCGACACCATGCCCTCATTCACTGATGCCTCGCTCATGGCGGCTGGTTTCGGAGGCCTTCTTTGGGTCTTTCTCTCAACCGGCCACTCGTCTCGTCGACGCAACTTGATGGGTCTGGCTTCGTTCGTCTCGATCGAGAGCGCGGTCTTTATTCGCTACACCAACATCATTGAACTCATCGTGGCCGTTGTCGCAGTTCTCCTCTTACGACGACTCGGCATGCTCAGCTGGCGCACCGTTCTGGGGTGGATGGCCTCGGTAGTCGTGACCGGCATTGTCATTTTGGGATTTAACACCTGGGCCTACGGCAGCGCCACGTCAACGGGCTACTCCGCCGGTGAGATCACGTTCTCAGTTCACTCACTGTGGCCCAACCTCCACATAATGCCGAGCAACCTCGCCTCTTCGATGCCCCTCTTCATCGTTGCTCTCATTGGTCTGCTCTGGATTGCCGTTCGCTTCCTTCGTGACCGCGTACGCCACGTCAGTGACCGGACACGTACACAGCGTGATGGCCTCGTAGCCCTGGTCCTTGGTGCAGGCTGGCTTGGACTTTGGTTCCTGTACTTGAACTACACCTGGACCGCACAAATGGGTGGCGGGCACGGCAGCGGGGCAATGGGGGGCCAAACCGTGCACCTGATTCGCTTCTACCTCCCTGCACTTGGCCTCATTGCTCTACTTGCCACGTGGTGCATCATGCAGCTACCTCGTTGGACCAAGACACTCCCCGTGCTGGCTCTCGTAGTAGCCGCATGGTTCTCCTTTAACGCCATGGCCAGTAGCGGCGCGCCGGGTATGGGTGGCGAGTTCCCCGGAGGAGCACCCGGCAACGGTTCACAGAACAGCCATCACCCAGATTTCAATCCTGGCAACTTTTCGGGGCAACCTGATGGTCCCAATGGACGAGACCACGGCCAACCACCCAAGGGCTTTCGCCCACCATCTGGTGGGCCCAATGATGGTGGGCCACCAAACGGAGGTCCTTCATTCGGCGGCACACCTCCTTCGGGTGGTCCCGGACTGCCAACGACACCGACCACCGAAAAGATCTCGAAACTGGCCAAGTAGTTCTCGCTACGTCGTTACGCTGGAATCGTGAGCGCATCAGACCAAACAGAATTCAACGAACAAGCCGAACTCGACTACTTGCGAACGACGCCCGTAGAGACGATTCTCGCCAACCACCTCTTTGTACTACTGCAGCTTGGAGCAATTCACGTTGCCGCCACCCCACCAAATCTGGCCAGCGCCAAGTTGGTCATTGACACGATTTCAGCCATGGTGACCAGTGTGGGCGACCGCCTCGGTGAGCACAACGCTCTCTACAAATCGGCCCTCGCCGAGTTGCAGCAGGCCTACGTTCGAGCGTCAACTGCTTCGTAGTTAGTTCGGTGGCCCTGGAAAACGAAATTCCAGGGCGAGTCCACCGAGACTGCTACGAGACATCGTCATTGCTCCACCCATACGTCGGGTTGCGTCGTGCATAATGCTGAGCCCTAGACCAGAGCCGCCGTGGGCACGATTTCGAGCAGCGTCGAAACGTTGAAACCGTGTGGGGGTCTCATCGTACCGAGGCAGCCCAGGACCGCCGTCTTCTATGACGAGAATGACCTCGTCGCCTGACCGTGTCACACGAAAAACAACCGGGTCGGTTTCGCTGGTGTACCCAATTATGTTGGACACCGCATTACTAATAATCCGCCGAACATAGGATTCATTGGCTTGCAGCATGACGTCTTCGTCAATGATCTGCGTCACCTTTCGCTGAGAGAAGAACGGCTCGAAGCGTCTCAGTTCCTCGCGGGCAACCAGGGACAGATTCATTAGGACCATGGGCTCGGTAATGAGCTGACCCATTTTCGCCAAGTACAGCAAGTCATCAATCAGGCGACTCATTCGGTCAATTTCTTTGGCATTTGAAGCGAGTCGCTCGGCCTCAACTGCGCCAAGTCCAGACGATTCAAGGAGCAAGTCATTCGTCCCCTTGATGACGGTGAGCGGCGTGCGAAGTTCGTGCGATGCGTCACCAACAAACTGCTGCATCGCTGAGGACACGTCCACTTCACGCTGGAGTCGCACTTGTAACGCTGCCACCATTGCCAAAAACTCTGACCGCAACTGTACGATTTCGCCGCTCCCTCCCCGTTCGGGACTATCAGCAGTCAGGTCGCCGGCCGTTACGCGACCGGCGTACTTCTCTAGTTCTTGAAGGGCTGCAATATCAGGCCTGAGGATTCGCCTCGATAACAAAATGCACAAGGCGCAAAGTAGCAACGCCACCACCACGGTCAGCCACTCCAACTCATGTTCATCACGACTGGCACTGGCAGTTCCGATGAGCACAACAAGATATTGACCAGCCCCAATATCGACCGAGGTGTACACCGCATCGCCAACATCACGAGAACGACTGATTTTTCTCAGTGACTCGCGTGCATCGCTCACCGTCAGCACCCCCTGAAAGAGGGGGCTCGAGGTCAGGAGTGTGGTGGCCTTTGACTGCGGACCAACAACAACGGCCGTGGCGTCAACATTCGCTGCTTGAAGTGCGTCGAGAACATTGGCCAAAGCGTTAGTAGAACTCGATTCGCCCACTGCGTCCACCGTGCGAAGCGGTGCCTCCAGCGAGGTTAATTCAATTCTGTGGCTAATGGTGATAGCAATCAGCCCGACACCCAAGGCACTGCACACCACGAGTATCACGACTAGGGCGGTTAGTTTTGCGCCAAGTCTCACGAGAGCAAACGTGGTGCAACAACCTTGAAGCCGACGCCACGCACTGTCGTGATTGGCGCGAACTCTCCGTCGTGGACTTTCTTTCGAAGGTACGACACGTACGTATCAAGCACCGAGGTTTCTGAGTCGAAGTCGATGTTCCAGACTTCGCGGAGTAACTGCTCACGCGTCACTACCCGACCAATGCGCTCGAGGAGCACTTCCAAGAGGCGAAACTCCGTTGCGGAAAGCTCAAGTACTTGGTCGCCACGTCGCACTTCATGCTTGTCAATATTGAGTGATAGTTCTCCGCACCTGAGCACTACGTCATCGTGATGATTGGGACTGGACCTACGAAGAATCGCCGCCACGCGAAGCGCTAGTTCGTCAACGCCAAATGGCTTGCGCACGTAGTCGTCAGCACCATATCGAAGCCCCTTGGTGACGTCATCCTCGGAGTCTCGTGCGGAGAGGAGCAGCACGGGCGTGCTTTGATCATCACGTCGAAGCCGTTCGAGGAATTCAAATCCAGACACGACCGGCAGGTTGATATCCACAATGCACAGATCCGGTTTGAGGCGGCGAGCTTGATCCAAAGCGTCAGCCCCATTAACCGCCAGCAGTGTTTGATGGCCTTGTCGCTTCATCGCCTCGTCCAACACTGCCAGAACGCCGGGCTCATCATCAACAAGTAGCACTGTTGTCATTGCTGACCTCCTGACCCTCAGCGTACTCACGGAGAAGGTGAAGACTTCTTGGAATTCTCATAGAAAACAAAATGTCATCACAGCGAATTCTCAACATCAGGGCCCTAGTATGTGGACCATGAGGTCATATCGAGCATCTTGCGTACGGTACGTTGTTGCCGTTGTGCTGGCCACCGGCGTCTTTAGTTTCGCCCCCGCTGCGTACGCTTCTTCACAGTCGCACAGCCACGACAGCACTTCTCCGGCGTCCAACGGTCAGTCGCCACTGCAGCAGTACAAGCAGCAGCTTCTGGCGTACAAGACAAGTGAGGAAGCAATTCGCTCAACCTTCCAAGCAAGCGTTGCGGCAGCACAAGCAACGTTCCACTCGGCACTTTCTGTAAATCCAACCTCGTCCACTCGAGCTGCTGCACGTGCCGCACTTCAAGTGGCCCTCGCTCAGGCCGTGGCAACTCGCGACGCTGCTCTCAGCGCCTTGGGCCCACCTCCGGTGCACCCTTAGCGGTTACTTCAGTTTCTCAACGTTGGTAACTTCGTCGCGGCCGAGGTGCCCCACCATCCGATGCACGCGAACCGTAGAAGAGCCCTCCACGATCCTCGTACCGTCGAGAATCGTGACGCAGTGAAAGTAATAGCGCCGGCCATTCTCCGCAAGGACCCAGCCATCGCCACGTGCAGCGTCAAAGTGAGAGACGACTGCTTCCACGATTAGTCAGCAATGGACCCTTGGCGAAGAATGTTCGCCATTTCGAGCGCCGTAAGTGCTGCTTCGCGGCCCTTGTTGGTTTCATCAGAGAGTGAACGCTCGAGCGCTTGCTCAACGGTGTTAACAGTAAGAACACCAAAGATGACGGGAACTCGTGAGCTGAGTTGCACATCCTGCACGCCGCGGGCACACTCGCCCGCAACAATGTCGTAGTGACCAGTGTCGCCTCGAATGACAGCGCCCAAGGTGATGACGGCGTCACAGGGGTGGCCGCCATCGGCGTAGGCCAAGGCCAGTAGTGGAATCTCAAAGGCGCCGGGTACCCATCCAACGGAAATGTCGCGACGGTCAACGCCGGCTTCCTCCAGTGCGCCCAGTGCCCCTTCAAGCAGACGTGACGTAATGCCACCATTAAAGCGACCGCAGGCGATACCAATGCGCAGTCCCTGTCCAGCGTGCTTGCCCTCGAGGTACTCACCAACGCGGGCTTCAAACCCCGCCGTCACGGCCGGGTCAAAAAGGGTTTCGTTACTTGATGTCATCAAGTCCTCCAAGGACGTGTCCGAGTCGTTCGCGCTTGGTGCGCAAGTACTCAATGTTGTGGGCGGTGGGTGTTGACTCGAGTGGTACACGCTCGACAATTTCGAGGCCGAATCCCTCAAGTCCGCCATACTTCGACGGGTTGTTGGTCATAACGCGCATCGAAGTGACGCCAAGGTCAACCAACATCTGAGCACCAATGCCGTACTCACGAGAATCAATAGGGAGACCCAAGTCAGTGTTGGCGTCAACGGTGTCTCGACCCTGTTCCTGGAGCGCGTAAGCACGGATCTTGTGTCCGAGGCCAATGCCTCGTCCTTCGTGACCGCGTAGGTACACCACGACACCTGCGCCTTCGGCAGCAATCTTGGCCATGGCCGTCTGCAATTGAGGGCCACAGTCACAGCGCAGTGAACCAAAGGCGTCACCCGTCAAGCACTCCGAGTGAACGCGAACGAGCGGGTCCTTCGCGGTACTGAGGTCACCGTAGACGAGAGCAATGTGCTGTTCGCCGTCAAGGAGGCTCTCGAAGACGACCGCCTGGAACTCACCGTACTCAGTCGGCAGCGTTGCTTCGGCAATGCGGTTCACCAGCTTTTCGTGGTGGCGACGGTAACGAATCAGGTCCGCGATCGAAATAAGGGGCAGATTGTGCTCGGCGGCAAAAACTTCCAACTCAGGCAGTCGCGCCATGTCGGACTTGTCCTTGGTAACAATCTCGCAGAGGACACCAGCTGGGAACTTTCCCGCCAGTCGCGACAAGTCCACTGTCGCTTCGGTGTGTCCCGCACGCTTCAACACGCCACCTGGGCGGTAGCGGAGGGGGAAAATGTGACCAGGGCGAGCCAGGTCTCCTGGGCGCGTCGTCGGATCGACGAGCGAACGAACGGTGGCGGCGCGGTCGTGTGCTGAGATGCCAGTGGTGGTCCCGTGACGGTAGTCAACACTGACCGTGAACGCAGTGCGGTGCGACTCGGTGTTGTTGGTCACCATGAGCGGCAGGTCGAGTTCATCGGCGCGCGTTGATTCGAGAGGAACGCAGAAGATACCCGACGTGTACTCCAAGAAGAAGGCCATCGACTCGGGCGTAACGTCCTCGGCGGACATAATGAGGTCGCCTTCGTTCTCGCGGTCTTCGTCGTCAACGACGACGACCATGCCGCCACGCTTCATTTGTGCAATGGCTTCTTCAATGGTTGATAACGGCATTAGACCTCCACGTCTATACGTATATCTTCGCCGATTTGGCGTACACCGACCAATCGACCTCGCCGAAGCGCGTCAATTGTTGGTGTGGAAAGGGCACTGAGTGCACCCGTAGTACCTACCGAACCGGCAAATGCCGGTGCCTGATACCACACCAGATGATTCACCAGCCCCGCTTCCAGGAAGGCGCTCACCACGGTGGGACCACCTTCGACAAGGACCTGAAGGACATCGTGACTAGCCAGTTCGTCAAGGACATGGCCCAACTCACCACTCAGTTCCAGGCAAGGTCGCACCCGTGCGTTTTCGGGGGCACTTCCAAGAACAACCCGCAAGGGTTCGAGAACTATCCCATCCAGACGAGCCGTCAGTTCGGGGTCATCACTGCGCACGGTCCCTGCGCCAACCAGAATTGCTTGACTCTGTGCGCGAAGTACGTGTCCGTCTCGACGAGCAGCTTCGGAGGTGATCCACTTGCTGGAACCATCGGCCATGGCCACGACGCCATCGAGGGTGCTGGCAACCTTGGCCACCACGTAGGGGCGGTGAGTGACCCGGTGCCAGAGATAGGGGGCCAACTGATGGCGAATCTCTTCTTCTCGAATGCCGCTGACGACTTCGATACCGGCTTCCTGCAGAGCAGCAATCCCCCGACCACTGACACGACTGTCGGGGTCAGTGACGCCGACCACTACTTTCGCGACACCAGCCGCGATAATCACTTCAGTGCAGGGACCGGTGCGCCCAGTGTGACTGCATGGCTCCAACGTTACGAAGAGGGTGGCTCCACAAGCATCGTCTCCGGCGTGACGAAGAGCTTCGACCTCCGCGTGAGCGTCGCCCGGCACTTGTGTCCATCCTTCGCCGAGCACACGTCCGTGAGTATCAACGACAACTGCGCCCACCCAAGGGTTGGGCGGTGCGTGGTAACGAGCCTTCTCGGCCTGGTCCATCGCCAGGTCCATGAACGTCTCGTAGGACAGTGGCATTACAACTGGGCGGAACGAGCAGCTTCGCGTAGTGCGTGGGCTGCTTCAAGCGGCTCGGGGCGGTTAAAGATTGCCGAACCGGCAACAAACACATTGGCTCCCGCCTCCACCGCAATGGAAATCGTGCTGTGATCAATGCCTCCGTCAACCTCAAGGTCCAGGGGCAGGTTGTTGTAGGAGATTTCGCGTCGAGCTTCAGCGACCTTGGGCATCACTTCACCCATGAAGGACTGTCCACCAAAGCCTGGGAAGACCGTCATAAGCAACAAAAGATCAATGTCACCGAGAAATGGTGCGACCTTCTCAAAGGGAGTGTCGGGATTTGCCGCGAGTCCAACGCGAAGTCCGAGGTCGCGTGCGTCTTGGATCAGTTGGGCCGTGCCACCAACTTCGACGTGCACCGTGCATCCATCGGCCCCGGCCTTCTTAAAGGCTTCCAGGTAACGACCTGGCTCGGTCATCATCAAGTGACAGTCAAAAAATCGGTTGGAGTAGCCACGGAGTGACTGGACGACGGGAGGTCCGATGGAGACGTTTGGAACAAAGTGTCCATCCATCACGTCAACGTGCAGCCAGTCGGTCTCGGGGTCAATTTCGCTAACTGCTGCAGCAAGTTTTCCGAAGTCTGCAGCAAGAATGGAGGGAGCTACCCGCAGAGCTCCGCTAGGACCGGCGTCAATCATCGTCACCCTCCTAGCCTAGGGCCTGGGAACTGGGCTAGGACCAGCGCGCCACGCCATTTTCGAGCCGCGCACCCTTGACCCAGTCCTGCGCCGCCATGGCCTTTGAACCTTCGGGCTGTACCCGTAGGAGTTCCAAAGACCCATCACATGTTCCGAGGAATGCGCTCGTCCCGTTCACTCGCAACTCCCCTACTGGGACGACGTGACCGCTGGTTTGCGCCTCGAGAACCCGTAAGCGCTTGTTCCCGAGGAAGCAGAAGGCACTCCCGAGTCGAATACGACGCAGCCCTAACTCGGCACTCTCTGTAGGCAGAATGTGGAACGTTTCCTTGGTTAGTTTTTCGGCGTAGGTCGGTTCGCCGGACTGCGCCACTGGGTGCTCGAGAAAATCGTTCGACGCCAGAACGTCGACCAGTGCCTGCGCACCCGCCAAAGCCAATTCCTGAGTTAGTTCGCTAGCAGTTTTGCTCCCAATAAGCGTTCTGCGCTCGGCGTGCACTGGGCCAGTGTCAAGCGTCGGCTCCAACGACATAATCCCCACGCCCGTCTCAATGTCACCGGCGAGAATCGCTCGTTCAACCGGTGCCGCACCTCGCCACCGCGGCAGCAACGAAAAGTGAACGTTCAGCATGGGGACAACATCCAAAATCCGAGTCGGAATCATGGCTCCGTAGGCAACGACGATGCCCATCTCGACATTGGCTTCTTCGAGATCCTTCAGCGAATGCCCCACCGGCAACGAAAGGCGTGCGGCGGCTTCTTTTACCGGGCTTGGTGAGAGGGTGGAACCACGTCCACGTCGGGTGTCGGGTCTCGTGATGACAATGGCGACGTCGTGCCCGGCCGCCACCAGTGCTTCCAGCGAAGGAATGGCGGCACCTGGGGTGCCGAGGAACGCTAGGCGCATTTATTCGCCGAGCAAGAGGTGCAGACCATCAGGATCTGCACTCGAGACCTTCATTTGCATCTTGCGAAGTGTCTTCTTCGCCTTCTTGCGCTGGTCATCGTCGAGGCGCTCGATGAGCAAGACACCGTTGAGGTGGTCCATCTCGTGCTGGAAAATGCGTCCTTCAAACTCGTCAGTTTCAACACTTATTTCATTGCCATCGAGATCGTAGCCAACCAGGTGAATGGCGTTGGGGCGCGTAATTTCCCAACTCAGACCGGGCACCGAGAGACAACCTTCTTCGTACGTCCACTCCCCGTCCGACTCGACGATGACGGGGTTCACGACGACGACCGGTCCTTCGCCCTTGTCGTAGACGAAGAGACTTTTCTGCACACCAATTTGATTTGCCGCGAGACCCACGCCGGGTGCTCGGTACATCGTTTCGATCATTGTTTCGGCCAGCGAAGCAATACGACCGTCAATATCCTCGATTGGCGTCGTCGCCTGGTTGAGGACGGGGTCTCCGATGGTACGAATTGGCAAAGTATTCACACGCCAAGATTACCGCCCGAGGGCATTTCTTCGTCACTCTCGTTCAATTAGCAAGTCCCGGCAAGGACTCACTCGAGAACTATCGGTTTGCACCTGGCTGCAACTCGACGTTGAGGAGTGCTGGTCCCGACTGACCCTCCTCATTCCTGGCCGTGATACTCACTGGATAGGCAGCTGTCTGATGAAGGTTGAAACCACTCAGGACGCACGAGTTCTTGGTTACCGTCTGTGTCGCGCCATTGCTGGCACTGCACACGTACTGAGTACCCGGGTCGTCGGTCGAGTGCCACGTGAATCGCAGAGAGGTGGCTCCAACCGCTGACACCGAAACGCGAAAGACGGGGTCGAGAGTGTCTCCAGTCGACCTAGGGGCCACGACGTATTCCTGGATGCCGCCCGCTCCGCCGTTGTTGCACTGATCAGTCATCCAAATGTTTCCGTTGGTGTCGCTGGTCAGTCCAATTGTTCGACAGAGGCCACCCGGGTTGGAAATCAGAGACTGGACTTGGCCGTTCTCGATCTCTTGGAGATCGCCCGAGAGGTCCGCCACCCAGATATTTCCGTTGCCGTCGACCGTTACCGCACCAGGTTGCGTCACCGACGTTGGGTATGAGGCAACGAGCGTGCCGCTGACGTTGTAGACATCAACTGCATTGGGGGCACCAACAGCAACGTCACCGTCACCGAAGACGCCAAACTGTCCGG
>Ga0164296_1002807_pt1 | contig 16938 bp, 12 predicted proteins | sample GEODES057metaG_FD_113533 | JGI IMG/M metagenome (GOLD analysis project Ga0164296, IMG submission 113533) | Dystrophic lake water microbial communities from Trout Bog Lake, Wisconsin, USA - GEODES057 metaG | ecosystem: Environmental > Aquatic > Freshwater > Lake | place: USA: Trout Bog Lake... | reverse complement strand
GCATGCCTTTCTGACGCATCGTGTGACAGGCCTGGCTGACCCGGGGCCAGTCGTGCAGGCTCTCTGGCCGGACGATGCGCTCGAGCCGGGAGCTGTTCTTGATTCGGTCGTCACTGTTGTGGATGCTTCACATTTCCAGCAGCAATTACGCGACCCTTCCACGGGCGAGCTGGCGCAGCTGCAAGTCGCTCATGCAGATGTCATCCTCCTGAATAAGACGGACCTCGTTGGGGATACAGAGACGGAGGCGGTGGAACGATGCATCAGGGACGTCAATGCTACCGCGGAGGTGATTCGCACGCAGCGCAGCGTCGTTGACCTTGCACGCATTCTAAACCTCGGGGCAATAGCAGCTGGTGGATCCGGACGGAGGGGCGCGCCGGCGCTGACTGAGGAGCTCCGGGTGTCGGTGTCTGCAGAGAATAGCACGTCCCTCGCTGGGGCGAGGACATTCGCGCGTGGAGCCCAGATGCTGGCGGCGGCATCAGCCGTGCATGATGACTCCATCGGCACGGTGTACATGGAGGTGCCGGGCGTGTTGTCGGAGCTGCGATTCAGGGAGTGGCTGGTGCGTTGCGCTAGGCAAACGGCAAACGGACTTGAAACTCATCCGCGCTCATGCGATGGAATGGACTGCTGCACACTCAACAGGAGGGACTGCTGTGGGAGCCGGCAGACCATGCGGCTCGCGGCCCAGGCGCTGCTCCACCAGATGTCCTTCGAGCGAAAGGCATGCTCTGCTGCTCAGCCAGACAGCCGCATCGCATCCTGCAGGCTGTCTGCAAGACGTACGAGATCACAGATGGGAGCGTCAGGGACGTCCGTGCTGCGGATGAAAGCAGGTTATTGCTTATCGGCAGACACCTGGACGTTGGGAGGCTGATAGAGAGCTTAAAGAGACTGTGTCGGGACAGCTGATAACTGACTCGTATTGATAACACACAAAGCACTCGTAGTGCAGTCGCGCATGGGTCCAATCCGTTCGCTCCTGTTCTGTGAGTCTTCACAGTCGCTCCGTCCCTGTGTAGTAATAGTAGTAGTTCGCGTCAGCAAGATGAGCGCGTCGCCAACATGAACGTGTGTGGCGTTGGCCGAGCGCAGGCCGAGCGCGTTCACAGCAAGCCGCCGCTCCGCCAAAACTGAAGCGTCCCCAAGCGCGCCCGTTGCGTCAGTCCACTACTTTTCATATACGTTTCTCACTGTCCGTGAAGGACTCTGAAGGTGTCCTAAGATATATGTTGTGTCATCACTCGCGGGCGCGCGCGGGTGCTGCAACTTGCATTCTGGGTTGAACCCAGAATGCGCCGGTGCTTCATGGGGGCAGGCTCGCAGGCTCACCGAGAGACACACCTTGGACGACACCAGCTGCACGTCTGTACTCCTGAAAATTGATTCAGCCCGTATACACAGCCCGTATACACAGACCTGCGACGGGCTGCTGGAACTCGAGGGCCCCGCCTCCGGGATAAGTGACGCGCCTTCGCTCGGCGTGTGCGCTCTGGGGGATTACAAAAGCCAGCCGTAACACAGCTGCCACGCAACTGAAAGGCACGCCAGTGTGCACGATGGTTCGCTTCCAGCACCCGCCTGCCATCAGGGGCATAAGCGTGCACCGCAAGCGACGCACGCTGTTTGGACTGGGCATTGGTATCGAGCACTACGTGTTTGTGGTGCTCTACGCGCTGGCTCTCCAGCAGTGCTACCAGACCGTCGGCCAACCTTACGAGGCTGCGCTTGCGCACGCGCAGGCCCGCAAAGCTGTGCTTGACACTGCCACGGCGGCAGCTCTCAGTGTGGTGACCAGCGGCAACAGCAGCGACGCCGCCCCGGCGGAGTCGCCACCTTCCATGCCACTTGTGGATCCTCTGCCCATAGCGACGCCTGTGGAGGACGAGCCGGCTGATGACTTCGACCCCTGGGCAGAGACGGGGGTGGCGAACGAGACCACGACGTGGGGCGAAACTGTGGCGTTCGGCAAGGCTGGCAGCTCGTCCTCAAAGACAGCAATTTCCGCCACCTCCTTGGACGCGACAACGAGCTCTCTGTACGACGACGAGGAGACTGAGACGCCGCTGCCACACCCACTGCTGCCCGCCTTCTGGGCGATGGTGCTGACCGCCGGCGTGGCGCTGCTGCACGTGCTCAGCCAGTTGGCCCAGCACTGGAGCATCAAGGTCAAAGTCCTGCTCCGCTACCGCGCCGAACGGGTGATGCAGGCCGGCATCACGCTGCTCGTGCAGCCGCCAGAGCACCAGGGCAAAGCGGTGCTGGTGGATGTGCACGCTTTCGCGCAGGGCAAGAAGGCTTCCGGACCCCCAAGCACTCCTCAGCAAGGCCTGTTCTTCGTGTTCCAGCGCCAGCGCTATGAGCTGGAGGAGGGCAGCGACAGCATCTGGAGTGTGGTGTCACTTCCATATCCAGTGGATCTGCCACTCGGGAAATACCTGACATCCACGGGATTGCGAGCTGCTGATGCCGTGGATGGCCCGGGCACGCTTCGCTCCCGTTTCGGGCGGAATGAGTTCAACGTCGCGTTACCGACGCTATGGGACTTGTATGTGGAGCAGCTGTTAGGTCCTGTGACGCAGTTCCAGCTCTTTTCCGCACTTCTGTGGATCATGGACGAGTACTGGAAGTACGCGCTGTTCCATGCCGGCATGATCTTCATGTTTGAGGGAACCACTGCCTTCAGCCGGCTGCGCAGCTTGCAGACTCTCCGCGGCATGGGCCATCGCGCGAGGCAGGTGTTTGCTCTGCGCAGCGGCCTTTGGGTAGCTGTCAGCAGCGATGAGCTCCTTCCTGGAGATGTGATCAGCTTGAGTGCTCAAGTAGGCGGTGACGATGAGGCCATCGTGCCTGCAGATTGCCTCATCTTGGCCGGCAGCGCGGTCACCAACGAGGCGAGCCTGACAGGTGAAAGCGTGCCTCAAATGAAGGAGGCTGCCCACGCAGACGCTGTTGGCGCGGCGGACGCACCACTGGATATGGGTAGCAACACCCACCGGGTGAGCATCATGTTCAGCGGCACCATCCTCATGAAGACTGTGGGCGCCAATGCGGCAGCAAGCAAGCTGACCATCCAAGAACTGGGGCCTGACGACATCGCACCGCCGCCGTCAGTGAAGCGGCCTCCGCCCCCAGATGGCGGCGTCGTGTGTTTCGTCCTTCGCACTGGCTTCGCGTCCAGCCAGGGGGCGTTGATGCGCATGATCGAGTTCAGCCAGGAGCAGGTGACGGGCGACAGCCGCGAGACACTCGTCCTGCTCCTCATCTTGCTCGTCTTCGCCCTCGTTTCTGCTGGTCATGTGCTGCGCACCGGCTTGGCGGAAGGCAAGAAGTCGCAGTATGAGCTCCTCTTGCGCTGCGTGTTCATCCTGACGACGGTGGTACCCCCTGAGCTGCCGATGCAGACCGCGCTCGCCGTGAACACCAGTCTCATGGCGCTCCACAAAGCGGGTGTCTTCTGCACGGAGCCGTACCGCATCCCCATGGCCGGCAAGCTGGACAGCTGCTTGTTCGATAAGACCGGCACACTCACGACTGACAAACTGGTCGCTCAAGGCATTGTGGGCTGGCAAGGTAGTGCAGTAACACCTGCAACATCGCCTTCAGATGGGGCCGGTACCGCGCCTGCGAAACCTCGCGCGTTGCAGCCCATGAGCGCCGCGAATCTGGAATGCTGCCTTGTCCTTGCAGGCTGCCATTCCTTGCTTGAAGTCGATGGCAAGCTTGTGGGTGATCCCATCGAGGTGGCTGGCTTGCGCGCTGTCCGATGGGAGTACAAGCCCACGAACAGCACAGCGACGCCCAAAGCCTTGCCTGCCGGCGAGCAGAGACCCTGGACGACCAAGGGAGCGGGCCCCTCCGTCCGCATCCTGCACCGCTACCACTTCAGCTCCGCGCTACAACGCATGTCTGTCCTCGCACACGTGGCAGCTGCGCCTGGCAACACCGACGGCACATACGCACTTGTCAAAGGCTCCGCCGAAGCAGTTGGCCGCCTTCTGACCTCCAAGCCTGCTGGTTACGATGCCACGTACAAGCCACTCGCGGCGCGAGGCATGCGTATCTTGGCGCTTGCGTGGAAGAAAATGCCGTCGGGTGCGCTGCATGGGGAGGACACTCCTCGCGAGGCTGTGGAGAGCCAGCTCACCTTCTTGGGCTTCGTCGCCTTCTCGTGCCGCGTGCGTCAAGACACGGCATCCATCGTGAAACGCCTCCTGTCGGGCGGCTGCGAGGTTAGCATGGTGACAGGCGATGACCCACTGACGGCGCTGCACGTTGCTCGTGAGGTTGGCATCTGCAGACCCGACGCACATTCACGGCCGCCTTTGCTGCTTGTGGATGCTAGTGCCGACACGACGGGCGATGACGGCAGCTCAGCAGTGTTGGAGTGGGTCACTGCGCGTGTAGATCTGGCAGAGCCTGTACGCACACCGTTTGCTGGCGCAAGCCAGATGGTTGAGTTCGCCAAGACGTCTGATTTGTGCGTCACTGGGGAGGCGCTCCGCGCAGCAGTGGCGCAAGACAGCAGCTTGTGGAGTCACATGGAACACATCCGCGTGTTTGCGCGCATGAAGCCCCAGGACAAGGAGGCGGTTTTGAAGCAGCTGCGTGCTCATGGGCGGTACACACTCATGTGTGGAGACGGTGCCAACGACGTGGGTGCTCTCAAGCAAGCGCATGTGGGCTTAGCGCTGCTATCCGGCTTCGGAGACGCGAATACGAAGAAAGCGACGCAGTCGGAGCTGGCAGCCATGGCTGAGGCGGCGACTAAAGCGGGCGACTTGGAAACAGCACGCAGGGTGAAAGAAGCCGCTGCTGAAAAGGCAGCTGAGCAGGCGGCGAGGGAGCGTGCGCAGAAGGAGGCGCAGGATAGGTGGAGGATGGAGGCTGAGCGTGATAAGGCTGAGCTGCTGGAGTTGCAGAAGCAGTTCATGACGGAGGAGATGGAACGGCATCGTGACCAACCGTGGGCGATGGTCAAGTCACTGAAAGCGGCGAGCCAGCGGTTGATGGCGGAAACGAAGAAGCGCAACGAGGACCGCCTGCGTCGATTTGGAGGGAATCACCCGTTTGCGCCGGCTGGCGGGCAGGTGGCATCCATGATGGAGGGCCTGGAGGAGGGCGACTTGCCTCGCGTCAAGCTTGGCGACGCCTCAATCGCGGCGCCGTTCACCAGCAAAGTGCCTAGCATCTGTGCGGCTGTGGACATCATCCGCCAGGGGCGCTGTGCGCTGGTCAACACCGCGCAGCAGCAGCAGATCCTAGCACTGAACTGCCTGATTAGCGCGTACAGCTTGTCGGCGCTGTATTTGGATGGCATCAAAAGTGGAGAGGCTGAGATGATTGCAACGGGCATCTTGCTCACCGTCGCAGGCATGGCGTTCAGCTTCGCACGCCCCGTGGACGAGCTGTCGCCGGTGCCGCCACTGCGCAGCGTGTTCCACCCCGCCTACGCGCTGTCCCTGGCCGGCCAGCTGGTAATCCATCTCGCATGCATGGTGGTCAGCTTCAAGCTCGCCAAGCAGTTCGAGCCCACAGGCCCCGGCAGCTGCGCATCATGTGGCCCACCGCCAGGTGCTCTGGGCGAGGGCACCGGCTTTTTCGCGGAGCTGGCGCGTCAAATCGAGAAGGAGCTGGCGAAGCAGGACGAGGCGTCTGGCAAGATGCCAACCAGCAGCACTACCGGCTACAAGTTCACGCCGTCGCTGCTGAACACCGTCGTGTTCCTCGTCACCACCGCGCAGCAGGTGTCCGTCATGTTCGTCAATTACAAGGGAAGACCATTCATGCAGGGCATCACGGAGAACCCGGCGTTCCTGTGGAGCGTCGCGCTCACTGGCGGCGGCGCATTCGTCTGCGCCTTCGAGCGCGCGCCGGAGCTGAACAAAGCTCTCAAGCTCGTCTCCATGCCCAACGACGACTTCCGCTGGCGAGTCCTGCAATTGCTCGCCCTCAGCACGGTTGGCGCTTTCGTGTGGGACCGCTTGTGCCTGCTTATTTTCGCGCCCAAGGTGTTCCGCGCAGCGCTTGCTGCCAGCCGCCCAGACCCGGTGGCCATGTTCCACAGCTCGAAGCGGATGATGTTGCTGATTGCCACGTTCATGTTCATCGCGGGCAGTGGCATGAACATCTTCGTCCTGTTTGTTGTGTACCAGGCCTACAAGCGCGGGCTCTACAATTGACGAGGCGGTAATGAATTGACGTCTCCTCGCTTGCAAGCGTCTCTCTCCCCCTCTTCATAGCCGCATGAGTGGCCTGATGCCGAGCAGCGTGAAGCACTGGCGCATGACCACTGCTGTCGCCTCGCACAGCTGCAGGCGGCTGGCTTGCTCATCGCTGCCGATCACGGGGCAGTTGGTGTAGAAGTCATTGAACTTGGTGCTCAGGTCGTACAGGTAATCCGTCAACCGGTTCGGCATAAGCTCTTCCAACACCGCCTCCACCGCCTCTGGAAAGCGCGCGATGGTGAGTGCCAGCGCCGCCTCCTCCGGAGTTGCCAACTGGATGTCCTTCGCCTCGGGACCCAACAGTTTCTCATCAACCCCTGATTTGCGGACGATGCTGCAAATGCGGGCATGCGCATACAGCAAATATACCGCCGTGTTGCCCTGCAGACTGAGCATGCGGTCGAAACTGAACGTGTAGTTCGTGTTCCGATTCTGGTTCAGGTCTGCGTACTTCACTGCGCCGTAGCCCATCGCCTCCGCCGCATCCTGGATTTCAGCGTCGCTCCACTCCGGGTTGCGCTCCTTCAGCTGCGCGGCGCACCGGGTCACGGCCTCATCCAGCAGGTCGACAAGGCGGACCACCTCGCTGCTGCGTGTCCTGAATCGCTTTCCGTCGTCGCCCAGGACGAGGCCGAAGCCGACGTGGTCCACACGTACAGCCTCCGGAATCCAGCCCATGGTCTTGGCCGTGGCGAACACTTGGACGAAGTGGCCCGCCTGCCCAGCGTCGGTGACGTAGATGACCCAATCTGCGCGCTCCTTGTGGACCCGGTGCCAAATGGCCGCCAGATCTGTGGACGCGTAGTTGAACCCGCCGTCTGATTTGCGCACGATGAGCGGCGTCTGGTTGCCAGGCGTGAAGACGCACTGCGCGCCGTCAGACATGGTCGACACGCCCTTCTCCGCCAGTTCCTCCAAACGAGCTGGGATGAACTCATTGTAGAAGGACTCGCCGCGTTCCACCAAATTCTTGACATCCAGACGCTTGTAGATGGCGTCGAACTCCTGGCGACTGACGTCGCAGATGCGGCGCCACGCATCACGCTCCGGGCCTTCCCCGGCCTGAAGGCGCACGACAGCAGCCTGTGCGCGCAACTTGAACTCCGCGTCCTCATCGAATCGCTTCTTGGAGGCTTTATAGAACGCCTGAAGGTCGCCAATGCTCGCGCCGTCGGACCCGCCGGGCTGGTCGTTCAGGTGCTCAATGAGCATCCCGAACTGGGTACCCCAATCACCGACGTGATTCAGGCGCAGCACTTTTGCGCCCGCGTACTCGAGGCAGCAGCTCAGCGTCTCTCCCAGAATGGTGCTGCGCAAGTGGCCGACATGCATCTCCTTCGCAATGTTCGGCGAACTGAAATCCACGATGCATTGCTTGCTCCCACCCGGCACGCGGGGCGCCCAACACTTGGCGCCGTGGCGCAGGAGACCAACCAGACGGTCAGCAAGGTAGCTGCGGGACAGGCTAATGTTGATGAATCCCGGGCCCGCGATGCTGAACACAGAAGTAATGGCGGTGAGAGCGAGAGAGCAGACATAGCGGAGCAAGACACACACACCTTGTGGATGCAATCACTGGAGATGGCGGCAGAGCCTTGATGAGTGCCTCCGCGATAGCGCGTGGCGACGCAGGCGCCGTCGTCCCGGGTGGAGGTGACGCCTTGAGGCGCTGGAAGAGGGGCATTGCGTTGTTGCACTGGTAATCCCCGAACGCGGGGTTTCCGCATAGCGCGATGGCGGGTGTCACGTTGAGTGCGGACACAGCTGCAGGGAAGGCGGTGCGCAGGGCCTCTGGGCGTTGGTAGAGAACAGAGAGAGAGGGGGCTGCTATGTGAGAACGTGTGTCTGCTTTTGGGGCGCGAACTGGACTGGAAACACGCGGGAGGTGCCACGATCACGCACCCGCGAATAGAGCTTCCAGTTCAGCACGCAGCGTGGGCGTCGTGGTCGCGGCATCCGAGGCCGCAGAGGCAGTGGCGGCAGCGGCGGGCTCCATGGCTGATCTCTTGCGTGCAGACTCACGTCCGTCGTAGTGTAACCACCGGGCAGGGGCTTTCAGTGCGTGACGCGTACGGCTACGGCACGGGGATGCGCGGAACGCTGTCACACGAGCAGCCAAGGTGTGCATGCACAGGCCACCTCCCTAGAGGACCGACACGACACGCGCAATGCGCAGCGCGCGCGAAGTTCCACCACACAGGTGATGCGGGGAATCACAAATCGTATGACGTAAGCATATGAGGTTGTATTTCCATCTTAGTTGGTGGAAGCCCGCCTCTCACTCAGCGGAGTCCTCGATGTCGACACTGCAGATGTGATTGGCCAACAGGCGCTGAACATCAGACACGCGCACTCGCTGTGCGAAACAGATCTGGGTCAGTGTCGTGCATCGCCATTTGTTCATCCACTCTCGCACCTTCACCAATTGTTTTCCCGCTGACGACTGGATCTGGACCACTGGCGCTGACTTGCATGCATCGCGACACTTGCATGGCCGCACGATGACCTCGCTGCTAGCCTGGCGTCTAAAGGCTTGCAGAAGAGCAGCGCCGCCTTTCGCTGTGCACGCCCTCCCTTGACAAACTGAGATGACATGCTTCTTCGCAGTGTCGCCCAGATGCCGTTGATGAGAATGCTCTCCTGCAGCTACTAGAGAAGGAGAAGGAGAAGACCAGACTGTTCCGCCTACAATGCCCGGCATCTGGGCCAAGTCGGGCTGCGTAGGATGCGCATGTTGCTGAGATGGATAACGAAGTGTCACCGCGCGAGATGGCGCTAGATGTGTCAGCTGGCGGTCCATCGTCACGGCGAAGGGTAAGTTCAATGCGTCGTCCTTTCGACAGAGCCTTTAAATGGCGGCAGATGGAGACGATGCTGCTGCCCTATACGCGCTCCGCCAATACATCTCTGCGCTGGGAGGCAGGGTTGTCAGCATCGGCGACGGGTGGCGGGTAGAGCGCCGAACACGTGCATCGGGTGCATCTGCCGGCCACGTGGACGCCTACTATGTCTCGCCTGACGGCCTCCGATTCAGGAGCAAAGCTGAGGTGGCCCGCTTACTGGGCCACGCGCCAAAGCAGCGGTCGAACGCGGGGACAGCGCCAGAGGTGGCCACACCGCCGACGACCAAGGGCAAGCGCAAGGGGAAACACAGCCCCTACTTCAAGCCGGAAGCAGCTGTCCAGGGACGCAGTGGCGCGAGGGCAAGAGCGCCGATTGCGTGGATGCCTCCTGCGAGTCCGCACGGGCTTCTCCAAGAAGCACTGTATGAAGACCCCTGGCGAGTGCTTGTCGCCTGCGTGTTGCTCAACAAGACGCGTGGGGAGGTCGTACGGAGAGTTGTGTTCGACCTGTTCACACTCTGCCCGACAGCACAGAAATGTGTGTCAACTCCCTTGGAGGACATTATGCGCATCATCGAACCGTTGGGGCTGCACAAGCGTGCGGAGTACATAAAGCGCTTGTCGCAGCAGTATATTGATGATATGTGGACGCATGTGGGCGAGTTGTGTGGTTGCGGCAAGTACGCATGCGATGCCTACAGCCTGTTCATCAGTGGCGAATGGAGGCTGGTGGAGCCGCAAGACAAGGAGTTGGTGAAGTACAAGCAGTTCCTGCTCGAGACTGGCGGCATGGGCCTAGGATTGACAAGAGAAACGCTGCCGGAGGCGTGTGCAATCCCATGAACGCTTGTGAGAGAGTCGGGTACAGATGACTCAGCAGGACAGTCGACCAAACCTCTTCGAAGTCCTATTCCGCGCGACCGGACCACTCCAAGCTCGCGTCTTGCAGCGCCGACGCAACACGCTCATCAAAGCGCTGCCGCCCCTGTACTGAGCTTCACGCAGGGAACAACACACGCGCGGCTGGTGGCGATGCAAGCCTCCTGCTTTTGGACAGTCCAACCCACCGGCTGCGGTGTCCTCTGCAAAGCGACACCAAGCCGATGCACGCCCCATGTGGGTGGCAACGCTCGCCCTGCTCGCAGTCTGCTCCTGCGCAGCTCCCTAGCTTGGCCTGTTCCAAGACGCCGGGGAGGCTGCCACGCCACACGACCAGCTGCGGCTCGCGACGACTCGGCAGAGGCTCCGGAGGGTTATGTTGAAGCGAGTGTAGCCACAGTGCAGTTGAACAAGGAGACGGTGAGACGCGCGCTGCGTGGTACTTTCTTGGTTTGCTTCAATAACTCGCTGCTGCCTTTCTCGCACGCTGTGTCCGCAGGGGCCGGTCATCTACCTGCGTGTCACTTCCGGCGAAGGCCTGCGCGGCCTGTTGCTGCCCGTCTTCGTTGGTGCGGTTCCTCTCTGTGGGATTTTGATGACTCACTCGTTCCGAGGAGGTGACCTTTTCACAACCACAGGCGAGACTGAGGGCCACGCGCTGGCGTCACACCTGCGCGCGCAAAAGAGCGCCCGGCCAATGACGCACGACCTCATGAAGACGTGCTTTTCGCAACTCAGCGTCCAGGCACGGCACATGTCTGTGGTGGGGGCATCATCTCACTCTGCGCTGACTCATCATCTCAACACCGCGCAGGTGGCACGTGTCCAAGTGACGCATTTGCACAGCAACACGTACTTCGCGCGCATTGTGCTGGCCATGCCAGACAAGGAGGGTGGTGCTACTGAAACTGATGTAGACGCACGTCCCAGCGACGCCATCAACCTGGCTGTTCGATGCGGGGCGCCAATCTACGTGTCAGCGGATGTGGCGCGAACCCATGGCGTGCGCTCCTCCATGCCTGAGAGCGGCTCCTCCTCATCCACTACCTCTGGTGATACAGACACACCGTCGGCGGAGTCGCTGCCGGCGGCGCCAGTGCGCCTGCTTGACAAAACACTGGAGCTGCGCATGCGCCTAGCAGTGGCTGTCCAGGAGAGCCGCCTGAGCGACGCACAGTCGCTGCGCGATGACATTGCAGTCTTGTTGGCTGGGGATAGCAGCACCGTGCGCGCTGTCGCAGCGGCGCAGCTGATCTACGAAATCGAGGTGCGTGTATTTGCGCCTAGAGTACGTGTATGCTCTCCACCTCTGACTCCCCATACAGAACGCGATTCGTGAGGAGCGGTGGAAGGATGCCGCGCAGGCGAGAAACCACCTGGCGGAGCTGAACCACGTCGTGCGACCAAACTTCATGCTGAACAGGAGCCTGTCGGACGACAAGAGCGACTCCGCATGATGGGTTGCCTTCAACTAGTTCACATGTACAACTCCCCCAAATCAGCCGTGTAAACAATCCCCATACAAACAGAGCGTGCGGCACAGTGAAGGCTTGCCTGTAATGAAACGCCAGTCCAACATCATGTACAACTTTGAATGGCGCATCTACTTCCACGTCACGCTAGTCTAACTTTGAACGCCCTCTCGCAGGCCGAGCAGTGTATCACCATCCCGATAGCCTGGCCAATGCGCTGCCCCCGCGTCCCCGGGTGATTGCCATGCAGCCGTGAGCCGACGGTTGCGAACAGCTGTCCTCGTGCCGCGAGGCGACACGCAAAGAGCCTGCGCGTGTAGCACTGCTTGGCACGCGTAACGTCCAACCATGGCGTGTCCCTATGAGGCGCAGTCGCTGCAGTGCGAGGTTTGGACGGCACTTGCGACTGCAGAGAGTGGCGGACCAGGCAGCCTGACCTCGGAGACGTTGCTGGAACGTCTAGCTTCAAGTACGGCAGCCGAGGTGCAGGCACTGAAAGCAAAGAAGCAGCTGAAGAAAGCGGTGCGTCCCGTCCACTGAAGACTGGCCAAACTGAACTGAGGCCATACTGACACCTGTCTCCTGTTTGTGCAGCTTATAAAACACCTGGAGGGCGGCGTGACTGACCATACGTATGTCAAGGCTGGCAAGGACCTGTACTCGCTGTCAGACGCACAGAAACGCAACGCGACAGGTGGGGCAACCCACGCGCACGACTTGGCGCAGCAGCCAAGTGCAGGCGCCGCAGTCCAAGACGCAGGGATGTCGCGTCTGGCGCAGCTAGGCCTCGAGCTTCCGCCGGTGGGCACGCGAATACGGGCGTATTGGTCTAATGACAGGGTGTGGTACACAGGCTGTGTGTCCAGCGTGATGACAAGTTCGTTCACGATGCGTTACGATGTGACGGACCGCGACCTGTTGAACTGGCCAGGCGACGATAGCCCGCCGCAAGAGGTGGCATCGGTGCAGTGGCCTTTGGAGAATAACCACGACACTTTTTACGAGCTTCTGGATGGCAAGTGCGCGCTGCCACCTGATTCTTACAAAGCTGGTCGCTCCAGCGGGAAAGGCGGCAAAAAAGGCGAGTGGGTGTTCGATTACGCACTCCTGGTGAAGCCACACGATGGCACAGAGGAATTCATTCGTCCAGGCGATTGGGTGTCTTTGGCGCAAGCCACAGGCGCAGCAAGTGGCAATCCTGCTGCTGGCGTCAGCGTGACGGCAGAACAGGCGGCGATGCCGGCCAAGCTGATCGCTGTCCGACGAGAGGGGCCGGCCAAAGGAGGCAAGTTCCGCGCAGCCCTGGCCGACGTGCTGCTGTCACAAGCAGTGGATGGCAATGCATCAGGAGATGCAGCTTTGCCGCAGCTTGCGCTGATGCCGGAGGTCACCACTGTGCCGTTGAAATGCCTGACTGGCCGCATTGGGGTCATCGAGGAGCCGCAACTGACAGTGGACTCCAATGGCGCTCAGGATGCTGCACTTGTACCGACGCATGTATGCCTAGGCGTGATGTCCTCAACGCCGGGGACGTATGAGCCGTTGCAAGCATTCTGCGAGCGGCAGCAGTTGTTTGCCTCTGCGCCACCTGGATCACGACCCAGGGAGACGAAGGCGCCGCATGATCAACGCATTGTCATCTCTGCGAACAAGTACACGCATGGCGTGCCTGCAGATGTTGCGCGTGAAGCGCGCCAGAGACTTCTAGGTGAGCAGGTGAAGTCGTCCATATCCACGCTGCCATCGCCTGCAGAGGCCGCGAAGCAGCCGCAGTCCGGTGGTGCTGTTGCTAGTGCAGAGGAGCCGACATTGAAGGGGAGGAAGCGTGGCCGTCCACCTAAAAAGGCAGAGGCAACTACAAAACCAGAACAGAAGGGAGAGCCAGAAACGATGCCAGCGGTGGCGGAAGAGGACAAGGAGGAGCCTTCACCTGCAGCTCCTTCTGGCAGCAAAAAGGCACGTGTGATGGCGGCGGCGGCGCCAAAGAAAGCGGCTGGTAGGGGTCGGGGCCGGGGACGAGGGCGGGCCTCTCGCGGCAAAGGCCGTGGCAAAGGCACAGGCCGTGGTAGACGCACCACTCGTAACGAATCCAGCGACGAAGAAATGGAGCAGGAGGGTGACGATCAAGCTGCTTCAGGCGAGGATGATGCCGCGGCGGGTGGCCAAGAGAAGGTGGACACCGTCGCCCAAGACGATGATGTGGTGGCAGCGCCGACAGATACGCCGGCTGCTGACATCGTGCTTACTGAGGCCGAACAGCCTGCAGTGGCGGCAGCGCCACCGGTGGAGCAGAACGGAGGCGTTAAAGAAGAGGGAGCTCCGCAAGAGACACAACCACCTGCGGTGGACGCCATGCTTGTCGCATCCCCGCCTGCAGCACCAGCAGCACCGCCGCGGTCACGGTTCCACATTCCGAAGCGGGAGGTGACATCCGCCGCAGTTGCGGCCCCCGTGGTGGAGACGACTCCTGGGGAGCAACAGCAGCAAGCGCCGCCTGCGATAGAGGCGGGCTGGGTGCAAGGCGCCGCCCCGAACAGCGGCGATGTAGAGCGCCGTGTGCCGCCAGCAGGCGGCGAGGGTAGCAAGTTGACGGAGGAGGAGCGCGCACGTGAGCGTGAAGTGAAGCAGGCGAAGGAGAGCTGGCAGAAGTGGGGTGAGCGCAATCCACTTCCTGCAGCTCTTGAACGCGCGCGTGCTAGTGCAGCAGCGGCATTGCAGCAGCCTATGCATGGCTTGCAGGCGCAAAAGCCGCCGCCGCAGCAGCAGCAGCAAACAGCAGTCCTGCATCGCCCTCAAGTGGCGTCTCCTCCGCTGCAGCAAGTACCATTGATGGCGCAGCAGCAGCAGTACCAGCAGTATCAGCAGCAGCACATGTCTGTTCAGCGCGTGGCTCCGCCGCCATCATTGCCGCCCATCATGCCTCCAGTTGCACTGCCGCCCCTGGAACTGTGGCCTGCAGGCATGCAAACTGCGCCACTTGTCAGCTCTCCTCTACGACACACCGACGTGCCGTGGATAGAAGCGTTGGAACCAGCCGGTGGTGGGCACACCTTCTTTGACCTCGGAGACTTTGAGAAGAGATACAGCAACTGGCCATCTCAGACGTGGTTGGGCACGCTGCCTGTGCCTGAGGTCGCAGCTGTCCTGAGCCTCTCGGAGCAGCAGCAGCCAGCCGTCGGGCAACACCGGCAAGCGATGATGTTGCCACCTGCGACACAACTGCACACCCTGGCCACGCCGCTTGCGATGCAGCCGACAGTTGCTAGACCTATGGACGATGTGCCACACTTCCCTGCACCTGCACTTCCAGATTCCATGCGAAGGCAGCAGCAGCAGCACGGGATGCGTAGCTCCTCCCCCATCAGGGGAGTGCCACCGCCGCAATATTATTCTGTTGGCCATGGCGATGTGCCTCGTGGCCGCAGCCATGAGCGTGGTCCTCCGCCACTAAGCGCGCCACCGCAAGGCGCACGGCCTTTGCATCGTGGGCGGAGCCGGTCTGCTGGACACAAGCACAGCAGGCACAAGAGTCGGCAGCATCGCAGCAGGTCGCAACGTCGTTATGGTCGCTCATCGAGCAGTAGTTACAGCCGTAGCTACAGCGACAGTGAGCGGAGGCGGAGGAAGAGGAGTCGGAGCCGCAGCAGGGAGCGGCGGCATCGATCAGAGCGTGGTGACGATCGTGCTCACAGGCACCGCCACCGCGACCGCACGAAGTCGCCGCCACCGAACCTGGGTGCTATGCATCGGGGTGGACACATGGGCGCGCCTCGCTGACGCATGTCAATTCCAAGCGCACGTGTCCATCAAGATCCCCCTTCATCTTGAGGCAAGTGCTTCTGCACCAAACGTCTCAAATCGTCCATCACCTTGGCCTCACGCGCAGCCTGCTCTTCGAAGTTGATCTGCGCCAGCGCAGCTTTCTCTTCCGCCGTGTACACCTGGTTCTCCTTCCGGATACGGATTGCATTCATGCGTGCGTGCCGACTTCCGCTCATGACGTACCCCAGGTCCTCAAACTTGGAGATCTCCTCGGCTCGCAACCCGACTTCGCCACGGCGGGGAATGCGCTTGCCCGCAGCCACGTACTGAGCCATGGCATCGCCTTCTCCGGGCAACAGCGCCCGCCCAAAGTCCGTTGCGCGAACAGCGAATGACGGCGGCAATTGAGGACCCACCATCGCATCAGAGAGCTCTTCAGCAGGTGCTGTGCCCCAGGCGCCCCGACCACCACCGCTGGGTACCATGCCGCCAGCTGCTGCTGCGGCTTGCTGCGCCTCAGCCGCATCTGCGGCAGCTTTGGCAGCATCGATGGCAGCCTGCTCTGCAGCGCGCTTTTCCAGGAAGGCTCGGAAGCGGTCCGCTGTGAGCAGGGAAGGTGCTGGAGGTGCAGCCTGCGCCTTGTCGCTGCCGCTGTCGTCGTCGTCAGAGGCAGGTGAGCTGCTGCTGCGTGCAGACCGCCGCGAGCGTCCACGTGACGCTTTCTTGTCACGGCCCCGCTGCGCCTCACGGCCAGAAGCCACTACCACTGGTGCCTCATCCCCCCGTCCACCCGCCGCTTTTCTCGCCGCCTCCTCCTCGTCTTCAGACACGTGCGGGCTCGGCGTGTTCGCCCACAGCGTGAAGTGCGCCCGTTTCTGGCGCTTGATCATGCGCGCTTCGTAGTAATCCATCCCTGGCGGAACGTCCTCGTCGGAGTCCCCGCGACCACGGTACACCCACCGCGGGTCCACCCAGCCACCGTGCTGAGCTTGGCCACTACCGTGGCCGTGGTGGCGAGCAGCGGGCGGAGGCGGCAGCGGGTGGTGGTGGTGGTGACCGCCTGTCGGCCCTGCCCACTCCCTTTCCTGGCGCCCGCCGTTATCGCGCTGTCCGTACCCATCGCGCTCGTCGCGGCGGCGCGGGGGGCTATCGTCACGGCGGTGTCTCCGCGGCGAGTCATAGCGTGGGGACGGGCTTCGCCGACGCTGCCTCCGCTCCCTGCTGCGGCTCCGACTATCGCTGCGCCGCTCATCCCGGCTGCGCGAGCGACGAGGCATTACGCGTGATGGGTGTGTCGAGCGAGAGCACACAGATGAGACCAAAAGGACGATGCACTTGGCGAAGGCACCGTCTGTGTGGTGTCTCCATTTCCAATCGGGGGTCCAAAACATCATCCAAACAGTATAGCAGCAGTACAGCAGGGCCTCTACATTGTGTACCTACATCAGGCGGACAGCTTGCGCCTCCCCTTGAGTCTGCGTGCGAGGAGCACTCTCCTCCCGTTCGCTGTGCCTAGCCTGGCGAGAAAGCCGTGTCTTCGCTTGCGCACCAGCAGGCTGGGCTGGAACGTCCGCTTGGTGCTCGCTTGCACCACAGGGCTGCGTGGCACGCGAGAGAGCAAAGGAGGTCAGGGTTCGCGCCCAACGAGGGTCCTAGTCACACTGCCTCACCAGGCCTCGCTCCTCTCAACCGCACACCCCCCGGAACGACACACCTCGGCTGCCCGGTCTCTTCTGTCTCTGGTGCCGG
>Ga0164296_1002803_pt1 | contig 16964 bp, 12 predicted proteins | sample GEODES057metaG_FD_113533 | JGI IMG/M metagenome (GOLD analysis project Ga0164296, IMG submission 113533) | Dystrophic lake water microbial communities from Trout Bog Lake, Wisconsin, USA - GEODES057 metaG | ecosystem: Environmental > Aquatic > Freshwater > Lake | place: USA: Trout Bog Lake... | reverse complement strand
GCCTGGAATTACTCGGAGCAGGGTGCTGACGAGTTGGTTTTTCTTGACATTACGGCTACGCATGAGCGTCGGAAAACCATGGTCGAGCTGGTAAAATCAGTTGCAAGACAGATCAATATCCCCTTTACCATTGGTGGCGGCATTAACGAGATCGCAGATGCCGACGCTTTGCTGAACGCAGGTGCTGATAAGATATCGATCAACTCAGCTGCAGTGCGTAACCCGGCTCTGATCGATGAGCTCGCAAAAGCATTTGGGGTACAGTTTGTGATCGTGGCGGTGGATACACGCCGCGTGGGGGATCAGAATTTGGTACATCTGAACGGCGGTCGTATAGCGACGGAAAAAGATACTTTCGACTGGATCCTTGAAGCTGAGCAAAGAGGTGCCGGTGAAATATTACTCACCTCGATGGACCATGACGGTACTAAAGGCGGGTTTGATAACGTGTTCCTGAAAAAAGTGAATGATGCAGTACATATACCGGTCATAGCCTCAGGCGGCGCAGGTTCGGTACAGCATTTTGTTGATGTATTTGAAAAAACCAATGTGGATGCGGCACTGGCGGCTTCGGTATTCCACTATGGAGAAATATTGATACCAGACCTGAAGGCGATCTTAAGCCGGCATCAGATAGAGGTGCGGCAAGTATTTAATTAAAAAAAGCGGTCGTCATTTATTTAATTAAAAACCACGACCGAATTAACGAATGATAATGAATATCGATTTCAACAAAGGAGAAGGACTGGTTCCGGTAATTATACAGGACGAACATACGCTTGAAGTATTGATGCTGGGCTATATGAACCAGGAAGCATACGAAAAAACAGTAGCCGAAAACATCGTTACCTTTTTTTCGCGCAGTAAAAACCGCTTATGGACCAAAGGCGAAACCAGCAATAATTTTCTCCACGTAAAAAGTATACAGGAAGATTGCGACCATGATACGCTGCTGATCAAAGTGAGTGCCGATGGCCCAACCTGCCATACGGGTGCCAGAAATTGTTTTAATACCGAATACAACCAGAACTTCATCTTACAATTAGAACAGATCGTTAACGACCGGTTTGAAAATCCAAAAGAAGGCTCCTACGTCAATAAATTGCGCGAGAAAGGCCTGAACAAAATTGCGCAAAAGGTAGGTGAAGAAGGTGTAGAAACGGTGATCGCTGCCCTGGCACAATCCGAACAGGAACTGATCGATGAAGCATCCGATCTGGTTTTTCACCTCATTGTTTTGCTGCGCGAAAAAGGTTTGAGTTTGGAAACCATCGCGAAGAATTTAGAACAGAGACATCGGTAGTTCATGGTTAATGGATCATGGTTCATAGTCGATTGGCTTTGATTATTAATTTATTGATCCATGAACTATGAACAATGAACTATGAACTAACATGATCATTGCAGAAAAAATAGCCGAACTGACAGGCCACGCCAATCCGATATTTACGCTGGAGCTTTCGCAACTGCCGGGCATTTTGTTTAGCGGCGGTAACGACAAGGGACTGGTGGAATGGAGCCTGGAACGCAATGAGTTCATGAAAGTGCTAATGCCCGTTCAGGCTTCTATATATGCGATACACGGACCGGCAAACTACCCCATGCTTTTAGCGGGATTGCGCAATGGCGATATCCTGATTTTTGACTTCATCGAACAAAAAATAGTTAAAACATTAAAACAGCATCAATCGGCGGTATTCGATATTAAATCTATTCCAAACAAAAAAGAATTTCTGGCCGCATCGGAAGATGGAACCATATCGGTCTGGAGCCTGGATACACTTGAGCTTCTTTATTCGGTTAAAGTGTCTGGCGATACCCTCAGGAGTATTTCCATTTCACCCGACCAAACGAGGGTAGCTTTTGGTTGCCGCGATAATTCAGTAAAAATTTACGATCTGAATGATTATAGCGTGATCGCTACTCTTTCGGGTCATACCATGCCTGTATTTACCGTTCAATTTTCACCTGATGGCAAATACCTGGTTTCCGGTTCCCGCGATGCGCAGTTAAAAATTTGGGATACGGCTTCATTTGATTTAGTAGAAAATATCCCGGCCCACCTGTTCGCTATCAATCATATTGCTTTTCATCCGGGCCAGCCTTATTTCGCAACGGCAAGTATGGATAAGAGTATCAAAATATGGAGCATTGATGATTTTAAGCTGCATAAAACCATCAACCGGGAGAAAGGCTATGATGCCCATAAAATGTCGGTCAATAAATTGACCTGGAACGGCAATCATTTAATTTCGACGGGTGACGACCGGAGGATCATCACCTGGGGGATAAAATTCGATTAATTAACGGTTGATCGAATACCGTTTGATGACATGCAATTTATGGGTGTAACGTTGTTGCTCTTCGGAATATATGCCCTGGTTGTCGATCGTGTCGATCTTAACCCTTCCTGATGCGTGAATGATCTGTCCGGGATTAAGTAATATTCCCACATGCATGATCTTTCCTTCTTCATTCTTAAAAAACGCCAGGTCGCCAGGTCGCGACTCAGTAAGTGTATTTACGGCTTGCCCCTGTTCAGCTTGCATCCAGGCATCGCGCCTTAAATTAAAACCCTGCAATCTGAAAACTGCCTGGGTAAAACCTGAGCAATCGATACCGTAATGCGTACGACCGCCCCACAAATAAGGCGTATTTAGAAATGATTTTGCGGTGATATCCAGGGGCTCGGTCTCCCCTATCTCGCCGATGATCTCAAATTTCTCGTTATTGATATGACAGGTTGTACCTTTCAGAAACACCAAAGAGCTGGCAACCGGCAGATACAAGACGCTATTATCGGGCTTTTTCCAGGCCTGGGTTACGGCACGGTAGGTAATTGGAGGCTTAACATGCTGGAAACTCTTGTATGCAAGATGGCCCAACATCGCAAATTGCAACCTGCCGATCCAACCTTCATAGTTATCGAAGTCGGTTACAACTTTAACCCACCTGTCTTTCCACTCCAAAATCTCAAAAGCCTCCCCAAATAATAGCTGCGAAACCTGTTCACTTTTATCGCTGGGTTCGGCCCTTAAAGGGATGACTGCTAAATTACATATACCGTATTCCATTGTTTGGCATAAGATCGATGGGGTATCAGGGTGCAACTATAAGTTAAAAAAATGATTAAAAAAATAGGGGGATATAATAAATATTATATCCCCCTATCAATTAAAGTGTAAAATTTTTATTCGTTAAGGTGCAACCACTCTTTTTTGGCCAATAATTCCTCTTTCGATTCACGCACATCTTCGTCATCAACACAACAATCAACCGGGCAAACCGCAGCGCACTGGGGTTCGTCGTGAAAGCCTACGCATTCAGTACATTTATCGGGTACTATATAATAAATATCGTCAGACAATGCTGCCTGCGCCTCTTCGGCATTTAATGAGTTTCCATCGCCAAAGTCGATCAGACCTTTCAACCCTGTTCCGTCCGAAAAACGCCATGCCGCACCTGCATCATAAATAGCATTATTCGGGCATTCAGGTTCGCAGGCCCCACAGTTGATACATTCGTCGGTGATTTTAATCGCCATAGTTTCTTTAATCTTATATTCTCAATTAACTTTGCCCCGCTTTAAAGGCTCGCAAATATAACAAAAATTCACTTTTGGGGTTTAAACCCAAACCATTTATATGTCAAAATTTGAAATACCGCAGCTTGCGGATGTGTTTTCTACGTTAGGACAAGCATTAAGTTTCCCCGACGACGAACTATCTGCAATTATTGCTGATGAACATTATTTTAATGCCTGGTTTACACCGTCTAACGTTCGGCTAGCTGTTACTGCTATCGGTAAAATGCTCGATCGCGAAGCTATGTTGAACTGGCTTGCGCGATACCCCCTGCCGAACAATAATGCAGCGAAAAAAGTTGGTTTGATACTGGCCGGCAATATCCCTTTGGTTGGCATCCATGATGTATTGAGCGTGCTGATCAGCGGCAACCATGCTTTGATCAAAGCATCATCGCAAGACAACAGGCTGATAAAGGCGGTACTGAATCGGCTGGTTGCCATCGAGCCCGCCATTGCAAAGCAATTTACTTTTGTTGAACGATTAGAGGGCTTCGATGCGGTGATTGCAACCGGGAGCAATAACTCGTCGCGCTATTTCGAATATTATTTTGGAAAAGTGCCGCACATCATCCGCAAAAATCGCAACAGCGTTGCAGTTTTGACCGGGCTTGAAACAAACGAACAACTGTTTGCGCTTGGTGTAGATATATTTAGCTATTTCGGCCTCGGCTGCCGAAACGTTTCTAAATTATTCATTCCCCGCGATTACCGCCTTGCTACCTTTTTTGAGGCCATAGAACCCTATCACAACATTATCGATCATCATAAGTACAACAATAATTACGATTACAATAAATCGATCTATCTGGTTAACCGAAATGAGCATTTAGATAATGGTTTTCTATTGTTGAAAGAAGACGCAGGGCTGATCTCGCCGCTGGCTGTCCTCTTCTATGAATATTATGAGGGTTTGGATGAGTTAAATGCTAAACTGAACGAACAAGCATCAAACATACAGTGTATTGTTTCAGAAACACCCCTGAATGTAAACAGCCAGGTCGTCGCGTTCGGCAAAAGCCAGAGCCCGGCATTGTGGGATTATGCTGATGGTGTGGATACGATGGATTTCTTGACAAAGCTTTAAAATAACGATACCTTTGGAAGCAGGTAAAAGGAAAAAGGTGAAAGGCGAAAGGTTGTCCTTTTTAACCTTTAACCTTTTAGCTTTCACCTTTAACCTCAACATGTATATTATCAAAGTAAAGGGCGTTGCCAAAATACCGGATTATGTGCAGCTGCGCGACGATAAATTTACCTTACTGGCTTATTTCAGGGTAGACAGGCCTGAAAAGTCGTTGGACAAGGTTGGTTTGGGCGAAAAAAAAGAATATATTATGAATATTGTTAAAGATCTGCCATTCGGACAGATCCTTAAATTAGAAATCTGAAGATGGTCGGAAATTCAATTATAAAACTTAGTGGTGTAGATGTTTTTCAACAGAAACACCTGGTATTATCGCATGTCGACCTGCATATTGATAAAGGCGATTTCGTTTGGCTGATAGGGCAAACCGGCTCAGGAAAAAGCAGCCTGCTGAAAATAATTTATGGCGATCTGGCCATCGGATCGGGCAGTGGTCACGTTTGCGGGTACGAATTGAAAACCATCACCAGCAAAGACATACCTTTCCTTCGCCGCAAACTGGGAATTGTATTCCAGGATTTTCAATTGTTGACCGATCGTACGATCGAGCAAAACCTTGAATTTGTAATGCGGGCAACTGGCTGGAAAGACAAAAAACTGATAGAGGAAAAATCCCTTGATGTATTGGAAAAAGTGGGTCTGCGTTCCAAGCTTAAAAAGATGCCGCATGAGTTATCGGGCGGCGAGCAACAACGTGTGGTTATTGCCAGGGCTTTGATCAACGATCCCGAGATCATCCTTGCCGACGAACCAACAGGTAACCTCGACCCCGATACTTCTGAGGAAATTGTATTGTTGTTGAAACAGATAAGTCAGTCGTCCGGGACCGCCATTCTGATCGCTACGCACGATTACCATATCATCCGCACATTTCCTTCTAGGATCATAAAATGCGAAAGCGGCAAGGTGCTGGAAGATGTAAAAATTGCCTGAGCTGGTTTTTGAAATTGGCGCTTTTAGTCAGCAAGGTATTTTGTACCTTGTAACAATATTGTTAGGCAACTGTATAAGCCGCATTTAACAACATTGTTACTATGAGTTGTTGACCTAAATTTTCAGTTTTACAAAAACATCCGCGTAAGTTAATTTTCCTGCATAGGATCACTTCCGGAACATTTACTATATGAAATCAATTGCTGTTAATTATACCCCTGAGATTGGGAAGATCTATTTTCGATCCATATTAAAAAAAACAGTCCTTACCTCATTATTGCCGGTTATTATTTCCCAGTTTTCTTTTGCGCAGAAAGCAGACACCCTTAGTTCACGAACCTTTACGCTTAGCCAATGTATCGACTATGCCCTGCATCACCAACCGGCAATCAAAAGATCACAATTGGGCGAAACTATTGCTAAAACCACTAATGATATCAATCTGTCGGGACTGCTGCCACAGGTAAATGCATCCGGCAACCTGGTGCACTATTTTCAACAATCGAGCTTAGGCGCCAGCAGTACTTCATCGGGCAGTGGCAGTACTTCTACCGGTTCTTCGAGTCATATCAATTCTTTTGTTCCGCAGCTGTCGGCAACGCAAAGCCTATTCAACCCGGCTTTGGCATACGCAGCAAAAAGTGCACCCTTGTACATTAAGCAATCGCAGCAGGTAACCGACAGCACACGTATTGGTGTTGCGGCTAATACGAGCAAAACCTTTTATGCACTATTACTTACGCTTGAACAGATCGATGTATTGAAAGAAGATACAGCCAGGCTGGGTAAAAACCTCCGCGATACCTATCGCCAATATAAAGGCGGTATTGTTGATGAAACCGACTATGAAGAAGCTACAATAACACTCAACAATTCACTGGCTCAATTGAAGCAAGCCAAAGAGAATGTTGTTCCGCAATACGCCTCGTTAAAACAAATCATTGGTTTTTCGCCCGACAGCCAGTTCAATGTGAAATTTGACACTAATGAAATGATCCGTCAGATTTCAATTGATACTACTTTGACTTTGCAGTATGAAAAACGGATCGAATTTCAGGCACTGACAACTCAGAAAAAATTGCAGCACGAACAAACCGACTACTATCGGATGGCTTTTTTACCTACGGTTTCGGCCTATTTCAATTATAATTATGGCTTTGGCAGCAATAGCCTGTCAACATTATTCAATACTGGTTACCCAAGTTCACTGATCGGCCTTTCGCTGAACATCCCCATTTTTACTGGCTTTTCGCGGGTAAATAATGTCAGAAGATCGCGGTTGGAAGAAGAAGTGTTGAATCAGGATGAATTTGCATTGAAATCGCAGATCAATACAGAATACACAACCGCGCTGGCCAACTATAAAAGCAACTTATACAATCTTGGGCAATTACGAACTAACGTTAACCTTGCCAAGCGCGTTTATTTCGTGGTAACCCTGCAATATAAGCAAGGTATCGTGGCCTACCTGAATGTGATAACAGCCGAATCTAACCTGATAACTTCTGAAATTAATTATATAAATGCATTGTTCCAGGTATTATCCAGCAAAATCGACCTGGAAAAATCAATGGGCACAATTACATACTGATGAGCACCAAAGCCAATAAGCTAATAACGATGAATCGAGCATCAAAATACATAATTTTTGCAGGTTTTTTTGTCCTGGCAGCATGCGCAAAAAAACAAGCACCGGTAAGCAATATCGTCCCGGTAAACCTCTATAAAGTTGTACCAAAAAAGGTTTTGTACTACGACAATTATCCTGCTACAACCAATGCGCTCAGCCAGGTAAATTTGCTGGCACAGGTGCAGGGATATATCACCGGAATTTACTTCAAAGAGGGATCGCACATTAAAAAAGGCGACAAGCTGTATGAGATCGATCGTCGTATCTATCAGGCTAATTATGATGCCGCTGTCGCCAATTTAAAAGTTGCTGATGGTAATTTAACGCAGGCGCAGCAGGATGCCGACAGGTACGAATACCTCAATAGTTATAATGCAGTGGCTAAACAGTTGTACGACCATGCTGTTATTGCTCTGCAAAACGCCAAAAACCAGGTAAAAGCAGCAGAGGAGGCGGTAAAATCGGCCAAGGCGAGCTTAGCTTATGCTATCATCACTGCACCTTTTGATGGCACAATAGGCTTAAGTCAGGTAAAATTGGGCAATTTTGTTACACCCGGTACTACGGTACTGAATACCATTTCTACTGATGATCCAATGGCAGTTGATTTCGTGATCAACGAAAAACAACTACCCCGTTTTGAAAAGCTGGAAAAGAACAAGGCCGGTGGTATCGACTCATTATTCACATTGTTATTGCCCGATAATACCCTTTACCCGCATAATGGTAAGATCTCGGTGATTGACCGGGCAGTAGATCCTCAAACCGGGTCTATCACCGTCAGATTGGTTTTTTCTAATCCCGATTACTTTTTACGCGCGGGAATGAGCTGCGTGGTTAGGGTGCACAACCAGGATCTGGCTCCGCAATTAGTATTACCGGGTAAAGCTGTTGTAGAGCAAATGGGCGAGTATTTTGTATTTACAGCTAAAGATTCGGTCATAACCACCAAAGAAGATAGCGCAAAAGGGCAGCCAGGTAAAAAATCGCTTGTTGCCTCACAAAAGAAAGTGGTGATCGGACAAACGATAGGTGGTAACGTGATCATCAAAAGCGGCATCAATGCCGGCGACCGAATCGTGGTAGATGGTGTACAGTCTTTGCATGAGGGTGTGCCGATCACAACTGCCAATAAATTACCTCCATCGGGCGGCGGACGCGGTGGAAAGTAGTCGATTGAACAACAAACGCTTTAACCATACCGGGATATATTTTTTGTGTTAAAAGATACTGACGAATGATCGCGAATACGTTTATTAAAAGGCCGGTTACAGCCATTGTGATTTCCATTGTACTGGTGATCACTGGTGTCATCTGCATATTTAACCTGCCCATTGACCAATATCCTGATATTACTCCGCCAATAGTACAGGTAAACGGTCAGTTTACAGGCGCTGATGCTCAAACGGTCGAACAAACCGTGGCTACCCCGGTCGAGCAACAGGTAAACGGCACCCCGGGCATGGAATACATGCAAAGCAACAGCACCAATAATGGGCTGATGACGATGAATGTAACCTTCAAAGTAGGTACCAATATCGATATTGCTGCACTTGATGTACAAAACCGGGTGAGTATTGCCAACCCGCTATTGCCTGCCGTAGTAAGTCGGCTTGGACTTACCGTACGGGCCTTAAATCCCAGTATGCTGATGATGGTGGCCATTTATGCCCCGAAAGGCTCACACAATATTACTTTCCTCGACAACTTCACCAATATATTCATCCAGGATGCTTTGCTTCGGGTACCCGGCGTAGGAAGCATCAACCGTTTTACCGACGATTTTAGTATGCGGATATGGATGAATCCGGATAAAATGGCCGCCTATAAATTAACCCCGGCTGATGTGATCAGTGCTTTAAACTCTCAGAACGTGCAGGTTGCAGCGGGTACGGCAGGCGTTCCGCCACAGGCATCCACCCAAACTTACGAATTGGGCATTTTGGTTAACGGTCGCCTGAGTAAAGTTTCTGAATTTGAAAATATAGTCGTTAAAAACATACCGGCAACCGGCGAATTGGTATATCTGAAAGATGTAGCCCGGGTTGAATTAGGCAAGTTTACCTTTGCAAGCAACTCATTTGTGGATGGAAAACGGGCTTCGTACCTGCAGATCTATCAGGCTCCCGGAAGCAATGCACTGGAAACGGCTAAAGGTGTTTATGCTGCCCTGGCCAAGCTAAAGCAAACTTTTCCGGCCGATGTTGAATACAGCGTACCATTTGAATCGGTTACAGTAGTAAAAGTTTCCATGAGCGATGTGGTATGGACCTTGTTAAAGACGTTGGGCCTGGTTGCTTTGGTTGTATTATTATTCCTGCAAAATTTCAGGTCGACCCTGATCCCTGTGTTAGCCATACCGGTTTCCATATTTGGTACTTTTTGCTTCTTTATTCCATTGGGCTTTACTATCAATACGCTTACCATGTTCGGCTTTGTGCTGGCCATCGGTATTGTTGTTGATGATGCGATCATCGTGGTGGAAGCCGTGCAGCACTATATCGACGAAAAAGGCATGTCGCCAAAAGAGGCTACTTATATGGCAATGCGCGACATCTCGGCGCCGGTAATCGCGATAGCATTAATTCTTGCAGCAGTATTTGTTCCGGTGGGATTTATACCCGGCATTGTAGGACGCTTATACCAGCAGTTTGCGATCACCATCGCCATTTCGGTGATCATATCGGCATTTATCGCACTCTCGCTTACTCCGGCACTCTGCACTTTATTGTTGAAACCCAGCAGTATCAATAAAGAAGCAAAGGGCTTGGATAAATTATTTTTCCGCTTCAACAAATGGTTTGATAAGGTGACCGAGCATTATACCGAAGGTGTACGCCGCTCGATCAAAGCCTCGAAACTCATTATCATTTTATTGGTTTGCATTTGCGCCGGAGCCTATTTCCTGTTCAAACAAAAGCCATCGGGCTTTATTCCTTCTGAGGATGATGGTAATATTTACGTCACTTACCAATTGCCACCTGCTTCTTCTACCGCACAATCGGTTGAAGTGATGAACAAACTGATGAAGGTTGTTGGTGCAACTCCCGGAGTGGCCCACTATGCAGCATTATCGGGTCTGAATGTGGTAACCAACGCATCCAACTCCAATAACGGTACCATCTATTGCCAGCTGGCCCCCTGGGACGACCGCAGCAGTACAAATGAACAGGTACCGGGTATCATCAATGTACTGCAAAAGCGAATTGCAGATGCGGGCATTAAAAATCCCAGCGTTGAAGTAATTCAACCCTCTCCCCTGCCGGGAATTGGGGCTACCGTGGGATTTAGCATGCAGATTGAACAGCGCAGTACCAATGACGATGTGCAGGCTTTTGAAAAAGTAGTTGATCGTTTTATAGCCGAAGCCAATAAAAACCCGGCAATTACCAATTCATTCAGTTTTTATTCGGCACATACGCCAAATTACAACCTGACTGTTGACCGCGATAAATGTGAAAAACTGGGTATCAATGTATCAGATGTTTTTACAACGATACAGGCTTATATGGGAAGTTTGTATATCAACGATTTTACAACCTACAACCGTACTTTTCACGTAGTTGTTCAGGCAGATACATCTTTCCGGAAGCTGATAAGTGATATCGACAAATATTATGTGCGCAATCAGGCAGGTAATATGGTTCCGCTGGGTACAGTGATCAGCTACAAGCCAACTGAAGCAGCTCCGGTAATATCGCACTTTAATATATTCAGATCGGCCGAGATCGATGGTATAGCCCGGCAAGGTCACAGCAATACCGAAGCGACAGATAGTTTAAAAGCTATTGCAGCACGGATTTTGCCACAAGGCTACAATTACGAATTTTCAGGCCTGAGTTTCGAAGAAATAAGCGCCGGCTCAACAACTATCTACATATTCCTGTTCTCGATCGCATTTGTGTTTTTATTCCTTGCTGCTTTGTACGAGAGCTGGTCGGTACCGTTCTCGGTATTGTTTGCCGTACCGGTCGGCGCATTTGGCGCCATCCTTGGTTTAGCTTTATTGCCCAAATTAACCGACAACGTATACGCACAGATCGGACTTGTGACATTGATCGGCCTGGCGGCAAAAAATGCGATCCTGATCGTTGAGTTTGCCAAAGTGAGGGTTGACAGAGGGGAAGATCTGTTGCAATCGACCCTCGATGCGGTCAAACTGCGTTTGCGGCCTATTGTGATGACTTCGCTGGCATTTATCCTGGGTGTATTGCCATTGGTATTTGCATCAGGCGCCGGGGCCGTTGCCCGGCAAACCATCGGCATAACCGTATTGGGTGGTATGCTTGCTGCTTCTACACTTGCTATTTTCATCGTCCCCGTTTTATTTGTGGTGATCACTAAACTGAGTTATGGCAGTGAAAAGCTGGCTACGCTGAAAAAACATCACCATGAACTGATGGAAAAAGCGGCCAAGGTTGAACAACAAAATATTGATCCTGAACTGGAGTTTGAAATAGAAAAGGCGCGACAGTTAAATAAACCAGCATAGGTATGATTGCCAATACTTTCATAAAAAGGCCGGTAACAGCTATTGTAATATCACTGGTGCTGGTTATTTCGGGTTTGATCTGCATGTTCAATCTCGCTGTCGACCAATACCCTAATATTTCTCCGCCGAGTGTTTCGATCAACGGTTCCTATACCGGTGCTGATGCTGAAACTGTCGAACAGACCACCGCAACACCTATTGAAGAGCAGGTTAACGGCACGCCGGGCATGGAGTACATGCAAAGTACCAGTACCAATAGTGGTGGCGTTGGTATCAGGGTTACCTTTAATATTGGCACCAATGTGCATATCGCCGCACTTAACGTACAAAACCGGGTAAATATCGCTGCTCCAATTCTACCAGCGGTAGTGAGTAAACTGGGTTTAACCGTACGGGCAAGCAACCCCGATCAATTACTGATCGTAGCTATTTATTCGCCAAAGGGTACACATAACATCACCTTTCTCGACAACTATACCAATACTTTTATCCTTGATGCCCTATTGAGGGTACCCGGCGTAGGTGACGCCAATGCCCGTACCGATAATTTTAGCATGAGAATTTGGATGAATCCGAATAAAATGGCTTCATACCGTTTAACACCAGCTGATGTTATCAGTGCGCTGAGTTCTCAAAACGTATATGTTGCTGCCGGATCAGTCGGTGCGCCGCCTCAGGCCCCGAGTCAGGCCTTTGAAACCGGCATTTTGGTAAATGGCATGCTCAATAAAGCGAGCGATTATCAAAAGATGATCATCAAAACGATACCCGGTACCGGTAAGATCGTTTACCTGCGCGACGTTGCACGGGTTGAATTAGGAAAGTTCACTTTCTCGAGCAACAGTTTTGTGGATGGTAAGCGCTGTTCAACCATACAATTGTTTCAATCGCCGGGCAGTAATGCGCTGCAGACGGCAGATAATATTTACAAGGAGCTGGCAAGACTAAAAAAATCTTTCCCCGCCGACGTCGACTATGTAGTACCTTTTGAATCGATCACTATTATCAAAGTATCGATGCAGGAGGTTATCGGCACTTTATTGAAAGCATTGGCGCTGGTTGCTATTGTGGTATTCCTGTTCCTGCAAAACTGGCGTTCTACCATCATTCCGATATTGGCCATACCTGTTTCCATCCTGGCCACTTTTTGCTTTTTTATACCATTGGGCTTTACCATCAATACACTGACCATGTTCGGCTTTGTATTGGCTATTGGTATTGTGGTCGACGACGCGATCATTGTAGTAGAGGCCGTTCAGCATTATATCGACGATCAGGGCATGTCGGCCAAAGAGGCCACCTACCATGCCATGAAAGAAATATCGGCTCCGGTTATTGCCATAGCATTGATCCTGGCTTCGGTATTTGTACCAGTAGGCTTTATTCCGGGAATCGTTGGCAGGCTTTATCAGCAGTTTGCTATTACAATCGCTATTTCAGTGATCATATCTGCTTTTGTAGCGCTTTCACTTACGCCCGCACTTTGCACCTTACTGCTCAGGCCAAGTCACCATGAGAGCAAGAATTTTAAGTGGCTGGATAAATTTTTCCATCATTTCAATCGCTTCTTTGATGGTCTTACTCACCGTTATACCAATGGGGTAAGAAAAAGCATCAATGGATCTATCTACGTTATTATCATGCTGGTTTGTATCTGTGCCGGCACCTATTTGCTATTCAGAACAAAGCCATCCGGTTTTGTACCCAACGAAGATGGCGGGCGTTTATTTGTCACCTACCAGTTGCCTGATGCTTCTTCAACCACCCAGTCGGTTGCTGTTATGGAAAAACTGATGAAAATAGTTGGCACTACCAAAGGCATTTTACATTACGCGGCATCTTCAGGATTTAACATCCTTAATGGCGGGGCCAACTCTAATGCCGGCTCGATGTTTTTGATGTTGACGCCATGGGATGAACGCACGTCAAAAGAGTTACGTATCGAAGGCATTGCCGCAAACCTTAAGAAGCGCTTCGCTGCGGCTGGGATAAAAAATGCCAATATCGTCGTCATCCAACCACCGCCGATCAGGGGTATCGGACTGGCTGCAGGCTATAGTTTGCAAATTGAAGAAGGCAACTCAACCGACGATATTCATGCCTTTGAAAAGGCGGTACATAAATTTGTGGCTGCGGCCCAAAAAATACCGGCAACTTCTACCGCTTTCAGCTACTATTCGGCGCATACGCCCAGCTACGATCTGACCGTCGATCGGGAAAAATGTCAGAAACTGGGGGTCAATATCGGCGATGTGTTTACCACCATGCAGGCCTATATGGGGAGTATGTTCGTCAATAACTTTACGCTTTACCGGCGAACTTATCACGTGGTTGCGCAGGCCGATACCAATTACCGGGCGCTGATATCCGACATGGACAAATATTACGTTAGAAATCAGGCGGGTGAAATGCTGCCTTTGAGTACCCTGATCCACTATAAAGCAACAGCTGCTGCGCCATTGATAACACACTTTAATATCTTCCGCTCTGCGGAAGTAGATGGCGCTATACCTGAAGGTTATAGCAGCGGGCAAAGTCTGGATGCACTAAGACAGGTAGCAGCTAAGGTGCTTCCAAGGGGTTATACGATAGAATTTTCGGGACTGAGCTATGAGGAGATCAAGGCCGGCTCCACTACCATTTATATTTTTATTTTTTCCATCACCTTTGTTTTCCTGTTCCTGGCGGCTTTATATGAAAGCTGGTCGGTGCCTTTTTCAGTGATGCTGGCAGTACCTATCAGTGCTTTTGGGGCCATACTGGCGTTGACTTTCATTCCGCCACTTACCAATAACGTTTATGCGCAGATCGGGCTGATCACTTTGATCGGCTTATCGGCCAAAAATGCTATTTTGATCGTTGAGTTTGCCAAGATCCGCGTCGACCGCGGCGAAGAGCTGATCAAATCGACACTGGAAGCGGTTAAGCTGCGCCTGAGACCTATTGTAATGACCTCCATGGCATTTATCCTGGGTGTTTTACCATTATGCCTTGCAACTGGTGCAGGCGCTGCATCACGCAATACAATAGGCGTAACGGTATTAGGCGGAATGATCGCCTCTGTAACCTTGTCTATTTTTGTGGTACCAGTATTGTTTGTATTACTTACCCGATTTTCATACGGCAAAAAACAATTGGCCTGGCTACGCGACAACCATGAATTATTAATGGAAAAAGCCCAAAAGGTAGAAATGCAAAATATCGACCCTGAACTGGAATACGATATCGCCCAGGCCAAAGCGTGGAACGAAGCCGACAAGGAAAACGCAGAAGGAAAATCCAGCGAATAACAGAAGTTTTGTTAAAAAAAACTACTGATCCGATACCCGAGCTGGTCGACTAAACGTTACCGGCGATAACAGAAGCATCATCATTACTTTCTGTTTTTTCGGGCTCAATTGCACCAGGATAGCCAAAAAGTTTGCGTTCCTTGATCACTGCTGCAACATCAGGTGGAACAAATTCTTCCCAAACCGACGATCCGCTGCTGATCTGGCTCAGCACTTTATCGGTATGTACATGCAGGTTTTTTTCGTTGTAATGGCTGATGTCTTCGATCTTGTTATTCGAAATCAGGTAACGGTACAGATCGATCAGGTGCTGCGGCGGGTAAAACCTAAGACAGTTCATGATGATACCGTCCCTGAATGTGGGGTATATAAACAACTTCACATTGCGGCTGAACAGCGTAGCAAATGACTCAAGGATACCTCCTGGCAGATCCTGGTAGTGTTCCTCGGCGAAAATATATTCCAGGTTTGGAAAACCAAGCACTACCCCCATTTTGAGTTTGGTGATCTTCGATAAAAAGGCCACCAATTTGTAATACTCGTGAAAATTGGAGATCAATACCGTTTGGCCGAGTGAGCATAATATATCAACCCGATCGAGAAAATCCTTTTCATCAATTTCAGCTGACTGGCTGGCATTACGTTCTTTAAGCGCCTGCAAGGTCAATTCGGCGATAACGATCACATTATTCTTATCGACACCGGGTTCCTGCAAAAACTGTTTTACACCCGTATTTAACATATCCAGGTGAACGTTTACCAATGGACGAAAACGACCCCTGATAACAACGATATTCTTTTTGTATAAAACCTCAGAGGGTTGCAGGTTCTTGCCATCGGGGCCGAACACAGCAGCGTCTGAAAAGCCATATTTTACCAGATGCAGACTCATCAACCGGTTATCCACTTTCTCAAAATCAGGCCCTTCAAAACGTATCATATCAATTTGAATACGATCCGTATTCAGGTCGTCCAATAAGGATTGAATGAAAACTGAGGGTACATCATTATAATAAAAGCAGGCATACATCAGGTTTACGCCTAAAATGCCTACAGCCTGCTGTTGCAGGTTATTATCATTATCCAGCAACTTAACGTGTAATACAACATCGTTATAACCACCATTGGGGGTTAATTGAAAGCGCACCCCCATCCAACCATGCCCCTCGTTGGTTTTGTGATAATTAAGCGCCGACATAGTATTGGAGAACGCGAAAAAGGTTGTGGTATCACCCCGAAGTGCCGCTAAACGTTCTATTAACAGCCCGTATTCGTGTTCGAGCATTGAGATCAAGCGAGCCTCACTTACATACCTGCGAACCTGTTGTGCTCCATAGATTGCATCAGAGAAAGTCATGTCATAAGCCGACATGGTTTTGGCTATGGTACCCGATGAAGCACCGGCTTTGAAGAAATTGGCTGCAACATCCTGCCCGGCACCTATTTCGGCAAATGATCCGTAAATTTTGGGGTCGAGGTTAATGGCCAGGGCTTTCTGCTTGGTACCTATTTCTTTATTATAAAGGGCACTCATACTGCTTGATTTTAAGGTCGAAAATTGCCAATAACTTGCATCAATAATGTACACAAAAATAGGATTTTTTGATGAACGCACAGGCCGGAAAAAAGATTTATTATTCGCAAAAAGCTTCATTTGGTTAAAATAAACGATCCAAAATCATAACTGATACCTGCGATAAAGCCTTACATTTCAGTGAAAAAGGAAAAACTGAAAACTTCTTTTCAAAAAGATTTGCGCAGAAATATAAAAAGCTTACTTTTGCAGCCCCGACGGGGTGTAGCGTAGCCCGGTATCGCGCCACATTTGGGATGTGGAGGCCGCAGGTTCGAATCCTGCCACCCCGACGAAACAAAAGCCGCTTCTGAGT
>Ga0164296_1002801_pt1 | contig 16971 bp, 12 predicted proteins | sample GEODES057metaG_FD_113533 | JGI IMG/M metagenome (GOLD analysis project Ga0164296, IMG submission 113533) | Dystrophic lake water microbial communities from Trout Bog Lake, Wisconsin, USA - GEODES057 metaG | ecosystem: Environmental > Aquatic > Freshwater > Lake | place: USA: Trout Bog Lake... | reverse complement strand
GTGTTGAGCAGGGTCTGGCGCAGGAACGGCGCCGGATTGGCGAGAATGCCGCCAACCAGCGTCTCCAGGTTCGCAACCGTGTTCTGCACCAGCGACTGGTACGGGCCGGGGGCAGCCGCCGCCACAGCCAGCTGCGCGTTTTCGGCCTCGGCACCTAGATAGGCGGCCGCAGTGCCGTTCAGTGCACCGACGAACTGCTCGTGGAACGCCGCCGCCTGAGCGCCGACGGCGTGGTACTCCTGACCGAAGGCCCCGAACAGCGCCGCGACCGCCGCCGACACCTCGTCCTCGGCCGCCGCCACAATCGCCGTCGTCGGCCCGGTGGCCGCCGCAGTCACCTGGCTCAGCGACGAATGAATACCGGCGAGATCCTGCGCCACGGTTGTTACCGCTTCCGGCGCCGCCACTACGAAAGACATGTCCCCCTCCAGCCCCTACGGATTCTGCTGAATCCTGCGGCTGAGGATAAGCGAATTGGTGCGCCCGCGTGAGACATTCACCTTTTCGTTATCGCGAGTCGCCCGACGCAGGCTGAAGGACGTCCGCTACGGGGTGATCGCCGTCGCGAGCTGCTGGGGGGCGTAGGACAGCAGACCGGTGAGCAGCCCGCTGATCGGGGCGCCTTCCACGGGCAGGGTTTGGTCTGCGATCAGCCCGCCCGTTGCCCCGGAAAACCCGAGGGTGGCGGTGTACGGGGTGACCGGAACCAGCAGACCGTCCATCGGCAGGTTCAGGGTGACCGGCGTCGGGGTAGGGCCGAGACCGTCAACGTCGGCGACGACGACTACATCCACCGGCAGGGTCGAGTGGCCATTGAGGAAGGCATTGGTGATGACGCCCGGGGCGCCGATCAGTGTGCTGGCGGCACCGGGCCAGTTCCCGGCCTGTGCGTTGGCGACGAACGCGTCGCCGGTGGCGCCGAATGCGCCCGCGGCGTCGAACGGACCCCCGATCGCCTCGATGCCGAGGGTCAGGGGCAACCCCGATACAGCACTGAGATCCAGATGCTCGAATGGCCTGTACGGAATCAATGTGTTTCCGCTGCCGACCAGGATCGATGTCAGGGACGCATTGGTCGCCGTGTCGATCACGTTAGTGGCGTTCTGCGCGATCTGCCGAAGAATCGTGTTGGGCGGCAACAGGCTGGTGAGGTACTCCGCGCGCATCCCCGGAATGCTGAGAATGGGCAGGAGTTCGCCCAGAGTGCCGATCGGGGTGATGTCGGTGACGATGGTTCCATTCCCGGCAAGGGTGAGGGTACCGGTGCTGGTGGTCTCGAAGCCGGAGACGAAAACGCCCGCGAATCCTGCTCCGACGTCCTGCACCCAGCCGGTGACATTGCCCATCAGCAACTGCTCCGCGGCGGATTGGAAGGCCGCCGGCAAGAGATGCAGGCCGTTGAAGAAATAGAAGCTCGCGTTCTGCAGCGATGACGCCCAGATCCCGCCGTAGGTGAACTGGTTGTTGATGAACTGCTGCAGGTAGGTCGCCGGGTTGTACGCCAGCAGTCCCTGCAGCCCAGCCTGGATGCTGCCCGGCGCCCCGGCCAGCAGGGCGGGGAAGTTCTGGAACGCGTACTGAAATTGCGCGCTGATCGTGTTCAGGTAGCCCGTCGTGTTCATCAGCGTCTGCTGCAGGAACGGCATGGGGTTGGCCCTGAGAACGTCGCCCAGCGTCTGCAGATTGGCGAGCGAGTTCTGCACCAGAGCCTGATACGGACCATCGGTGCCGCCGGTGCCCGATCCCGGGTGCAACGGCCCGAGCGACGACGCCCCCGGGAAGGGCCTGATTGAGCCGGGCAACGAGACGATGTCCGCGGACAGGGCCTGCAAGCCGGCGCCCACCGGGCCGAACGGCAGGACGGGGGCGCCGTTGTGAAGCGCCGTGACGACGCCGGCGAGGCCGGTACCCCATGGCGCCGCGGCCCCCACGCCGCCCGCGAGGGCCCCCAACGGCGCTGCGGCCCCGAGACCGCGCAGCAGAGAGGCCGCCGGCGCCGCACTTCCCCAACCACCCAACAGCGACGCCGCCGGGGGCACGAACCCGACCCCGCCCAGAATGGGACTGACCGCGGATCGCACGGCACCGGCGCCCGCATCCAGGGCCCCGGCCGCTCCGCCTACTGAACCCGGAACTCCCTGGACCGCCGAACCCAGCGCGCCGGACAACGCCTGCTGGGCGTTGGCGACCTCCGTGCTCAGGTAGGCATTGGCGCCGGAGCCCAGCAGGCTGACGATCTGCGCGTGCAGGGCTTGCGTCTGCGCGCTGAGTACCTGGTATTCCTCGCCGTACGAGCTGAACATCGCCGCGACCCCGGCCGACACCTGGTCTTGCGCGGCGGCCACCACCCCGGTGGTCGGGGCTATGACAGCAGCGCTGGCCTCAGTCAGATCCGAGTGGATACCTGCCAGGTTTCGGGCGGCCGCCTGCACGGCGTCCGGCGAAACCTGAAACGACATATCCGCCTCTCCGTTCGGGCACCTGCGACGGTCACTGCGTTAACGGCCGGGAAATAACGGCTGCACGATAGCGTGAATTGATGATTCCACGCCGAAGCCCGAATGGGAAGTTCGAGTTGCCAGGTCATTACCGCTTTAGGTTTGCGCGTCGCGAAGCCGCAGGAGAGTGACGGTTTTCCTTAGCCAATTTTCAATCTCCGGCTCTCCGGCTGGGATCCGGAATTCGCGGTTCCGTCGGTTCGCGAATTGGCCGTGCGGGTTTTATTCGCCCTGCGGGAAACGGCGCCGGTACTAGGCGCGCAGTTCGGCGCCGACGGCCTCGGCGGCGCGCCGAACCGCGGCGTCGCGGGCCGCGCTGGCGTCATCCTCGGTGAGGGTGCGGTCGGGCGCGCGAAAGCGCAGCGCGAACGTCAGCGACTTGCGATCCTCGCCGAGCTGGGCACCGGTGTACACGTCGAACAGGTGCATGTCTTCCAACAGGTCGCCGGCGCCTTCGCGGACGGCGTCGGCCACGGCCTGGGCCGGGACGTGCGCAGCCACCACCAGGCTGACGTCCTGGAACACTGCCGGGAACGGCGACACCCTGGGCGCCGGCGCGGCGTCGGTGACGGGTATCGCGTCCAGGTCGAGTTCCATGGCGCAGGTGCCGGGAGGCAGCCCGGCGCGCTCGATCACGGCGGGATGCAACTGCCCGGCGTGGCCGACGGGCACGCCGGCAACGAGCACTTCGGCGCAGCGGCCGGGGTGCCATGGAAGGGCCTGAACGCTCCGCAGGGTCACGTCGACCCCGCTGGCGCGCGCGACGATCCGCACCGCTTCGAAGGCGTCGGCGGCGTCCACCCGGCGGCCGGGCCCCCAGGGTCCACGGGGCTCGCGCAGGCCGGCCAGCACGGCGGCGACGTGCTGTGGCTGCCGGGGTAGCGACGCGTCGAGGCGGGCGATCTCGGTGTCGGTGGGTCGCCGGTGGACGGGGATCAGGTCGACGGCACCGGTGTCCTCGGTCGGCTGGACCACCTGTGCCAGCGAATGCAGTGCAACATCGACGAGGCCTCGGGAGACGTTGCGGGCCAACGCTTCCAGCAGGGCGGGCAACAGGGTGGTGGCCAGATGCGGCCGGTCGGCTTCCAGCGGGTTGAGCACGCGCGTCGTGGTCCGCCGCGGGTCGTCGTCGGCCAGGCCCCACAGGTCGAACACGCCCGCCGGGAGGAACGGCGTCGGCAGCACCTCGACATAGCCGGACTGCGCAAGTGACCGTCCAATGGCGCGGCGACGCTTCTGCGCAGCGGTGAGTCCCCGGCCGGCGGGGGCCGGCGGCAGCACCGACGGGATGACCTCCAGCCCCTCGAGTCGCAGTACCTCCTCAACCAAGTCGGCGGGCTGCAACAGGTCGGGCCGCCAACTCGGCGGCGTCACTGTGAGCGTGCCGCCCTCGTCGACCACGCGAGCGCCGATCTGCGCCAGCCTCTTGGCGGTGGTGCCCGCGGCGTAGGCCACCCCGGCGACGCGGTCCGGCAGGTCGGCGGGGATCCGGATCGGCGGGGGTGACCAGTCCGCGCACGGCGGGTCGCCACGCCAGTCGGTGAGGCTTTCCGCCACCGCTCCCCCGGCGATCTCGACGAGCAGAGCGGCGCACCGGTTCAGCGCGGCCACCGAGATGGCGGGGTCCACCCCGCGTTCGTACCGTCGGGCGGCCTCGCTGGGCAGGTGCAGCCTGCGCTGGGTGCGCGAGATCGCGGCCGGATCCCACACCGCAGCCTCTAACAGCACGTCAGTGGACTCGTCACGCACCTCGGTGGTCGCCGCCCCCATGACCCCGCCGATCGCCGCGGTCGCCGCGTCGTCGACGATCAGGACATCGGCCGGGTCGAGTCGACGCTCGACTCCGTCGAGGGTGACCACGGTTTCGCCCGGCCGGGCGAACCGCACCCCGAGGCCACCGGTGATGCGGTCGCGGTCGTGGGCGTGCATGGGCTGGCCGAGTTCCAGCATCACGTAGTTGGTCACGTCCACCGCCGGCGACGTGGCCCGGACACCGCAGAGCAACAGCCGCCTCTTCAGCCACCAGGGTGAGACCGCAGTGGGGTCGATCCCGGTCACCGGGCGCAGCGCGAATCGCCTGACGCCGGTCTCGGCGTGGACGGTCAGCGGCCAGGCCTCGCCCCTGGCCGGAAGCGGCGGGACCGCCTCGGCGCCGGCGGGGTCGACGAAGGCCAGGTCGTAGGCGCAGGCGATGTCGCGGGCCAGTCCACGCACCGACATGCAGTACCCGCGATCGGGGGTGATCGCCAGGTGGAAGACGACGTCGTCGAGCCCCAGCACCGCAGCGGCGTCGGCACCCGGGTCGGCCGCTCCGGGTGGCAGCACCAGGATCCCGGAATGATCGGCCCCGAGGCCGAGTTCGGCCGCAGAACAGATCATGCCGTCGGAGTCGCGGCCGTAGGTCTTGCGGGCAGCGATCGTGAACCCGCCCGGGAGAGTGACCCCGGGCAGAGCCGCCACCACCAGGTCGCCAACAGCGAAGTTGGTTACACCACAAACGATTTCACGTTGTGTATCGGATCCGATGTCCACGAGGCAGGCCCGGATCGGTTTTTTGAATCCGGTGAGCTCCTCGATGTCGGTCACTCGCGCCACGGCCAGTGGGCCGTCGACCGGTCCTAGTCTCTCGACGTGCTCGACTTCGTGTCCGATCCGCACCAGCGTCTGCGCTAACTCCGCGGGATCCACGTCCCAACCGGGAGTTCCGGCGCTGACGACCTCGCGGAGCCAGCTGTAGGGAACGCGCATCAGGCGCCTACCCCGAAGGGCAGCGAAAACCGGACGTCGCCCTCGACCATGTCGCGCATGTCGGGAATGCCGTTGCGGAACTGCAGGGTTCGCTCTAGGCCCATGCCGAAGGCAAAGCCGGAGTAGACGTCGGGGTCGATTCCCGCGGCGCGCAGCACATTGGGGTGGACCATGCCGCAGCCGCCCCACTCGACCCAGTCGGCGCCGCCCTTCTTGTTGGCGAACCAGACGTCGACCTCGGCGGACGGCTCGGTGAACGGGGAGAAGTGCGGCCGGATCCGGGTGCGCGCCGACGGGCCGAACTCGGCGCGGGCGAGCGCATCCAGGGTGCCCCGCAGGTGCGCCATGGACAAGCCGCGGTCCACTGCGAGGCCTTCGACCTGGTGGAAGACAGGCGTGTGGGTGGCGTCGAGTTCGTCGGTGCGAAACGTCCGGCCGATGGAGATGACATAGACCGGGAGCTCGCGGGCCAGCAGGGTCCGGACCTGCACGGGCGAGGTGTGGGTCCGTAGCAGCTGCCGCGAGTCCTCCGGCGCGATATAGAAGGTGTCCTGCTCGCTGCGGGCGGGGTGATCGGCGGGGAAGTTGAGCGCGTCGAAGTTGAACTGTTCGGTCTCGACCTCCGGTCCCTCGGCCAATTCCCAGCCCATCGCGACAAAGGTGTCGGCGATGTGCTCGGCCAGGATCGTGATCGGGTGGCGGGCTCCGGTGGGCTGCCGGGTCGATGGCAGAGTCACGTCGATTCCCTCGGCGACCAGGGCGGCCGCATCGCGCTCGGCGCGCAACGCCGCAAGACGTTCGTCGTAGCTACGTTGTGCCGCGGCGCGCGCGATGTTGACGCGTTGACCAGCGTCGGCCCGCTCCTCCTTGGGCAGTGCGCCTAGTGCCTGCCGCGCCAGCGCCAGCGGGGACCGGTCACCGAGGTGCTCGGTCTTGACGCGGGCCAGCGTGTCCAGGTCGCCGGCGACGGCGATCGCTCGCTCGGCCGCGTCGACCGCAAGCGCCAAGGCGTCTGGCGACAGGTCGACGGAATGTTCTCCCACGCGCCGATCATAGTGACCGGGTCGCCGTTACTCAGCGCGCGACGCGGGGCGTCGCCGGTTGGGCTGTTACGGGAGGGGGGGGAACGGGCAGCGATCCGCGGGTTCCTGCGAAGTGGACCGCCCTGGCGGCGACTAGCGCGCCCAGCAGACCGAACAGCGGCGCACCGGCCATCGTGCCCCACTCGTGAGCGAGCAGCAGGAAGCCGAAGCCCGAGGAGGCCACCAACATCAGGCGGCGCACGGGGGTCCAGTGGACCGGCTGCTGGAACCGGGTCGACAGGAGCATCCCGAGGACGATGGCGACGGTGTGGCCGGCGTCGGTGAAGTCGCCTCCGATGAACGCCGAGGCTAGGCCTGTCGCAACCCACCAGCCAATCCAGGCGGCGCGCCAGCGCGGAGGGATCACCGCTGTCATCGCGCCGAGCACCGCGAGGGCGCCGTAGCTCATTCCCACGTCGCTGGCCCGCGTGATCGATCCAGGCAACCAGCCGAACTTGACCGCAGCTGCCAGAGCGACCGCCATCAGGAGCGTCGCGCCGACGTGGCCGACGAAGAACGCCACGATCAGTCGGATGGTGCGCAGATGCAGCTCTGCCAGGGCAAGCAGGCAGGTCAGGAACGGTAACCAGAAGTACAGCGGACCGGCGTCGACAACCAGCGCGCTGCCCAGCAGGGTGCCGAGGCGTCCGTGCGAGAGATTGTGCAGGTTGGTGCTGGCGCTTTGGACGATCATGTCGTGCGTGTGCGGGCCGAGCGCCAGGATGATGCAGCTGACGGCGAGGAGCGCTGCCGCGTACCCCGCCGTGAACCGGACCCGGGCAAGCCGGGACAAAATGCCGCTGATCATCATCTCCTATTGTGACGGAGATTCAGGCGGGTTTGTTTCAGCAGTATCACGAATACCCTCGGTCGTTGTGACGTTCCTCACGCTTGTGAGGCGATAGATCGCCAAGTCTGCTGGCACTCCCGCGCTCCTGTGGCCCAGCACCGGTTTGCGCGCTCGTTTGACGGTGACGCCCAGCGCCTCCAGATCACCGGGGGCTATCAGGTCCAGTGTCGCTCCCGACACCATGATTCCGCCTTTGGTGGCACGCTGCATCACCCTGGCGGCGACGTTGACGTCCACGCCGAGCCAGTCGTCGGCCAGGTGCTGCGGCCGCCCCGTGTGGATCCCGACACGCATGCGGGGGGTGTAGCCGGCCACGTCCACCGTTGTCAGCGCCTCCTGGGCGACGAGCACGGCCCTGACCGCGACCATCGGGTCCCGGAACACCGCCATGATCCCGTCGCCCATGCGCTTGACGATGTACCCGCCGGCGGCCAGCAGGGGCGGCTCGATGGCCCGCGCCACCTGACGCAGCAGCGTGAGCGCCGCCTCATCGCCCGCCTTGAGGGCCCAGGTTGAAAAGCCGACCAGGTCCGTGAACACCAGCGTCACCTCAGGGTTGGCGGGCTGCCGGGAAAGCGCCTCCCTCACCGCCTGCCACATCTGCAGCGCCCCGAGGCTCACTTCGCGCGACACCACGTTGCGGTCCCCGAGCAACCGATCCGCAGCGCGCGCCGCCGCCTGCGGTCCACCCTCGCCCGCGGTGGACAGCGGATCGCCGAACTCGGGATCACCGGGCAGCAGGCGTCGTGCGCGACGAACGAGTGCCACCGCCTCGGGGCTGCTGTTCCTCGTAGCCCACCATTGCCGTGCATTGTGCAGAACGAGCGGGATACGCCCCGGATCGCGACGCCCGAGTTCCATGCCGCCAGGTTATCCCGGCGACGGGGTCGTTCAGCGCAGGCAGCCCAGCGCCTGGGCACTCTGGTAGAGGCAGATCGCCGCTGCGGCCGCCACGTTCAGGCTCTCGGCGCCGCCGGCCATCGGGATGCGAACGCGGTGGTCGGCGGCCGCCGCCAGTCCGGCAGGCAGGCCATGGGACTCGGGCCCGAACAGCCACGCCGTCGGTGCCGCGAGGTCCACCTCGTCGAGGCGCGTTTCGCCATCCAGAGTGGCGGCCAACACCTGCAGCCCTGCGACGCGTAGCGCGGTGACGGCGGCGCCCGCGTCGGGTTCGACGGCGACGGGAATCGAGAAGATGCTGCCGGTCGAGGCGCGCAGACACTTGCCGTTGTACGGGTCGACGCTGTGCCCGGCCAGGATCGCGACCGCGGCGCCCATGGCGTCGGCGATGCGAATCAGTGTGCCCGCATTGCCCGGTTCGCTGATCTCGACGGCGACCGCGACAAGACGGGGCGAGCCGGTTGACGCCCCCTCCAGGACACCCGCCAGGGGGATCTCCGGCATGTCGCACACGGCGACCATGCCCGCGGGTGTGACGGTCTCGGAGAGTGCTTTGGCGGCCCGCTCAGTGACGGGGTGAACCGGGCACCGCAGCGTCGCCAGCAGCGGTGCGTACCGCTGCACGGCGGCGTCGGTGACGAACACCTCCCGGACGAGCCCGCGAGCCGAGGCAGCCTCAATCAGGTGGGGTCCCTCAGCGAGGAAGCGTCGCGACCGCCGACGGCCGACGTGGCGGTGCAGCTTGACCGCCTCCACCACCGTGGCCGAGCGTTCGGTGAGCACGGCTGGACCGCTGGTTAGGCGGCCTCTCCGGAATCCGACGGGGCGTTGACGTCGGCGGGCAGCGCCGCCCGTGCGACGTCGACGAGCGCGCCGAACGCCGCCGGATCGTTGACCGCGAGGTCGGCGAGGTTCTTGCGGTCGACTTCCACACCCGCGGCCTTGAGGCCCTGGATCAGCCGGTTGTAGGTGATGTCATGAGCTCGGGCGGCCGCGTTGATGCGCGAGATCCACAGCTTGCGGAACTCGCCCTTGCGCGCCCGCCGGTCACGGAAGGCGTAGTTCAGCGAGTGCAGTTGCTGCTCTTTGGCTTTGCGGTAGAGACGAGACCGCTGGCCGCGATAGCCCTTCGAGGCCGTCAGGACGCTGCGCCTCTTCTTGTGGGCGTTGACCGCCCGCTTCACGCGTGCCATGGGTGTTCCTAACTCTCGTTCATTGGTAGGTGGTCAAGGTGTGGTGCCGGTCGCCCGGCGTGGCGATCAGCCGTTCAGCATCGCTTTGACGCGCTTGGTGTCATTCGCCGCCACTGTCGTACGGCCGGCCAGGCGCCGGGTCCGCTTGGTCGCCTTGTGCTCGAGGAGGTGCCGGCGATTGGCTTTCTCACGAACGATCTTTCCGGTCCCGGTGCGCCGGAAGCGCTTTGACGCCCCGCTGTGGGTCTTGGCCTTGGGCATGATTTCCCCTAATTTCTCGGTTCGCGTGATCTTGTGTTGGTAGGTCGTGTATCGCCGTGTCAGGTCGTGTCAGGTCGTGTCAGGTCGGCGAGGGCTCGGCGTCGTCAGCCACCTCGGCGTGGACTTCCAGTCCTTCGGGGTAGCGCGCCTTCGCACGGGTCTTCGCGCCGCGGTGCGGAGCCAACACCATCGTCATGTTGCGGCCGTCCTGCTTGGCCGACGTCTCGACGAATCCGTAGTCGGCGACATCGCTTCCGAGCCGCTGCAACAGGCGATACCCGAGTTCGGGTCGCGATTGCTCACGCCCGCGGAACATGATCGTGACCTTGACCTTCGAGCCCGCCTCCAGGAACCGGATGACGTGGCCCTTCTTGGTTTCGTAGTCGTGATCATCGATCTTCGGTCGCAACTTCTGTTCCTTGACGACGGTCTGCTGCTGGTTCTTGCGGGATTCGCGCAACTTTTGCGCGGTCTCGTACTTGAACTTGCCGTAGTCCATGATCTTGCAGACCGGCGGTCTGGCGGCGGGTGCTACTTCCACGAGGTCGAGGTCGGCGTCGGTGGCAAGGCGCAGGGCGTCTTCGATACGCACGATCCCTACCTGCTCCCCCCCTGGACCGATCAAACGGACCTCGGGGACGCGGATGCGCTCGTTGACACGGGTCTCAGTGCTGATGGGGCCTCCTTGTTGTGCTGAATTCGGTGTTGTCCTGAATTCGGTGTTGTCCTGAATTCGGTGTTGTCCTGAATTCGGTGCTGTCGAGTTCGGTGGACTGAATCCGGTGGGCTGTATTCGGCTATGTCGGGCCAGCGCCCGGCAGTCCGGGATCAGTCGGCGGACACGCCACACCATCAGCAGAAAGGCCCCGCGTCCGCAGGGCCCGATGCCGACCGATCACGACGTGAAAGCGTCACGTCGCCCGCGTCGCCGCGGGACGGGCACACACGGCACCCGTGACCGGACCGTTTAGCCGATGACTGGGCTCGCTGAGGAACCCGCGTTGGCTGACGGTGGGAGTGGGACTCCACTTACTGTTCCTGGCTTTCGCCGGGATGGTCGCAGAACGGATTCTAGCAGCCGGAAGCCGTCTCCTCGTGCCGGAACGGTGGGCGGGGGCAGCGCTCGGCCCTTGGTTAGCCCTTGCTCACCCCTTGCTCGCCCCTATTTACTGGCCTCTTACTGGCATTTCATGCCCACTAACTACGATGAAGGGCATATCCTCGCGGTCTGTGACACTCACACGTCCCCGGTCGGGCAGCACGTCGGCCTCTCGGCTCCGCTGGGTACCGGCGGCGGCTGGCTGGACTGTGGGCATCATCGCCACGCTGTCCCTGGTGGGCAGCGTGTCGCCGGTGATCCGGTGGCTGATCAAGGCGCCGCGCGAGTTCATCAACAGCTACCTGTTCAACTTTCCCGATACCAGCATCGCCTGGTCGTTCGTTCTCGGTTTGCTGGCCGCGGCGCTGACGGCGCGCAAACGCATCGCCTGGGTGGTGTTGCTCGGGCAAATGATCCTTTTCGCCGTGCTGAATGCGGCCGATATCGCCGCGGGCGACAACACGCCCGCGGAGAACTTCGGGGAGGGACTCGGGTTCGCGGTCCATATCGCGGCCGCACTTCTCCTCCTCCTGGCATATCGGGAGTTCTGGGCCAAGGTCCGCAGGGCGGCCCTCCTGAAGGCGGCGGCGGTGCTCGTCGTCGGGGACGTCATCGGGATTCTGGCGTCCTGGACCCTGGTCGAGATGTTCCCGGGAACCCTGGCGCCCGACTCCCGGTTCTGGTACGTCGTCAACCGGGTCGTCGGGTTCGCCATCGTCGATCCCGATCAGTTCACCGGCCGGCCGCACGTCATCCTCAACGCCATCTTCGGACTGTTCGGAGCGCTCGCCCTGGTCGCCGCCACGATCGTGTTGTTCCAGTCGCAGCGTGCCGACAACGCACTCACCGGCGAGGACGAGTCAGCCATCCGTGGACTGCTCGAGGTCTACGGCAAGAACGACTCCCTGGGGTACTTCGCGACCCGCCGCGACAAATCCGTCGTGTTCGCCCACAGCGGCCGCGCCGCCGTCACCTACCGGGTGGAGATAGGCGTCTGCCTGGCCAGCGGCGACCCGGTGGGCGACCCGAGGGCGTGGCCGCAGGCGATCGACGCCTGGTTGGCGCTGTGCCAGACGTACGGCTGGGCACCGGGTGTGATGGGGGCCAGTTCGCAAGGGGCGCGAGCGTATCGTCACGCCGGCCTCAACGCCATCGAGTTGGGCGATGAAGCGATCCTGCGGACAGCGGATTTCAAATTGTCCGGCCCGGACATGCGCGGGGTGCGCCAAGCCGTCACCCGGGCCCGCAGAGCCGGCCTCACCGTGCGCATCCGGCGACACCGGGACATCCCGCAGGATGAGATGGCGGCCACCATCTCCCGCGCCGACGCCTGGCGTGACACCGAGAGCGAGCGCGGCTTCTCGATGGCGCTGGGCCGGCTGGGCGACCCGGCGGACGGCGATTGCCTGCTCGTGGAGGCGTCGGACCGCAACGGCGACGTGGTCGCGATGCTGTCACTGGTCCCGTGGGGAAACACCGGGGTGTCTCTGGACCTGATGCGCCGCGCCCCGCAATCCCCCAACGGCACGATCGAACTCATGGTGAGCGAACTCGCGCTGAACGCGGAAAACTTCGGCATCACGCGTATTTCGCTGAACTTCGCGATGTTCAGGTCGGCGTTCGAGCAGGGCGCGCAGCTCGGCGCCGGCCCCGTCGCCCGGCTGTGGCGCGGCTTCCTGCTGTTCTTCTCGCGGTGGTGGCAGCTGGAGACGCTGTACCGCTCGAACATGAAATACCGGCCCGAGTGGGCCCCCCGCTACTCCTGCTACGAGGACGCCAGACTGATCCCCCGCGTGGGGGTCGCCTCAAGCATCGCCGAAGGCTTTCTCGTCCTGCCGTTCAGCCGGCGGGACAAGGTGCACACCGGCCAACATCCCGCCGTGCCGGCCCGACTGGCCGCGTCCGGACTGTTGCACCCGGACGGCTCGAAGCCCGACGTCAGCAGGCTGCAGCGCGCAAAGGGCGCAGCCGAGGCCGAGGAGTCCAGAGCCCGCCTGCCCGAGCAGGTCCGGGTGCGGATGAGCAAGCTGAGGATTCTGCAGAACCGCGGCGTTGACGCCTACCCGGTGGGGTCTCCGCCCAGTCATACGATCGCGCGGGCGATGGACGCCGACGACCGGGACATCATCTCGGTGGCGGGTCGTATCTTGCGGTTACGCGACTACGGCGGGGTGCTGTTCGCCGAGTTGCGCGACTGGTCGGGTGACATGCAGGTGCTCCTCGACAACTCGCGCCTGGACACCGGCCGCACCGCAGATTTCACCGCAGCCATCGACCTCGGCGACCTGGTCGAGGTGACGGGACATATGGGCTTCAGCAGGAACGGAAGCCGCTCCCTGATCGTGACCGACTGGCGGATGATCGGAAAGTGTCTGCGGCCCCTGCCGAACAAGTGGAAAGGCCTCACCGACCCCGAGACCCGGGTACGAACCCGCTACGTCGACCTGGCCGTCAACCCCGAGTCGCGTCAATTGATCAAGACCCGCAGCAGCGTGCTCCGGTCGGTCCGGGAAACACTGTTCGCCAAGGATTTCATCGAAGTAGAGACGCCCGTCCTGCAGCCGATCCACGGCGGGGCCACGGCGCGGCCCTTCTTCACCCATATCAACACCTACGACATGGACCTGTTCCTGCGCATCGCGCCGGAGCTCTACTTGAAGCGGCTGTGCGTCGGCGGCGTGGAGCGAGTCTTCGAACTGGGCCGGGCTTTCCGCAACGAGGGGGTGGATTCCAGCCACAACCCCGAGTTCACGTTGCTCGAGGCCTACCAGGCGCACGCCGACTACCTGGTCTGGATCGACGGGTGCCGCGAACTCATCCAGAACGCCGCCCAGGCAGCGCTCGGTGAGCAGATCGTGCTGAGGCCCCGCGGCGACGCCCCCGACAGCCGGGTGGAGCCGGTCGACATCTCCGGAGTCTGGCCGGTGAAGACCGTGCACGACGCGGTCTCCGAGGCGCTCGGCGAGCGCGTCGATCCCGACACCCCGCTGGCCACCCTCCGCAAACTGTCCGACGCGGCCCGCGTCCCGTATCGCGCGCACTGGGGCGCCGGCGCGGTGTTGCTCGAGCTATACGAGCAGCTGGTCGAGGAGCGCACCGTGCAACCAACGTTCTACATCGATTTCCCGGCGTCGGTGTCGCCACTGACCAGGCCCCACCGGAGCGTGCCGGGCCTGGCTGAGCGGTGGGACCTGGTGGCGTGGGGCGTTGAATTGGGTACCGCTTACAGCGAGCTCACCGATCCCGTGGAACAGCGCCGCCGGCTGCGGGAGCAGTCGCTACTGGCAGCGGGCGGCGATCCCGAGGCGATGGAACTCGACGAGGACTTCCTGCAAGCCATGGAATACGCGATGCCGCCGACCGGCGGGCTCGGCATGGGAATTGATCGGCTCGTGATGCTCATAACCGGCCGCAGCATCCGCGAAACTCTGCCTTTTCCGCTGGCCAAGCCGTACTAGCCTTGGTCTAGATCCCGGCGTGTCCCCGGCGTGTCCCGGCTGCACAAGCAGCGACCCCGGGCTGCGCCTGTTAACAATAGATCACGATGAGTCACATCTCCCTCATGCACGGCTGGGTGCCGGGCACGATTCAGGCGGTCACCGCAGTCGTCCTGACGGCGGGAATCGGCTGGCGTTCGTCACGCTGGCGGACGCGCCGACTGCCGGCAGCCGCCGCAATCGGTGCGGCGGCCGCCTACGCCGGGCACTGGTTCACCGTCGACCGAGGCCTGTCCGACGAACCCGCACCCGTAGCACTGTTTCTGTGGATCGCGTGTGCCGGCGTAGCCGCGGCAGCTCTGGTTCTCGGCTGGCGCACCGCGCAGCCGTGGCGGCGCGGCGCCGGCCTGGTGGCCGTACCGATGTGTGTGCTGTGCGCGGGATTGGTGCTCAACCTCTGGGTCGGCTATTTCCCCACCGTGCAGGCAGCGTGGAGCCAACTCACCTCCGGTCCGCTGCCGGATCAGACCGACCAGGCCACCGTCATCGCGATGGCCGCCACGCACACCCGCCCGTCGCATGGCAGCGTGGTTCCGGTCACGATCCCCGCAGACGCCTCACATTTCAAGCACCGCGGCGAACTGGTGTATCTGCCGCCCGCGTGGTTCACCCGCTTCTCTCAACCGGGGGACGGGCCACCGCAGCGGTTGCCGGCGGTGCTGATGATCGGTGGACAGTTCAACACGCCCGCGGACTGGATGCGCGCCGGCAACGCGGTCAACACGCTCGATGATTTCGCGGCCCAGCACGACGGAGTCGCCCCGGTCGTCGTGTTCGCGGACTCCGGAGGTGCCTTCAACAACGACACCGAATGCGTCAACGGGGCGCGGGGCAACGCCGCCGACCACCTCACCAAGGACGTCGTCCCCTACATGGTCTCGACCTTTGGCGTCAGCCCTGACCGGTCCCACTGGGGCGTCGCCGGCTGGTCCATGGGCGGGACCTGCGCAGTCGACCTGACCGTCATGCATCCCGACATGTTCAGCGCGTTCATCGATGTCGCCGGGGACTTCTCCCCCAACGCCGGCACCAAGGCGCAGACCATCGCGAGGCTCTTTGGCGGCAACGCCGGCGCCTGGGCGGCTTTCGACCCGAGCACGGTCATCACCCGGCATGGACCGTACAGCGGCGTCGCGGGCTGGTTCACGATCTCCTCGGACGGCCCGCCGCCACCGCGCCGCGATCTCGCGATGGGCGACAGCGCCACGGCGCGTCTGGCCGGCCGGGAGGCCGCCGCCAATCCGTCTAATCAGACGGCCGCCGCGCTGTCGCTGTGTGCCCTAGGCCGTACTAACGGAATCGACTGCGCGGTGGTCTCCCAACCCGGCAAGCACGACTGGCCGTTTGCCGACCGGGCGTTCGCGTCCGCGCTACCGTGGCTGGCCAGCCAGCTCGGCACGCCCGGCGTGCCGCGGATTCCCCTGCCCACCGCATCGCCGCCCGCCCCCGGCGGCCACACACCCGTGGTGCCCGCCGAACGCTCCACCACCGGACGTTAGGAGCGTTCGCAGCATGCCCGACCAGCCCGAAACCCCTGACACCACTGGGCACGTCACCCCACCCGACGACGGCTATGACAGCGCCGGCGTGCCGACCTTCGAATCGGTCCGCGAGAAGATCGAGACGCGGTACGCGGCCGCGCAGGGCGCCGCAGAACTTGACGCCGACTCGCCCGAGGGTCGTTCCGTGGAGGAGCAGTACGAACAACACCACCGCGACGCAGCCGCCCGCCTGGAACAGATCCGGCGCGAGGCCCACGGCGGCCCCCAGCCCGAGTCATAAACCAGCGCGGCGCCTTTCGGATCCCACGACCTCGGCCAGGAACTTGCCGGTGTAGCTCTCCGGCACCGCGGCGACGGCTTCCGGGGTGCCCTCGGCGACAACCGAGCCGCCCCCCGCGCCGCCCTCAGGGCCCATGTCGACGATCCAGTCCGACGTTTTGATGACGTCGAGGTTGTGTTCGATGACGATGACGGTGTTGCCTTTGTCGACCAGCCCGTTGATGACGGTGAGCAGTTTGCGGATGTCATCGAAATGCAGGCCGGTGGTCGGCTCGTCGAGGATGTAGACAGTCCGCCCGGTGGAGCGCTTCTGCAGTTCCGCAGCCAGTTTCACCCGTTGCGCCTCACCGCCGGAGAGCGTCGGCGCGGGCTGGCCCAGGCGCACGTAGCCCAGGCCGACGTCCACCAGGGTCCGCAGGTAGCGGTGGATGCTGGTGATCGGCTCGAAGAACTCCGCCGCCTCCTCGATCGACATGTCGAGCACTTCCGAGATGGTCTTCCCCTTGTAGTGCACCTCCAGGGTCTCCCGGTTGTAGCGGCCGCCCTGACACACCTCGCACGGCACGTACACGTCCGGCAGGAAGTTCATCTCGATCTTGATGGTTCCGTCGCCGGTGCAGGCCTCGCAGCGGCCACCCTTCACATTGAACGAGAACCGGCCCGGCTGGTAGCCGCGGACTTTCGCCTCGGTGGTCGCCGCGAACAGGGTGCGGATCTTGTCGAACACCCCGGTATAGGTGGCCGGGTTCGAGCGCGGCGTGCGCCCGATCGGCGACTGATCAACCCGCACCAGCTTGTCCAGGTGGTCGAGGCCGGTGACGCGGGTGTGCCGGCCCGGCACCTGCCGGGCGCCGTTGAGCCGGTTGGCCAGCACCGCGGCCAGGATGTCGTTGACCAGAGTCGACTTCCCCGAACCCGAGACGCCGGTGACCGCGGTGAGCACGCCGAGCGGGAACGACACGTCGATGCCGCGCAGGTTGTGCTCGCGGGCACCCACGACCGTCAGCTGACGGCGGCGATCGACACGACGCCGGACGGCGGGGATCTCGATGCGTTCCCGGC
>Ga0164296_1002799_pt1 | contig 16980 bp, 18 predicted proteins | sample GEODES057metaG_FD_113533 | JGI IMG/M metagenome (GOLD analysis project Ga0164296, IMG submission 113533) | Dystrophic lake water microbial communities from Trout Bog Lake, Wisconsin, USA - GEODES057 metaG | ecosystem: Environmental > Aquatic > Freshwater > Lake | place: USA: Trout Bog Lake... | reverse complement strand
TCTGCTCGATGAAGTGGTTGAGCGGGCCTGTGAACAAGGTACCCGTGAATTGATCATTGGTATGGCCCATCGCGGCCGGCTTAATGTCCTGACTAATGTCCTTGGAAAAAAACCCAGCACCCTTTTTCAAGAGTTTGAGGGTATCAGTCATGATGCGCCACTCGCCAGTGCTGGTGACGTCAAATACCACATGGGCTTTTCTTCTAATATAGAAACAAAACACGGACCCATTCATATAGCACTAGCCTTCAACCCATCTCATCTTGAGATCATAGGGCCTGTTGTTGAAGGTTCGGTTCGTGCCAGACAGGACCGACACACGGAAAGCCCTGAAGACGAGGTGATGGCAATTCTGATTCATGGTGATGCTGCCTTCGCGGGTCAGGGCGTAGTCATGGAAACCTTGAATATGGCTGAGACTCGGGCCTACACCACTGGAGGCACCATTCATGTCGTTGTAAACAATCAGATTGGATTTACAACCAGCAACCCCTTCGATGCAAGATCTACACTTTATTGCACTGATGTCGCCAACATGATTCAAGCGCCCGTTTTTCATGTGAATGGAGACGACCCAGAAGCCGTGCTTTTCATCACCCGTCTCGCTGTCGACTACCGGATGAAGTTTAATCGAGATGTCGTCATTGATCTAATATGCTATCGGCGTCATGGTCATAATGAAGCGGATGAGCCTGCGGTCACCCAACCGGCCATGTACCGCTATATTCGACAAAGGCCGAGTGTTCGACAGATTTACGCTGATGTTCTGGTCGACCAGAACATCATCAGCCGCAACGAAGAGCAGGCTATGGAGTCTGACTATCAGACGGCCCTCGGAAGAGGCGATATTGTTTCAAGACCCTTGGTTGATAGTGAAACGGTTTACCCAAAACCCTCTTGGGCTGCCTATATAGAAAACGATTGGACGGCGCCCTATCATTCTGCGGTTGATCGATCGACCCTGGATACTCTCGCTAGGGACATAGTAACCCTGCCAAAGGGATTCAAACTTCATCCTCGTACTCTGGCCATTTACGACAACCGTATCGCAATGGCTAAAGGTCTTCAGCCTATCGATTGGGGTTTTGCTGAAAATCTGGCTTATGCCACTGTATTGAATGATGGCTATCATATTCGGTTTAGCGGCCAGGATGTCGGTCGTGGCACCTTCTTTCATCGCCATTCGATCGTTTATGACCAAGATACGAGTGCAAGCTATATACCTTTACAGAATCTCTCAAAACCTGCAGCTAAATTCGAGATTTATGACTCGCTTTTGTCTGAAGAAGGCGTCCTTGGCTTCGAATATGGCTACTCAAGTTCCGCTCCAGAAGTAATGGTTCTATGGGAGGCACAATTTGGTGACTTTGCGAATAATGCTCAGGTCGTAATAGACCAGTTCATCGCTTCCGGGGAAACCAAGTGGGGACGACTTTGTGGACTAACCCTCCTTCTGCCCCACGGATATGAAGGGCAAGGGCCGGAACATTCTTCAGCCCGCCTGGAACGCTATTTACAACTGTGCGCAGAGCAGAACATCCAAGTATGCGTTCCCACCACACCTGCCCAGATCTTCCACTTGCTGCGACGACAAATACTCAGACCTTACCGAAAACCACTGATTGTCATGTCACCCAAGAGCCTGCTACGCCATAAGCTAGCCACTTCATCACTTGAGGACTTGATCGATGGTGAGTTTAAAAATGTCATCGGAGAAATTGACGCCGAAGATACAACAGCAATTACGCGAGTAGTGCTATGCTCTGGTAAAGTTTATTACGATCTTCTTGAAACAAGACGTAAGGATCAACTGGGACACGTATCCATCATCCGGATTGAACAGCTGTATCCCTTCCCGGATGAATCGTTCACGAAAGAGATATCGCGTTATCCCAACTTGCAAGAAATCGTCTGGTGTCAGGAAGAACCTGAAAACCAGGGAGCATGGCATCAGATCAAGCATCGATTCATGACTCTTCTGAAAGATGATCGGACATTAAGCTATGCCGGACGCCCCATGTCGGCCGCACCGGCTGTTGGACAGTTCACACGTCATATTGAACAACAGAAAAAAGTTGTTGACGATGCGCTGTATGGAACAACGAATGCACATCCAACCATTGGAATAGTTCATGAGAATCGAAGTACAGGTACCTAACTTACCCGAATCCGTTAGCGATGCTACAGTGCTCAATTGGCACTTTGCTGCGGGTGATACCGTTTTGAAGGATAAGAGCCTCATAGATCTAGAAACAGATAAAGTCATTCTCGAGGTGCCAGTACCTGAAACGGGTGTGCTTTTGGAAATTCGTCGGAGTAAAGGGGACGTAGTCTCCAGCGGCGATCTCTTGGCTGTTATTGATACGGATACAGCATCTAATGCAGTCGCACGGAATACGGTAACGCCAAGCTTAGATAAAGCCTTGCTGACTTCACCATCAACACCTCTAACGATTAACCAAGCGGTTAGCCCGGCTGTTCGTCGTTTGTTAACTGAACATAACCTGAGCGTAAGCGATATTCCTGTAACAGGCCGTATCACAAAAGAGGATGTTCTGAATTATCTCTCAACTAAGGACACTTCTATAGTTAGCAACGCTAAAGACGAAGGCAGCTCCACTATCACTCAGTCAAGAAAGGGTGAACGTAGAATGCCCATGACACGACTTAGAGCTCGAATCGCTGAAAGAATGATTGAATCACAGCAAACGACAGCTACACTCACAACGTTCAGCGAAGTAAGTCTGCACAAAATTTTTGAACTTAGAAATCAGCATCGTGCTCGTTTTGAAAAAGAACACCAGGTCAAACTTGGCTTGATGTCTTTCTTTGTAAAAGCTTCTGTTGAAGCACTAAAACGCTTTCCGATCATTAATGCCTCCTTGGACGAATCGGATATTGTTTACCACGACTATTACGATATCGGGATCGCAGTCACGACTGAGCGAGGGCTCGTAGTACCTGTACTCAGAGATGCTGATCAGCTCGGATTTGCTGAAATTGAGAAAGCGATAAACGAATTCTCAGGACGGGCACGTGATGGCAAACTAAGTTTTGAAGAGTTAACCGGAGGTACTTTCACGATCACTAATGGCGGTATCTTCGGTTCAATGCTCTCGACACCCATTTTAAATCCACCACAAAGTGCCATACTTGGGATGCACGCAATCAAGGAACGACCTGTGGTCGAAGATGGCCAGATCGTGATACGGCCCATTATTTACCTTGCACTTTCATATGATCATAGAATCATCGATGGAAAAGAGGCGGTTTCTTTTCTCTTTACAGTGAAAGAACTTCTAGAAGACCCAACACGACTCCTCCTTCAGGTCTAAATGAAATCTTGACCCGATCTCTCAGTCAGGTCGGGTAATTTCTTCCAAATTTAATAGCCATCGCATCGCTTCTTCCGGCGTCTCACCGCACATTTCGATGTTTGGCTTTAGCCCACCGCAGCAGCTTGGTCTTTCTGGCTGACCGAAAATTTGACATCTGTTATCTAGTGTGAGCTGTATACAACGAACACCTGCAGGCTTTCCGTGAGGCATTCCAGGTATAGGGCTTGAAATCGATAGTGCAACACAACATGCGCCACATCCGTCACGACAATTCACAAGAACTCTAGTGTTAGGCCTAACAAGGCATTAAATCGGCCAAGCATAATGAACCTTTTCAACTTCTCTTGCGTGTATCTCTGAGGAGTAAAGAGGCCCCAAACCGGTCTTGGCCAGGCCGGATCTGATTCATACCGCACAATATGATGTATATGGAGTTGTGGAACGATGTTACCAATTGCAGCGATGTTGAGTTTATCTGGATGATAGTGAATCGATAGATGAGATGATAGCGCTGAAGATTCTAATAACAGTTGCTGCTGATCTTCTATCGAGAGTTCAAATATTTCAGACACCCCGCTTCTTCTCGGCACCAGAATGAACCAAGGGTAGCGACTCTCATTCATTAATATCAAATCACATAGCGCGAAACGTCCGATGTGATGTGTATCAGCTTGTAATCGTTCATGTAGAACAAATGAATCATCACGCATTGAGTTTCTATTTAGGCTGTCTTAGAACGAACATAGCATCACCGTAACTGAAAAAGCGATAACCCGATGAAATAGCATGACGATAAGCGCTCATAATCTCATCGTATCCTGAAAAAGCACAAACCAATGCCAGCAATGTAGATTCTGGCAAATGGAAATTGGTCAGTAAGGCATCCACACAATTGAAGGTGAAGCCAGGTCTTATAAAAATTGCCGTATCACCTGTAAAAGAAGAAATCTGACCTGATAAAGACGCTGTTTCAAGACTTCGGACGACAGTGGTGCCAATGGCAATGACTCGACCACCATTCGCTTTTGTGGCCTTGATTAACCGCACCGTTTGTTCAGAAACCTCACAGTACTCGGCGTGCATTTTGTGGTCATCAAGATTCTCTACACGTACCGGCTGAAACGTTCCGCTGCCGACATGAAGCGTGACATGAGTGATATCAATACCCTTGTCATTTATTTTGGTCAGCATCTTATCGTCAAAATGAAGACCTGCAGTTGGAGCAGCGACTGCACCTTCTGTCTTAGCAAAAACAGTCTGATACCTCTCATAATCCTCAATAGCATCTGGTCGAGTGATGTAAGGTGGTAGAGGAATATGGCCCACATCCTGTAAAACAAAGTGGACTGGAGTCTTATTCGGAAATACCAGATGGAAGAGGTTGTCCAATCTACCCACCACTCTCGCCTCATAACCGCCATCTATCTTCAGGTTCGTATTAGGTTTTGGCGACTTACTAGACTTGATGTGAGCTAATACCTCATGAGGAGACAAAACTCGCTCAATCAAGATTTCAATCTTGCCACCTGACTCTTTTGCTCCATAAAGTCTTGCGGGAATAACGCGGGTATCATTCAAAACTAACAGATCGCCAGGCTGAAGAAGATCAAGAAGGTCTCGGAATACTTTATCCTCGCACTGACCCTTACCATTCATATATAAAAGTCTTGACTCACCTCGTTTGACTGGAGGCTCCTGTGCAATCAAAGAATCGGGTAAATCATAATTAAAAAGACTTTTTAGCATTTGTGGATGGTATCAACTCATCGCACCATTTGCAGTAGCTTCTATCCAATAAGACTTTGAGCATGGAAATTAAGTCATCTCAAGAGTATAATTACAGGATGTGCGCCGGAGTGGCGAAACTGGTAGACGCGCCAGACTCAAAATCTGGTTTGGGAAACCAAGTGTCGGTTCGATTCCGACCTCCGGCACCACACAATCTTAAGTTTTTTTAATCTCTTCAGTTTTCCCTTGAACGTTTTGCCCATTTAGCGAGTTAAACATCGCTATAGTGAACATGAACCAGAGGAAAGAATCATAATTGAAGAGATGTGATCACTTGGGGGTGACATGGTTTCGACGTGGATCGCGAAACCCAAGGTGCATGCCGAGGTGCAGTTCCCCTCGTAAAACCATCTGCAATTAAAATAGTTGCAAACGACGACAACTACGCTCTAGCCGCTTAATCCGGCTGGCCTCCGACCAACGCCTGCTTATTGGACTTTGGTATCGGGGGTAACTTAATCATAAGCTCGCGATGCGGCAAGTCCGGAGCCAAGTCGCTAAAACTTACGGAATCGCTACATGTTTTCCCTGCCGATCGGGTAACAGGTAGTTAAATCAATAGATCCGGATAAGCATGTAGATCCGAAGGCAGAGGATTTGCGGACGCGGGTTCAATTCCCGCCACCTCCACCAATACGTAAAACCAGGAAGACCGACCAAGACCGTAAATACTTGATAAACAAGGATTACGGTCTTTTTTTATGTCCCAATAAGTCCGCTCAGTCCGTTGACAGCCGACACATTTTAGGGGCAACATTGGGGGCAACTGTTAACACCTAAAAGTGAGTTGCCCCCAAATGCCGCTTACAGATATTAAAATCAAGCACTTAAAGCCAGAGACCAAGACCGTTCGCTATAGCGACGGGAGAGGCCTTTATTTGGAGATTTCTCCTACCGGCGGGAAGTGGTGGAGATTCAAATATAGGTTCGGTGGAAAGGAAAAAAGAATCTCATTAGGGGTTTATCCTGATATCAATTTGAAGGTTGCAAGACTCCGCTGCGAGGACGCAAAACGGAAGATCAAGGAAGGTATTGACCCAAGTCTTGAAAGACAATCTCAAAGGGCCTGTCGGACTGTATCCGCGGAGAACTCATTCGAAGCTATAGCAAGAGAATGGTTTTCCCACCGAGAAAAGGAAATCGCAGGCAACCATTCTGGCCGAATATTCTCACGGTTAGAACGTGACGTATTTCCTTGGATAGGGAGCCTTCCCATTGAACAGATCACTGCCCCTGTCGTGCTCAGCCTACTCCGGCGCATTGTTGCGCGCGGTGCAGTAGAGAGCGCACACCGCGCAAAAAGCAGTATTAGTCAGGTGATGCGCTATGCGATTACTACGGGAAGAACTGAACGTGATCCGTGCCCGGACCTCAAGGGAGCCCTTCCCTCTCCACGCGTACAACACTTTTCTGCCATCATTGAGCCAGGAAAGGTCGGACCGTTCCTGAATGCCCTCGATGAATACGAAGGTTCCTTTATCGTTAAATGCGCACTGAGACTGGCTCCACTCGTCTTTGTTCGTCCGGGGGAACTTCGGCAAGCGCAGTGGACAGAAATTAATTTTGAACGCGCAGAATGGCGTTTCTTTGTTTCTAAGACCAAAATCGATCACCTTGTGCCATTGAGCACCCAGGCCATTTCGATACTCAAGGAAATTAGACCCCTCACGGGACATGGGAAGTATATTTTCCCCTCTCCCAGATCCCTCAATCGGCCCCTGAGTGACAATGGAATTTTGTCAGCACTCAGAAGAATGGGTTTTGAAAAAGATGAAATGTCTGGACATGGGTTCCGCGCAATGGCTAGAACGCTTTTAGCTGAAGAACTACACATACGACCCGAAATCATCGAGCATCAACTGGCTCACAAGGTTCCAGATGCTCTTGGAGCCGCATACAACAGAACCCGCTTCATCAAAGAACGCGTAGTGATGATGCAGGACTGGGCGGATTATTTGGACAAGCTTAAATTGGATGCTCCATCGAGAGAGGGCCTAATTCGAATACCGTCGGGTCCAGACCAAGAAGCGATAAGCTTAGAGGATTAAGATAGAGCCCTATCCAAGGTACCCACGATTGTATTGGCAGGCACCGAGCATAGGCAATATTAAAGGCTATAGTGCGTCGTTAGCGGCCTCACCACGTGTTGCCACCACGCGCGCATACATCCAATTCTTTACCTCACTTTCTATCCACGCACTTTCTCGCATGCTCAGCTTCACGGGCCTCGGGAAGCTTGGATCGGCGTATACGGTGCTCTTAGATCGGCCCGTCAATGAAAGCACTTCTCTCAACCGAATGAAACGGTCGTTGTCCATAAAACTCAACGAATCAATATCCATGGTTTTCTCCCTATCAAACTAAATGGTCTGGGAGTCGTTTTGCTCGAACAAATCGGCTGGACTCCTTGGGTGGAAACTCTATCTAAGACTTCCAGCGTTGACTAATCGATAGTGTCGAGTGAATCGTATGAATGAAATGAATAGATAAAGTGGAAGCCCCCGAATTCCGCCAGTTAAAGCCTATTTCAAAACTATGGCCAACGCCCATGAAAAGGAAAGAGAGAGACTCGGCACAGTTGGTGTCATCCGTCACCCGTTTCCATCTGAAGGTCATGATCAAGGGCCACAGTCTGGTGACTCGAGCCTACAAACGGCTAGTAGCCTACCCTTTTTGCTAGGTGTCACAGTTCCTGCAGGCAGGGAATTGTTTTTTCTCAGTGGACATACCCCAACCTTAGTGGATGCTGATGCCCCATCCGATCGTCTTAAAGCGTTTGGTGATACTTACTCACAGACAGTGGGAGCTTTCCAAGAACTTGGCAGAACATTAGGACTACTAGGTCTCAATTTTAGTCATCTGATTCAGATACGAGCATTGCTTGTAGGAGATCCAACTCTGAATGGTCGAATGGATTGCGAAGGATATTCACGGGCCCATGCTGAATTCTTCGGAACGCCCGAACAGCCCAATTAGGTGGCTAGTGGAACTAGAATCTGTCGCGGTTCGCTAGCCAGAGACACTTGAAAAAAGCGGAAAATCGACCCTAAGCGGTCATCCGGATTTCCCCCTACCTTCGTAGCATTTGATGAAATCGTAGAGAAATAATTTTGAGTCAAACTCTATAATAGATGCCCATGTGATGCGATAATGCACCACAGCAACGATGCTAGCAGAGGTAAGCACCATGGCAAGGCAAAGCATTACATTTACCGCACCAAACGATCACTGGCTGAACTCATTGGTAGAGAGCGAAGAGTACAGCAGCAAAAGTGAAATCGTGAACGAGTTGATTAGGAGGGCAAGAGCCCAACAAAATGAGCTAGAACTTATCCGCGCTCGGTTGATCAAGGCGGAAGATAGCAAATTCAACACCCAGTCTGCAGAGGAACTGAGATCAGAATTCAAGGAAGAGCTGCGGCGCGATGGGAAGATTTAGAATCACAGAAGATGCCAAGGAAGACCTTAGACGTATCTATCGATACGGCGTACTGACCTTCGGTGAAGCACAAGCCGATAGATATTACGACAACTTATTCGAGCGATTTTCACAAATCGCTAATGAGCCCTATCTATATCAATCAGTTGATTTAATTCGAAAGGGCTATCGTCGCTGTGTTTGTGGCGTTGACAATATCTTTTACCGATTAAGTGAGGATGGAACGGTCGAGATCATAGCTATCCTTAGCAGGCAGGATTACCCTGAAAACTTATAGCGAACATTGCCTGTAAGTCTTTATAGAGCCACTCTCTGGACCATCCTTCATCTCCCCAATAATCACCGACTGCACTAAATTCTTTCGGTTTAGAGGAAGTTGAGGCACGGTCCATGGCTACCCCAATCGCGCTAATCCTCCCAGAAGCGGAGGAGAAAACGATATCGCCAGGCTCAACCAGTGCCATATTGTCGTAAAAAACATTCTTGGCGCCATTAGCTTTAACTTTGGGTGACCAGACGTACCCTCCCGGAACCTCTTGGTCATTCGTTTGCTTATGATTGACCCACCAAAACCTCATCAGTCTTACCCTAAGAACTTATTCGAGAGGGAATCAATCACCGCCTTTGCTATTGGAATATCTGCAGGCGGCAATTCAAAGCTCAGCAGTTCGTCGAAATGGACCCAAGCCACCTCATCATGAACAGTTAATCGGATTTCACCAGTGAGAATTTTTGCCTCCAGTGCTATCAACTGTATTGATCCACCCTCATAGTAATGCTCGCTCATCGCAAAGATGTCCAACACTTCACATTGAAGCCCGAGCTCTTCATCTAACTCTCTTGATAGGCATGACTGAAGAGTTTCACCTCGTTCAAGTTTACCGCCAGGAAATTCCCAGAAACCCGCGAGATTCTGACCCGGAGCCCTCCGTGCAATCAGTACATTTGGTCCATCAAAGATTAATGCGGCGGCAACAATTTTCATCGAGCCTAAGAGGAAGAAAGACGACTACGTAATTCTGCAGCTGCTTCGACGCAGACTGACCTGAACCAAAAGGTTTCAGGATCGCTCTCGTAGGAACCGTGCCAAAGGAGACTTACCAGATCGCGCTGCTGCGAGATCGGAAGTCGATACGCCTTAACTGGATAGGTAGCTGAAAACTGTATGGCAAATTCCCACGGAACCAATCCCACAAGATTTGAAGATGCAATCACCGTTGGAACCACCAAAACATTGGGAACCATCAAATCGACCCGCTGCTCGGCGGCATCGATAAAAGTCTGAAGATCCTTAGTCTTAGGACTTCGCTCGAGACCTGAACCATTCACCCAAACAAACCGCTCGGAAAGCACTTCCTTAGCGGTTGAATTGGCGTGGATTCTTGGATGATGTTCGCTCACGATTAGACCAATTTCATATTCAAAGCAGAGTTCGCTTCGAAGCATATGGTCATCAAACGTCCTGGACGTGATGGCCATGTCGATTTCTTGTTGCCGAAGAAGCCTTGGGATTTCAGTTTCTGGATCGACACTTCGTATCGTTAACGTTGCATGTGGGGCCTGGGCCTTTAAATGACGATAGAGGGGTTCCCCAAAGAGGTAGCCTCCTCCATAAGGAACCGCGATAGCGAAATCACGATGCGTGGTCTTTGGGTTGAAGGACTGCTTTTCGAACAGCTCTTTACGAATCGTATTGAGGGCCGGTTTGAGTTGCTCGTAGATTTCCGTGGCCTTGAGCGTTGGACGCATCGTACGTGTACCCACGAACAGCTTGTCATCCGCAATGCGTCTAAATCTTGAGATTGCGTGGCTAACGGCAGGTTGAGAGAGCGCTAGCCGCTCAGAACACTTCTGCTGACTCCCTTCCTCATAGAGCGCTTCGAAAACCGTGAGGAGATTGAGGTCGATCCTTCTTAAGTTAATGGTTGCCACGTCATCAACACCTGGGTGAATTGGAAATACAAATAATGCCAGATAAATTAGTCGGTTGGGGTATTGATTTTTCTAAATCATGTAAGTGGGATTGACATTAACTAGTGGCCGGATAATTTCAGAGGATTTCTTCAAGAAAGTTCTTTGTCGCCCCGCATTCGGGACATTTCTGGGTATTCCACGGAATTTGGACGTCTAGTCCATCTGAAACTGGACACTCAGTCCACGGCAAACTGAGCAATCGGAGCGTAGCGACGCTAGGGAGTTTTCCTTTTACTCTGGATAAAGCTCTTCCGTCAATTTTGGCCTTAATTTCCTGAGTGATTCGCCTGCCAAATTGAGGTGGTGAGCCTGGTGTACAAGTCGATCCAAGATAGCATCTGCAATCGTTGAGTCACCCAAGGAATCATGCCAGTGACTGACGGGTAATTGGCTTTTCTCCATAGAGATCAGGGCGATCTCAACTCCTTCAGTTCAATCCTCGTAGCCTCATATAGGCCTGACGCGGATGAATGATCGGCATGCCTGATGCGTGCCCCATATCCAAAAGTGCCTTATCCCCCGTCACAAACCAATCTGCGCTGGCTGTCAGGGCAGCAGCAATAATCCAGGCATCATCCGGATCAGGAACGTCCGGCGCCGGAGCCTTCGCTGCGGGTAAAGTGATGGTGTAGCGTTCGAAGAATACGTCTGTTTGTTCCAGGATGCTGTTGTCCACTTTTAATTTTCCACGAGCAATGCGCCTAAATTCTTCCAGAACGCGTTGGTCAAGCAGAATCGTCACATCCAATTCGACCAGTGACTCCAGCAGCTCCGCACATAGACCAGGCCAGAATCGACCGCTCAACCAAACGTTGGTATCGATGAATACTTTCACGAAAAATCGCGGAAAAAATCTTCATCCGAAAGATATCCCGCCCGCTCTGCGTAGGGCTTCAAGAGCCCTCGAGTTTGTCTCAGCTCCTCAAGGGCCGCCTCCCGGCGCAGCATTTCACGCACCAAATCACTCTTGGTACGGTGGCTTCGCTCTGCCAACCGGCTCAGTAATGTGTCGAGTTGGTCGTCGAGTCGGATGGTCAGTGTAGACATGATTAAACCTCCAAGAATACGTAAGACAATGTATCACGTTGAAGTGAATGGATCATTTAACTTAGCGATCAAGGGGTAAGCTCGCAATGATCGAACCGAACAAGCGTCTTCTCGACTTTGGAAGCGTGCTCAGCTATCTGACCCGGCCGCTGAAGCGAGGCTTTGATGGAAGAAGTATGCGTCTCGGCCAATTGAATGCTCTGATTTCGCTTCTGCTCAAGATTCTTGATGAAGCCGACGATCTTTTCAGCATCCGAAGCCGCTCGCTGAATAACCATCGGATCATCTCGAATGGCTTTGATCCATGAGCCGACATAAGCGACATGGCGACTTGGGTCATGTCCAACGCCCACCTCATTCCCCAGGATCAGTGAGGCGATCTCAGCCCGGAGCTCCTCCTTGGCGTACCCATCACTGCCAAAATGATGTGAGAGATCTCGATCCAATCGGGAGGTATGGCCTGTCCAGTGACCCACCTCATGTAGGGCCGTTGCGTAATAGCCCGATCGCTCTTTGAATTGATGCCGTTCCGGGAGGACGATCACATCCTGAACCGGGCTGTAATAAGCCGCATCTCCGGATTTGTGAAGAATCCGTGCTTCGGTCGCATCCAGAATGCCTTCGGCGCGTTTAAGAGGGTTCCAATCAGGCGCTCTTTTCTCCTCAATGGCAGGAAGTCCTTCGATTTGTTCTGCATTGAAGACCGTCGAATAGAATGATTTTGGCTTTTCCAGTAGGTAGGTTTCGTAGACGGTATTACCCTCCTTGTCCTTGATGATCTTCCCCTGATCGTTTTTCTTCGCTCGAGTATCATCAAACTTCCAATACTGGATGTTCGTCCCCTTCTCCCCTACCTTGACTTGCGCGCCGACCTCTTGCGCCTGTTTATAGGTCATCCATCGGCTATCTTCTCGGCCCTGAGCCATCAGCCAGATTGCATTGAAACCTTTATATCGATTCCCGGTACTGGCGTTATGCGGTAGGACTTCTTCACCCGGCTCCCAAGGTTTTTGCCAGGGGGCCGTTCCGGCCTTGATCTGTTCAACTAGGCGATCTGCGACTTCCTCGTTGAATGGTTTCTTTTGAGCCCCATTTGCCATCAATGTAGTGTCATTCTTCATAGTGCTTCACCGCTTCATCGTAGTTGTCGACATCCTGGAATCGAATGGCATCCTCGACAAAGGCTCCCGCAAACTCAGCCTCTTCCTTTGTAAATTCCACAACCTCGCCAGCATCCAACCGGCGATACTTGTCCGAGACGGCTTTTATCAAGTCTCTTTGCTTGAATAGATTCATTTCATTTCTCCTTGAGCGAATGTTGAACGTGCGTTCCTGATGAGGGGAACGTCCATCGCAAGGCTGCCACTCCCAATAGCAGCATTGAGACCTTGGATCGATCGGTTGGCGGTAAGAGGTCTTGAGACCCTCGCGAGTTTTTTAAGAAAGAAGCGGTCTTCGAAGTAGCGAATCTTCTCAGCCTTGATGGGGGGCGTGTTCTCGGCGATCACCAGCTCTACCTTAGCCCCTAAGCTCGTAATTTCTTGAGGGAGCAGCAAGGCTCTTCTTTGATCAGAAAGACTCTCACTCGCCTGACGATTTCGGACGAAGATCCCCTGCCCTCTCGATCTTGAGCGGGAGGTCACGGTTTCATAGCCGAGCCACTCTGAGATATCCCGTGCGGTCTGGGTTTCTGAGGCTTTGGGTGGGAAGATTATGGAAACCGCATGATTACTCTGGAAGGTCTGCGCGGCATCCCGGCCATAGACATCCACGAGCTGAGAGGGGCTTTGAATGATGGGGAGCATTCGAAGCCCATAGCCTGCGATATAGGCAATGCCTTTATTGAGGATCGAGACCCTCCCCAAGGAAGGGAATTCATCCATGAGGAGGAGGCACTGGTGTTTTCCTTTTTCACCATAACCCGGCAGGGAGCGGGTATTAAGGTCGATGAGCTGTTGAAAGAAGAGATTCAACACAGGGCCCATCCGATCGAGGTTATCTGGGGTGACCCCGAGATAAACCGACATGGGCTTCGTGCGGAGCTCTCGAAGATCAAAATCGTTCCCAGCGGTGGCCGCATCCACCAGGGGATTCAGCCAGATTTCGAGCCTCGACCTAAAGCTCCCCAAGACGCCCGCGCGGGTGTTTTCAGACTGGATGGAGATGTAGCTATTGAGCCCCGCAAGCGTCGCCTCTGAGAGAGGCTTTCCTGTCTGCTTTCGCTCATCAAGGAGGCCTGCAAAATATTGAGCACCATCCCCATCCTTAAGGGACTCCTTTAAGACCTGACCAATCGTGACAGGGGGTGCCCCTTGTTCTCCTTCGAGATCCAGAAGCAAAGAAACAATCCCTGTAAAAAGGGCCCTAGGGGTGGCGGTCCAGATGACATCCGTTCCCTCTCGATCGGGAAAGAGCATCCCTGCAATCTTCTGGACATCATCGATCCTCTTCCCAGGATCCTTTCGCTCGATATAGGTCAGGGGGTTATAGCGATGGCTCCGGCCATCGGCGGCAGCGGGGTTAAAGAGGTAACAGTTCTGTTTGAGGACCTTCGCTCGATAGCGACTGGTGATATTCCAATTCTCCTGTTTGATGTCGAGCACGACCACTGAATCCTGCCAGTAAAGGAGATTCGGAATCACAATCCCAACCCCCTTGCCGCTTCGGGTCGGTGCTGACATGAGGACGTGTTGAGCTCCACCAAATACGAGGAGCTTCCCTCCCTTCTTCCCCAGGACAATGCCTCTTTCAGCAAATAGCCCTGCCTTTCGGGTATCAAAGAGACTCGCGAGCTTGGCGGTGCCATAGAGGGGCTTTTCTCGGCCATGAAGGAACCAGGCGATCGGCAAAGTGATGCCAACAAAGGCGAGGAGGCCAGAAAAAAAAAGAGGATCCTGAATGCGGTCCCCATAGAACCAGGCGTATTGAATGAAGGTGGTTACACCCCACTCTGCTATAGGTCTATGGATCAGGATCAAAAGAGCCGCCCCTGATAATGAAAGCCAGACCACAAGAAACCCGGATCCCAAGAGAAGGACTTTGAAAAGGCTAGGCATCCAGGCTCCGGTATTTCAGTTCTGGATCGAACCAGATCTCTTTGAGCTTCCAGTGCGCATAGAAGAGCACCACATCCAGTGTGGTAAGAAGGCGCTGGCGAATATGGGCGGCATCGAGATGTGCGCCTTGAGGGCTATCTTTGACGAGGGCCGTGAGCTGATCAAAGGCCTCAAAGGCTCCGTTCGCATGCATCGTCGTAATGGATCCAGGGTGCCCGGTATTGATGGACTTGATGTAGTCCCAGGATTCATCCCCCCGAAGTTCAGCGAGGAGAATCCGATCAGGTTTCATTCGAAGACAGGAGGCGAGCGCCTGCTTTGCAGTAACGCCGTCCTTTTGATCTCGCCCGAAGAAAAGATGGACCTTATTGGGATGGTCTTTTAGAAAGAGCTCGTGCACATCTTCAATGGTCACGAGGCGTTCTGATTTCTGGATGATCTCCGAAAGACTTCGGGTCATCGTGGTCTTTCCTGACCCTGTCTTTCCGCAGATGAGGATATTCCGATGGGTCTCAACGGCGAGGGTTAGAAATGCCCTGATCTCGCCTGCTTTCAAGAGCGCTTGAAGCTGAAGCTCATAGTCTTTGAGACCACTCACCCCCGTTTCGGCTTTCTGAAATGCCCCTTCGGCTTCAAGCTCTTCCAGGGTCTTATGGACCTTCGAGGGCTTTCGGATCGTAATGGAGATTTGGGCCGCCGCAGGTGGAACCACAATCTGAACCCGCTCTCCTGTGGGGAGCGAAGCGGAGAGGATCGGAGCCAGCTCGGAAATGGCTTTCTTATTGGCCGTTGCGATAAGCCTTGAGAGTTGAAAAAGTCGGGCCTCATCCATATCGAGCGGATGAGATTTCCAGCCCTCCCGAGATTCCGTCCAGGCTTCACCTGCACGATTCACGCAAACCTCGGTCACATCCCCATTCAGTAGGTGACGAATGGGTCTTAGGTACTCTTCCAGCATGAGGGTGGCATGCGCTTCAGCCGCCGCCATGACTCACCTTCTGGAGTGAATACACGGGGGAGAAATCAAGATCACGGGCTACCATCACCCGGATACTGTCGCCCTGATTCTTGATGACATTAGGTGGGATGTTGGCCGTGTAGTTGAGGATATTGGAGGCCACATTGGAGGCCCCCGTCCCCATGTTGCCATAGCCACTAAAGACCGTGGTTGAGCCATTCCCCTTACTGGCTTCTGCAGCCGTGAGCACCATCGCCGTGTCCTGCACGAAGGACATGAGGATCGCCGCGCCAAAGCGCTCCATGAAGTGGTTATCGACCCAGCCATCAAGACCTGCTCTTCCCAAGGCATCAGCTCCTGGGGAGTCGAGATTGATGATGACGCCCTCTGGAGTCTTGGCCCGAGTCCAGACCACAAACACGCGCGACTGACCTTGCTTAACAGAATTGGTGTATTCCCCAATGAGCTGGCTTCCGCGATCCAACAGAACCACCTTACCGTTATCAGAATAGACATCTCGAGAGAGCTTACAGGTCGCCATACCAGGGAGGCTGGTATCGAGTGCTGTCTCAAGGACGCAATCCAAAGCCGAGCCTTGGGCAATGATAAAGTTTCGATCGCCCATCTTGCTCGCACTCACGCCTTTTCGTTTTTCAGTGACGAGGCTTGTAGTAAAGGAATCGCTGGGACCTTGGGGTTTATCGGGTGAAGCCGGTGTCGGCTTGGGTGGGGGCGTGACTTCCCCACCTGCATTCGTCTGAATAATCATGCCCCCTGCTCTCTTACGGTTGATCCAGTCAGGGGTAGAGCGTGGGTTGGGTTCGCTTGGTTTTTCTTCCGCTATCCCAGGAAGATTGGGTGGAGGTGGAGGCGCTTTGGGCGTGATAGCCAAAGCGATCTGGGCTTTGTCCAAAAGAGGCAGGGTGGACTTTGCACCCTTCGACAGATCCTTCTCGGTATCAGCCCCCTGCTTCTCTCCTGCACCCCCAAAGGCGACATAGGCGATCACCGAAAAGACGGTGATGAGACTAAATCCCAAAAAGGTATGACGGCCACCCCCTTTTTGAACCCAGGCATAGACATCGGGTCTTTGAGGTTCCGTCATGCTGGGCCTCCTGTCTTTTCGACCCGCTTGATGGTGGGCGAGGTGGTTCCGGTTTCAGGCCACTTTTGTTCCAGATTGAAGGACCGGTTTTCGATCCGGACGACCTGATCGCCGTCCCTTAAAATGAGCTTTTGGACCACCCGCTGAATAACCAGAGTAGCCCGATCCTGGAAGGTGGTATTCACCAGAGCTTCCTTGCCATCGCTCTCTTCAATATAGACTGCCGGGCTAACCTGTACCTGAGCAAGACTGAGATAGGTGAATGGACCATCGTC